>Ga0187866_1004221_pt1 | contig 10222 bp, 10 predicted proteins | sample June2016WEW_11_1_3_FD_133013 | JGI IMG/M metagenome (GOLD analysis project Ga0187866, IMG submission 133013) | Peatland microbial communities from SPRUCE experiment site at the Marcell Experimental Forest, Minnesota, USA - June2016WEW_11_150 | ecosystem: Environmental > Terrestrial > Soil >... | reverse complement strand
TTTATCGGCCAATTCCTTTGGGACTTCGAACTTAACGTAGAACGATTTTGGCATTCGCTTCACCGCACATTTGCCAACTGACTAGCACTTGTGAGCCTTTTATGAACGTTTCTGCGGAAAATGACGCGTCAATATTTCATATTGGGCTGAAAAGGGTGCGGACAGGAAGCCGAGTTCCGGGTCCGGAGGGATTTGAACCTAAAAGGGTTCAGGTCCTTGAATGGCGGTCCCCTTCATGCTGGAAAAATGGTGCGGAGAAGGAGATTCTGACCCCAACGTACGATACATATAAGCGAAGTCGTGGGGCCGGTGGAACTTCATTGAAATTCCCGGTGGGGCTATCTATAAAACACCTCATTTTGAGCCGTCTCTGTTTCGATCAGAAATCAGAAATTCAATCCTCGGGTAAATCGTCCATAAGTCGCACGTAGACATCTGCTTTGGTGGCCTATGTATCTCTCAGAGATTCCTCAATTCCTGCAAATTGGTCAAGCGCTGATTCAAGACTTTCAGTTATCTCACCTGCAATGACTTTTGGTTGAGGAAGCTTATCGGGATCTTCGAGACCTTCGTCTCTCAGCCAGACAATATCCAAGCTCACCTTGTCTCGCTGAAGAAGCTGCTCGTAGGAATACGGTCTGAACCGTTCTGTCTCGCCCCTACTATATCGATTCTCCGAATTGTAGCATTTGATAAAATCCTGCAGGTCTTCATAGCGAAGTGGATTGCCTTTTAACGTAAAGTGTTTGTTGGTCCTTAGATCGTATATCCAGACCTTCTCACTCCAATGTTTCTCGCTTGCGGGTTTTCGATCAAAGAAAAGCACATTCGCATTTACGCCCTGTGCATAGAAAATTCCTGTTGGTAGCCGCAAGAGAGTATGTACGTCGCATTCATCAAGCAATTTTCTCCTAACAACCTCACCCGCACCGCCCTCGAATAGGACATTGTCAGGAACTACTATCGCTCCTCGTCCGTTGATCTTAAGCAGAGTTTTAACGTGCTGGAGAAAGTTTAGCTGCTTGTTAGCTGTCGTTGCCCAAAAATCCTGTCTCTCATAGACTATAGCCTCTCTATCTGCTTTGCCTTCACTATTCACAATAGTTATGCTGCTTTTCTTACCAAACGGTGGATTTGTCAAAACCATATCGTAGCGGTCGCCGATGTCGGAGACAAGACTGTCCCCCACATCGATAGGGCTTTCATCTCCACCAATCCCATGAAGATACAGATTCATGACACATAATCGTGCGACATTATCTACAATGTCCTTTCCACTAAGAGCATCGAATTTGAGGAACTTTTTCTGATCTTTGTCTAACTCGTAATGCTTCCAAATGTAATCGTAACTTGCAACGAGAAAACCACCTGTACCGCAAGCCGGGTCGTATATCGTCATCGCTGGCTCGGGCTTCATCACTTCAACTATGGCCCTAATTAATGGTCTAGGAGTGAAATATTGCCCCGCACCACTCTTGGTATCTTCAGCATTCTTTTCAAGCAGCCCCTCGTAGATCGCCCCTTTGACATCGATGTCTAATCCAAGCCATGTCTCATCATTGATGAGTGCGATGAGGCGCTTTAGCTTCGCAGGGTCCTGAATTCTGTTCTGGGCTTTCCTGAATACGATACCAAGTAGTCCTTTCTCCTTTCCCAATTCCTCAAGGATTCGTCTGTAGTGAGTTTCTAATGCGTCTCCATCCTTAGTAACAAGACTTTCCCAGTCTAAACCTGCTGGGATACTGGATGGCTTCTTGAAAGGAGGCTTGGTTTGCTCGTCCGCCATCTTAAGAAACAGAAGGTTGGTCAACTGCTCTACGTAGTCCCCATAGCTTACGCCGTCATCACGCAGAACGTTGCAGTAGTTCCACAACCTTTGAACTATGGCTGACGATTCAGTTACCATGTCACATCAACTATGATTATGACCATCGCCGCTATGCCGATTTTTCAGTCTTGCTATCCTCTCAAGGAGGACACTTGCTTGCTCATCCCTCGGATCCTGTTTGACAAGAGCACCCCTGAAAGCTTCTCTCAGAATGCTTTTCCGCATGTTTTCTGCAAGCTTCAAATTTCTAGATACAATTCTTTCAGTTTCGTCTTCCACCGAAAAGTGGTTCTCTAACTTTTCAACTACCTTCTCTTGTTCCCGCAGTGGAGCAACAAGTAACTCCAGAGCCTTAAAGTTCCGAGAAGATACTCCCGTGACGGTTGTTCCCGTGCCCCTGCGCCTCAGGATGCTTTGGAACGTTCCTGACATTATTTGATACATCAAGAACTTGGTGGTCAATATCATCTTCAGAGGTCTTAGGATCATAATTCGCTGGGCGATTGAGAACCTCTGTTGTGGGACAGGAGCAACTTCACCCAGCGGTGCCTCAGTTGTGAAAAGCAGGTCTCCTTCTTGAGGTAGACCACGAGTCATGTACTTATCGTAAGTTTCTTCTGAAACGTACTTCATGTCTTCCGACACGATTGCGCCATCTTTCACATTTGGAGTACGTATATGAGGGATACCGGTCGGACTAAACGGAGGAGTTCGACCTCTGTAGTCTATTATTTCAACAACTTGACCCACTCTAGCCCACACCCAATGAGGTGGCGGAGGAAGATTTGGCAACGTGACAAGTTGCGAACCTATCCGTTCGTTCCCGATAATTTTCTTGCTCTCTTCGTCAATACGTCTCTGAAGAACGTGCGCAGGCTCCAACTCCTGTTCCCATGTGGTTCGCCAAGTTTGTGTGAGCTTTCCTTCAAAAGCGTGCTTTAACAGGGCCTGGCGGTATAGTCGCAGTTTCTTCTTGGCATCAACTAAGAATTCCATTCCTCCATCCATCCTTGTCAGCAACTCCTCAATCTTAGCAGCAATACGGTACTGTTCGTACTGGGGAGGTAAAGGAACCATCATCTCATGCATGTAACTACCCGGCACTCTCTTCTGTCCAACAGACCCAGTCATATGCGCTTGTGCATCTTTTCTCAACTCTTCACGGACAAGAAAGAAAAACATGAATTTCCTCGCAATTGATTCCTGCGGGCGGATTACATGAAATTCAGTTGACCCGAAGCCAAGACCATTATTCAAATTGCTTACAATTGCCACCTTTCCATTTTCCATACACGGCGTTATCTTTGCGAAGAGTATATCCTCATTCTCGAAAGGAACGTAGCCCTTCTTTACCTCTGACAGTTTTCTGCTGATTGAGAGGTCAACATGCCCTGTCAGTTCCTCGACAGCCCTCATAGGAACGAACGTTACTTCCATTTCATCACGGAGATCACCATTGTACTTCGGGTTTATCTCGGCAATCTCTTCCAGTTTTGCCCATGCCCAGCCCTTAGGCAATGTAATACTCATTCGACCAACACCGTATTCATTTCCTCCAGAACGCCGTTCAGTTGCTCACCAAAGAGACGGGAGGCCTTTACAGGTCCCCCTCTTTCATAGAATGGTGCGTATTCGAAATCATCAAAGCCAATACCCAAGCTCGTAGCTATGTGTCCTTTTATCATGTTGAGCCATTCCCGTTGTTCAAGCGTGAATGTGCGACCTGCTTTCTCTTGACTGGAGAGCCAGTTCTGAAATCTGTTGTCTACTGTTTCGGGAAATGGCTCCAGTGAATTACTTTGCCCCGTTGCGTAACGTACCAGCGACACTATGTTCGTCAATACTGCCTGAGAACCCGTCTCTTTTACCTTGGACTTCTCTAACTGCTCGTAGGCTCGCCACACATTATCTGTTGTGAGATTGTACGGCGGCTTTCTTATCGCATCAGCCAGCTGCTTGATGGCATCATAGGTTAACTTGCGTGCTCCGTATGATCTACCGTAGATGATTTGCAATGCCAGAAGCTCGTCTTTGTTCTCTTCTATGAAGCGTTTGAATGAATCGACTATGCCACGAGCCTTCTCCTTAGCCTTGGCGTCGTAGCCTGCCAGAATCAGTTTGTCTTGGCTAACCACATCTATTATCTGCTCGTCTCTCTGCTTGATCTCAATGAGCTTGCTCCGTAATTCGCTGTTGTCAAAAATTGCACATGCCTCGTTAGCCAGAGCCGCACCTGCACTACTGATTTGTTCCTCTGTTGGCGTCTCTGTCTGGAAGATTTCCTTAGCTTTCTCCGTCTTCTTGTCAGGATCTACAGCATCGAGTATCTCATTGATTATTCTCTGCAGTGATTTGTCCTTTGCAAAAGATTCAATCTCCTTGGCATCCTCTTCATCAAGCTCTGCCGCCAGTTTTGACAATCGTCCCGCCAATGAGGTTAGTGTATCATCGTCTCTGGCACCCAACGCAATGGATAGTAACAGTTTATCGAATGAGACCGTTTTCTTTCGTTCTAATGGTCTTGAATCGGTCTTGTCGCTTTCGCACACACCGACGGCGTCGACTATGACGTAATGAGTCTTGTTGGACGCATCTGGAGTGACTGCCTTAAGGTCCGTTGACGATATGGTTCGAGTGCCCCGACCTTTCATCTGTTCAAAGAAGACCCGTGACCTTACATCTCTCATGAAAATCAGGCATTCTAACGGTTTGAGATCGGTACCTGTTGCTACCATGTCTACTGTCACGGCGATGCGGGGTAAGTATGAATTGCGAAAATTTGTAATTAGAGTCTCAGGTTTTTCGCCAGCCTTGTAGGTTATCTTCTTACAAAAATCGTTTCCTTTGGCGAATTCTTCTCTTATAATATGCACGATGTCTTCGGCGTGTGAATCATCCTTGGCGAAAACTAACGTCTTTGGAACTTCACTTCTCCCTGGGAATATTTCCGTGAAGAGCCTGTCTCGAAAAGCCTTCATGACCGTCCTGATTTGGTCAGGAGCTACCACACTTCTGTCCAGTTCGTTCGGTCTGTATTCAAGCGGTTCATCTAATTCCTCCCAACGCAGTTTGCGAGTCAGCCTGTCACGCTTGTCGACATAGAATCCGGCATCTACGTGGCTTCCTGTCTCAGTAATCTGCGTCTTTATGCGATATACTTCGTAAGTTACGTTTACACGATCTGCTACGGCACGTTCGTGGTTGTATTCTGTAACGAGATTATTCTTGAAGAATCCTATGGTCTGTTTTGAGGGTGTTGCTGTGAGACCAATGAGGTAGGCGTCAAAGTATTCGAGAACCTGTCGCCAGAGGTGGTAGATAGACCGATGGCATTCATCAGTAATGATGAAGTCAAAAGTTTCAATCGGTATCTGTGGATTATACGAAATTTCCTTCTCCTTCTCCTCAAAAGGTGAGATATTGAACAAAGACTGCTCCTCAAGTGTCGGGTCGAACTCCTTTTCGCCCTGCAGCATGGAGTAGAGCCTCTGAATGGTTGTTATGCAAACCCGAGGGACGGGGTCGATTGTGTTGGAGGTAAGATGCTGGACATTGTACAGCTCTGTGAATTTCCTTCCATCATCAGGAGTGACATATTGGTAGAACTCGTTCTTCGCTTGAATTCCGAGGTTGCTTCGATCAACTAGAAAGAGTACTCTCCTAGCATTTGCGAACTTTATGAGCCGATAAACGAAGCTGACCGCCGTGTAGGTTTTTCCGCTGCCTGACGCCATTTGGATAAGCGCTCGAGGTCTATCTTCCGCAAGGGACTTCTCCAGGTTGCGAATGGCTGCAATCTGGCATTTTCTGAGTCCCTCGATATTCAACAATGGCATGTTCTGGAGTTTCTTTCTGAGAGTCTCCGACTGATCTAGCCACTCTAGAAGTGTTTCCGGTCTGTGGAATGCGAAAACTAGACGAGAACGAGGGTTAGGGTCTCTTAAGTCCCGAAAGTAAGTTTCTGTTCCGGTACTTTCGTATGCGAAAGGAAGTGGTTGTCCCTGTACTGCTGGAATACTTTTGGCAGGACTGGTTACATACTTCTGCGACTGCTCCGCAACTGCGCTCAGAGTTGTACCTTCAGGCTTCGCTTCAACGGCCCCTACGGGTCTCCTGTTCACGAAAAGAAGGTAGTCCGCATGACCTGTGCTGAGTGGGAACTCACATACAGCTACGCCCAGTGAAGTCCCGAGGTTAATTTCATTTACCTGTTGAATTTGCCAGCCTGCTGCCTGAAGAAGAAAATCTATTTTTTCTCTCGCTCTGTCCTCGGGTTTCAATTGAGGAAGCCTGCACCGGCTGTTTAGTATTCTCCAACTACCATGTCTTAGTGTAACTTAGGTTTTGTGAGCGTTTATTCCCTACCGATCAGGAGAGGCACGTAAGTGCAGTGCTTAGTGTAACAGCGGGCCTCCTTGCATTGCGACGAAATCTTCGTAGAATGATGGAGCATATCGTAACGACCCGAAAATCGATCTGACTGCCCCATGTCTCTTCATACGTGTCACACCGTCTCTAAAGACTTCCATTCAGAGACACATGTCCCCTTCTCCTGTCCTTGCGTTCAAGTACTGTCCCAATCCCTTGAGTCTATGAGCTTGATCAGCCCAGAGCACTCGGTCTGCCATCTCATCTAATGTGGAGGTTCGGTTAGTCTCTTTGATACTCTTGATTCAATGCGTCCAAGCTCGGCTAACACGGAGTGGGTAACCGTGCCGATTGCTAGACCAGCGTTGTATTCTCCGGATGCCCCATAGATCAGTTTCAGGAGGGAAATACGCGGGCACGTCGCAGCTCCCGCGACATCAAGAACGGTGGGGACAAAAGGTCTCCTCGGCATAAGTTGTCTCAGTTGAGCCGGATCGACAACGCCCAAACTCATCTATACCCAGTTAACCCGGAGATACTGTCCTTGGACTAATACAACTAACGGACAACATCACAGAGGAGAGGGAATCGAAATTGTTGGATTGGGTTCGATAGTCATGTGCGGATTTGCTTTGTCAACATTGACATGCGTTGGTTTTTCAAGGTAGCAAATGTCCGAGAATGCATGTGTTGTCAAGGATTTGCTTTGTCTTGATTCGTAAATCCTCCCAAGTATCCCGAAGGATTTCGAAGCATTTCGAAGTACTGGGACTTGCCACCTGGCAACTCTAGCTGGAAAGCATAATCGGTTCATCCAAGCGCCTTTAGGGGGTTGCGTCGTATGTTGCCAATCAGAATCGTTCCTCTATGAACTTGACTTGCGATCTGTGAATTTGTATTCGAACTTTCCCCAATCCTGACGGGAATTAAGAATGAAAATTGACCAAGCACAGACCCAGGCTGCGGCATAACCCTCGTAGGCGTCGCGGAGGAGTTCTTGATCTTGATATGTCGTGTGAGTACGACGTTGTTGTATTTTAGCCACGATCGAATAACCTTGACGATAGTAGCGACATAGCCCGGAGCCTTGCTCTCGTCTTCTAACTTCGATACAATGTCTTCCAATGAGTCTTGAAATTGCTTCGGATTGTCGTTCGCTTCGGCAACTATTCGCTCAGGGCTCAGTCCAAGCAGATTGCAGGCTTTGCCGAGTCTTCTGATTGATACTTCTGCGGTTACTCGTGAGCCGCGCTCAAGGTTCCTCAGCCACCGCACCACATCTTCGTCGTCCAGAAGGTTTCGGTATTTGGAGATGACTAGAGTTTGCAAGGCTGCCGGACGTCACCGGCAAGCCGTACCTTAGGACCGTGGGACTAGCGCGTACTAAGTGACGGGTCCGATGGTTACTCGCGGCTGTCAAACTTGAATAGGCACTTTAGCGCTCACAAGCTGGAGAACCTTCGTCGCGTTATCGGATAATGATTGACGATGATCTCCGCGAGTGATGCGATCCAAATAATAAGCGAGATTCATCAATACTCGATGCTTCTTGTCGAGCTGAGGGATGCGACGACTCTTGGAATATTGCGCTCAGCCGGCGATAAGATGACCTACTTCAAGTTCCAGGGAGCACTCGGCCAGGGGGAGAGGGGCAAGTTAGTGGAGACAATTTACTCCGGCGAAATCCGTGAACCCGTGAAGGCGCTTGCTTTGGAGGAGTTTCTCCGGGAAATTGAGGGTAGGAAGGCTAAGCACATTTGGCTTGAAACGGGTGGTGCAGAACGGAAGGAGCATGGGTTCATGAGCATCTCGGAGTTGAAAGCGTTCTTTCGAGGTCATACACCCCGATAGGAAATTCTGGCAACGTTAATAAAAGGCACTTAAAGCGTAGTATCGCTCCGCGCCTTCAGACAGGTCAACGTCATGGCAAAGTTCAAAGTGATTATCTCTGACCCGGCTACTGGCAAGTCTGCCGCAAGCGAGATAGAAGGATCTAGGGCACAAGCACTCATCGGTCGCTCTCTGGGCGAAACGATAGACGGGTCGGCCTTAGGGCTCGGTTCGAGTAAGATTCTCATCTCTGGCGGCTGCGACAAGAATGGGATTCCAATGAGACCTGACGTGCATGGTGGAGTTAAGAAGCATATCGTCCTTACCGGTGGGCCAGGATTTAGACAGACACGACACGGTGAACGAAGACGAAAGCTGGTGCGAGGGCGAACGATAACAGATGAAACCTACCAGATCAACTTCACTATTAGAAAGGAAGTGGCTGGCCAGGAACCGAAGCGACCCGCCGAAACCAAACCCCCAACCGAGCCACCCAAGCTAGCCTCCGAAAAGCCGTCTGAGAAGCCGCGTGCTAAGAAGACCGCAAAGAAGGCGGCCAAGAAAACAAAGTAAGAGACGTGTAAGATTGGATTTCAAAGTTAGGGATGAAACGTACAACCCTTTGCTGAAGAGGAAGGAGGTCCACGTAGAGGTAGACCACGATGGGGCGGGCACACCTTCAAGGGTTGACTTGAGAAAAGCGATCGCGTCGAAATTTGGCACGAAACCAGAGAACGTATACGTTCTCGATGTTGAGACGAAAACTGGGACGCAGAGCGCCTTTTGCGAGATAGAGGTTTACGACGACCCCCAGAGCGCCCAACGCACCGTGGCAAAGTACATTCAGGTTCGTAACCTTCCGCCAGAGGAACGAAAACGGGTAAGGGAAGAAGAAGCGAAGAAACAGGAAGCGAAACCCAAGGCAGAGAAACCGAAAGCCGAAAAGGCAAAACCGGAAAAACCGAAGGAAGAGCCTAAAGAAGTCAAGGAAGAGAAGCCTAAACAAGAAGCAAAAGCGGCAGCGGAACCGCCTAAGAAGGCCAAAGGGAGCGAAGCGAAGTGAGCGAGAAGCGAAGCGAAGTGAGCGAGAAAAAGGAACCGGAGAAAAAGGAACCGAACATTAGGCTGAACACTCTTTACGAAGTTGACTCCCAGAAGGGAACGGTCAAACTCAAGAATCGAAAGTGCCCACGGTGTGCCAACATTATGGCGTTTCACAAGACCCCTGTCGAACGTTGGACTTGTGGGTCCTGTAGCTTTACCGACTTTGTGAAGGCTACGAAGTAAGTTCAGCTTTTCTTTGCATTCGCTCGATGAATCTGCTGACTTCTTTCTTCTTTTCGGCGGAGACCCTGACGAGAACGATTCCCTCGCCAGGCTGCCCATAGACCACGATGGACTTGTCCGGTGAAGACAAAACAGCCGGGAGTGTCAGCAGGTCCTCTTCACCATCGACGTTAACAACGCTGTTGCCCCTCCGTACAGCTTCCTCGATAACTTTCCACGCTCCCGATTCGATTGTTCCGCTCGCGTTCTGTGTTCGGAAGATGTTCTCCGCAGTGTAATTGAATTGAACGGCCTTCTGCCGCTTCTCCATGTTGTCAATAATGATTACATCTGGTTTCATTTCCATTTGGATGGCATTTCGCGAAACAGTGTCACCGACCAGAATGAGCCGTGCAGGTTTTTCAGTTGCCACAATTTCCATAAGTTTCAGGTTGCAGTTGGAGGGTGTCCCAGAAATCAGCTCTCCAAGTGGTCGTTTGAGTAAGCCCCTCTGGGCTTTGGTCAAGACTAGTGTTGCCACGTAGTAAGCACTTGCCAGCTGTTGCTGCTTAGAATGGTCAGCGGACTCTTATGGCATACCGGCCCGAGGCCTTGATCTCCATCCTCTTCGCGACCTCAGAGGTCGAAGGATCTATGATGACCACTAAACCGCTCCAGTCATCGCTGAGGTTGGTCGACTTGCAGTTGGGGCATACCGGTCCATTACTTATGAACCTACAGTTCTTGCAGGCCTTATCACTCAAGCGGCCTTCTCCTCACGTACGACCTTTGTTCGCTTGATATCAGCCTCTATCCAATCCAGTTTTCCTAGGAAAGGTTGGCGCATGGTGATACCTATTTTGCCTCCCGCTCCCCCGCGTGGAAAGCTAACGGCGATAATCCGACCTCGAACCAAGTCGCCCTTGCCCA
>Ga0187866_1004216_pt1 | contig 10228 bp, 6 predicted proteins | sample June2016WEW_11_1_3_FD_133013 | JGI IMG/M metagenome (GOLD analysis project Ga0187866, IMG submission 133013) | Peatland microbial communities from SPRUCE experiment site at the Marcell Experimental Forest, Minnesota, USA - June2016WEW_11_150 | ecosystem: Environmental > Terrestrial > Soil >... | reverse complement strand
GCCGCTACTATGGATACGGGCTTTTCCGCCCGCTGCTCCGCCGCAAGGACGCGCCATGACCTTCGAGCAATTCTTTGAGGCAGTGTGGGATACAAAGCCATTCCCCTGGCAGGAGCGCTTGGCGGAGCGGGTTTTACAGGGCGATTGGCCGGAATCCATTGGACTGCCCACGGCGGCCGGCAAGACGGCGCTGATTGACATTGCGGTCTTCGCGCTGGCGATGAGAGCGCCCACGGCGGGGCGGCGCATCTTCTTCGTTGTCGACCGGCGGGTAATCGTTGATGAGGCGGCCAAGCGTGCCGAGCAACTGGCCGATAAGCTCCGCAAGGCCGCCCCCGCATCGGACCTTGGCAAGGTCGCGCAAGCCTTACGAGATCTCGGCGGTATGCCGAACCCGCTCGTCACGACCATTCTGCGTGGTGGCATTCCACGCGACGACTCGTGGGCAGATTCGCCACTTCAGCCCGCGGTGATCTGCTCCACTGTGGACCAGGTTGGATCGAGCCTCCTGTTCCGCGCTTACGGCGCGAGCGAATACGCGCGCCCGATCCGTGCAGCGCTTGCCGCCTATGACTCGCTGATTATCCTGGACGAGGCCCACACCAGCCAGCCGTTTGCCGAGACGCTGGGCTGGATCGGCAAGTACCGTGGATGGGCCAAGCAGCCACTAGACCTTCCGTTCAGGGTGGTCGAGATGTCAGCAACACCGCGCGGTGGCGAGGTGTTCCGCGAGACTGACAAGGATCGCGAGAATCCCGTGCTGAAGAAGCGCTGGGAAGCGGAAAAGCGGGCGAAACTCGTGACCGAAGAACCAAAGTCGGATGAGGAGGCGGGCAAGGGTGGGTTCACCGGCCTTGTCGAAGGACTGGTTCGTGAGGCACGCGCGATGCGCGATCAGCGTGGGGCAAAAGTGATTGGGGTGATCGCCAATCGTGTCCTTACTGCGCGTAGAGTCCACAAAGCGCTCGACGAGGACCCCGATTGCGACGCGATCCTGCTGACCGGGCGCGCTCGTCCTTACGACCGGGACCTGCTTTGGAACAAGTGGGGACCGCCCATCGGCCTAGGCCGGGGAAGCGATCCCGAGAAGCCCATTTTCGTGGTTGCCACGCAGTGCATCGAGATCGGAGCCAACATCGACTTCGACGCGCTGGTAACCGAGATCGCGAGTCTTGACGCACTGGAGCAGCGCTTTGGGCGGTTGGACCGGAACGGCAACAAGGCACTGACGCACGCCGCCATTGTGGCCCAGAAAGACCAGACCGGGTCGAAATACGACGACTCCGTCTACAGCGGCGCCTTGTGCGCCGCATGGAGGTGGCTCAATGATCACGTGATCAAGAACGAGCGCACCGAAACGCTTCCGGCCGAAGGCAAGAAGAAGCCGAAGACGATCAAGGAAGAGTTCGTGCCAATGGGCGTTCTGACACTGCGGCTGGCTCTGACAGGGACGCCCGACCGGGGCGCGCTCATCATGCCGCGCCGAAGCGCGCCAGTGCTGATGCCGGCTCACGTGGACCTGCTTTCGCAAACATCGCCGGAACCGGCTTTGAGTCCAGAACCGGCACTCTTTCTCCACGGGCCGGAGACAGGGCCTGCTGACGTGCAGGTCATCTGGCGGCAGGACTTTGGTGAGGACACGAACCTGTGGGGAGATCTTGCCGGGATCTGCCCGCCAAGTGCGGCAGAGGCTATCTCGCTGCCCATTTGGGCGGTTCGGAAGTGGCTCTCGAAACAGGATGCGCCGGAACTCGCCGACGTCGAAGGCTTGCGTGGGGAGGATGGCCCGGCCCGGCAGGATAAGGGTCCGGTGCTACAGTGGCGAGGGCCGGACGACAGTGAGGTTCTCGAGCGGCCTGGAAACATTCGCCCGGGCACGACGATTGTCGTACCGGCGACCTATGGTGGATGTGACGAATGGGGATGGAATCCGGAATCGGAAAGGGAAGTCACCGATGTTGGAGACCCGGTGAAGCTCCGGATGGGGCGCCCAATGCTGCGGCTCTATCCAAAGCTGGTTCAGGGCTGGAACGACGCGGAACTCGCCAAACGGCTCAATAGTGTTGAGTCTATTGGCGAGGCGCGAGGCGTACTGGAGGAACCGGCTGGTGCAGCGGCTGCTGAGTGGGTGCGAAGCGCGGCCTTGGCATTGCGCAACAGCCGTATCCTGAAGCTTGTGGACAATCCAAACGATGATGACTCAGGCTGGGCAGCGATCACAGGGAGCGACGCGTTCGACCAGAACAGCACCCGAGCTTCTTACACGACTGAGGTTCGGCTCGACTCTCACCTAAAGGGCTGCGAGCGCTGGGTGGAGAGTTTCGGGCGTGAGCTGTCGGAGATGGAGCGAAGAACGGTGATTCGCGCTGCCAACCTGCACGATATTGGGAAGGCGGATCCCCGCTTTCAGGCCTGGCTGCGGGGCGGGAACCCGGTGAAGCCGCACGAACTTATCGCTAAGTCGCGGAGGTCGGGACAGAACTGGGCTGCGATCGAACGCGCCCGCCAATCAGCAGGCTATCCGAAAGGAGGCCGCCACGAGCTTATGTCCATGGCGCTAGTGAGAAATCATTGTGAGGACCTCGCCGACGTAGACTTCGATCTTCTGCTCCATCTGGTGGCCAGTCATCATGGGCGTTGCCGTCCATTTGCGCCAGTGGTGGAGGATGGCGATCCGGTACAGGTCACCTACACGTGCTGGCGGGCCTCGACCGACCATCGGTTGGAGAGTGCCGACTCGGGTGTGTGTGAGCGCTTCTGGCGGTTGACCCGGCGCTACGGGTGGTACGGACTCGCATATCTGGAGGCTCTGGTGCGTCTCGCGGATCACCGGCAAAGCGAGGCTGAGCAGTACGAGGAGGGCGAGTGCAGAGGGGGTGCTCATGCATGAGATCGAGCTGATTGGTCTCGACGGCGGAAACCTGCTCGGGTATCTGGCCGCGCTTGGCACGCTGCGCGTTCTGACGCTTGCAGAGCCGGAGGCCGAGGTCCGGATGAGCTGGGTGGATAAGGGGTGGTGGAGACCGGTCGTCCATCACTCGCGCATCGGCAACGGCGAGGAACTGGTTGCTGCCCTCGAGCAGAAAGTCTGCGGTGAGTCGTCTGTCAGTGCGGCTTGGGAGATCGGCGAGGACTTAACGCTTACTAGGGCTGAGTTTGGTCGGCACGCGGGGGCACAGGCGCTGAGTGCGACACCTACGCAGCGGGAGGCGGCCGACTTCCTTGCGGCGTTCGGCTCCGAGGCGTTGGGTACCGGGACCAAGAAGGAGCAGATGTCCGACACTGAGTTCCGTACCATGAGCGGGGCGGGGCACCAGCACTTTCTCGGTTTCATGAGAGAGCTTGCAAGGGGAACCGGCACCGGGGAACTCACCCGCGCTCTTCTGGAAGCCTGGGACTATTCAGACGATCGGCCGTCTTTGCGCTGGGATCCGGCCGACTATAGACCGCATGCTCTTCGCGCCGAAGATCCATCGGGTGATCCGATCAAGACCATGCGAGGCGCCAACCGCCTCGCGGTTGAGGCGCTGCCGCTGTTCGCTACGGTTCCCGAGCGACGGCAACTTCGTACCGTAGCATTCGATGATCGGGACGGAGGAACTGAGATCACTTGGCCGATCTGGATAGCGCCCCTCAACCTCAACACCGTTGCCTCCCTCGTTGCATCGAAGGAGGTGCAGAACGCTGACAGGGCGACGATGAGCCGCCGCGGCATCGTCCAGGTATTCCGAGCTAGACGCTTCACAGAAGGCAAGTACCGCAATTTCAGCCCGGCGAAGGCGGTTCTCTAACACCATGCGATTCTCCTACCTCGTTTGCTACGACATCTCGGATGAGAAACGGCTGCGCAGGGTCTTTCAGGCTATGCGCGGGTACGGGGACCACTTGCAGTACTCCGTCTTTGAGTGCCAGCTTACCGCGATGGACCTGGCGCGGTGCCGCGCGGAACTGGCGGACATTATCCAGCATAAGGAGGACCAGGTGCTGTTCGTGAACCTGGGTCCGGCCGAGGGGCGCGGCGACCGCGTCATTACCGCCATCGGGAAGCCGTATACGGCGGTCGATGCGCCGTGCATCATCGTGTGAGGCTGCTATGGGCGCGCTGCCGGTAACGATCGAGACGGGACGGAGCTTGCCGGATTATCTGCCGGCTCGCATGGTCAACGAATTCGCGTACTGCCCGCGACTGTTTTTCTATGAGTGGGTGGACGGGCTGTTTGAGGAAAGCGTCGACACCGTCGAGGGCGCCATCCAGCACCAGCGCGTCGATGCCAAGGCCACGGCGTTGCCGGAGGCCGCGGATTTGCCGCAATCGATCCACTCGCGATCGGTCACGCTCGCCAACGAGCGGCTGCGGGTGATCGCAAAGATGGACCTGGTTGAAGTGGAGGGCGGAACGGTCACGCCGGTGGATTACAAACACGGGCGTCCGCGCGAAGGCCCGAATGGATTGGAACTGTGGCCGTCGGACCGGGCGCAGCTCGCCGTGCAGGGGATGGTTCTGCGGGAGAGCGGGTACCCGTGCGAGGAAGGAATCGTGTACTACCGCAAGACCGGGCAGCGGGTGCGGGTGGCGTTCGACGAAGAACTGATGGCGACGACGGAGCGGATGATTCAACAGGCGTGGCGCACCGCCGCGGCGCCCGGGATTCCGCCGCCACTGGTGGATTCGCCGAAGTGTCCGGGGTGCTCGCTGGTGGGGATTTGCCTGCCGGATGAAACCCTGGTCTCCGAAGCGGCGGAGCAGGAAGCGGAACCGGAACAGCTCGGGCTGTTCGAAACTCCGGGGCGGAAACCCGTGAAGCGGGAGGTGCGGCCGATGGTGACGCCGCGCAGCGAGCTGCGTCCGCTGTACCTGAACAGCCAGGGCGTGCGAGTGGGGAAATCAGGCGCGGTGTTGCAGGTGCGCGACAGCCAAAAGCTGTTACAGGAGGCGCGCCTCGGCGAGATCTGCCAGGTGAACCTGATGGGGAACGTGCAGATCTCGACACAGGCGGTGCAGGGGCTGTGCGAAGCCGGGATTCCGGTCTGCTATTTTTCGATGGGCGGATGGTTCTACGGGATCACGACGGGGCTGAACCAGAAGAACGTGTTTCTGAGAAGAAGCCAGTTCCGGCTGGCCGAGCAAGAGTATTTTGTGCGCGCGCTGGCGCGGCGGCTGGTGGGGGGAAAGATCCGGAACCAACGGACCCTGCTGCAACGGAACCACGTGGAGCCGAAACGGGCGACGCTGGCGGGCCTGAAGGAAATGGAGGAGCGCGCGGCGCGGTCGGCGTCTGTGGAGGAGCTGCTGGGGATCGAGGGCAACGCGGCGCGGCTGTATTTCGGCGATTTCGCGGGGATGATCAAGCCGGATGAAAACGAGGCGGCGGCGGAACTGCGGTTCGATTGGAACGGACGCAACCGGCGGCCACCGCGGGACCCGGTGAATGCGCTGCTGTCGTTGGGGTACAGTGTGCTGACGAAGGACCTGACGGTGGCGTGTTACGCGGTGGGATTCGATCCGTACGTCGGCTTTTATCACCAGCCGCGTTTTGGGCGTCCGGCGCTGGCGCTGGACCTGATGGAGCCGTTCCGGCCGCTGATTGTGGACTCGGCGGTGCTGACGGCGATCAATACGGGGATGGTGACGGCGCGGGACTTCGTGCGCGTGGGCGGATCGGTGGCGCTGACGACGACTGGACGGAAGGGATTTTTCAGGGCGTACGAGTTGCGGATGGACACGCTGGTGACGCATCCGCTTTTCGATTACCGGGTGAGCTACCGGCGGCTGCTGGAGATACAATCGCGGTTGCTGGCGCGAGTGATTGAGGGAGAGATTGGGGAATACCCGGTGTTCACAACGCGGTGAGGTGGTTGCGAGCGGCGGGGCGGCGATCAAAACGCAGAGGCCGCTCGCGTGGTGGTAAGCTTGCGGCGATTGAGGAGTTAGGTGGTAGAGGAAGGTTACAAGGATCGGATCGAGGGCCGGGACTTGGGCACCGCTCGCGTGAGGTCCCAAAGGTCATTGAAAATTGAATAGGATAGGTGGTAGGCTATTTCCGCGGTCGCGCGACCGCGGCCCCATTGAAGCGCGAATGTGTCGTGGCTCGGGCCAACCGGAGCCAAATTTCCGCGGTCGCGCGACCGCGGCCCCATTGAAGCCTGGCACAATTCGGCCACGCCGGTGGCCAGCGATGATATTTCCGCGGTCGCGCGACCGCGGCCCCATTGAAGCCGCGCCACCGAATTGTCGATCCGGTATTCCCGCTCGCATTTCCGCGGTCGCGCGACCGCGGCCCCATTGAAGCGGATCGTGACGGACTCGACGCCGTCGCAGGCGGACCATTTCCGCGGTCGCGCGACCGCGGCCCCATTGAAGCCGTCAAGCAGGGCCTCTATCGCGTCCAGGCCATCGCCATTTCCGCGGTCGCGCGACCGCGGCCCCATTGAAGCTGGCGGTTTGACGAAAGCCTGAAAGCCGCACAGGACATTTCCGCGGTCGCGCGACCGCGGCCCCATTGAAGCAAGATGTATTCGCCACCAGTCAAGGTAACGGTTCCGCATTTCCGCGGCCCACGAGTAATGATGCCGCAAACGGATTTCCGCGGTCGCGCGACCGCGGCCCCATTGAAGCTTCCCTGGCCTCTGCCGCATGCGCCGAGACGCGACATTTCCGCGGTCGCGCGACCGCGGCCCGACCAGTGGCATTCCTAAACCGCCAATCTCAGCTTGATCCCATCGTTCGGGGCGTGGACCAAATCCTGTTTGGTTCCCAGATACCGTTCGGTCGTTTGGACTGACGCGTGCCCCAGGAGCAACTGGATCTGCTCCAACTCGCCCCCGGAGGCCCGGCAGAGCTTCGCCGCGGTCCTTCGGCAGTCATGCGGCGCGATGCCGGGGACTCCGGCAGCCTCGGCGTATGGCCGGAGCATCTGCCAGACCACCTTTTCGGACAGAACCTCGCCCTGCACCTGGTCGGCTCGATTGACAGGTCGGAAAACGTATCCGTCCGTCACGCCGGCCCAAACAGTCCAGGCATCAATCGCCACTTTCACCCAGGTTGGCATCGGGACGGTACGCACGCGCCCGTGCTTTCCGAAGAGATCCACGATGCACCAACGCCCATCACGCTGCTGGACGTGGCCCATCGTAAGAGCCGCCACCTCTGACCGCCGCAGGCCGCAGCCGAGGAGTACGGCGATGATGGCGCGGTCGCGCAGGCCCTTCGTCGTCGTGATGTCCGGTGCGTTCAGGAGAGCCTGTGCCTGCCGGAGCGAGAGCCAGTTTCCTGTGCGCACTCCCATCGACTTCGCGCTCTTCACGCGGGCGATGCCGGCGGCCAGTTCCGGTGCCAGCAGCCCGTTGTCGGCCGCCTCGGCTGCCAGCTTCCGGACGGCAGTAATCCGGACGTTGATGGAAACGGAACCGAGCGCGCGGGACTCCAGGGCCACTCGCCAAGCGCTCACCGTCGCTTTCGTGAAGCCGGGCCGGGGCTCCTGGCCGTACCAGGCAATGAACTCGTCCAGGCCCAAATTGTAAACGCGCTTGGTAATCGGGGAGGAGACGCTGTCGAGCACCAACGCCTTGAGCTTCTGCCATTGATTCGTTTGCGGAACTACAATCAAATCAGTCATTTAGGTCCTCATAATGGGCAATATCGGAAGTCATGTGCACATTTACCTTGGGGACACCAACGACGTCAAGGTCGCAGCAACACGTCTAGGCGCCCGGTGAAGACGGCGTTTCTTCGACAGATAGCCCGCATCGTCGCCGCCGCCCTGCTGCTTCTCGCCGGTTGCGCCGCGCCGCCGCCCCGGTCTGAACAGCCGAAGGTTGATCCCACCCAGGAAGCCGGGTATGCGGATGCGGTCGAGCAACCTGCAGCGATGTGCCGAGAAGTGGAGGGCTTGTTGAAACGTGGCCGATCCCAAGACGCCGTCGCGGTGATTACCAAGGGTCTACCGCTCCAGACCCGCCTGCTGGCTGCATACCCTGCCGAGGCTCCACCCAATGCTCCTTCGGCTCGACTGCGATTTAGCCGACGGATCAGGGACCGCCAAACAATCTTAACTCCGCCGTCCGAGGTCTCGACAGTCTGGTATTATCGGGGGCATGTCCAGTCCGCAAAATCATGTTTGGGAACGGCCTGCCCTCTGCTCCCTTCTCCTTGCTTCAATGCTGACTTACGGCTGTGGACGCATGCCGTACGCCACGCCAAGCGCCAACATAAGTCACCCTCTCGACTGGAAGGACGTACCGCCTCAGCCAAGTGAAGATCGCTGGAAATTCACGGAGGACCTGAAAGCGCCCATGTGGACGCGGCACGCCTGGGGAACAACCCGTCCCGGCCCGCAAGACGCCGTTCTGTCCGGGGGCGTGCGCCTGGTATTCGGATTTACAGACCCGAATCGGCGGCTCGATACGGCTTACGACGATTTGCGCCAGTTCCTTTCCGCCGGCGGGGTGTCGAGTGACAATGGCAGGTACACGATCGAGATCGCCCACGCGCCGAACCTCGGAGGCGAGGCTTTCCGCGCGGAGGTGGGCAAGCAGGCGTGTCGCCTTCTGGCCGCCGACACCGAAGGCGTACGCCGTGGGATCTTCTATCTCGAGGACGAAATGCTGCGCCGGCGGGGGCCATTTTTGCCGCTTGGAAAAATTGAACGGCGTCCTTTCATCAGCCGCCGGATTTCGCGCTGCTTCTTTGGTCCCATCAAGCGGCCCCCGAGGATGCGCGACGAGTTGATGGACGACGTGGATTACTATCCCGAGCAGTACCTGAACCGCCTGGCACACGAAGGCGTCAACGGCTTGTGGCTGACTGTCGAGTTTCGGGACCTCAATTCGACCCCCTTCACGCCGGAAGACGGGCGGGACGCCGAAAAGCGGCTCGCCAAGCTGCGGCGCACAGTGGCATCCTGCCTGCGTTACGGTATCCGCACCTACATTTTCTCGATCGAACCGCGCGCCTGGGACGCGGACAGCCCGGTTCCGACGCGGTATCCGGAACTGGCGGGCAGCGCCATGAACGACGGAAAGCACTATTTCTGCCCCAGCAGCGAAGCCGCCCGGAAGTACCTTTACGAATCGGTCAATCATATCTTCAAGGCGGTGCCTGAACTCGGCGGGCTAATCAACATCTCGCATGGCGAGCGCGCGACGACCTGCCTGAGCGCGCTGTCCTCCATTGAGGGAGGCCGGATCGATTGTCCCCGGTGTTCGCGGAAAGCTCCGTGGGAGATCCTGCACGCATCGCTTTCGGCGATGGAGCGAGGTATGCACGACGCTGCGCCCGATGCCGAGCTCATAAGCTGGCTCTACATGCCGACAGCACGAGGTGCGTCACGTGAAGACTTGGCCGATTGGGTCTACGATATCCCCGCTCACACGCCCAAAGGGGTGATCTTGCAGTTCAACTTCGAGTCGGGGGTACGCCGGACTGAGTTCGGCAAGGAATTGGTAGGTGGGGATTACTGGATATCAACCCCCGGCCCAAGCCCGAGGTTCGAGCGCGTCGCCCAGATCGCGCGGGTGAACCGCACACAGGTCTCGGCGAAGATCCAGACCGGCAATTCGCACGAAGTGGCCACCGTTCCTTACGTGCCGGTGCCCTCGCTGCTGTACCGGAAATTCGCCGGGATGCGGCGCCTGGGTGTCTCCCACAGCATGCTGTGCTGGTACTTCGGCAACTACCCGGGATTGATGAACAAGGCCGCCGGCGAGCTGTCGTTCGAGCCCTTTCCGGAAGACGAGGATGCCTTTCTGAACCGGCTTGCCGCAATTTACTGGGGGGAGGAGTACGCAGGAACGGTGGTGAAGGCCTGGAAGCATTTCGAAGAAGGCTATCAGAACTACCCGCTCACTAATCTGTTTCAATACTATGGGCCGATGCACGACGGCCCTGTCTGGCCACTCCTGTTGAGGCCGGCGGATGCCCCCCTCACGCCGACCTGGCTTCTGGGTTCCACTAGCACGCGCCTACCATGGCCACCCAGCGGAGATCGAATCGGTGAATGCATCAAAGAGGTTTTGACGTTGGACGAAACGGTCGAGCTTGCCCGGCGCATGACCACGGCCTGGGACCGTGGCGTGCAAATCCTGCGCGGAATGGAGTCCTCCTTTGCCAACCAGCCAGAACGACTGCTGGATATTGGAGTGGCCCAGGCCCTCGGCGTCCAGTTTCGAAGTGGGTATAGTATTCTGCGCTTCTACAGCTTGCGTGAAGAGATGCTACGCACAGAAGGAG
>Ga0187866_1004210_pt1 | contig 10232 bp, 17 predicted proteins | sample June2016WEW_11_1_3_FD_133013 | JGI IMG/M metagenome (GOLD analysis project Ga0187866, IMG submission 133013) | Peatland microbial communities from SPRUCE experiment site at the Marcell Experimental Forest, Minnesota, USA - June2016WEW_11_150 | ecosystem: Environmental > Terrestrial > Soil >... | reverse complement strand
TAACACCATTTTGTTCCAGACGGGGTAGCCATGGCTTGATATTTTGCGAGTAGTCTTTAGCTAAATCAACTTGGCCACTGTAACCATAAACTGGCCTCATATCCAAAGCATCGAAAACCAAGCCGTATTTTTTAGAGAATATGTGATAGCCAAGTATTTGATGTTGCGCAGGTGACAGACCGGTGAATATGCTTGCTAAGACAGTTGAAGTTGTCGAGGGAAAAACTGTAGTTAAAGGTTTAAGAGTACCTTTCTCAGCCAACTCCATGAAAGTTCCGTCATGGCTGTTTAGATGAGAAAGTGCTGTGTCGAATGACTGAGAGTTCCTTTCAGGTCATTGCTTTGTTGCTTTTTGGTTTGAAGTTCAGTTCAGGTTCATTTTCATGAAAAGATTGTAAATTGAAGCTTTCAGAAGCAGCTCTTTAACTATGTTAGGCCACTTAACTGCGCAGATGTACTCTCCGAAAACACGTTTTATGCTTGAGAACGCTGACTCCACCATCCATCGGTAGCCATACCCCCTCTCGCGTCTCCAATCAGGATTGCCAAGCTGCAAAGCAACAGCAAACTTGCGAGGCATACAACCTCCACCCTTAAACGAAGCATTCTTGCGCACCCTAATCAACGGATCTATACCTCTGTCAGCAAGCATCCTAAAATTATTCTTAGAATCATAAGCGCCATCAGCAACAACATCACTCAAGACTGCTTTACTGGCTGAGCCATCTACCAGCCGCTTAAGCATGCGTCCCTCTCCAACGTCTTCTTTGGTTACTTCAATGGCAAGGATCTGCTTGGTTTTAGTGTCAACAGCGATATGTATCTTGATGAAGCCACGTTTAACTTTCCATTTTTTATGTATCCATTCTCCTCGATTAGAGACCTTTATTCCGCTTGAGTCCACGGCGATAGTAACATCCTTGTCCAGCGCTACAGAAGAGGCTAAATCAACCTTCATTTTTGAGATTCGCCACCATATAGTGGTGTAGTCAGGTGCTTTGGGTCCATCAACGTGCTGGCTTAATCCACGCATGAAGCCTTCCAGTTGCCTGTAGGGTAAAACGTATGCATGCACGACCGCTAATAGCTTTATGAATGATTCTGGGTAGCGGTATCTGCCGCCTTCTTTGCCATCATTCATTGCTTTAAGTTCTCTAGACCAGCCTGCAACAAAGTCTAAATCCAGTAAAATCAAGCCTCTTTTCACTAACGCTTCGTTGTAGCCTTCCCAATCTCTCAACGAGCTCATAATTCAAGCGTTCTACACAGAACTAGTATTTAAGTTATTCAACACAGCATGAGAAAGAAAACGCTTATACCCCAACCCATCCAAAATAAGTAAAACAAGTTTCTTGACGTCTTGTAAATCATCAAAATAATCATTAGGAAAACTTGGCGCGCCATGAGAGGTTATACCAAAAATTGCTCCAATTTGAGGCAAAATATTCTTAACATTAAGCCTTTGATAGTCAGGCAAAACAAAATCTTCAGCAAAAGACCGCTCCCTTGAGAGAATTTCCATTTGCTCTTTAAAAATATCAGTTCTCATTAAGCTCTATCAAAATAATAATCCGTTAAGGAATATTAACTTTGAACTCGTCAAAGCGAGCTCTCACTTGTTTAACAATAAAATCTCTTAAGGCTTCTCCTTTCAAAGTGGTTCTTCCCCTTATGCTTAACCTAAAAGCCAAAACAGAGTCTCCCAGTGTATCTCTTGCCCATCTTTCAAAGTCTCCACGATAATAATGAAAAGCCAGCGATAGATTATCGATTTTTTCTATTGCCTTAGCAAAATCTGCCAAGCTATTCGCTTTTTCCCCAATTGCGTGCCCTATGGCTTTGTAGAAATAGAAGCTTTCTTGATCAGAGAGTGTTCGTAAAACCTTGTTAACGTCAACCTGAAATGGTACTTGTTCGCCGCCACAAGATTCCATAACTGGAAATTGACTCATAACAACATCCACCAAAAAAGCAGTCATCAAAAAGAACATACTAGCATTTGTGGCTACACAAACACACCAACATACGCTCATAACACTAAGAAAAATTACCAAAGACATAGCCTTTTCAAAACTTGGCAGTGGATAGTGCTTGTTAGATAATAATGCATACAACCTACTAATGCAACTAACGCAGGAGCACAAGATGCTCTGTCGAATAAAAAACAGCTACCAGAAAGATGCCAAAGCTTGCTCTGAATGCAAAGAATTTTGGGCTAAACTCGAAAAGCAACAATCTTAACGAGAAAACAGTCGCGTTGAGGCTCAAAAGGACAGAGGAAAAGATAGCCGAGTACCTTAGAGAAATGGATGAAAACGACAAGGTTGACTCAGGTAAGGCTGAAAGTCTCAAAGTTGATGAGCTCAAGGAGAAGATAAACAAGCTTGAGGAGAAAAAGCAACAGTACGAGCAGGTTCAGAGCCAGATGAAACAGACGGGGCAAAAAGAGGCTCGCTCACTGACGCGGATAGCCGTTTGATGAGAGTTGACAGCCAAAGGTTTGATGTCTGCTACAACGTTCAAACGTCTGTGGACGCGAAGAAACATCTTATTGTGGATTATGATGTTATCAATAATTCGACCGATCATCACCAGCTCGTCAACGGTGCTGAAGCGGCGAAGCAGACTCTTGGCGTCGACAAGTTGGAGGTAGTGAGCGACAAAGGGTTCTACGTCGAGAAGGATTTGAAAGATTGCGATAATGAAGGCGTAACGGTGTTTATGCCTATTCCTGCTGTTGTGAATCCGCATAAGCGTTTTGGCGTGCCAGCGCCTGAGTTCTACACTGACTTGTTTGCATATGACTCGGTCAGGGACGTTTACGTTTGTCCGGCTGGAAAGGAATTAGGTTTTTGGAAGCGCAGCTCTAAATGCGAGGACATGCATGGTAGGCTCTACAGAACCTTGTCTTGCTTTTCCTGTTCTTTCAGGGAGAGTTGTACTAGGAACAAGCGTGGCAGGGTCATTTTCAGGTCGGAGTATGAGGACGCTGTTGAACGGCTGCGGAGCAAATTGTGGAAGGCATAAAAGACGCCAAAGGAATTGAAACCGCAATCGGCTACGTCAAAGATGCGGTGATATAAACTTTTTCAAGTTATGACTCTCAATTGTTGTTACAATATGCAATCACATAGCTATAAACAGAAGAAAATAGTTAAACAATTCGTTTCTTTCCAGTAACGCACAAAGAAAGTATTATGCGCTGAAGGGCTAAGTTGTTAATTGGAGTGTGAGAGAACGCCAATAGAGATAGCTGATTGGAATTCGGGAAAAAAAGTATATACACTAAAAGAAAAGATTTTGTCTTTTTTGATGAAGAATCCGGATAAAGCTTTCGACATTAAGGAAATAATAGAAGGCACAGGATATTCTATTCAGATAGTTATGCAAGATTATGGTGCCGCCCCAGAATCGCGATTTCGCCGTACATTAGAAAACTTGGCGGAAGAAGGATCTGTTGAAATCAGAGCAATCAAAAAATCAATTGGGGAAGAATTGTATTATAGAGTTGTTAGCGTGGACACAAAAACACTCAAGAATAACCCGGCAAAAAAACCCTGAAGGGTCGGGCGCTCGCTGTCTTTTACTTTTTGCTGATTTTTGTGAGCGCTGAACCTTTGTGCATAGCTAAATGGTCGGTTTTGTCGCTCTTGATCAAGTACTGCGGTTCCTCCTTCAAAGCGTGAACCGTGTACCCTTTGAATTCGATGCTAAAGGTAATTTTCTTCTTTATCGTCCCCTGAACTCGACCTGCTTCTGAATTCCACTCAACATGATCCCCTACTTTAAAATCATGATCCATCAAGTTATCTCCTTGCTGTTTAGTTTTTGGCATTAGCCTTTGTTATCTCATAAACGATTAATTTTCTACTGGAAGATATCTCACTACCTTTCCGAGGAATTTAGTGAAGCTTGTGTCTTCTCTGCAATTTCTTTCAAAGAAAAAACCTCTGGGTTTTTTTGGATCTGCGATCATTTTTATGATCTCATTTACTCTTCCAGGGTCGTTTAACGCCAGCGTTATCCCAGTAAGCACAACACATACGGACAGTGACGTACATTTTTATTTGTTCATTATTACAGTACCGTTTGGTTGCTGCGTCGGTTTTGGATCCGCCGGGAAGAGTGATTAGATCGGCTTTTTTTGCTCTGTCTAACTCATCTTTGTTTTTTGGGTCAATGCCTCCCTCATCGTTTAGTTCTTTTGGATCTGCTGCCGTTTCTTTAATGGCCACGAATTCGCAGTTGTAACAATTTGTGCCAATGACTTTTTCCATCTTTTTCTCGTTCTTTGCCATTGAGTCACCTCCAGAATCCTGTATCCTCCAAATATTCACGTCAATATATTATCATGTAGAGCTCTATCGAATTGGTCCTTCAACTATAAGTGATTATTACTCGTGCCCTTTTGTTTCATGGTGCGTTGAATCTTTGTGTCTCTCCATCTCCGACTTGGTCTTGAAGGGTTTACCGCAGACTGGACAAGGTATCTGGCTTGGTTTTACTCCACTCATCAGTATCTCTTGTGATGACGGCGCTCCCAACGTGTGAGGCTGATGAGGCTCTTTTTTGCTCATGGCTTACACCTAAACACTTTAAAAGCGGGTTCAAGTTTTCTTAAATATATGTGACTGCAGCAAGACAACAACAAAATCACTTTTGTTTCAAGAGCATCGCTGCAAGTTTTCTTAGATGATAGTGGATACCGGAGAAAACTCAAGATATTTTGAGGTTTTCGAACTGTGACTGCAGATGCACTACCACAAACAAATATACCCATTCAGAGTCGATTAAACGGTGTTAATGCCGGACGATTATGATGCAGGTTTCTTATAAATCAAGGATTCTAGGCACGGTTTCGTTTGAGCATGGATTCCATTTCTCAACAGAAAAGGGCGTCTATACAGGGATAACGGCGATTAGCTTGGCTGATTTTGCTGAAAAACTCGAAACTGTTGACGTGAATTCGATTCTTTTTCATTATCCTCACGGCGACTTCCAGAAATGGATAGAAGATACGCTCGGAGACAAGGAATTGGCAAATCAAATGTGCTTCATAAAAACAGACATTTCCGGAGAAGAGTTAAGGAAACAGCTGATAAAACTCGTTCAAAAACGAATAAACTGGGTTTAGAGAAATATAAAGAAGCCAAGAGAATCTAACACCGGCGCCAAAGAATCCGAAAGTTAGTCTGAGGAAGCATTTTATGCCGATACTACTAAAACGTGCTTATGAGAAGGCAAAAGCCGAAGATGGTAAGCGTATTCTAGTTGAGCGCCTGTGGCCCCGAGGTCTGAAAAAAGAAGATGCGAAAATAGATGAGTGGCTTAAAGACATGGCGCCAAGCACCAAACTGAGGAAATGGTACGGTCACGACCCAGCCAAATGGGCGAAGTTTGAGGAGAAATATTGGAAGGAATTGGAAGATAAGGAGGCACTCCTGTCAAGGTTAGCAATGGAGTCTAGCCGAGGTAAAGTCACATTTGTTTTCGGATCCAAAGAAGAAAAACTTAACAATGCAGCAGCGTTGAAAGAGTATATTGAAACAAAATGCGAACATCCCTAAATGAGATGAAGCGTCATGGAAAAAAAGGTTCAAATTGATAAAGTTAACTGGAGAGACCTTGAAGTTCCGCTGGAAAAAGAAGAAACTTCCAGACTTCTTAAACAAGTTGTCGGATGGCAACAGGTCGCTGGTTCTATTACAAAGAATTTCAAATTCAAAGATTTTAAGCGCTGTCCAATTCGTAAATGCTGTTGCAGAATCGCAGAAAAGGAAAACCATCAGAGATGGTTACGTCTGCTGGTTGCATCTGCCCAAAATGTCCAGTTTGGGAAAAATACGGGATAGACCAGCAGTATTATTGCTTGAGAGGAAAATCAGCAGATAACACAATGTAAATCCAACTGTATTGATTATTTGACGAGTTTTGATGACAAAAAAGAAAAAAGGGATAGGTTTTCTAAGGATTCTATTTCGATTTTGTTTTAGTGCGAGCTATATAAGCTGTCATCTTTAAAAGAACTTAAATTTTTTGCGGAGGACATTTTCGATTTTATTTGGGTAATTGAACGAAGCAATGTGAGTAATCTTAAGATTGATAAATCAAGTGAGGTGGTTAAAAAAGTGGAAAGATGAAGGAATCCGTAATGTTGATGGTTATATTATCATAGTTTGAGGTCCTTTTTCAGTTCCTCGCTGGAACTGTAGGATTTGGCCTCTGATATGTTTTGCTTGACCCATTCCTTTTGTTCCTTAGGGACATCTGACATGCTGTTACATGCTGCAATGAATTGTCTTCCTGTTACTGGATAGTCAACATGGCCTAGGTGGTCGATTACTTCCTGTGTTTTTGCGGGCTTTTTTCCTGCTTGCATTATTTTTCACCTCCCGCTTAGTCCTTTAAAAGATTTAGAACGCGTACCCCTCGATTTCATTCTACTTTGAAGAAGACTTTTTTTGGGGCTCCACATATGGGGCAGATGTCTGGCGCCGATTTCTCAACCGTATTTCCGCAGACGCCGCAAACGTAGTATTCTACAGTCGCGAGGTCTTTCTTTGAATCTGCAGCTTCGATCGCCTTTGTAAATAAAGAGGCGTGAACTTGTTCGACTTTGCCTGCTTTTTCAAAGCTCCACGCTGCTGATTCTTCATTTTCTTGGTTGGCTGTTTTCAGGTATTCTGGGTAAATTTCTTGGTATTCCAAGTTCTCGCTTTGTAAGGTTACATGAAGATTTTCAGCGGTTGATTTGATGCCTTCCATTCTTTTGAAGTGATTTGAAGCGTGAATTGTCTCTGATTCCGCCGCGGCTCTGAAGAGTTTTGCAATTTGTTTGAACCCATCTTCTTCGGCCTTTTTAGCAAAAAAAAGATATTGTCTATTTGCTTGAGCTTCTCCTGAAAAAGCACTTTTCAAATTTGCAGATGTTTTGTTAAGAACCATTGTTTCGCTCACAAAAATTTCTCCTTAAAATAGCACGACAGTGTACTTGAAGTATCTAAAACTTATAAATTATAGTGAGTGTACCCTATCAACAACAAGTAGTCTTATACAAGAACATATTTGATTCATTATTTTGTTTTATCATTGTTCTTGTTTCAAAGTTAGAATTCCAGCTATGATATATGCAAAAGCGCCTGTAAGTAACATTATGAATCCACCTAACTGCTAATCAGTAAGAGCAGAAATTCCGCCTATATGAAGAACGTTCGCATAATATGAGTATATGACTTTATTTGAGAACAAAATGATTGCACCTTTCCAGCGAACTCTGAGGGGCCCTTAAACGGGTTCATGTATGATTCCGGTTTTTCTTTTCCCAGCGGTCACGCGACAGGAAGTATAGTTTTCTGCGGTTTGCTAACTATTTTGGATGGCAATGTTGGAAATCTTCAAGAGCAAAATTGTCATTAAGCATTTTTTTCGTTGCGACAGTATCTGTCGTTGGCTTTGACAGATTATACCTTAATGTACACTCTGGTTTAGCGATGTTTTAGGCGGCTACCTGCTGGGCATATTCTGGCAATGCTGTTAACGCTAAGAAACTGATTGATTTCCAAAATGTTTATGGCGGAGTCACAGAAATGGCAGACAATACGGGTCTTGTGATAAAGGCACTTTCGAACGATTTAAATGACTTGCATAAACTTCAAACTGATATCTGGAAGGTTTTCAGAAAGGCTGAGACGGGAATGGAGATTCCCCAGCTTCGGATGTATTGATTTTGATAATATTTCTTAAATTTAGTGGGTGTTTGCAAATCCTTGATTGCTCATTCAAGCGCAGAGTTATACCTTCTAAAGGCAGATTATTTAGAATTTGCGTTAGGTGGAGCAAGAACGTGGAGAGAGAAGAGATTGAGGTTCGGATTCCGTTTGCATAACCCTTCAGTGAGAGGTCACTTCTTCCCCAACTATTATGTTACTTTCAGTAGACTTTAATTGGAAGTATTTTTATGCCCACGTTTTTGATTATTTCTAGGCATTCTCCTGAGAACTGTCCAATAAATAATGAGAAAATGAAAAAAATAACACTATAGTTACCTGAAAAATTGGGTGATTTGGAAAAGAAACATGGCATCAAAAGAATCGGAGTCTGGACTGTTATTCCCGAACATCTGACTGTTTGGGTGTATGAAGCCCCAAGTTCAGAAAGCCTCCAGAAATTCTCCATGGAACCCGGCATGATAAAATGGATGGCTTGGAACACGAACGAAATCAAGTTAGCCATGAGTCTAGAAGAAAGCATAAAGCTGCTAAAATAAGCCAACTTGCATTGCACAGTTTGATTCATAGATACTATTGAAACAACAAGGATATTAAATTTAGAGGGATAGCGTGTGCTGTCGCCTTTGCGTTTTGGTTAACTCCAATTTTTCCGAGGCCAAATTCATTTTTCCAAGAATTGCGGCTTGAACCCAAATGAGTCTGATTATACACATGCATATCGCTCTGAAAAGTTGGAATGTTTTGACCTTCGTACTATGCTCCCACGGGTTTCTGGAGGGGCTTGCAATTGGCGTAAGTTTTCAGTTTCAACTTAGTTTGGGTATAGTTGTGGCAATAGCTGTAATTTCCCATGACTTTTGCGATGGCGCCTAAGCACTCTAACGCTTATGTTAAACTCAGGCAACACCCTGAAATCATCTATGGGTATGCTATTTGTGGATGCCATTACGCCAGTTCTGGGCATCGTCGTCTCTATTTTCTTTACTGTACAAAACTATTTTTTAGTGTTTACTTTTGCTTTTTTTAGTAGGCAGCTTTGTCTACATGGGTGCAGGCAGTCTCTTACCTGAGGCGCATCTAACAAATCGCCCAATCATAACTATCAGTTTATTTCTCACTGGTTTTTTCTGATATTTTTGCTTTCCAGACTGATAAATGCTTGAAAAGCCGCTTAATTCGTTCATCAAAAAAGGGAAAAGGCTATGGATAACGCATATTTTCTGTCCAAAATGGCACCAAATAGCTCAATTCGGTCACTTTCAAAGCGTTTCTGTGATTTCGAATCAAACCAAGATTTCTTTAATAAAATCATTTTTACTGGTAAATCGGCATCAAATCCCTCTCGAACATGATGAATTAAAAACCAAAATTACTTGCCAGCTAAGGTCAGTAATAAGGGACTCGTACCAGTTTAGGGGTAAGTCCGGTAGAGTCCCTGACCGTTTCAGGTTCGAATCCGATTAATTTCGTCAAGGTTCCTGCTCAACTTAATGTCGGCTTGGGGTCTTGAAAAAATGGCGTCTGGTTATAGACCGAGCGACTTGTTGATTTCCTTGACGGTCTCAGCAGACTTTCGGAACGCTTCTTCTTTCTCGTCAAGCGGCAGATCGATTATTTTCTTCACGCCATCTCTGTTGAAGAACTCAAAAAAGAAAACGGTATCCAGAAATAAATGCTTTTAAGCTGGTTGTCTCAGTTGACTTTGCAGGATAATTATGGAGTTTATGGATGTTGTAGCGGCAAGGAAAAGCGTTCGCAGCTACGCGGATAAACCAGTTGAAGAAGAAAAACTCTCCAAAGTTCTCGAAGCGGCAAGGCTGGCGCCTTCATGGGCGAACAAACAATGCTGCAAATACATCGTTGTAAAAGACAAAACCAAAATTCAAGAGTTGGCTGGCGGCTTCAACGGCTGGCTCAAACAGGCACCCGTTATCGTGGTTGCTTGTGCTGACCCCAAAGATTCCGGCGCCCACGATGGCATGGACTATTACCTTGTGGACGTGGGCATATCTATGCAGCAGCTGGTTCTGGCGGCAACCGATGTGGAGCTTGGGACATGCTGGATAGGCGCCTTCGACCAAGCAAAAATCAAAAAAACCTTGGAAATTCCAGAAAACATCAAGGTGGTGGCCATGACGCCCGTAGGCTACCCAGCTGACAAGGAGGGTCTCGGCAACAAACTCAGAAAAACGTTAGTCGGAGGCGAAAAACGGAAGCCTCTCGCAGAGATAATTCACCAAGAAAAATGGTGAAGCTGCCTTATGTTTTTATGTTATGCGTTGCTCGAAAGATAGCAGCGCGGTGCGCTAGAAAGTCTTAAATCGCGTTCCAATTTCATTGTGATTGGTGAAATTGTGGAAGGCAGGACTTTTGGAGAGTTGCTTTCGTCTGAGCATAAAGACTACTTTTACATCATGCATCTAAGCTATGGTAGCGATAAAACCCAAAGGGAACGGCCTTGGAAATATGCCCTTGACAAAGACGAAAATATGATTGGGCTTG
>Ga0187866_1004207_pt1 | contig 10235 bp, 9 predicted proteins | sample June2016WEW_11_1_3_FD_133013 | JGI IMG/M metagenome (GOLD analysis project Ga0187866, IMG submission 133013) | Peatland microbial communities from SPRUCE experiment site at the Marcell Experimental Forest, Minnesota, USA - June2016WEW_11_150 | ecosystem: Environmental > Terrestrial > Soil >... | reverse complement strand
TTTGGCCGACCGGTTCATCTCGGGTTTCCCCATCGATTACGGCCCGGTACTTCTCCGCAGGCCCTTCGGATTCCCCTCACGGTGGACACCCTGCCCTCCGAAGCACTACAGGCAGTGGCTCCAGCTCCGCCTTGGCTGTATCCAGCTTTCGCTTTCGTGCCCGTTTAGACGTCTGCATACCTTCTGCCTTCTTCGGCCAGCGAGGAATTACCCCCGCTTTTGGATATGGCGCCCCTCATTTGAGCGCCAGAGGGACTTCAACCCTCCTGGACAACGTGCTGCTCAGCACGCGCTTCGCGTACTCCGCTTTGGCTTGCTTCAGGATGGGGATGTCGGGGTCGGCGTCTTTCCAGAGTGTGAGGAAATTTTTGTAGGCGGCGAGCGCCCGGACGCGGGCAGCGTCGGCATCGGCTCCTTGTGAAGTTCTCGACTGCAAGGGCATTCGCACGCGCACTCCCAGATGTGCCAACGCCCCCGTCCAGCAATTCCACACCATGCCGCTGTGTTCGAGAATCTTCTGGAACTCGGCGGCGGCAGCACTGCCCTGCCCCGCCGCCGCTTGCGCGTCGTCTGAGCCGCGCGCCGAAATCCCGAGCCCAACGAGGGAAACCGTAGCCTACCAAACGCTATTTCTTCTTTGGTGCCATCGAAGGGACTCGAACCCCCACACCGTTGCCGGTACATGGACCTGAACCATGCGCGTCTGCCAATTCCGCCACGATGGCAATCTTGAATTGCAATGCAGCGGCGGCCGCAAGGCCGCCGAGTCAGGAAGACTAACACTTCTATTTTACAGGCATGTCACACCCTGTCAAACCAACCGCCGCAGTGTCATCCCGAGCAAGCGTTCTTCGCGCAGCGAGGGATCTGGGCGCCCTACCCCAGTTTCGCGGTCATCGAAATCTTCGCATTCAGCACCTTCGATACTGGACAGCCCTTCTCCGCCGCTTCCGCATACTTTTGAAACGTCGCTGCATCCGCACCCGGAACCTTGCCAACTACATCGATATGGCTCGATGTAATCGCCCATCCGGATTCCTGTTTCTCCATGGTCAGCGTCACATTCGTGCTGATGCTCTCCGGCTTCAGATTCGCTCCGCCCAACTGCGCCGACAGCGCCATCGAAAAGCACGCCGCGTGCGCCGCCGCAATCAACTCCTCCGGATTCGTCCCCGGCCCATTCTCAAACCGCGACGTAAACGAATATTGCGTATCCTTCAGCACTCCGCCCGGAGTCGAAATCGTTCCCTTCCCGTCTTTCAGCCCGCCCTTCCACACTGCGCTAGCTTTGCGTTCCATCGCCATCTCCTCATCATGAATAGAAAATTAAATCCTTCTTCATTATTGTAGACGGAGATCGCTCAGCCTGTCAGGTGCAACACCCTCGCGATGCAACTAGAACGATGCAGTCTCAATAAAAATCCGAGCAACTCAAATAAAATCCGCACACCGGACAGCTCAACTTGCACCGGCTCTCCTTCAATTTCTCCGAACAGTTCGGACAAAACTGCTCCGGATACCCCACACACCGTTCCACTTCCACCTGCTTCTCGCCGGCTTGATTTCCCACAATCCGTTCTGGCTCGCTCCCGCTCATCCGCGCAACATATCTCCTGCCGCACCCGCGCACAAGTGGAAATTCATCTTCCTTCTCGGTGTGCTCCTCGTGCCAAAGAACTAACCCTTTTGCGCAGGAGAAATTTGCGCTCGGAAGACTATCCTCCATCACCTCAGTCCCACAAACTTTGCGCCGCAAAATTTTGCGCTTTCCACAGTTTCTTGCGCTAGAATGCTCTAGCACTGAAGAGCGCCGTCCACCCTGACCGCAGACCCGCTCTTTGCCTTCCCCCAGGAGGTAGTAGATGTATCGCTCGTATTCCAATTCCTTGGCGGACTCACATTCGCCCATGGATGTGCAGTCCCTGATTCGCAATCTCGCCCAAGACTTCGTCACCGCTTTCAACACCGGCAACTATGATCAGGGCGCCGCTCTTTTCGCACCCGACGGCGCCCTCATGGCTCCTCACTACGACCTCGCCTACGGCCCCAAGGCCGTCGAGCGTCTCCTCCGCCAGCTCGGCGACGCCGGATATCAGGACCTTCGTCTCGAAACCATTCGCGTCGAATTCTCCGCCGACATGGCCGTGGAGATCGGTCGCTACAACGTCGCCATTCGCCAGCCCGATGGCACCATCCAGGCTGACCGTGGCAAGTACGTCAGAGCCTGGCGCCGGCTCGGTGCGTGGCTCATCGTCGCCGATAGCTGGAGCACCAACCTGCCGCTAGCTCGGTAGGATATCGGCTGCAGGACGGGCGGCGCGCCCGTCCCAGAGATGTTGTCATTCCGAGCGCAGCGAGGAACCTGCTTCCGCCTCCGCCGCCACAGCTCCCGATCCCTTCTCCCAACCAGCCTGAATCTCCACCGGACCCCGCAACAACTCCCACGCCTCCTGATATTTCCCATACTTCTGCCGCTTGCTCTTCGGCGTAAAGTGCAGACTCAAATTCTTCCTCCCATCACTTCGAACGGAATGATGTACCAGTCATCAATCGGAATCAGCAGCACCGCAAAAAAATCCACCGTCCCCGGAACATACGTTTTCCGCTTCGGCCCCATCACATTCAAGCTGTACCCATCCCCCCGCCGCTTGTAAATCGTCGACTTCACCTGCACCCCGCTGGACCCTCCCCCGTCCCTCCACTCCCGCGTCATACCTCCCCGACTGCCCATGCGGCTTCGACACCTTCAACCCATGCTCCAGCGCCAGCATCATGAAGTACATCTCCGCCCACTCTCCACGCTCCTTGCACCCCTTGATCCGCCCACCCATCCTCTTCCGATTCTCCATTCGCTTCCGAAGAGACCACAGAATATCGCGACAGACTGGCTAGACGGCATCGGAAATGTAATCGACCTGCTGTGCGCCTGAGGAATCCGATCTCCTGAAAGTCAGGACGCTCTCAGTTGCATTGAAGGACGCACGATAGTCCCTCGCACCAGGATTGATCCCCGCCATCGTCCGGGAGAGCGGAAAGTCATTCCTTTGCTCAAGTTCCAGTTCACTTGCGGCGCCCATCTCAGTGAGAATGACCGGCAAGTTATTGTGCAAGTCCTTGTAATATGAGTCTTGCACCACGAGAACACACATGCCCCGCGGACGCAGCACTCTACCTATCTTGCTGACCGATGCCGATAGTGATTGGAACTACTGTAGGTGATTCTTGTAGTAGTAGGTGGCGGATGCTTTTGAGCTGTGCTGGTGCAGAGCCCCGAGAAAGCCTAGGCAAGTCTGCCCCCAAGTCGCTGAAATAGCTGGAGCCGCCTTCGGAACCGTCACGCTCCCGATCAGCCCACGCCGCAACTCTTTGAAGCCTGAATTAGAGCCGAAGCCGAGAAGCGACAACTCGGCAGATGTCGCCATTGCATAGTCAATTCTGGTGCAATAAGGCGGCGAGGCTAGAACGAAGTCGACTGAACTCGTTCCGACGACGCGACCTTGAGAATTCGCTCGGCATTCAGGCTAGTGTATTCAGCGGGGTCGAGACACCGTGCCTTAGCCACGACCATCATTCCAGGATTGAGATCGTAGCCGCAGACACTCAGACCCATAGAGGCGGCTGTCGACGTTGTTGTACCGCCACCGTTCCAAGGGTCCAGCACCCACTCGCCTTCGCGGAGCCCGGCGGAGGATAGAGCAGACCGGGCAAAGCGCTCGGAAAAACTCGGATAAAACCTATACCCAGTCGACGAAAAGCTGCCGGCGCCGCGGATCTTAGGATTCTCTATCGCTTCCATGTTTCGAGCTTGCGGTTAAATCTTACGAGCACCCGCTCGTGCTCCCGCAACTTCCGCAGCGGTAGCAACTGCCGTTGCGGGTCATGATGCTGCCGCAGAAGCTGCAACTGGGAGCATCGCCCAGGTCAATGATGCCGGCCAGCGCGTCGGCGGCGTGGATTCTGCCGTGCCCAGGAGGTATCTGCTGCTCAATATCCATCGAGCTGCCCCCTCCGGGTACCGGCCCTTTACTCGGATCATATACGCCCGGCGCAGACCAAGACTTTGGCCGCAGGTTATCAAACAGCATCTGCTGCTGCCCAGTCAGGAAACGCAACTGCAGCCAGCGGAAGATGTAGTCCATGATCGACTTGGCATACCCGATATCGTCATTTCCCGTCCAGCCGCTGGGCTCAAAGCGCGTGTGCGCGAACTTTTCGCACAACAGCTTAAGCGGCACGCCGTGTTGCAGAGCGATCGAGACGGCACACGAAAAGCTATCCATCAGGCCACTCACCGTCGAACCTTCTTTGGCCATCGTGATGAAGATTTCGCCGGGTTCACCGCTCGGATAAAGCCCGACGGTAAGATAGCCCTCGTGGTCACCCACCTTGAATTTGTGGGTTACGGACATGCGCTCCTCAAGCAGCTTGTGCCGCACGGCGCGCGGAGGCCCGTTGGGGTTATCTTCTTCCTCGTGCGCCGCGGCCGCCGCTACCCGCGCGTCGTCCTTGCTGGAGTTTGCAGTCTTCGTCCCCGCCGCGGAAAGTGGCTGCGACTTCTTGCAGCCGTCGCGATACACCGCGACCGCCTTCAGTCCTAGCTTCCACGCCTGCAGATACGCTTCCATGATGTCTTCGACCGATGCGTTCTCAGGAAGATTGACGGTCTTCGATATCGCTCCGGAGATGAACGGCTGCGCCGCCGCCATCATCCGCAGATGCCCCATGTAAGCAATCGACCGCGTCCCCTTGGCCGGCTTGAACGAACAATCGAAGACGGCGAGATGATCGTCCTTGATGTGCGGCGCGCCCTCGATGGTTCCGGTCGCATCGATGTAACTGACAATCGCATTCGCCTGATCGTGGTCGTAACCCAGCTTGAACAACGCCGTCGGCACCGTCTGATTGACGATCTTAATCATCCCCCCACCCACGAGTTTCTTGTACTTCACGAGTGCGAGATCAGGTTCCACACCAGTTGTGTCGCAGTCCATCATGAAGCCGATGGTTCCGGTTGGCGCGAGGACTGTCACTTGCGAATTTCGGTAGCCGTGTTTTTCTCCGTGGGCAAGGGCTTCGTCCCAGCACTGTTTGCTGGATTCGTAGAGTGGAGTGGGGACGTTCGCTTTGCTTATGTTGTTGACGGACGCGCGGTGCATGCGGATTACGTCGAGGAATGGTTCGCGGTTGATGTACCAGCCGGGGCAGGCTCCGCCGGGCATGGAGGCGCTGCCGAGATTGGTTTCGGCGAGATTCTTTTTTGTGGGTTCGGTGGCGGGCGTTAACGGCTGGCAGAGTTCTGCGATCCTGGAAGATTGCAGATAGGCTTCGCCGCACATGATGGCGGTGACGCAGGCGGCGTAGTCGCGGCCGGCGTCGGAGTCGTAGGGCAGGCCCGCGGCCATTAATAGCGCGCCAAGATTTGCGTAGCCTAAGCCGAGCGGGCGGTAGTCATGCGAGTTGCGCATGATCATTTCCGTCGGATAGCCGGCGTTGTCGACCAGAATTTCTTGCGCGGTGATGAGGACGTCGACGGCGTGGCGATAGGCTTCGACATCGAAAGTGCCGTTGGGCGCGAACTTCAGCAAGTTCAGGCTGGCCAGGTTGCAGGCGGAGTCGTCGAGGAACATGTATTCGCTGCAAGGATTGCTGGCGTTGATGCGGGCAGTGTTCTTCGATGTATGCCAGCGGTTGACGGTGGTGTCGTATTGCATGCCGGGATCGCCGCAGTGCCAGGTGGCTTCGGAAATTTTCTGGAGAAGATATTTAGCTTTGTAGGTTGTCATGACGCTGCCGTCCTGCACCTTCTTGGTGGAGAAATCGGTGTCGCGGATTACGGCGTACATGAAGTCATCGGTGACGCGGACGGAGTTGTTCGCGTTCTGGAAAAAGATGGAGGAATAGGCGTCGGAATCGGGATGAGAGCCGTCGTATCCCATGGCGACCAGCGCGTGAGCCTTGGCTTCCTCTTTCTGTTTGCATTCGATGAACTCGACGATGTCGGGGTGGTCGACGTTGAGGATGACCATCTTGGCAGCGCGGCGAGTTTTGCCTCCGGACTTGATGACGCCAGCGAAGGCGTCGAAACCTTTCATGAAGCTGAGCGGGCCGCTGGCGGTGCCTCCACCGCTGAGACCTTCGGTAGACGAACGCAGCGGAGAGAGATTGGTTCCGGTGCCGCTGCCCCACTTGAACAGCATGCCTTCAGTCTTTGCGAGAGTGAGGATGGAGTCGAGCGAATCCTTTACCGAGTTGATGAAGCAGGCGGAGCATTGGGGACTGCTGTAGCCGGTGACGCCGAACTCAACCTGCTGAGTCTTGCGATTCCAGTGCCAGTTGCGCGCGTCGGAATTGGGCTCGATGCGGTCGCAGCCGACGTTGAACCAGACGGGCGAATTGAAAGCGGCGTACTGGCGAACGAGGATGTGGACGAGCTCATCGTGGAAGGTTGCGCCGTCTTCGAGAGTTTTAAAGTAGCCTTGGGCCAGTCCCCAGTTGCGGATGGTTTCGGCAACACGAGTGACGAGCTGGCGGACTCCGGTCTCGCGCTCGGGCGTGCCGACTTTGCCGTGCAGATATTTCGAGGCGACGATGTTGGTCGCGGTCATGGACCAATCTTTGGGAACTTCGACGTCCTTCTGCTCGAAGATCACGTTGCCTTGTGCGTCAGTGATCTGAGCAAGGCGGAGATCCCATTCGAGTTCGTCGTAGGGGGACACTCCGGGCTTGGTGAAGAAGCGACGGAAGGATAGGCCAGGGGTGACCTTCTTGTTGGCGGTAACAGGGGTTGCGGGAGCGGCCGCAGGGGAATCAACGGTGGTAGTTTTAACCTCGGGCATTGCTTTCTCCATTAATAATTAGATTCTATCGATCTTGGCCCGATTCGGCTTCCATGGGGGTGGATGGGGGAATCGGACCGTGCCCAAACGGGAAATTTGTTCGGGGTGAAGCGTGTGTTGTTAAAGAGCTTGTGCCCTTGCGGGGGCTAACTGCCTCAGGGGCTAAAGCCCGGGATCATTCTTGCTTCTGACGCGGCGCTAAAGCGCCGCTCTTCCACGGTTGCGCCGGCGTCATCGGAGCCGCCTGTTTCGGTGGCGCTTTTGGCATCCGATCTCAAGGGGCTAAAGCCCAAGCTTTTTCGTACTCCTTGCGGTACGGCTGAAGCCGTACCCTGATACGAAGCAAAACAACCTTTCAATCGCAGCGCTGAAAGCGCTGCGCCACCCAAAATCCCTTCGGATCAAAAACCGGAGGGGAGGGGGTGAGGACAGTGAAGGTTGTTGTTGGCTCCGGAATCGAGATGTGGGGTCGAGCATACAACATCCGTCCCTCGGCTAGGCTCTACTGCCGGGACTAGAGGTGGGACGGTGTCGGCATTGGCGGACAGGAGTGTCCGCCCCACACGGGCCGTGCCCACACCAACCGTTTCTTCTGCGGTACTTAATTCCAGCGACGAAGAGAAGCCAGCGGGGATGCCGGAGGCTTTTTCGGCGGAGGAGAGCATCCATTGATTGAGGGCGCTGCAAATGTTGCGGCGCTGATCCTGCTCCTCGATGACCACGAAGCGGAGGAAGCAACGTCCGGAGGAAAGGCGTGCGCGCATGGGATTGATGCGGGTGAACATGCGGTCGAGGACGAAAGCCATGTCATCGTCTTCGGAGAACTGAAGGACGGCGAGCATGCGGCGGCCGCCGCCAGCCGAGCTCTGCTCATTCGGACAGCCGAGGGCGGCTGTCCCCACATGAGTGTTGCTGGGGCTGAAATCCATGATCTCCTCAGCGATGGCGAAGATGCCGGGCTTGCTGGGGACGACGAGGAGGCTGTGAGGGGAATCGCAACGGAACCAGCGTGACCATTGCAGGCGGCGGGGGTCGATGGGACGATCGAAGCCATGCCGAGCGAGTGAATCGGTGACGAGGCGGGTTAAAGCTTCCATCCAGGGCTCCTCAAAATCAGGGGCTAAAGCCCCGTCATTTTCTGCGATCTATTCGCGGCGCTGAAGCGCCGCTCTTCCACGGCGCTGCCAGCAGACAGGTTGTTCTTTTTTCAGTCGTTCACCCGGGGGAGGATCGGGGAACGGCCACCGCACTTACTAAAAGCACCCGGCTTCGGGCTCCGGCCACCGGACTGACTAAGCTGGGTCCTGTTTACTGTATTGCTTTGTTGGCTTTACGGAGATGGCGCCGGGTCACCTCTGGCCTGGCGCCATCCCGTCCTCACTACTCTCTTCTACTTCACCTGCCGAAACCCGCCCCGTTCCCGCGGGGCGAGTTTCAAAGCTATGGGATTGCAAAGTTACTCCCGCTTATTGTGCCTGTCAAGAGGGAAACACTACAGGTTGTATCTCCAGCAATGACGGGCTTGATGCTGGGGCGGCGGTTTGGTTTTCCACAAGTGCAATTCATGGTGCATTCACAAAAGTCGAGGGTGAGTTGAGGAGTGCCATTCTAGGACCTAGAGGGTCCGCGTCCCGGCGGCTGAAGGCACAGGCAGACCGGCGGAACGGGTGCCGGGCTAAAGCCCAGTTTGACTTGGGACAGTTTACGCGGCGCTGAAGCACCGCTCTTCCACAGCGCTGCGGCCGTTGCGGAATTCTATCGGCGCTCTTAGAAGCGGTGGTTAGTTTGCCAGAGATGATTGCCAAGGCTTTAAGTACCTCGGGGGCTAAAGCCCGCAACAATGACGCGGCGTTTATCGCAGCGCCAAGAGCGCTGCGCCACCCAAAAGAGGCGGGCCAGCTAAATCTTTTCAGCACTGTTCTCAGCCCTCGTCTCCACCTTAATCGTAGAGAGAGCGCAGGGTTGGGGTGGAGTTGCGGGGGTTGCGGTCGGGTTGGGGAAATTTGCGAACTGGGAGCGAGAAGCGGACGGGAGTCTGGCGCTGCCGTGTTTCCTGCGACTCCAAATTCTCCTGCTGCGGCGGAGTTGCAATCGGCTCGGGAGTTTCGCCGGCGAGCAAGGGGACATAGATATCTTCGAAGATCTGACGAGGTGCGATGCGAAGAACTCCGTCGGAGGATTCGACGAGGTAGTCGCCCTTGCGACCGGAGTGTTGACGGCCGAGGATGTCGGTGAAGGTGAGGTTGGTGGTAAGTTGCTTGGCTTTGACCAGAAAACGGGTGCGGTAGGTGATCCATGGACTTGGTGCTTTCATGAGTGCCGACCAACTTTTGTCTTTCGATGGTGAGGTGAATGGTGATAACGAACGGGATAAGGAGGCGAGCCAAACGCGCGCGATTACTGTGTCGCAGAAAACGCGACACTCCGCGCGGTTCGCCCAGATCCTTCGCTGCGCAAAAAACGCTTGCTCAGGACCACAAACCTCCCAGGTTTCGTCTCGTGCCGGTTACTATCTTCGGCTGAGTTTGTTGAAACTTTCTCGTTGAGGGCGAGAACGAATGTACGAGCGAAAAGGCGCGCGGTCAATTCAGTATTTTTGGTGCAGTTGAGGAAAATCTTAGATGCGAGCTGTGGCGGATTCGCGGGGATGAAAAGCTTGTCGAAGAGATGCGTCTAAGCCGCGTGCAGGGCGGACGTTCTGTTCGCTGGAGAGCAGCAGAAGAAAATGTGGGCACAGGGGACGGGCGGATTGTCCACAGAGACTGCACAGGAAATGCAGAAAGGCAGGAGGGCGGTTCTCAGCTCTCAGATTTCATTTTCTGGTTTCTGGCCGATGGTACGAGTGGATGGAGCGAGGAGTTCCGCCACTTGGCTTCGCCGCGACCTTGAAGCCGCCGACCTTCTGCTGAAGGCTAGGGATCCTTCGACTTCGCGGCCGCTCCGCTTGGCGGAGCGGCCACTACGCTCAGGATGACAATTCAGTTAACGGCCGGCTAGCGCTGGTTCGTGAACATGCTTGCCGGACTTGAAGGCTTCGTAACGTTGGTTAACTTCGTCCCAGTTGATTACGTTCCACCAGGCGGCGAGATATTCCGGACGGCGGTTGTTGTATTTCAGGTAGTAGGCGTGCTCCCAAACATCGTTGCCGAAGATGGGATAGAGGCCTTGCGAAATCGGGTTGTCCTGATTGGGGGTGGAGATGACTTGCACGTCGCCGCCTTGCTTGCCGGCGAGCCAGACCCATCCGGAGCCGAATTGCTTGGCGCCGGCGTCATTGAACTTGGCTTGGAAATCTTTGAAGTTGCCGAAGGTTTTGTTGATGACCTGGGCGATGGGACCCGTGGGATCGCCGCCGCCTTTGGGCTTCATGATCTTCCAGAACATGGTGTGGTTGACGTG
>Ga0187866_1004205_pt1 | contig 10241 bp, 9 predicted proteins | sample June2016WEW_11_1_3_FD_133013 | JGI IMG/M metagenome (GOLD analysis project Ga0187866, IMG submission 133013) | Peatland microbial communities from SPRUCE experiment site at the Marcell Experimental Forest, Minnesota, USA - June2016WEW_11_150 | ecosystem: Environmental > Terrestrial > Soil >... | reverse complement strand
TGTATCCTGCTGGATGAAATAGAAAAAGCCCACCCGGACGTTTTTAACCTGCTTTTGCAGATTTTCGATGACGGCCACCTGACGGACGCCAAGGGGCGCCGCGTGGACTTCCGCAACGCCATTATCATCATGACCAGCAACTTCGGCGCGGTGGAAATTAAACGTGGCTCGGTCGGCTTCGCCCAGCGCGGCGATGAAGCCAAGGCGCGGGAACGCACTTACGAAAAGATGCGTGACGACCTGCTGAACAAGCTGAAGGACAGCCGCGAGAGCTCTTTCCGCCCCGAGTTCCTCAACCGTATCGACGATATCATTGTGTTCCACACCCTCACCGAGGAGCAGATCAGGGCCATCGTAGACATGATGCTGGGCACCGTCAGCAAGCAGCTGGCGGAAAAAGAGATTAAACTCCAGGTAACCATGACCGCCAAGGATTATCTGGGTAAAGAGGGCTATAAAGAGGAATACGGCGCCCGCCAGTTGCGCCGCGTTATCCAGAACAAAGTGGAAGACAAGCTCTCTGAGGCGGTGCTGCGCGGCGGCTTTAAGAACTTCAAGAGGGTATACGAGATTAAAGCCAATATCAAGCTTCCGGATATCATCGATTCCGTGCTCAAAGCGGTCAACGTTGTCCCGGATAAGCGCGCGGCGGATAAAGAGGAAGACAAATACCGCGTCGTGCCGGAAATTATCCTTACGGAAAGTTCCAGTGATAGCATCACCGTTTATGCCACGGAAAGCATGAAATACGATATCGAGAAGATTATCAAAGAACATCTGGAAGACGCGAAACGGGACACGTCTAAAAAGAAAATCCAGGTGGACAAAGAGTTCAGCATCACGGAAAACTCCTACGTTACCGAGGTGGTGGTTGACGTTAAAGACGAAGAGATCACCATCGAGTCGCTGGAACACTTCTCTATGCCGAACGTCGCGGTAGGCGCCGGCGCCAAGTAAACCGGCGTGACTTGACCGCCGGAAAGGAAGTCCAGAAAGCTTTCTGGCGGGGGCACTGGGGGTGTCCCCCAGCCTTCCCAGTCCCCCAAGAATGGGGGATATAGGGGGTTGATAAAGACTTATTCAGAGCTTTTTAGTATAATGGGGCGGTGGCAGTGCAAAACTCCACCGCTCTTATATTTCCGGAGCGTACCGCGAAAGGGGGGCTCGAGCGTTGGCCAGGGAAACCGTAGTGGTGCCTATCACCGGCAAAATTATCAGCGTGGACGTAAAAGTGGGCGATAAAGTGAAAGAGGGCGACGTCCTCTGTGTGCTGGAGTCCATGAAAATGGAAAACCCCATCGTCGCCACGGTGGACGGCACGGTAAAACAGGTAAGCGTTAAAGAGGACCAGGTGGTCAAGCCCGGCGACGTTATCGCCGTTATTGAATATTAGGCTTTAAGCTATAAGCTTTAAGCTTTAAGTTGTAAGTTCAAGGGGGGGCGAAAAGCCCCTTTTTTTTAAAAAAACCTTTCTCCGGTTTCCCTTTAACTAAGGGAGACTTGCCAACCGTGATTTGAAATTTTTCATCCCAAACAACCCTAGTGTAATTAGCTTTAATCATGGTTTTTTGTTTTATGTATATTCAGTTTTGCCGGGCGGGGGATTCGTTTTTTTGATTTAAGGAATCAAATTCTTTTAACAATTGCGGCTCATGATAAGCCACCGCCGAGCGCATGGCTTCAGGGCCTAAGGGCAGCAAGATATGACGGAAAGCGTTCTCCACAGCTTTTCCAATTTGAGCCTGCTCATCCGTAAAGACGCGCTGGCGCGTGCGGATAAGTTTTTCCAGGGCATAGGCGGCTTTGGATAACGGCACCAGATTCTTGATGTCACCCCCAGTGACAGCTTTTTTTATTTCAAAGCGCAGGAGAGTAATTTCTTCATCAATGCCGTTGATGCCAGCGGCAAGGGAGAAGTCATACTTTTCTTTTTGATTGAACGCACGCGAATAATAGCCGTGTTTGATGGCGTTTTGGTTGCCTAACTGGGCGCCACGTTTACGTTTTTGCTGGTTTTTCATACCCCACCTCCGCCTATTTGTACGGAGATATTAACACGGCAATCACGAAGATACTAGAGGATTTTGTCGCCTTGGAGAGGGGGGATACAAAATGTTTATCTAAAAAGAACAAAGAGCAAGTAAACTATTCCCGAAAGTCTGGAAAACTTTTTTGAACTATACCAATTAATTCTCTTTGAAATTGTTTACGGCCACTTGTGCCAACATACATACCCTTCAATTTGGTCCTATCCCACTTTTCATCGCCCCAATTCTCTTTAATTGGCATTATGTATTTCTTGATAATTTCCTCACTTAATTGACTCTGACAATGTTTAAGAATTGGTTTCAGCAATTTAAGAAAAGCAGAAATGCCACGATTAGTAAAAATAATATATTTTTCTGGATTATCCCATTGTAAAGAAAATATAGTTTTTACTACATTAAAGTAAAGACGAAAAACACTAATATACTCTTCAGAATTATTGGAAGGGTAGTATTTACGAAGCATCCCCCTTGGGCCTAAAAGTGATTGTAAATCATCATTGGTAAAATTCCTAAGGGTGATATATTGTTTACCAATGTCCAACAACTTGATTTTGTCTTTAAACGGACTACAATTATTTAAACCCACTACTACTTTTATTGCCATGAGTTCACGATTTTCCTGACAATCAACTTCATTTTCAGTGTATTTTAGATATGTGACTAAATTGGCATCAACTCGACGCATATTATCATTAATAGCTATAAAAATATCCCGTTTTTTGTTAGAATCTAGATTCTTCAGTCCTATTACCGTTAAGTTAAAATTTTCTCTGGTGAAAGGCTCGGTATTAACAAACCCAAAAAGCCTGTGTTGCCCATCGATTATTTCAATTGAGGCATATTCGAGGGGTATGCTCAATATTCCAAGTTCATAATTCTTTTTTGCGAGAGTGATTGTTTCACCTTCAAGATCTTTTTCCGGTATAGGTATTGGGTTCCATTTCACATTATCATTTAAATATACTATTAAGTTAGGTGGTAAAACAGCATTATTTTGAACCACATATTTCTTCATACTACCTAATCGTCTTTTGTTAACCATCCTCTGATACGTGTTTGCGCTTCCTTGAGCCTTACGGAAAATAACACAAGTTTTAAGTAATTTTTCTGGAGATGTGGTAAACATAAATAACTCGGAAAGCGAATTATTATAAGGTTGCTGAAATTTCAATGCAAGTAAATTGTGAATATTAACTTCTTCGTCAGTCTTTATTCCAAATGAATGGATAATCTCATATTTTGCATACTCACCTATAGTATCAACGATAGCTTCATAATAACTAAGTTCCTTTTCTCCCCAAACTTGAATGTGGTTTTTATTAGCATACTCTTTTTCTTGTTCATTAACATTTATATTTGTAAAAACAAATAGACAAGCATTTGCTTTTGCTATTTTAGTTAATTGAATAAAGTCATGAACATATGTCGAAAATGATTCTGGTAATTTCTTTTGTGTTGTGTTTTCCCTTATTATTTTGACAGATAACGGACCTATACTTGCGGATAAATCTAAAGACCTTGTTTTTTTATTGGTAAGTATAACTTTTTCTTCATCAGGATTATTTGAATTAGGTTTTGTGTCAAAACCCGCTCTTTCAAATAATGACCACACTCTGATGTTTAGAGCATCACCTTTATCTACCATTATGGACTCCATGTATTTTATGCTTGATAATATACCACTTGCGTGCATACAGTCAAACCTCATGTTACAAAGACGTTGTAGTAGGTTTGAGACTTGATTTTTCTCACTTCCTTGCCTTCTTATCTCAAAAATACTAAACTCTAGCTGTGAGTAAGTCCCAGGGGAAAATCGTTTACGTCTGCAAGGAGTGCGGCAAGGAAAGCCTTAAGTGGCTCGGGCGCTGCCCGGACTGCAACACCTGGAACAGCTTTAGCGAGATGACTATCCGGGCGGAGGCGGCGTTAACGCGCCCGTCCGGCCAGCCGTCCGTAGCGCAGGAGCTTTCGGAAGTAGAAATCCTGGCTGCGGACCGCACCCCTATACCCCTCCCGGAGTTCAACCGCGTGCTGGGCGGCGGCCTGGTGGCGGGGTCTTTAGTGCTTATCAGCGGCGACCCCGGCATCGGCAAATCCACCCTGCTGCTGCAGGCGGCGGCGTCCTTCGCCAATGAAGACAGCCGCGTGGTCTATGTCACCGGCGAGGAAACGGTGCACCAGATAAAGCTGCGGTCGGACCGGCTGGGGCTGGGCGGCGGGGGCCTCTATATCATGGCGGAGACCGACCTCGATGCCGTGCTCGCCCACATAGAACAGGCGCAGCCGGCGCTGGTCGTCATCGATTCCATCCAGACGGTCTATATCCCCGGCGGGGAATCGGCGGCGGGCAGCGTCTCGCAGGTGCGGGACTGCACGATGCGTCTGATGCAGTGGGCCAAGCTGCGCGGCGTCCCCGTCTTTATCAGCGGGCATGTCACCAAGGAGGGCGCCATCGCCGGGCCGCGCATTCTGGAGCACATCGTCGACGTCGTTCTGTACCTGGAAGGCGAGCCTTTCAGCGCCTATCGATTGCTACGCTGCGTCAAGAACCGCTTCGGCTCCACCAACGAGGTGGGCGTTTTTGAGATGAAAGAGGAAGGGATGATCGAGGTGGGCAACCCCTCGCTAGCGTTCCTTTCCCAGCGCGGCACGGAAACGGTAGGGTCGGCGGTGGTGCCGGTCATCGAGGGCAGCCGCCCGCTTTTAGTGGAAATACAGGCTTTGACGACGACCAATAGCTTCGGGCAGCCGCGGCGCACCGCCAACGGCGTCGATTTTAACCGCCTGCTTTTGGTGACGGCGGTGCTCTCCCGGCGGGTGGGGCTAAAGCTGGGCAACCAGGACATCGTCGTTAACGTGACGGGGGGCTTAAAGGTGGGCGAGCCGGCTGCGGACCTAGGCATGGCTTTAGCGATTGCCTCCTCCTACCGCGACGCGGAGGTTATGCCGCAGGTCGCGGCGGTGGGCGAGGTGGGCTTAAGCGGTGAGCTGCGCCCCGCCGCCCAGATGGACCGCCGGCTTAACGAGGCGATGCGGCTGGGCTTTAAGCGCTGCATCGTCCCCAAGCTGGGGGCGAACCTGAACCCCCCGAAAGATATGGAGCTGATTATCGCCGGGACATTAAGGGAAGCGGTGACGAAAGGGTTAAGGGGAGAGGGGAAAAGGGAGGAGGAACTATCTGGATAGCAGCTGGATTTTTAATCATGTCATTCTGGCGAAGGCCAGAATCCAAGTATAAATTCAGCATGATATTAGAATTTAAGCAATGGATTCCAGCTTTCGCTGGAATGACAGAATGAGTAATTATTTTCCATATTAATTTATGTCCTCATGTTTTGTTTAAAAAATACTCCTTCAGAATGACAGGAGAATAAGGATTTATATGCCAGATTCTAAAGTCTTTGCTATCATCGTGGCCGCCGGGGACAGCCAGCGCATGCAGGGCGTGGATAAGATGTTCGTGCCGCTGGGCAGGATACCGGTACTGGCGCGCGTGCTGAATACCTTCCAGAAATGCAAGAAGATCGACCAGATCGTCGTCGTGATGCACGAGAAGAACATCGAGGAATGCCGCCAGATGGTGGCGGCGGAGCACTGGTATAAAGTGACCGATATCTGCCTCGGGGGGAAAAGGCGGCAGGACTCGGTCGTGGAGGGCATGAAGCGGATAAAAATAGCCGATTGGGTGGTCATCCACGACGGCGCCCGCCCGCTGGTCACCATCGACCTTATCGAGCGGGGGCTGGAGGCGGCTAAAGAGACCGGGGCCGCCGCAGCCGCCGTGCCGGTGATAGATACCATCAAGCAGGTGGACAAGGGCGAGATTGTGCACCAGACGCTCCCACGTCAAAATCTAAGGGCTGTCCAGACGCCGCAGGTCTTCAGCTTCGATATCATCAGGAATACCTACAAATATGCCGGCGGAGACGTTACGGATGATGCCACGCTGGTGGAAAAAGCCGGCTTCAAGGTAAAACTATACCCGGGCTCTTATGCTAATATTAAGATAACCACGCCCGACGACCTGGCGATGGCCAAAGCATTTCTGGAGTAATATGAGCAGCAACCTGCGTATCGGCATCGGCTATGACGTCCACCCCCTCGCCGCGGGGAGGAAGCTGGTGCTGGGCGGCGTGGAAATCCCTTACGCTAAAGGCCTGGACGGCTGGAGCGACGCCGATGTCCTCACCCACGCTGTCATGGATGCCCTGCTGGGGGCGGCGGCGCTCGGAGACATCGGGGAGCATTTCCCGCCGGGGGAGGCGGAGTATAAAGCGGTTTCCAGCCTGTACTTGCTGGATAAAGTCGTGAAAAAGCTCAAGGGGCGCGGCTTTAAAGTCAGCAATATCGATGTTACCGTGGTGGCGGAAAAACCCAGGCTCCACGACTATATTGACACGATGCGGGAGAAATTGAGCCAGACCATGAATATCGACGTTGCCAGAGTCAGCGTCAAAGCCAGCACCAATAACGGGTTGGGCTTTATCGGGGAAGAGAAGGGCATCGCCGCTTACGCGGTAGCGCTGATAGAAGAAAAATAATAGTGTCAAGAATGAGTTTTGTAGTTAAAGATGGATATTTCTTCCGAAATTCCTCTCCCTTGAGGGGAGAGGTTAGGTGAGGGTGAAGGCATTGAACCAATACAGTGCTCCCCCTCATCTTAATCTTCTCCCCCGGGGGGGGAGAAGAAACAAGTTAAAGACCAAGGTTATTGTAGACTGTAAACTGTGAACTGTTAACCATTGACTTAAAAAGGAACTTGATATGAATATTTCCGACACTTTGACCGGCAAGAAAACCGAATTCAAGCCTCATGGCGACGTGGTGACGATGTACGTCTGCGGTATCAACCCTTACGCGGATTCCCACATCGGGCACGCCATGAGCTATATCATCTTCGATGTCGTCCGCCGCTACCTGGAGTTCCGCGGCTATAAGGTCAAGCACGTGGAAAACGTCACGGACGTCGAGGACAACATCATCAACCACGCCAACCGGCTGGGCATCACCGTCAAAGAGCTGACGGAGAAGTACACCCTGCGCTACTTCGAGGACATGGACGCCCTGAATATCCTGCGGCCGCACTTTACCCCCAAAGCCACGGAGACCATCCCGGAAATCATTAAGCTGACACGGGGGCTGATCGATAAGGGGTTCGCCTACGCCGTCGGCGGCAACGTTTTCTTCCGCGTGCGCAAGATGACGGACTATGGCAAGCTTTCCAAGCGCAGCGTGGAACAGATGATGGCCGGGGCGCGCGTCGAGGCAGCGGAGCAAAAAGAAGACCCGATGGACTTCGCCCTCTGGAAGGAAGCTAAACCGGGTGAGCCTTCCTGGGACAGCCCCTGGGGCAAAGGCCGGCCGGGCTGGCACATCGAGTGCAGCGCCATGTCCATGAAATTCCTCGGCGAGCAGATAGATATCCACGGCGGCGGGCAGGACGTGGTCTTCCCCCATCATGAAAACGAAATCGCGCAGTCGGAAAGCTATACGGGCAAAAAGCCTTTCGTGCAGTACTGGATGCATAACGGGCTGCTCCAGATGGGCGCGGAAAAGATGAGCAAGAGCCTGGGCAATCTGATAACCATACGGGACGCGCTGAAAAAATACACCGCGGACGGTTTACGCCTGTTCGTTTTAAGCTCCTACTACCGCAGCCCGCTGACCTATACGCCGGAAGCCATCGACGCGGCGCAGGTTGGCGCCGAAAGACTCTTAAGAGTCGCGACGAAAGAGACCGCCGGAGGCAAGGGGCAAGTGCTTGACGCCAAACCGTATCGTGAAAAGTTTATCGAAGCGATGGATGACGACTTTAACACTCCCCAGGCCATCGCCGTTTTGTTCGACCTGGCGCGGGATATCAACCGGGCGGAGGAAACGGGGATGAACGCCGCCAAAGCCCGCGAGGCCTTAAAAGAGCTGGGCGGGGTACTGGGGCTGAATTTCAAGGCAAAAAAAGAATCGCCGCTGGACGTCGCACCGCTGCAAAAGCTGGCGCTATCCTTTAAAGAAAAGCTGGGCGGGGCGGGGCTAAAGATGGATGACCTGCCGGAAGATGCCGATGGCATCATGGCAGTATTGATCGCCGCGCGGAAGGACTTGCGTAAAGCCAAACAGTTCCAGCTGGCGGACGAGCTAAGGAACAGCCTGGCGGGGCTGGGCATTACACTGGAAGACACGCCGGCCGGTACTATCTGGAAACGTAGGAGATAGAACGAAAAAGACAAGTATATGAGCTATACTTTGTCAGTGATAACAAATAAAAAGGGAGTAACCGCAGAGAGGGACTTGCGTCCCTCTCTTTTTTTCCCCCTTCCTTTGGCAAAGAGCCTGTCCTGAGCCTGCCGAAGGAAAGGGGTCAGAGGGATGGATTTTAACGGGGGACAAGGTGGGGCAAACCCCACAACTTTACTCCGCCAGCACCAATCTTGAGGTAACTAGCCCCAGGCCTTCCAGTCCGAAAACAACGATAAATGCGGCCGCCAGTATTATCAAATAGCCGATATTCAGCTCCATATCGGTCAGGCCGGCCACGATAAAACTGACGGCGTAGATTATCGTTATAAGGTGGTCGAAGACCATCGTGCGCAGGGCCAGAGACTTCTGTACCTCCCTATCGGTCAGTCCTTGTCTAAAGATAGTGCGGATAATCCATATTATCAGCGGCAGCAGGATAATTGAAATATAGACGCTGATGACGGGCACCTTAAAAAAGACGTTAACGATGATATTTATGTAGCACAGGACGAGCAATGCAGCGTACAGGATGCCCGCCTTCTCTCTGCCCAGCCGGACCGCCAGGTTGTTTTTACCGGAAAGCTTATCCGACCTTATATCGGGGATTTCATTCATCAATATCACCAGGAAAACGCTGATAGCCCCGGGCAGGGAAGCCAGCGTCGCTACGGCGTCGAGTCGTCCGGTCTGAAGGTAGTAGCCGGTGATGGTAGCCAGCCAGCCGCAGCTGAACCAGATGCCTATTTCACCGAGGCCCCGGTAGGAAAGCTGCAACGGTTTGGCGGTATAGCCGTAGCCGATGAAAATGGCGATAGCTCCCAGTGGGATGGTCAGCGGCCCGGTCCGGAAATAGAAATACAGCAGCAGGCCGATGCCGCCGGCGGCGGCGAGAAACACATAGGCGGCGATAAGAGCACGGCGCCGGGGGATAAGCCCCATCGGCAATATGCGGCTGCCGCCGGAAAGCAGGTGAAAGTCTTTATTGGCCACATCGGTATCGTAATCGTAATACTCATTTACGAGGAAAGTCATCAACATGATACAGAGGACAGCTATTGATGAGAGGAGTAGTATCAACCAGTCGATAGGGTTGCCCTGGCTCCAGGCGATGACGGCGCCGAGCAAAAAAGGAAGAATACCGCGCGCGGTAGCCCCCAGGCGGAAAAGAACCAGCCATGAAAGCATACTTTTCCGGGTGGAGATACTTTTTCCCGACTTATCTCTTATCACGGTACATATAACTCGCATAACTCACAGCAAACAGGAACAGGTTTTTTCAGATAACGAAAAGCTCCGGTAAGAAGAAATTTTAGTGCAAGCCGTATTTCAAATCAAATAAGGCACTGCCGGAGCAATGCCTTATTCACTATTTCAATACACAGACTACTACAGCAGTTAGCCCGGTCGGGGAAATTCCCATTTCATTCCCAACCGCTTTAATGCCGAATCGCGGCTAACTCACCAAACCCGGGCCTGCAACCAAGCTGCAAACCCGGTTTGTGTCCACAGGACGGGAGAAGCTATTGCAGGATTATCCCTTGCCGATGCGGAACACCTTGGTGCTGCAGCTGGGGCAAGTTCCCTGGGTGGCCGGTCTCTTGTTCTTCAGGGTGACCGCCTTGGCATTTTTCATTTCAACTTTCTTCCTGCATTTCATGCAATAGGCCTGCATCATGCACCTCCTAAGTTGTCCTTGCCTAGCAGAGTAGCAAACCTGAGCGTATTTGTCAATAGCCGCAGGCATAAAACGGTCACAATTTTCATGAATTCAATGTAAAATGAGGAAAACCGGGTTTTTTACCCCGATTTATAAGGAATAATGACAGTTCCGGAAAAGTTTTAAGTGCCGATTCTCAAAGATACTATCGAGAGGACAATGAAGATGACAACCAGCGCGATGGTAAGCTGGAAGAGGGTTTTTTCCACGCCCCGCTTGGTACGATAGACCGTATCCGC
>Ga0187866_1004202_pt1 | contig 10247 bp, 10 predicted proteins | sample June2016WEW_11_1_3_FD_133013 | JGI IMG/M metagenome (GOLD analysis project Ga0187866, IMG submission 133013) | Peatland microbial communities from SPRUCE experiment site at the Marcell Experimental Forest, Minnesota, USA - June2016WEW_11_150 | ecosystem: Environmental > Terrestrial > Soil >... | reverse complement strand
TCTTTGCCGCGATGTCCCAGCGTCGGACGCGCCAGTTGCTGAAGGACATCTTCCTTGACCAGCACAGGTCCAGGAATGAACAATCTTGGGGGTTTTCTCCAGTCAGCCATAAACTTCTCCTCTATAAAATGTTAGTGTTTATTTATCACCAGCCCGGTATAGACCTTCGGATAAAAGAAAGTCGATTTCTGTGGCATTCTTTCGCCGGTTGCGGTGACCATTTCGATTTGTTTCATTTTTGTGGGATTCATAAATAAGGCGGCCTGTTTGGCGCCTTTATCAACCTGGTTTATGGAATCGTCGACTCCCTCACCGGTATCTTTTACATATTCGATGTTAGTGCCTTCGGCGAGGCCTTTTTCATCGATGCCGAGATGTTTTTCGATAATGAGCTTATGCAGAATTGCCACGTCTAAGGATCTCCAGTGTTCGCTTTTGTCCGGCGCGACGGCATCCATAAGACGTTTATCCTTCAGCACAGCGACGTAAAAAGCGCCGTCGGCTGTGTATATGCCGAAGGCGTTTTTGTCGGCGTCAAACTCGGAGTTCATTTTGTCCGACATTTTTTGTCTGGCCTGTTGTTTGGTCTTTTCATCGCCGAAGGCAAAGGTTGTCAGGTCGAAGTCGTTTTTGAGTCCAGCGAGGAATTTTTTACCGTTGAAGGTCTTGACGTTTTGTATAAGCCGATGTGTTGCCAGTATAAGCAGACCCTTCTGCCGCGTATTAACGAAGGCAGTCAGGACGTATTGAGCGGTCGGGTTGCCGGTTTCCTTGTAGTAATTGAGCGCAGTTTCGTATCTGTGATGGCCGTCGGCTATGACGCAGGTTTGCGTGTCCATCATTTTTGTGATTGCGTCGATGTCGTTTTTATCCGTGACGGCGAACAGCCGATGGCGGACGTTCTGTTCGTCAACAAAGTCAATGAGCGGTTTTTGCTTCAGGGTTTTTTTGATGATTTTGTCCGCGACGTTTTTAGCGTCCTGGTAAAGCATAAAGATAAGACCGAAGCTAGCCTTGGTTGCCCTTCGCAGGTTTAGGCGATCCGCTTTTGGCCCGGTAAGTGTATATTCGTGGGGCTTAATGTTTTTGCCAAGCTCTTCGAGTTTTGCGAGCGCGATAAAGCTAAGCCGTTGTGCCTTTATGCCTGCAATCTCGAAATCCTGGACATATCCGTAAACGGTGTCTTCGGTGTCACGTTTGAGTACGCCCGTCTGGAACCAGTCGTTAAGCAGTTTGGCTGCCCTTGTGTACTGGTTGTTGTCCGTGCCGTCAGAAGGGCTGGTTTTGCCCTTAGTTATCTGGACGATGTTGTACTTACTTTTTTTGTAGAGCCGGTCCTGGAGGTCGACGTCGATGACATCATAAGGGGGTGCAATGCAATTCCCGACGTCGCCTACGACCGCCTCGTTGAACCTGTACGCCTTAAATGCTTTTATTTCCATTATCATACACAGGATACTGCTATAACTTTTGGTTGTGACTACGGATAAACCCCACAATGTTGAGCTATTCAACAAAGGATGAAGTATACCAAATTGAGATGCGGTTTGTCAATCGACAGGAAATGTTTTTTGATGTGCCAGAGGCGCTCAGACGATATCGACCAGCAGGTATCGCTGGACAAACCCCTGGTAATCTTCTCCATACGTATCTCATTGCCGTTCCGGAGGAACGGCAACCAAACTGTTGAGGATTATAGCGGAGGGGGTTAGAGTGTGGGCAATTTAATGCAGAATAATAGGTAATCATTGAAAGTCGCTTTAATGCTTAATATACTTGTCTGCGGCGACGATTTTGCCTTTTAGGCAGAAAGGGTATTAGTATGCTTGCGAAAGTCACAAATTTCATCCAAACGGATATATGGCGGATGCGTCTGCGAGACCATTCACGAGGCAAGTCGCTTTTTATCCGGTTCCTGCGGATAGTCATTCTTGCCGTCCGTGGCTTTAACGAGAACAAGTGCAAGTTCCGGGCGTCCGCCCTTACTTTTTACACATTGCTTTCGATTGTGCCGGTTATTGCCTTGATGTTCGGAATTGCCAAGGGATTCGGACTTCAGGAGCGCGTAGCAGCGCAGATTCTCGAAAAGATGAAAGGTCAGGAGGAAGTCGCTAATAAGGTTGTTGCTTTTGCAAATTCGCTTCTCGACAAAACGAGCGGCGGTGTCATCGCCGGAGTGGGTGTCGTCTTCTTGTTCTGGACCATAATCAGTTTGCTTAGTAATATTGAAGGTTCCTTCAACGATATATGGGGCATAGTTAAGCCCAGGACTTTTGGCAGAAAATTCAGCGATTACCTGGTAACGATGCTGGTGTGTCCGATTCTGCTGGCCATAGCCGGCGGGGTAACTATTTTTCTCAGCGGCCAGGTTCAAACTTTAACCGAAAAATTTCCCATGTTGAAGGATTTTGGACCGGCGTTTTGGCTGGTGATGAAACTGCTGCCTTATCTGACAATTTGGATTTCTTTCACGTTTATTTTCATTTTTATGCCGAATACGAAGGTGAGATTTGTGTCTGGCCTGATAGCCGGGATAGTCGCCGGCACTTTATTCCAGCTCGTTCAGTGGGGATACGTGAATTCCCAGGTTCATATTACCGCAAGATACGCCATATACGGCAGTTTCGCGGCACTGCCTTTGTTTTTGCTGTGGCTTCAGATAAGCTGGCTTATTGTGCTGTTCGGTGCAGAAGTGTCATTTTCGCATCAAAATGTGGAGACATACGAGTTTGAGCCGGATTGCCTTTCGGCGAGCCATTCGTTCAAGACACTGCTTTCGATTTTTATCACGCAACGGCTTGTGCACAGATTTTGCGAAGGTGAAAAACCCAGCGAGGCATCCGGTCTTTCGCACGAGCTGGAGATTCCCGTTCGCCTGGTCAGGCAGCTTTTGTATGACCTGTCAGAATCCGGCATTCTGTCGGAGGTCAAAAAGGGAGAAGACAAGGAGCTTGCATATCAGCCCGCCATCGATGTTGATAAAATAACCGTGAAATTTGTCATCGACCGACTGGAGCGGCGCGGCACATCCAGCATACCGGTGCTTCGGTCCGCTGAAATGGACAAGCTCTCCGATTGTCTGCGGCAGTTCGACGCGACCCTCGAAAAATCGCCGGCAAATGTATTATTAAAAAGCCTGTAAGAAGATTTTTTATTTGTTCGGCTCTGATTTCCTGCCGCCGAAAATTCCTTTGACGCCTTCAACGACGTTTTTGCCCGCTTCGGTAGTGGTTTTCACGGCGCTCTTGCCGAGTTCGGCGGTTTTGCCGAGCGTTGAGCCAATACCTTTGACCATATCATCGGGCAGTAATCCCGCACCCTGCTTGGCGACACCCGTAGCCAGTGCGCCCATAACCTTGGCCACAAGCGAGGCTACGCTGAGTTTCTTGTCGGTGCCGAGGTTTTCCATTACTATCGGGTCGAGCTTCAAACTAACGGTATCGCTCTTTCCAGGGATAGGCAGCAATTTTACCCTGACGTTTGTGTTGGTTATTTCCAGCTTGGTGACGGTCAGGTTTTTGCCCTGTTTTTCAGTTTTTGGCGCCGCGCCTTTTTCTTCTTTGGGCAGCTTATTCAATATCTCATTGAGGTTGTTTGTGATTCCTTTTTGCTCAATCGTCAGCTTTGTATTGTCGAGCTTGACCAGTTGTATTTTAATCGTGTTGCTCATCAGTGAGCCGATATCGAGATTTACCACTCCCTCGCCAAGTTCCAGCAGCGTCTCGTTGGCGTAACCGGGCGGGTTCTTGACAACTAATCCTTTAATTTCGACTTTTCCGCGCAAAATCGACAGGTCGATGCTCTTAACCGTTACCGGCACGCCGAGGGTGCTGCTGGCTGTTTTTTCAACGACTGCTTTAATCATGCCGGCGCCGAAAATATGAAAACCGACAATCAGGACCAGCAGGATTACCGCAATTGACACAACCACATAGGTAAGGATTTTTTTTGCCGACTTCATTTTTTTGCCCTCCAAATGGTTTTAGTTGGTTGCCGAAATTAGGTATCATAGATTTCATCCGCATAGTTATTATTAGAACCTGTACATTGCTCCTGCGATAATTGACATTGTGTAATCCTTGTTCACGATGGGGCTGTTACGAATGTCACTGTCTAACCAGTAATAAGTTATGCTGGTAAGCAGGGTCCAGTCGTTGTTTAGCTGGTAATTTGCATCCAGCCCGACAAACCAGTTTACGGATGCGCCCGGGTTGTAAGCCGGTCTGCCCGGGTGTGCTTCGTTGTCGCGGACGCCGTAGTAATAATCAGCGAGATTACTGCTGAGCAGGGCGACGCCGACGGAGGGCGATATCTTTGATTTTTCAAATTTTAATGGTTTGGCGTATGTTACGCGAAATTCCTGGCCATCGTGCTGACCCATGGCGTCGGTAAGGATTCTCGCGTAAAGATTGCCCCAGTCCCCGGTTACCGAAAATTCTCCTCCGACGTCAACGGTCATATTCCGGTTGTGCATTCCATCTAAATCATCGCTTTTGTCCACGTCGTAACCGTCGAGCCGCCATTTGCCGATAACGTCAAACGCCATATTGGAATCGGAGAACAGTCGGCAACCCGCGGTATCGATGAAGAAATAAAACGGAGCGCTGACGGCGGTAATAACCGGTATTGGATAAATGGTCGAATCCATTCCCTTGTATGGTTTGACTGTGATTAACACGCCGGGGCCTGCCAAAAGCATTGAATTGGGGTCTGTCTGCGAATTTTGTTTGCCGCCTTCAGCCAAGACCGCTGAGCAAATCAGCAGCGTCAGGGAAATTATCAGTATTTTATTTGCCATTAGTAACTATCCTTTCCAAAACATTTACGTACCGGCGGGTAATTTCTGGCCACTGCTCCTGATATTTACGTCCCGTTGCGGGAACGGCATTGTTATGCCGTTGCTTTCCAGGGTGGTTTTAAGCTTGGCGGTAGTGTCGAAGTAAACATCCCAGTAATCCGCTGATTTCACCCACGGGCGAACGACAAAGTTGACGGAGCTGTCGGCAAGTTCCGAGACAGCCACCGTTGGGGCCGGTGTTTTAAGTATTCTCGCGTCAGCAGCGAGGACGCCTTCGATGACCTGTTTGGCTTTTTTGATATCGTCGTCATACGATATGCCAATCGTCAGGTCGATTCTTCTTGTAATGTTGGCGGTGTAGTTGCTGATAGTGCCGCCCGTAACCTGAGCATTAGGGACAATGATGCGGACGTTGTCGGGCGAGTTAAGCACCGTGTTGAGGATCTGAATTTCCTGAACTGTTCCCTGCACTCCGCCTACCGTGACTAAATCGCCGACTTTGAAGGGTTTGAAGATAACCATAAGTATTCCTGCGGCAAAATTAGACAGTGAACCCTGCAGGGCGAAAGCGACGGCTAATGCCGCGGCGCCGAGAACGGCAATCGCGGCGGTCAGTTTTATTCCGACCCTGTCCAATGCCGCGATAATCACGAACGCGAGCAAGCCGAAGTAGCACATATGCTGGACAAAGGTAACAAGGATTTGCTCAACGTGTGCCTTGGTCATTGCCCTGCCGACAAGTATGGAAATCCACTTCGCCAGCCAGCGACCTATCACGAAGATAAGAATTGCCGCCACCAGGTCGATAGCGAAAGCGGTTCCTTTTGTAATCAGGAAATCTTTTATGGTTGCGAGTATGTTTTGAGAACCTGCCACTGTGGCTTCGACGGCGTTTTGAGCCGAGTTTACATCCTGCGCCATCACAGGGATAACGCTTACGAGCAGGATTACCCATATTGCCAAACAACAAATGCTTATCTTTTTGATTTGAAGTTTCATTTGGTATCCCCAAAAAACATGTTCAAATTTGTCCTTTCCCGAAATCGTCGAGAAGGCAACATTATTCGGTCCTGTGCGTAACAATAACTGCCGATGAATCAACCTCTGTGCCGAACTATTGGCTAAAATCTACCCGGTCCGGCCCACAACGCAAGCAAAAAACGGCCTCCGGGTTTTTTGTTAGCCCTTGCGCAAGATGTCGCGGATATCAGTCAGCAGTATAACCTCAGCCGACGGGAGAGGCGGCTCTGATGGCTTGGCGGCCTCTTTCCTCTTCAAGGTGTTAATCGCCTTGATCACCATAAAAATCGCGAAGGCGATGATAACAAAATCAATGATGGTCTGGATGAAATTGCCGTAATTGAGCGTTACGGCAGCGGTCGTTTCCGTGGCCTTTTTTATTGTTATCACGAGCTTGCTAAAATCGACGCCGCCTATGAGCAGCCCAATCGGCGGCATAATCACGTCAGCCACGAAAGATGACACGATTTTGCCGAATGCCGCGCCTATTACGATACCAACCGCCATATCCACCACGTTACCCCTGACCGCGAACGTCTTGAATTCCTGTAACCATTTCATAGCCATCTCCTTTTAATTGATTCACTTGATATTAAATCACCCGCCGTTTGTTGCGAAGTTGAAGTGCTGTGAGTGAAATCGTACGGTTTTACGGGGGGTTGTCAATATGCGTATGTCCCGACTTACAGCCGAGGTCCGTAAAATCGAGAATACTGCCGGACATGAACAATCACTTTTTATTTTCGATGGCGGTGATAAGGTCTGGGTTGATTGTTTTGCCGAGTTGTTCGGCTGTCTTTATGTGTTCCAGAGCCAGGTCGTAATTTTTCAACTTGTAGTAGGCAAAGCCAAGGCCATAATGCGCATCGGCCATTTTTGGGTCAAGCTCCACGGCCCTGAGATGTGCCTTGATGGCGTTTTCATAGTCGCCCTTGTTGGAATACGCGGCGCCAAGTTGGTAATGGAGTCCGGCGTTGCCCGGGCTTACGCGGACGGCCTTGTTGTATTGTTCAATGGCGGCGTCAAATTTGCTTTTGTTGAAATACGCGTTGCCGAGATTCGCCAGTGCCTCGAACATATTCGGGTTAATCGCCAGCGCCTTGAGGTATGCGTCGATTTCGCTGCCCGTCTGGTCGAGTTTTTTGTAACAGATGCCCAGGCCAAAGTACGCTTCGGCTATGTCGGGGTTTATTGAGAGGGCCTGTTGATAGCGGGCGATTGCCTCGTTGCAGTTGTCTGACCGGCTGTAAACATCGGCCAACTGGCAGTAAAGCATCGCGTTCTTCGGCTCCATTGATAGTGCCTGGATGAGCGCGGTTTTGGCGTCACCCAGCCGGTTGAGTTTTACATATACAATTGCGAGATTTTTATAAGCGTCGGGGTAATTTGGGTCGAGGCGAATAGCATTTGTGTACTCAGCCACGGCATCGTTAAACCATTCGCGTCTCTGGTAGGCGTTGCCGAGATTGTTGTGTGCCTTGCTGTCGTCGGGGTTGATTCTCGCGGCGGCCTGATACTCGGCTATAGCGTCATCTACTCGGTCTTTTCGCAGGTAGATATTGCCGAGGTTTATTCGGGATTCGGCCAGCGATAGGTTGATATAAACGGCCCACTGCAGTGAGGCCATTGCCTGGTCAACGTTGTTAATGTCGTTATAGACGTTACCGAGGTTGTTGAAGAAACAGCCGAGTGTCTGGCGCTTGTTGAGATTGGTCATATAAATGGTGTTGTTTTTGGGGACATTGAATTTCTGGATATAGTAATCATCGGTGGCGCTGCTGCCTTTGGCGGTCGTTTCGATATTGAAACGCACGTGGCCGTCGTCGTACCTGACAAAAAAATGTCCCGGCACAACTACGCCGTAGAGCGGCAAACCCAGCCGTTCACCGATAGCCAGGTATAGAACGGACAAGCTCAGGCAATAACCCTGGTGCCTGTCCATAACGGAGTGCAGAAACAGGTCGTATGGGTCGGTGGCTTTATTAATTGCTTTGAATTTCAATTCATTGAACAGGTAATCGTTGATAATGGGGATTGCTGCAGCGCCCATCGGCGTGTTCTTCGCTTTGAGCCGGCTGCGGATTTCCGTCGCGATGTCGTCGAGTTGCTGCTGGTAACGCCTGCCCGCGACCATATCGCTCCAGGCCTCGGAGACAATCAAGACGGCCGTGCCCGTGTCAATCTGTTCGGGGGGCAGTCGCAATACCTGCTCGATTGACTTGGCATACAGACCGTCGAGGTTCGCGTTTGCCAGTGGCTCATCTGCAAGGCAGGGCGTAACGGCTAAAGCGATTATCGAACAGATTGTCAGGTTAAAAACCGTTTTCATAAAATTACGCTTCCTGAATTATTCCTCAGTCATTTCCAATTCGACCGGCCGACGGCTGAACAGATCTATCTGTTTCCATTTGTTGCTCTTGAATCTTATACGGTTGGCCAGCCCTGCCGCGATGATACTCATTGTTGCCGCGGCCCAGGGGCCAAGCGACCCGTAGTTCGGGAACACCTTTATTATAACAAATCCGCCCAGTGCGAGAATAGCCGCCGCACCGAGAGCGAAAATGGCCAGCCAGACCGTGTCGCCCGCACCGCGTAATGCGCCGCTGTAAACGGTTCTGGATGCGTAGAAGAGCTGGTAGATAGCGGCGAAAACAAGCACTTCCGCTCCTATCTGTATTACCATATCGTCGGATGACCACAGCCGCATAAATATCCTGCCGAATAACAGGAAGCTCAGCCCCACAACCCCCATATATATAAGCGCAAGACGCAGACACAATCGGGTTTGTCTGATTGCCGTGAGGTCTTTGTCCTCGCCGATGGATTTGCCGACGGCGACGGTTATCGCGGTCTTCAGGCCTTCGATGGGCATTGTGGAAAGATTTGTGCAGGCAAGCGCGGCGCTCGTCGCGGCCTGCGCCTCTTTGCCGAACCTGCCGACTAACCAGAACAATGTCGCGCCCCAAACGCCTGCGCTGAGTGCCAGTTCAACCCCCGCGGGCAGTCCAACCTTCAGCAGGTCTGCCATTTTTCGCAAATCTGGTTTGAGCATACGGCTGCTGGCGTATTCGGTCCTGAAGTCACCGCTGAGAAATGTCGCCATTCTTATCCCGCCGCCGACCGTTATGCCGATGACCGTCCCCCACGCGGAGCCCGCTATTCCCATCGCGGGAAAACCAAACTTGCCGAAAATCAGCGCGTAATTCATCACGAGATTGACGACCTGCGCAATCAATGCGGCATACATCGAAAGCAGGGGTCTGTGAATGCCCATGAAAAACTGCACTCCCGCCCATACGAATACCACGGATATGTTGCCGATGAGCATAATGCGAAAATAGATGACCTCCAGCTCGACAATCTCCGGCTCGTGGCCGAAGGACCGGAATATCGCCGGGGCGAGAGGCCAGCATATTGCCATAATCAGAAGCGAAAACGCCACGCCCATATAGACCGCCTGCCAGAAGTAACTGGTGCATTCCTTTTTTTGTCCCCGTCCGAAGCTCTGGCTGACGAAAGTGCCTAATCCGGCGAAAACGCCCATCACGCACGCGGCCGGTATCGAGGCGGTGAATCCAGCGGGCAGCACCGCGGCAAGAGCGGCTGTTCCCAGCCGGGAAACCATTATCCGGTCAACGAACTGCAGAAGCGTGAAAGAAACGGTGGTAATGACAATCGGCCCCGCCAGCTTGAGCATAAAACCCAGCGAGGTCTCATCAACGATGGGCGGTTTGATCTGTGTGTTCATCTACAGCAACGATTTAGTTTATCTAAAAGGGATTCAGTCGAAACGCCTGTGATTTGGATAGTTTTGACGGGTGAGGTCAGGCCGGAGGTAATTGTAACCGTGTTTTTTTTAACGCCGAGTGTGTCGGCTAAAAATTCGACAAGCGATTCATTGGCTTTGCCTTTTTCCGGCGCAGCAGCGAGTTTGACTTTAAGCATACCTCCCAATAAGCCGGCTACTGCTGTTTTGCTCGAACGCGGGACGACTTTGATTGAGAAGATGACCGCATTAGCCGATTGTTGTATTTTCAACTGCTCCATATATCGCGGCTCTGCTCAGGACATGTCTGTTCGTTCGCGGAGGTTTGCGCCGATGGCAAGCTGGACGTATTTTTCAATCTGTTCGGCCAATTCGCTAAATGACGGCAACTGGAAATCCTCGAAATGTCCAGGCACGAATTCGCCGTTGAGGGCCTTTTTGAAAACCCGGACGCGAATAACCGACGGCTGCGATGCGGCCCTCGTGTAGTCGCTGTCTTTGTGTTCGGTCAGCTCGACCCGCCAGTCCTCGCTTATAAAGACCAGGCACTTGCCGGTATAAACGGCCGTCGGGAAATACTCGTATAACGATTTCAGCGTTTCCATCGTCGGCTATTATACACCGGCCGGAAACAATAGCAAATCACACTTGCCCACCGAATAT
>Ga0187866_1004198_pt1 | contig 10257 bp, 9 predicted proteins | sample June2016WEW_11_1_3_FD_133013 | JGI IMG/M metagenome (GOLD analysis project Ga0187866, IMG submission 133013) | Peatland microbial communities from SPRUCE experiment site at the Marcell Experimental Forest, Minnesota, USA - June2016WEW_11_150 | ecosystem: Environmental > Terrestrial > Soil >... | reverse complement strand
CTCTTGCCTCCAGGTCTATTCCCGCCGCCTTGCAGTTCGGCGTGCTTTCCCGCGAGCCGATGCCTTCCTTTCGCCGGTGTTATAGTCTTTTACGGATCACCATGAGTGCAGCGGATTGTCCAAGGTGCCAGAAGGAAAGCGCTCTGTGCATCTGTGACAGGATCACACCGGCCAAGACGAAACTTCATGTCCTCATTCTTCAGCACCCGCAGGAACCCGACAAGGAACTCGGCTCGGCGCGCATCGCTCACCTGGCGCTTGAGAACTCGACCATGAGAATAGGCCTCTCGTGGCCGAATCTATCGAAAGCCCTTGGCCGCCCCGCCATCCACGGACACTGGGGCGTATTGTATCTCGGCGGCAAGTCCGAAAGGTCGAAGATTGAGCGCGGGGCTTCGCATGGTCTCAGCATGACGACAAGACCCGGCACGGTGCTGGATACTTCGGAAGTCGAGCTCGAAGGCATCGTCGTGCTCGACGGGACGTGGGCTCAGGCCAAGACCATGTGGTGGCGGAACCCGTGGCTGCTTAAGTTAAAGCGGATGACGCTCAACCCTTTACGTAAGTCTCTTTACGGCCGGCTACGCACAGAACCGCGCCGGGAGTGCCTTTCCACGATTGAATCGATCGCGGAAGCGCTCGAGGCGCTGGGCGAGGACGTGGGGGTCTGCGATACTCTGCGCGCCCATTTTGCGGAGTTGCTGCGAAAGTACCAGACGCGCCAGCCCGGCCGAAACCGGAACTTCTCACTTTCCGTTGACAGGGGCAAGATCGGCACTTGACGGGTAGTGGCTGAAATCTGCGTTGAACCGAAAACAACTATCGCTTGCTTTCCCGCCGATCCCGCCGCACCATGAAGGTATGCCATCTGACCGTGCTCCCCTGCTGGCCCTCAAGAACCTGATCGCCGATACGGATCTGATCCTTGAAACCACCCCAGAACTTCCCCAGAACCGCACCGCCTGTTGCCGCGAGAACTTGCGCGCAGCCCTGGCCCTGGCCGACGATCTGCTCAAACAGCAGCGCATGACGCCGGCAGCCGTCCTGGGGCATAAGGGCGGCAGCACGACCTCGCAGAGGCACGGAGCGGAGCATTACCGCCAGATGGCTGCGGCACGCAAGACGCACGGCGGCGGTAGACCCCGCAAGCAATCCGAGTAGTTCTGTCCCCTCCACAACTCGCTAGAATGGTGTTCTAAGACGAAAAGCCCGGCACGATGGCCGGGGCTTCTCGATGTGGACGTTAGATACCCTAATCGTAAGCCTCTTCGCGTGTCGGCGCAAGAGGGAGAATTTTGCCTCCATTATCGCAATTCAAGATCCCACCGTATCGGTATTTCCCTACTCATCTGATGGAACAAGAAGGCCCGAAACACTGGGCACAGCTACGACTCTTACAGGCGTGTGAACGGCTGAAGATCCCCGTCAAGTTGTGGCCGGAATTCGGTTCTTTGATGCTGCCGCGTGAATATAAATTCCACTGCTGTATTGGTGAGAAGTACGAGGCCCCATCTTTTCGTAGGCTTTACGAATCGGAATCGGAATGGAGACAGCGTGCTAGGGATGACTTCGAGAAGTTTCTGGACAAACACGCAACCACGTTCCGTGAATGGCTGAAGTGGGATTTGGATAGGGGCAGCCTTACCAGAATTAAACCGACAAGGGACACGGCACCGCTCGATCTTCGTTACGAATGGGCGGCGCGACGGTATTGCGAGAAGAAACTCTACAAGGAAATGGCGACTGACGAATACAGCGCGGACAGAATCAGAAAGGCAGTCAGAGTCATATTCACTGAGATTGGCCTTGAGGATCGCCGGAAATAATGGAAGTCAGCTTGTTTCCTCCGGAAATAAGACCCGCCTGCCCTAATTCCTGTGGACGGAAATAAAGGAACGCGGCTTTGTTTCCGGAGGAAGTAGCGCTTAAGCCGGTTATCTCCTTTTATTTTCTTTGATTTAGCACGGTTTATCTGTCAGACTCTTTGGTGACTGGAGGGCTTGATGACGCGAAACCGAGGGCCACCATAGGCCAGCGATAAAAGCACGGGGAATAGCGTCTCTACCTCGCTGTTTCCCGTGCTTTACCACGTTTCCGTGGCGATTCCATTCTACCCCCGTAAACCACTGAAAGCAAAGCTAGAAAACTTCAAATAACCTATTATTTTACTCTTGACAAACAACTAGCGATAGATGTATTATTAGATCATGAATAGCGGAGAAAAGGCCGAAAACGCAATGACTTGCGAATCATGCAAGGTAAAATGTCAACGCTTCGGCAAGCATCGAAATGGTCTGCGCCGTTTTCGTTGCCCCCAGTGCCACAAGACGTACACCGAATCCCACAAGGCCGCCCTTGAAGGCAGCTATCTCACCCAGGAGCGCATCGTGTTGGCCCTCCGGCTCTTGATCGAAGGCAACTCCCTGAGCAGCACGGAGCGCATCACGGACATCGACAGGAACACGATCACGAAACTCCTGGTCCTGGCCGGCGAGAAATGTGAAAAGCTCATGGGCCGGCTCATCGTGAACGTTCCGGCGAAGGACGTTCAGGCCGACGAAATCTGGGGATACGTGGCCAAGAAAGAAGCCCACAAATACGAGTGGGAAGAGAACGACAACAGCATCGGAGACGCCTACTGCTTCGTTGCCATCGAACGCAAAATGAAACTCGTTCTGAACTTCGCTCTGGGCCGACGCGATCAGGCAACGACGGATATTTTCATCGAAGGGCTGCGCGCCGCAACCTCTACTAAACAGCGGTTTCAGATCACGACGGACGGGTTTCAGCCTTACGTCTCTGCGATCACCACCACGCTTTCCGACCGCTGCGATTTCGCGCAACTCATCAAAGTTTACGCCAGCCCGCGCGAAGGCGAACAACGGTATTCGCCGGCTGACGTTGTGGAGGCTCTACCAAAACCGATCATGGGTGATCCCGACCGGGCGATGATCTGCACGTCGCACGTCGAACGCCAGAACCTTACCATTCGGATGCAGATGCGCCGCATGACGCGGCTGACCAACGCTTTCAGCAAGAAGTGGGAGAACCTCTGGGCCGCGTATTGCCTCTGGTTCGCCTTCTACAACTTCTGTCGGATTCATCAGACGTTGCGGGTAACGCCCGCGATGGAAGCGGGGATCACAAGCAAGGTGTGGACACTGGAAGAACTCTTGGCGTAGTATGGAAGTGGAATGCTGAGCGCCTTCAGCTTGGCGGCGGGGCGCCCTTGTTCCCTTCGCTCGTTAGTAGTGTATCACGACGATGAACGAAAGGGAATAGAATGCTTACTATGCGCCGCCAAATCACAATCACGGTCGGAGAACTCCGATACATCTCAATCAACTGCCCGCACTGCCGAACGGTGATGACGCTGGACATGCTGGAGCCATCCGAGATCGCCACCAAGCACAAGTGCTTCGGCCCCCTGAGATGCTCAGTCTGCGAGAAGGACTACGATTCCGCTATCAGGCCGAACGTGGACGCCCTTTGGAAAGCCTACCAGTCCTTACGGCAGATTGAGGATCGCATTTCATTCACGCTTGATCTACCGGGAGAGAATATCAACGAGAAATTGCCTTGAGGTTTTAACATATTTCTTGTATACTGCCGGGGACAATCTGGTACCCTACGCGGTGGAAACGAGGTAGACTATTCGGTCCCGTCTTTTGGGCGGCGGAGGTCGAAGAAATGACGTGCTTGTCGCGCTTGGCAATGTTCTTACTTCTGGCGGCGAGCGTAGCGACCGCAGTAGACAACGAGTTCACCCGAAAAAGCCTTAAGGGACTGAAGGGGGTAAATGTCTTGGTTGAACCCCTGGAAGCAGAGGTGGAGCAGGGCGGGTTGACCAAGACATCCATACAGACCGATGTGGAACTGAGGTTGCGTCAAGCTGGGATCACGGTACTGACAGACGCGGAGAACCTCGCAGCTCCGGGATCGCCTTACCTTTACATCGTCGTGCTCACCTTTAGGGGGCCGCAGTATAACTACTCCATCGGCGTGGAATTGTGTCAATCCGTGCGACTTGAGCGTGACCCAAGCATACAGATTTTCGGTGCGACTACGTGGTCCGTGGCGGGAATTGGTGGCGTTAGCCGGAACAACCCCCGCGCTATCAGGGACGACATCAAGGACTACGTTGACATGTTCATCAACGCCTACCTGTCCGTGAACCCGAAGAAGTGAGAGAATCAACGCAGATTTCAGCCACTACCACTTGACGCGGATCTGGGCCATACGATACCCTGGAGCAAGTATGGATCTGCCTCTGGAATGAAGGGGCGGGTGTGTACTTTCTCGAAGCAAAGTTAGGAAACCCCTATTGCCTACTTTCAATCAACTCGTCCGCAAGGGTCGTCAGCGGCCCGCATATAGGACCGCCAGCCCCGCACTGGAAAGATGTCCTCAGAAGAAAGGCGTATGCATTCGCGTCTCCACCCAGACGCCGAAGAAGCCCAACTCCGCGTTGCGTAAAGTGGCTCGTGTCAGATTGACCAATGGGATGGAAGTCACATGCTACGTGCCAGGAGAAGGACATAATCTGCAAGAGCACTCGGTGGTGCTGATCCGAGGTGGTCGCGTCAAGGACCTTCCCGGCGTCCGCTATCACATTATTCGAGGTGGTCTGGACACGGCGGGAGTGGCCAACCGGCGGCAGAGCAGGTCAAAATACGGCGCCACGCGGCCGAAGTAAGGCACTCCTTTTGCATTGGACTCCACTCGATCCGCCGGCATAGTTCCGCATGGTCCCATAGCCTGCTGGTCCAAACGGCGTCTGGGAACGCGGTTTTGTGACCGGCCGCATCAAAAATGCGGCCTCGGAGCGGGCCAAGTCCGCCTGCGGAGAGATTTCTCTCCGACAGGCTCTCAGACTGACCCAACCCTGTAACCTTTTCGGCGTCCAACGGTATAGCCAGTGATGAGTGCGTTCTCTCAAGACCTGCGCTATTCTCTGCGGACGCTGCGAAAATCGCCGTTGTTCACCATGGTGGCCGTGCTCTCGCTGGCCCTGGGAATCGGCGCCAATACGGCCATCTTCACGCTGATTCATCAACTCATCCTGGAACTGCTGCCGGTGAAGCACCCCGAAGAGCTGGTGCTGCTGACCAGCCGGGGACAGCACTACGGCAGCAACACAGGCTCCAACGCGATTTCCTACCCGATGTACCAGGATTTCCGCGACAAGAACCAGGTTTTCAGCGGAATGTTCTGCAAGTACGGAACGTCCCTTAGCTTGAACTTCGAGGGACGGACCGAGCTGGTGTCGGGAAACTACTTTCCGGTGCTGGGCGTGGGTGCGGCGCTGGGGCGCGTGTTTACGGCTTCGGACGACCTGATTCAAGACGGGCATCCGCTGGCGGTGCTGAGCTACGGGTTCTGGAAGACACGGTTTGGCGGGGACGGGAACGTAATCGGCAAGCGCATCCTCGTGGACGGGTACCCACTGACCATCGTGGGGGTGAGCCAGGCGGGCTTCGACGGCGTCGAGGTGGGGTACTCGCCACAGATCCGCATCCCCATGATGATGAAAAAGGAAATGACGCCGGGGTCGTTCTACAGCCTCAATGAACGGCGCGGCCGTTTTGCGCAGGTGTTCGGCAGGCTCAAACCGGGCATGACGCTCGAAAGCGCCAAGGCGGGCTTGCAGCCGCTGTTCCACCAGATCTTGCAGATGGAGGTGCAACAGAAAGAGTTTGCGAGGACCACCGAATACACCAGACAGCAGTTTCTGAAGATGTGGATGGACGTCCTGCCGGCTTCCAAGGGCCGGTCCGGGCTGCGGCAGCAGTTCACCAATCCGCTGTGGGCGCTGATGGCTATCGTGGGGCTGGTGCTGCTGATTGCGTGCTCGAACGTGGCGAACCTGCTGATTGCCCGCGCCACGGCGCGGCAGAAGGAGATTGCGGTGCGGCTGGCGCTGGGCGCGAGCCGGAAGCGCCTCGTCTGCCAGTTGCTGGAGGAGAGCGTGCTGCTCTCGGCGGCGGGCGGGCTGGCGGGGTTGGGACTGGCCGTGTGGATGGATCGGACGCTCATCGGTTTCTTGCCGCTTGGCGTGACTCCACTCACCGTTTCCAGCACGCCCGATGGACGCGTGCTGGGGTTCACTTTCGCGGTTGCCGTGCTGACGGGCTTGATCTTCGGACTGGCGCCGGCGCTCCAGGCAACGCGGCCGGAGCTGGCGGGGACCTTGAAAGATCAGGCCGGTGCGGTGGTGGGCGGCACTTCCGTGGCTCTGCGCAAGAGCCTGGTGGTGGCGCAGGTGTCGCTTTCGCTGCTGCTGCTGATCGGCGCGGGCCTGTTTATCCAGAGCTTGAAGAACCTGAGAGAACTCAACCCAGGCTTCCAGACGGATCACCTGCTGACGTTTGCGATGGATCCGACCCTGAACGGGTACAGACCGGAGCGCAGTCTGCAATTCTACCGGCAATTGACCGAACGCATGAACGCGCTTCCGAGCGTCAAATCGGCCGCCCTGGTGGTAGTGCAGTTGCTGGACGGGAATGAGTGGGACAGCACGGTGATGGTGGAAGGCTACACCACGAAACAGGGCGAATGGGTGGATCCCCACATGCAATTCATCTCGCCCGGCTTCTTCGACACCATGGGAATTCCGGTGCTGCTCGGAAGGGATTTCACGATCAAGGACGACAAGGGCGCGCCGATGGCGGCGATTGTCAACGAGAGATTCGCGCGGCGCTATTTCGGCGGCGCCAACGCGATCGGACGGCACGTGGGGATGGGCGGCAATCCAGGAACGAAAACGAACATCGAAATCGTCGGCGTGGTGAAGGACACGAAGTACGAGAGCCTGCGGGACGAGATCCCCTACGAACTGTATCGGCCCTACCGGCAGATGGAATTCGTAATTGGGATGACCGCCTATGTGCGAACGCAAAGCGACCCGGCGAACCTGTTTTCGCTGCTGCGCCGGACGGTACGGGAGGTGGATTCGAACGTGCCGGTGTACCGGATGCGCACGCTGGAACAGCAAGTGGACAAGTCGCTTATGTCGGAGCGGCTGCTGGCGACCCTTTCCACCATCTTCGGCTGCCTGGCCACGGTGCTGGCGGCGGTGGGGTTGTACGGCGTGATGGCCTACATAGTGGCGCAGCGCACGCGGGAGATTGGAATCCGCATGGCGCTGGGCGCGAGCGGCGGCTCGGTGGTCTGGCTGGTGATGCGGGAAGTGCTGCTGCTGGCGGTAGCAGGCTTGGGGATCGGGCTGCCCTCGGCCTGGGCGCTCACGCGGCTGGTCGAGACGCAGTTATTCGGGATTCAACCGGCCGATCCCCCAACCATGACGATGGCGGCTATCGGCATCGCATCCGTGGCCACGCTGGCGGGCTATTTCCCGGCGCGGAGAGCGACGGGCATCGACCCGATGCGCGCGCTGCGCTGGGAGTAGTCCAGCGCGTTGCGCCGGCCAGAAGGCCGGCGGCGGCCAGGATTGGCCGCCCCACACGGGCCATGTTAAGGTTGCGGTGTGCGCGGATTGCGCTGGTGGATCGCCGGGCTGGTTTTTGTTGCGACCCTGATCAACTTCATCAACCGGCTCACGGTGGCGGTGCTGGCGCCCGTGATTACGGTTCAGCTCGGGCTGACCAACCTGCAATTTGCCAGCATCAATACATGGTTTCTGGCGGCTTATACCGCCAGCCAGGGGCTATCCGGAAAACTTTACGACCGCATCGGGACCAAGCGCGGCTTTACGGTTTCCATCGTGGTCTGGTCGCTGGCGTCCATGGCGCACGCGTTCGCGCGGGGGCTCGCCAGCCTGGATTGCTTCCGCTTTCTGCTAGGACTTGGGGAAGCGGGCAATTGGCCGGGCGCGGCCAAGGTGATCGCCGAATGGTTCCCGGTTCGCCAGCGCGCCCTGGGAATGGCCATCTTCAACAGCGGCTCGTCTCTCGGCTCCGTGGTCGCGCCGCCGCTGATCATCTGGCTTGCAATGCGGTTTGGGTGGCAGGCGACCTTCCTGGCCACCGGCGCGCTGGGGTTCGGCTGGCTGGCGCTGTGGCTGGTGTTTTATGAGACGCCCGAGCGGCACGCCAGGATCACGCCGGAGGAATACGCGCTCATCCAGAAGGACCGCGACATCTCCAAGGGCGCGCCCGACATCAGTTGGCGCAAACTCCTGAAGTACCGGCAGGTGTGGGCGATTGTGCTGGCGCGATTTTTTGCCGACCCGGTGTGGTGGCTGTACATTACCTGGCTTCCGCTGTATCTGTACAACGTGCGCGGTTTCAGCTTGAAACAGATCGGCCTGTTTGCGTGGTTGCCTTACGTGGCGGCGGATGCCGGGAGCCTGACCGGCGGCTGGATGTCCGGCCATCTGATGGGCCGCGGATGGAACGTCAACCGGGCGCGAAAAACCGTGATTGTGGCGGGCATGGCGCTCATGTCGGCGGGCATCCTGGCGGCCATGGCCCACAGCACGGCGGCTGCGCTGGCGCTGATCGGCGTGGTACTGTTTGGGTTTCAAAGCTGGATCAACAACGTGCAGACCATGCCCAGCGATTTTTTTCCGGAGCGCGTGGTCGCGTCAGTAGCCGGGCTGGGAGGCGTAGGAGCGGGCGTGGGAGCCATCCTGTTTACCCTGACCACGGGATTTGTGGTGGATCATTTTCATTCCTATACGCCGATCCTGGTCACGGCGGGGTTGCTTCCCGTGCTGGGCACGGCGGCTTTGTTCCTCCTCGGGGGACCAATTCGGAAAGTATGGAGCTGACATGCGGAACTATCTGGACCTGACGGGCAAAGTCGCGTTGATTACGGGTGCCTCCTCGGGCATCGGTGCGGCCACCGCGGCGGTATTCGCCGATCTGGGAGCGAAGGTGGCCATCGGCTACTTCCACAATCCGAAAGGGGCCGAACAGGTGCGGGACGGGATTGCGCGCGCAGGCGGAAGAGCGATTGCCATCCGGGCCGATGTGTGCCAGGAAAGCGAGATTCGGTCCTTGGTGAAGAGCGCTGTGGACGAGCTGGGCCCGATCGATATCCTGGTGAACAACGCGGGGTCGCTGGTGGAGCGCATGAAGCTCCACGAGATGACGGGCGAGAAATGGGACGCCATCCAGAATCTCAATCTGAAAAGCGCGATGCTATGTTCGCAAGCCGTGGCGGCTTCCATGATGGAGCGGAGGACGGGCGCCATCATCAACGTGGTCTCGATTGCCGGGCGTAACGGCGGCGGGCCAGGCGCGGGGGCTTACGCGGCGGCCAAAGCCGGGCTGATCGCGTTCACCAAATCGCTGGCCAGGGAACTGGGACCGCACGGCATACGCGTGAACGCCGTCTCCCCGGGAACGATCGACACGCCGTTTCACGAAGTTTTTTCGACGCCCGAGATGTTGCGGAATGTCGTGGCCTCCATTCCGCTCGGCCGCTTGGGAGTACCGGTGGAGTGCGCCACGGTGATCGCGTTCCTGGCCTCCGAGGCCGCCAGCTTCGTGGCGGGAGAGACGATTGAAGTGAATGGTGGGCAGTTGATGCTGTGAGAGGGCTGGCCGGCCATCCGGTGGCTTTTGCGATATGATGGATGCAGCCACATGACGCCGGAAGCTCAGAACGAAGTGCGCGCCATAGTCCGTGATGAGGGCACCTCCGCAAAGGCGGAGCTCATCGAGACCATGCGCGACATGCAGACCGAGATCGTCCGCGGACTGGAGCGGTTCGCCCGCGGCAACTTCGCGCGCATGCACCGGCTGGAAGGCTCCGACAACGATATGGCCGAACGGCTCAATGCACTCGAAGAGCGCGTGCTCGCCGTCGAGACCCGGCTCCCGCCGCTGGCGTAGCATTCCGCAACAGAGACAACTGAATCCGCGATGGCCGTGCGCTATACTTCCGCGAGGAGGTTCCGGGCATGAGAATTGCGGCGGCCATGCTGATGGCATCCATGGCTTTCGGCGCGTCGTACGACGCGAAGTTTTTCGGCGAGATGCGCTGGCGCTCCATCGGACCGTATCGGGGAGGGCGCACGCGATCGGCTGCGGGGGTGCCCAGCCAGCCAAACGTCTTCTACATCGGAGTGTGCAACGGCGGGGTGTGGAAAAGCACCGATGCCGGCCGCACGTGGCAGCCGATCTTCGACGATCAGCCGACGGGATCGATCGGCGCCATAGCGGTGGCGCCGTCGGACCCCAATATCGTGTACGTGGGGAGCGGCGAGGGTTTGCAGCGCCCCGACCTCTCGACGGGCGACGGCATCTACAAATCTGCCGACGCCGGCAAGACCTGGGTGCATCTCGGTCT
>Ga0187866_1004194_pt1 | contig 10260 bp, 10 predicted proteins | sample June2016WEW_11_1_3_FD_133013 | JGI IMG/M metagenome (GOLD analysis project Ga0187866, IMG submission 133013) | Peatland microbial communities from SPRUCE experiment site at the Marcell Experimental Forest, Minnesota, USA - June2016WEW_11_150 | ecosystem: Environmental > Terrestrial > Soil >... | reverse complement strand
GTTTTGGCGCAAATCGCCTGGAATATCGGCTTAACGCTCGCCCAGGCCGCCGGTGACCCGCCCGGCATAATCGACGGCCCGCGCAATGCGCCCTCCTCGCCGCCGGAAACGCCCGTGCCGATATACAGCTTGCCTTTGCTCTCCACGTATTTGGTCCTGCGAATCGTATCGGGGAAATGCGAATTGCCGCCGTCGATAATTATGTCCCCATTATCAAGAGAGGGGAGCAGCTGCTCGATGAAATCATCCACCGCCTGCCCCGCCTTGACCATCAGCATTACCTTCCTCGGCTTTTTCAGATTCGCAGTCAGCTCCCCGATTGAGCGACAGCCGATTATCTTCTTGCCTTTTGCCCGCCCGTTTACAAAATCATCGACCTTCGAGATCGTCCTGTTGAAACACGCGACGGTGAACCCCTTGCTCTCCATATTCAAAATCAGGTTTTCGCCCATCACCGCAAGCCCGACTAATCCGATATCCGCCTGTGTCATTTTATGATTTCCTTCCCAATTAAAATTTAGCCCCCCAATTTATTGAGGGATTATTATTCTCTTATTCTCGGTATAGAGCCGTCCGCCAATCTATACAACGTTTCGCCCGCGTCGTGGACAACCAAAATCCCTTTGTCTTCCTTGCCCTCGTAATTAGCGATGTCAATTTGTTCCGGGTCCATATAGCCGAGGTTTATTTTCTTACATCGCTCTCTGCTTATCCCCGTTGCCAGCACGACGTTGATTCTCGGCTTTTCCACGCCGTTGTTATATGTGCCGATTCCTTTGACGTGCGTGCAGTGAGCTATCGCGCCTAACGGATAATCCTTGAATTTGTCCCACTGCTTGAGGAAATAATCTCGCGTATGATAGCCGACCTGCTCGATTGTTTTGCCGTGCGTTACCGAAACCTCTTTGATATGCGGCGCGTAAATAATCAGCATTCCGCCATCTGCAATCACCGGCTCCAACTTATACATCACCTTGCCCGCCGTCCACATCTCGTCATACATCTTCGGCGCTATGCCCAGCACCGTTTTGTAGGGCTTGTCCTTATAAACAATGTGTACCTTCGCCGACAAATCCGCAGCCCTTTCCCACGCTTCAACGCAGTCGCCGATGAATATGCCTTTGAACTCTTCTTTGTTCGACACAATCGCAAACAGCGTGTGCGGCGTTTTAATATATGATGCCGCGTTCTCGACGACCTCGCGAGTCGCCGTCCACTTGGTGCCGTTTATCGCAGGGTTGGTTATCACCGCGCCAAGCCAGTGGAAGAAGTTTATGATTTGAGGCCCCGCAACGCCCGGGAAGATATATTTGTGCCCGCCCGAAAACCCCACTACCTCATGCGGGAATACCGGCCCGACGATAAAGAACTCATCGTAATCAAAAACCAGTTTATTAACCATGACCTCAACCTCTTCGCGGAAAAGCCCATGAGTCAGCCGTTCAATTTTGTCGGCGTGAATCTGGCCTGCGAACTTGAACATCTCGGGGTTATCCCACTGGTGGTTAAAAAACTTCACCGCTTTGTATTTGCCTCGGCGTTCCTCCTGCGTCATTGTCAGCCGGACACAAATCTGCTCTTCGCTTATCGGCTGATGAGTACCCAGCGCTATCAGCACATCCAGCCGGCTGACTTCATTGCCGATGCAGTCGTAGATGGCCTTGAATACCCCGCCCACCGGGCCGGAACGTGTATTATCCGGGACAATAACAAGAATGCTTTTGCCGGAGTAATTTCTCTTGCCGAAATACTCCGCCACCGCCTCCCGCATCTGCTCTTTGCTGATGACCCCATCCGCATATTGTCGTTCAATTACCATAACCTGTTTACCTTTCCCATGGCGGTTTGCCTGGCAGAGAATTCTCGAATTCCGTAATCAACTTCTGCTCGTATCCGCCCGCGAATCGCTCTTTGATAAACCTGTCGAACGCCTCATTATAAAATCGCTTCCACGACTCCGTTTCTTTGCCCGGCACTATCGGGTAAAACAACGCATCGTTCGTTTTTGCCGCCTTCAGGTCGCCCGGAGCATCGCCTACCATCAAGACATGGTCCTTATCGTATCTGCCTTTCGTCGCATATTCAAGATGCTGGGCCTTTGTTCCCATCTCCTGGCCCGCTATTACCGCCACGTATTTGGCGATATCGTGCTCCTGCCATTCCCGCACTAATGCCTCTCCCGGCGTCGCGGATACCACTATAACATCCGCTTTTGGCCCGATTTTCTCCAAACTCTCCCGCACAAACGGGAAGGGCGGTATTCCTTTTACGATGTCCGTTACGGCTTTGTTTACTTTTATGCTCCAGTCCAGCGCCTGCTCTAATTCCCTCTTTACCGCAGGGTCTTTCGTCGCCTCAATCGCCTTTTTTAAGCCGTCATTGCTCAATATGCTCTTGGGGTCATCGACCCAGGCAAAATAATGCGTCGGCTGCGGAATCTTAAAACCCCTCTGTTTAACGTGCGGATGATTCGGCAGCAGTTCGAGCAATATTCTCTTGAGTGTCTTGTGCCTGTTGTTCCCGCGGGTCTTGCTGAATAAATCCGCGAAAACCCTGCATTCTCTCGCCGCCTCCGCCACCGGCTGTAATCCGAAACACGCTACCGTCCACGGGCAGAAACACTCCCGCTGCTTTATCCCCATCGTATCGAACACGCACCCGTCCGAATCGATACCGACAAAAAATTTCTTCGTTACTTTAAATTCCTTCAATGGTGCTGCTGCATCAGTCATTAAATTCTCCTAATAAAAAGCTGCAATCCAAAATCTAAAATCTACAACCTTTTAGCGTTCTAATCAAGTGCTTTTGCCCGCCCCGGTATGCTTTAGGCAGGGAGTATGGTCTCGATAGCATCATTCCCTGAAATTCAAACAGGCATACTCCCCGTGGCATTTCCTGGCCGCCTGGTCATAAGCACGTGCGGCCTCAATCTCTGTATTAAATCTGCCTATCCATTTCTTTTTTCCTTCGAACTCGATTCGAGCCATCCATCGGCCGTCGCGCTTACTGAAAGAAACCCCTCTGAACCGTGACGATGTCTTTGTTTTGTTTCTTCGGCTGTTACAGGCGTTTTGCGAGTATGTTGCCAGTCGTAGGTTAGCCCTGCGATTATCTAAGGTATTTCCATTGCCGTGGTCAACCAGCTTGTCCTCCGGTGCTTTCATAATCACCCTGTGCAATCGCACCATCTTTATTTCCCCGGAACTGGTTCTGGCCCCTCTGACGGCATAGAATCTCCCTTTCCTTCCCACGACGCACCATTTGAAACCGCCAAGAACATAGTAATCCTGTGGGTCAACTATCGTCCATTGACCTTCATCTAAATAAATCCGCCGATATGTATAACCATACTTCCACAACCGATAAACCACCACCGGCCACGCGAAAAACATATCCAGCCAAATCGGTATCCCAATTGTTAAATTAAGCTTCATGATTCTCACCCTTTCTACCACCAAGGCGCAAAGGCACTAATTTTTTAGTTTTTTCAATTTATCTGTCTTGGCCTCAAGACCTGAAACGTGGGAATCTATCCCGAAATGCTTGCGCTTCTGCGCTACTACTGCCCTATCTTGGGCTGCTACCTTGCCGATCCGGCAGTGCTGCCGGCCCAGAAGAGGAACAACGTCCCTCTATATATAGGGCGAAATTGTGGGTGTTTTAAGGAGTTACGAAACATTTTTTTCCTGCCCAAAATCAGTAACTTCTTATGGGAAAAGGAATAAAAAAATTTTCAAAAATTACCGGATTTTTTTAGGCCCGTGTGTGATTTCAAACAACAAACGTTTGATTGAATTACCTAAATTAACATTACTTTGCCGCAAAGAAATTTTAGACGCAGACTAACACGACGATTTTGCAGGAAGATATTGTGTTTGAGAGTTTGACAAACAGGTGAATTTCGGTTTAATTAAATAGAAAGGTGCGGTATGCTTTTTCACCTTGAGTAGACTGTGTTATAAGTTAAAATCTTGAGGTGTTAATGGATCTAACGAATGAAACGAAGAATCAGCATTTCTTGTCTCAGATTGAGCAAAGGCTAAATGCCATAAGTCCAGGTACTACAAAGGAACCGCCAAAGATTTATTCCTTTAGCATTACTGACAGAGAGAACCATTCGATCCAATTAGATTCTGAAAAAGGAAGCATTATTAAGAGTAATTTGTCATTTGTTGACCTCTTTAGCTTTGACGTGGTAGACAAGAGTATACGCTACAATTTTGAATCGCTATTCAGCCGGTATGAAAAAGATATAGAAACGAACACAAAGAGCTTGCTCGCTAAACTTGCTAACAATCCTTCTGAGGATGTTAAAGGCGAAGCTTTCAATATCTTTGTAGCCAAGTATCTTAACTTACTTAGAAATCCTTACAGCATTAAAAAAGTACTCAATACTATCGGGAATATAAATAAATTTTACCCGACAGATCCCGTGTTATTAGATTCTTATAAAAGATTGAAAGAAGGCAATAGACCACATCAACAAGATACCTGCTCACGTTTTGGCGTCTCGGAAAGTGATTATGAATCTTGGTTGCACGCGTTATTCATGATGTTATGCCCCGAACTTAATCGGCGCAATCCGCTGGAAGACATGGCTAAACAGCTATTTGAGCAAGATTCTCATTTTGTTATGGTTACTATCTTTCATTACACTGGCGAACATGCAGACAAGCGATGTTTATTATCTGATCGAGGGTATTCGGATCCTTCACCCGAAGACGAAGCATCTCTGTTTTTCACCTTTAATCTCTGCTCGAGCGCATTCATTGGATATGCTTTTGTAGATATTCAGAAATCTTCACGTGTGAGAACGCTTAATCCTCTAACAATTGATTTTTATAAACATTTACCTAAAGTTCCGCATGTTGACTATAAAGAAAATGTTCTTGATGCCTTGGCAGCATATAATTGTAATGTAATGTGCCAAAGCCACAGCAAAGTATATTCATCCAGCAAAACTGTATTTGGTGCGAAAAACCATATAAACAATAATTCATAAGAAAGAGAACGAATGGCTTCACCAAGTTATGTTTGGGAAAAGATGTATGTTGCGATAGATATCCTTTGTAGTGTGGGGACATTCAAGAACCGACTTTATCGTGCTACCACCAATGCCCTTGACCGGTTGGAGGATGATGACCTTGAGGGAGAATTGGCGGCAGACCTGAGTTATGTTCTCGACCGGACAAAAAGGAATGTAGCGGAATATGGCGGTCTCCGACGCAGGTTAGGGGAGCTTGAAAGAAGAAAACTCATCGAGACTATGCTTCATATATTAATTAAAACAAAAGGATAAGTAATGAATGGTCTTATTATCCTATTAGCAGTAATAATCATAACTGTCATTTGGCACGCGAAGCGAAATCTCAATAAAAAACGACCGACTATAACATTACCCAACACATTTGCTCTTGAGCCAAGGGTTGTTCCGGTCGGAAAGTGTATTCCTTCTCCATATGGCGGTTGGATTTTGAATCCTGAAATCACATTCCCATTAACCATTCTTGGAGTTGATAAACAGCTCGTATCTAAGTTAAAGGATCTCCTTGACCAAACCCAAACTATTCATCCTAGAGGGCTTTATAATTCGGTTGCTTCAATAGTGGCACAAAGCGGCCTTCATTGCAAAGAAATAGAAGATTATGTGGCAAATTTTCGCGACGGTTTTAATGCCGGCAAACAGCCGGACATTGTTCCACATTGCGACTTAGAATCGCTTTTCAATGGCAAGCGATTAGATACGACTTTGGGCGCTAGTGTAGTTGCCAGATATGGTTTTGATAACTTACGTTTCTATTGCCGACATCTTAAGATGATTGATACGCCACGCCCTATACCAGTAAGCCATAGAGACCGTAAACGATTTGAAGAATTAACTCTCGCTGGATTGGCAACGATAGGCCCCCCAATAACGAAAGCAGGGGAAACTGGGGATTCTTTTAAGTTGAATACTCTCAAAGAATCTATCAATTTAGATGACCTTGGGTCTTGGCTTAAATTATGTACAACTATTGCTGAGGTAATTACGTTGACCTATTCACATTCATTGCTCGAAACCCTAAATGTGATAAACATTCAAGGTTTAGATGCCGCGGGTATGTTAAAAGGCTATAAAGTAGCTACCTGTGGTGATTCTCGAACATGCTCATTTTGTTCCCGTTTAAACGGTAAGGTATATCCGGCAGGATCACGCCCTAAGGTTCCTTTCCATATAGGATGTCGGTGCATATTAATTGAAGTTTGTCGTTAGTTGAAAATCTCTGTGTCCTTCGCGGTTTAACAAAAGCCGTGTAATCCGTGAAATCTGTGGCTAGCTTCTTATCCTTCGTGTCTTGGTGTCTTAGTGACTAAACGCCACTGAACGCCGAGAAGCCGCCATCGACCGGCACAACAACCCCCGTAACAAACTTCGCCGCGTCACTCACCAGCCAAAGCATTGTTCCGGTCAGGTCATCGGGGTTGCCGAACCGGGCCATCGGGGTATGCTCGATTATTGTTTTGCCGCGAGGGGTCAATTGGCCTGTTTTTTCATCGGTCAACAGGAACCTGTTCTGTTCGGTGAGGAAGAATCCCGGTGCAATCGCGTTAACCCTTATATCCTTCGAATAATTCTGGTTGATATGCACCGCAAGCCACTGTGTAAAATTACTCACCGCCGCCTTCGCAGCCGAATAGCCGCAAATCTTCGTCAATGGTCTGAATGCGTTCATACTCGATATATTCAGTATTACTCCCGAACCATTCTTCGCCATCTCTTTGCCGAATACCTGACTCGGCAAAAGCGTCCCCAGAAAATTCAAATCGAACACCCCGCGAATTGCCTCCGCCGGCAAATCGAAAAATGCCAAACTATCAGATGTCGTCGCATTTTTTTTGTTGCCGCCCGCGCCGTTTATCAGAATATCCACCTTGCCTAACTTCGCGGTAATTTCCTTAGCGGCATCTTCAATCTGCTTTTTATCCAGCACATTGCATTTGACGGCTAACGCAGTGCCGCCCTGTGATTTAATTTCGTCGGCAACTTTCTTGGCAGCTTCCGGCGACAAATCTATCACCGCGACTTTTGCCCCTGCGCAGGCCAATGCCTTTGCCATTTGGCCGCAAAGCACCCCACCCGCGCCCGTTACCGCCGCCACCTTACCCGTCAAATCAAATAATGTTTTCATGATGTACCCCCGAATTCAGTCGATAAAAATCGGCTTAATGTGTCGTTGATAAATATTTTCCATCACCATCGGTCTGATTATCCCCTCGCATTCCGACACCGCATGCGTAAAATCTGATTTCATCTGGGCGGCGACTTTGTAACCGACGTGCAATAATTGCCGCAAATCCGGATTATATCGCCCGCAGGATTGGTCGTGCCGAAGTGCCTCCGCGAATCTTTTGCCGTTCCACTCCGCGACAACCTCAGGATTCGGCAACCTGCCCTTATCGATATCAATCACCGTCGCGTATGGCTTCGTCAGCTCATCCATCCTCTCAAGCGCTTCTGCGTATATTCGTTTCGCAATTGCCAGATACGCCCCACCCGCCAACGCTAAACCTGCCAACTCCTCAAGCCACGTTGTCCCCGCCGTCTTGACGTGCAGCCCAGCGTCAAATTTTCTCAGCGTTTTGTTAATCGCCCCATAAATCGAAAATTTGTCGCTGCCTGAATGAACGCTCAGCTTCAAATTTTTCGGCAGTCCGAATTCCTCAACCGCGTATGCTACTATCGCGACATCCCGCTCGAACTCCGCCGCGAATCGCTCGGCGTCGCCGACGTAATCGACTCCCTTGTTGAACCTGCCCGAAAACTTCGGTGCAATCGTCTGGACGGGTATTTCTTCCTGCGCCGCTGCTGCCAAAATAAAGAACAATTCTACCGGCGTCTGAGGCGTTTGCGTCTCATCCATCGACATCTCGACAACAAAATTCCCCACACCCTTTTTAGATGCTATATGCCTGTATAATTTTCCCGCCTGTTTGACCGCCGTCAGGTACTTGCCCGCTATCACCCGTACCGAACTCTCGCCGACAGCCAAACTCTCCCTGATTCCGGGGACAGACAATCCGTCGATATATTTCACGCAGCTGTCGATAAATCGGTCAACCTCGTTCTTCTGTGCCGGCTGGCCTATGTAATCCGCAACATCAAGCGTAAAGAAATCGCTCCATTTAATAAACTCGTCAACGTTGCCGGAATTTATATGGTCCGCATCGACGTAGTAATTGCCGACCCACCCCATCCCCCTAACTGCCTCATCCGCTTCCTTGCGGACATCCTCAGGCGTCGTCCCGATTATCGTGTGCTCACGATGCGACTTGTTCCAGACGGGCGTTACCTCGACCCCCGCCTTGTCTGCCTGCATTACCGCTGAAAGCAGGGCATCTCCTTCGAGCCCGAACCTGTCCCCAATCCCGAATGAATATTTGCTCAGATTCATAAGTAACTCGGCAACTTTTTCTCAACCCACTTTTTGGCCAGCCGAACATACACGGGCAGCCCGTCCTTGCCGACCGTTATCGGCGCCTCGCCTTTAATCAATGGCCCGATATATCTACGACACGCCTCGGTGATATGATTGCCCTTTTCGTTTATGAATTCCTTGGGCACCTTTTTTTCCCCGTTTGCAACGTCTTTCAGTTCCGCGAACCCGGTTGTGCATTTATACTTCGCGTCTTTCGCCCGAACCAGCGTTATCATTTTCCCGTTGACTCCGCTCATCGCCGCCTTGACCGCCGTCTTGCCGCACATATACGCCTCGTTGACGTCCGTCAGTGACGCGAAGTGCATTGAACATCTTTGCTGTGACCCGAGTTTGTTCCAGTATGCCTTTATTCCCGCTTCTTTTTCGATGACGTTTTTGAGCACCTCTGCCACGCCGCCAAGCGTGGCATGCCCGAAGGCATCCTTGCCGAAGCCGGCGGTTTCCGCGGCAATGTGATTGCCTTTCTCGTCTTTGAGCCCTTCGCCGACGATGATAAACACCCTGCGGAATTCCCTGTAAATCTCTTTAACGTCCCTGAGTAACTTCTCGAATGTAAACGCTGACTCAGGCATATAAATAAGATGGGGGGCGTCCTTCGGCTCTCTTGTTGCCAATCCTGATGCTGCTGCAATCCAACCCGCGTTTCTGCCCATCACCTCAATGATGGTGCACACGTTGAATGTCGATAGCGCCTCATTGTCCCTGCCCGCCTCCATCGCGCAGGTCGCCACGTATTTCGCTACGCTTCCGAAACCCGGACAGTGGTCCGTGAACGCAAGGTCGTTATCGATGGTCTTCGGTATGCCGATGCATACAAGCTCATAGCCGCGTTGTGCCGCAAGCTTGTTTATCTTGTCCGCGGTATCCATTGAGTCGTTGCCGCCCGCGTAGAAAAAGTAGTGTATATCGTGCGCCTTAAAGACGTCCAGAACCCTGTCGAAATCCGATTGTGCCTGGTCGATAGATTTGAGCTTATATCTGCAGGAGCCCATCGCTGCCGCCGGCGTCCGCTTTAATGCCTCGATTACCGATGCTTTCTCCGCCGAGGCGTCAAACAGCTCTTCCTTCAAAACGCCTAATATGCCGTCGTGTGCCGCTAATACCCTGCCTATTTTTTTGGTTTTCGCCGCTTCCTGAATTACCCCGCACACGCTCGAATTGATTACAGACGTTGGCCCGCCTGACTGTGCCACTATCGCGTTTACCATCACCTTTGTCATATTTTTATCATTTCCCAAGACCCTAACTATTTATGCCTTGTGCGGCCCGAAATCAAGGGAAATTCGAAGCGATGTTGAATGTCAGCAAATAAAAAAGGCCCCACGATGCGAGGCCTTTCTTTGGCGTCAAGTAGTATTGGTGCTTATTTTGGAACTACGTTTGTCGCGCAGGGGCCTTTTTTGCCCTGGCCAACTTCGTACTCAACCTTCTGCCCTTCGCTCAAACTTGAGTACCCGGATGACTTGATTTCCGAGTGGTGAACGAACAGGTCCGGGCCGCCGTCGTCGGCTACGATAAACCCGAACCCCTTTTGATCATTGAACCATTTTACTGTACCTGTACTCACAACAATTCTCCTTGGCCTGTTACCTGGCCATCAATCTACTATGTGCCTTTCATAATTTTTTGGGAGGATATCCTTAGAAAGGTGAAAAGATATGCCCTACAAGATATCCATTATACCACAAATTTACCCGTCCGCCACAAAAATAATAAAAAATTATTCAAAATTCCAATAAAATCGCCCATAACCTCGAATCTGGTCTTATATTGCCCTGTAATT
>Ga0187866_1004193_pt1 | contig 10261 bp, 12 predicted proteins | sample June2016WEW_11_1_3_FD_133013 | JGI IMG/M metagenome (GOLD analysis project Ga0187866, IMG submission 133013) | Peatland microbial communities from SPRUCE experiment site at the Marcell Experimental Forest, Minnesota, USA - June2016WEW_11_150 | ecosystem: Environmental > Terrestrial > Soil >... | reverse complement strand
ATCCTGCAGGATGCAATCCACAATTTGGGAACAGATTTCCTGAAAGTCCTCCTTTTCCTTGATACTCTCGACGATCCGATAAAATCCGGAGAGCGATCCGATATTCTCCTCTAGAAGCTTGTTTACTTCATTTACCGTATTCCTGTAGCTGTTGAGAATTCTGCGATAAAGATTTCTTTCATCGGCCAGTGCTTCCACTTCCAAAGGTTCGTCCAAGGACGCCATTTTTTTGATCTCGGAAAAATTCCTGGCATCATTGATCAGGATGTCCTCGATCTGAGTGCGGATTCTTTCCTCTATCTCCATGAAAAGCCTCGATTCGAGATCATACCGAAATCCCAAAGAACTCTTCGATGTTTTGTCGCTCGCTGGAAGCGAATGCTATCAGGCGATCGTACTCCGATTGCGTTATGTCAAGCTTTGGCAAAACCTTGGATAAACCTTCGGGCGGACCGTCGTCACCGTCATAGCCGATTTTCAGCTCCTTTGCCAAAAGGTCAGCCGACATCACAGTAGCGATCATCGGCACTTGCATTGCCAGTGGGTCATGATGGCGGCGGATTACTGAGACCAGTTCCGGAGGAAGTCCCCATTGTTTTGCAAGCATTTCGCCGATTGCGGCGTGGTCCATACCATAGTTTTCGAGTTCATAGGATGATATTGACGGATCGGTCCTGGATTTTGCGACGGCAAATATGGAGCTATAGTGCGCCGGATACGTTTTGAAAAGCACGGCCTTTCCGAGGTCGTGAAGCAATCCGCACAGAAATAAAAAATCGTTTTCTTTCACTCCACGGCTGCGGCGGGTCCAGATTTTTTTTGCCAGAAGTCCGACGGCGCAGGAGTGAGTCCATAACCGGTTTATGAGAGCCGCCTCAGACTGTGCTCCTTTTGTGAAGGAATCAAAAACATTGATTCCGATCGCGAGACTCGTTACCAGGTTTAATCCCAGGAGGGCAATCGCATGGGAGATAGTCTTGACTTGGGTTCGAAATGAGTAGAAAGCCGAGTTCGCAAGCCGGAGAATGCGGGCGGAGAGAGCAGGATCATGCAGTATCAACTCCTCAAGTTCTCTGGCAGAGCCGGGGTTGTCATCCAGGGTCCGGATGATCTTGATCAAAACAAGTGGAATGCTGGGGATTTCAAGATTGCTGCTTGCCGGGAACTGAATGGGGTTCTTTGATGTGCACATGAGAATCTTCCTGATATCCTGTCTATTTACTCTTCGTTACAATTGCATAAAATCTTTAGCATGTACCATCATTCACTAGGAGCTTGTCCGAGAATTCGAAGGGGTCGCGCATGGAATTGCGGGAAAAACCACGAATCGGGGTCATGGGCCCGGGGTCGTGCTCGCCCGATGTATATGCCCTCGCACGTGAAGTCGGGTTCCTCCTGGCTCGTAAGGGCGCCGTTTTGATCTGCGGAGGGTATGGCGGCGTTATGGAGGCATCCGCAAGAGGCGCTCGGGAGGGAGGTGGAATTACGGTCGGGATTCTTTCAGGTGAGAGCACGGCTGGAGCCAACCCTTACATAGACATTCCGATTGTTACCGCTCTTGGAAGCGCCCGCAATAACATCAACGCGTTGACCAGCCAGGTAATTATCGCCATCAGCGGATCTTATGGCACTCTTTCGGAAATTGCCCTCGCCCTGAAATGCGGCACTCCCGTCGTCGGCCTGAGGACGTGGGAATTGGTATCTCCCGAAGGAGAAGCGCTTCCAATTGTCCCGGCTAAAACTGCGGAAGAAGCGGTCAATGCCGCTCTCTCACTATGCCTTTGAGTCTTCGAGTTTTTGAAGTTCGTTTTAACCTCGAAGACACCAAGGCTCAAGGATTCTGTGCGACATAGCGGAGAATATCGGAGGTGGTAATGATTCCAACGACGAGGCGGTTACCGTTCACAACCGGCAAACAGCCTACCCGATTCGCCAGCATCAATTGAGCTGCTTCGGACAAGGTCGTGTCTCTCGTGGCACATACGACCTTCCGTACCATCATCTGGTGCACATGACGGCTCAAACTTTCGCGATCCGAACTGTTTTCCGATATCGTGCCGAGCCTTGGGCTGAGGAAATAGCGAAGGTCTCTGTCTGTAACAATCCCTGCCAGGCGATTGTCTTCATCCAGCACCGGGAGGTGCCGAATTCTTTTTTCGGAGCATAATTCGGTCGCCTTGAGCAAAGTAAAGTCCATATCGATGCAGACGACATCCTCGGTCATCACTCGATCAAGTTCAGAAATCCGTTGTTCGAACATACTGTGCTTATCGGCCGGAGAGCAATTTCCTATTGCGGATTTCGGATTGCGGATTTCGCACAAAGAAGTCTGTGTTTTAAAATCCGCAACCCGCAGTGAAAAAATGGATTCTGTAGACCCGATCCCTCAAGTACAATTTACCCAGCCCGGGAGGGGATCAAACATGGCTGAAAAAAAACTCGAAGATTCGGTCGCCGAGCACAGGAAGAAATCGGAGACCAGTGTGGCGGTTGCCGTCATCACGCTCTCCACATCCCGTTCTCTCGAGACCGACAAATCCGGAGCCATTATCCAACAACTGCTTGAGGAAAAGGGACACAGCGTACCGGTGAGGAAGCTCATTCCGGACAGCCGGAATGTTTTAAGAGCCACGTTAAGGGAGTTAGCGAGAGAGAAAAAGGTGCATGCAATTATCACGACCGGCGGAACGGGATTGACTCCCACGGACGTCACGATCGAGGCAGTCCAGGGGATGCTCGATAAGGAGCTCCCCGGTTTTAACTCGCTTTTTATGATGCTGAGCTATCCACAGGTGAAGAGTGCTGCCATGCTGTCTCGCGCTTTGGCCGGGACAATAAAGGGGAAGGCAATCTTTTGTCTGCCGGGCAGCCCCCGGGCATGCAAGCTTGCAACGGAATCCCTCATCTTACCTGAATTGGGACACATCATGACGATGCTGAGGAGCTAAATGCGTTCTCCCGCACCCCGTCCCTGCCGATTATTCATTTTTGATCTGGACGGAACGTTGATCGATTCGCGCGCCGATATCGCGTTTGCATTGAACCTCATGCTGGCGCGCATGAAAATGCTTCCGCTGCATCCATCCCGCATTGCCGATTTTGTCGGCAGCGGGGTGCCGGTATTGGTCGAAAGGTCATTGAAGGAAGTAACCGGTCGCGAACCGGCAAGCGAATTGGTCGAAAAAGGGATCGTCCTGTTCAAGGAGGAATACGGGAATCATCTTTTGGACCAGACCAGTCTTTGCTATGGCGTCTGCGACGCGCTGGATCGCTTGGCATGGGCGGATTTTGCAGTCGTTACCAATAAGCCTGAAGGTTTTTCCCGGCGCATATTGGCGGGGCTGGGGATCGAAACCCGATTTCGCGCGATTCTTGGAGGTGACAGCATCCAAAAGCGCAAGCCCGACCCGGAAGCTCTTCTCAAAGCGATGCAGTTTTGTGGGGTATCCCAATCCGAGACGGCGATGGTTGGAGACAGCGCCGTGGATATTCAAGCTGGGAAGGCGGCCGGAATTGCGACGTGCGGCGTTTTGGGAGGATTTCGCCCGAAAGAAGAACTGGAGGCAGCCGGATGCGATCTGATCATACAAAACCTGCTCGAGCTTCCCGATCACTTCCGCGCGCCATAGAAAACAGAATGATCACCATGTGGGGCGGCTCTCCAGAGCCGCCCAGCGCGCGAGCGCTGCTAAGAGCGGCCTTCGGCCGGGCGGCTCTGGAGAGCCGCCCCACATGTATTCTCATTCAACAACATCGATTGGGACGGGAATATCTTTCCTTTAGCCGGCTCACATAGAACTCCTTGGCAGTCGGAATTTTCATCCCTGGGTGTTTGGAAATCATATGTTCGCAGTAGCGGACGTATTCCCCTTCTCCCATTATTTGTCCCAGCAAATTCCACCATTTCCGCAATAATTTCATCGCCATCCTATTCGAAGGCAGTTACTTGGTATTCCGATTCGTGCAAGACCGGCGTCTTTCGTCGGCTAAGGATCGCCAGCCACTCCCGCGCGCAGTCCACGAGGATCACAAGGACCATTAAAGCCAAGATGGCGGTAACGGCCGCATCCAGACGATTATTGAATATCTGCCTGTGAACAATGGCGAGCTGGTCAGCCGCGACGTTGCCATTCGCAATCAAACCGCTCAGTCTGTTTGCCTCGGCGAAAAACCCGATCCTCGGATCCGCATGAAAAATTTTTTGATACGCCGCGGTCAGAGTTGCGGTCACAAGCCAGAACATCGGCAGCATCGTCACCCAGACATATCGGGTCTTGTTCATTTTTATAAGAATACTGGTCGCGATGCATAGGGCTACGACCGCCAGGAGTTGATTGGCTATTACATACAAAGGCCAGAGGCTGTTGATCCCGCCGAGCGGGTCCATGACTCCTTGATAGAGGAAATAGCCCCAGGCGGAAACAATAAGGACGCTGGCCAGGATCACGCCCGGATACCAACTTGTGCGCCCCAAAGGCTTCCAGATATATTTGAGCAGGTCCTGCAAGAGGAACCTGCCCACACGGCTGCCCGCATCCAGAAGGGTCAGGATGAACAGCGCCTCGAACATGATCGCGAAGTGATACCAGAGGGCAGTAAAAGCTTTGCCGCCGAGACTGCGGGCGAAAATATGGGCCATCCCCACCGCGAGCGAAGGCGCTCCGCCCGTTCGAGCAAACATCGTCCGTTCGCCGACGAGGCTGGTCAACTGCTGCATGTCCCCGACGGTAACCGGGTATCCCCATGAGGAAATCATCGCGGCTGCCGCAGCCGGGCTTGTCCCTACGATCCCGGCCGGACTGTTTATGGCGAAGTAGACGCCCGGCTGCAGCACGCATGCCGCGATCATTGCCATGATCCCAACGAAGGATTCCATCAGCATGGAACCATAGCCGATGAGGCGCGCCTGGCTTTCTCGGGTAATCAGCTTCGGAGTAGTGCCGGAAGCGATCAGCGCGTGGAAGCCGGAAACTGCGCCGCAGGCGATCGTGATGAAGGCAAACGGAAAAATCTTGCCTGAGAAAACCGGTCCAGTTCCGTCGGTGAAGCGCGACAATGCAGGCATTGCCAGCGTCGGCCTGACCGCCAGGATTCCAAGCGCCAGCAGAAGAATCGTTCCCAGCTTGATGAACGTGCTCAGGTAATCCCGTGGAGCCAGAAGAAGCCACACGGGGAGCACGGAGGCGGCGAATCCATAGGCTATGATCATAAATGCGAGATGACGCGCATCAAAGGTGAACAGGGCTGCAAGCCCGGGCGCCCGGGCTACGTATTGACCGCCGATGACCGCGGACATCACCAGAACAAAACCTAAAACAGAGGTTTCCAGAACTTTGCCGGGCCGCAGAAACCGCAGATAGACGCCCATCAGCAATGCGATCGGTATTGTCATGGCAAGCGTAAAAGTGCCCCATGGACTCGCTTTGAGGGCGTTTGTGACGACCAGGGCAATAACGGCGAGCAGTATTACCAGAATCGAGATAATGGCGAACAATCCCGTGAAGCCTGCGACCGGTCCCACCTCCTCTTTGGCAATCTGGCCCAGGGACTTCCCATTCCTGCGCATGGAAGCAAACAGGACTACGAAATCCTGCACGCATCCACCCAAAACTGCGCCAATGATCAGCCACAGTGTTCCGGGCAAATATCCCAGCTGTGCTGCAAGCGTCGGCCCCACAAGCGGACCTGGACCCGCAATGGCGGCGAAATGATGTCCCAGAAGAATCCATTTGTTGGTGGGTACAAAATCCCGGCCGTCGTCCAGCCTTTCCGCCGGTGTGGCGCGTGTATCGTCCAGCCGGAGCACCTTGAATGCGATAAAACGGCTGTAAAACCGATAGCCGACCATATAGATGCATACGGAAGCGACAATAATCCACATGGCGTTTATCGGTTCCTGCCTGCGCAGAGCGACTGCCCCCAGAGCGCCTGCACCCGTGACGCTGATCAGAATCCAGCATGCTATGCGCGCACCTCGGCGCCACGCGGCACTTGAATGAAAATTCATACTCTCTCCTTAAAATGCGTTTGGGAGTAAGCTCAAGAGCCTATTGCGTTCGAGAATAGATTTCAACTCAAACCCAAGACCTCTCGGAATCGGGGTCGGTGTCGAAGATAGGCCAATCGATCCCGATCCCGACCCCGATTTAAAAATGCTTATCAAATCTCAAATTCCTTAAGTTAAAGCATTCAATTGCCTGCAAACGCATGTTATTGTTTTTGTGCTCCCCATGTGTGAGAAAAACCATGACACCAACAGTCTCTTTCTACAGTTCCTCGGTCGGACAGAAGATGATCTCGGCGATTACGGGATTGTTCTTATGCGCATTCCTTGTTGTGCACATTTCGGGAAATCTCCTTCTTTTCAAGAACGACGGTGGACTGGCCTTCAATGAATATGCGGTTTCCGACGCATCCAGCCTGTTGATGCGATCCCTTGAGATCGTACTGTTCGCCGGTTTCCTGATCCACCTCTACTGGGGAATCCGCATCTGGCTGTTCGACCGCCGCGCCAGGACACGTGGCTATGCGGTCTATCATCCTTCTGAAAACAGCTCCCTGTCCTCGAGAATGATGATCCTATCGGGCAGCACTGTTCTGTTTTTCCTGATCGTTCATCTGCGGAGCTTCTGGGTGCCGATGCGGTTCGCCGGAGGGCCCGAAGTATCTCTTTTTCTGACCGTGCGGACAGCCTTTCAGAATCCGGTCTATGACGTTTTCTATCTCGCGTGTCTGGTGCTGCTCGGATACCATCTGCACCAGGGATTTCAATCGGCCCTGCAGACCTTCGGAGTGCGTCCTTTCTGGCGCAAGGCGATCGAGGGGATCGCCGTGGTTTTTTGGCTGATTATTCCGATCGGGTTCGCATCCATGCCGGTCTATTTCTATTTCTCGAAGGGAGCCATGGGACGATGGAGCTGAATGCAAAAGTGCCGGCAGGCCCTCTCGAAAAAAAATGGGATTCCTATCGATTCAATGTGAAATTGGTGAATCCCGTAAATAAGCGCAAGTTCCACATTATCGTCGTAGGAACGGGGTTGGCCGGTTCCTCGGCCGCAGCTTCGCTCGCGGATCTGGGATACAAGGTCACGTCTTTGTGCTATCACGAATCCCCGCGGCGCGCCCACAGCATCGCCGCTCAGGGTGGTATCAATGCTCCCAAGAACTACGCCAATGACGGAGACAGTGTCTACCGCCTTTTTTACGATACCATCAAAGGAGGCGATTACCGGTCCCGGGAAGCGAATGTGTACCGCCTCGCGCAGGTCAGCGGCAGCATCATCGATCAGTGTGTCGCTCAGGGCGTCCCGTTTGCCCGTGAATACGGAGGCTTGCTGGAAACGCGTTCCTTCGGGGGCACCCAGGTTTCGCGCACTTTTTACGCCCGCGGCCAGACAGGGCAGCAGCTCCTGCTGGGCGCATATCAGGCGCTCTGCCGTCATATCGGGCTCGGGAACATTCAATTTCGCGGCCGAAGAGAAATGCTCGACCTGATCGTGATCGACGGACAGGCGCGTGGAATCGTCGTCCGGAATATGGTGAGTGGAAAGCTTGAATCGATTGCCGGAGATGCGGTGATTCTGGCAACCGGGGGATACGGGAATGTCTTTTTCTTGTCGACGAATGCGAAAATGTCCAGCGTAACCGGCCTCTGGTGCGCTTACAAACGCGGCGCCTTTTTTGCCAATCCCTGTTTCACCCAAATTCACCCAACCTGTATTCCTCTTTCGAGCGAGCATCATTCGAAGTTGACTCTGATGAGCGAAAGCCTGCGCAATGACGGCCGGATTTGGGTGCCCAAGTCGAAGGGAGACACGAGGAATCCCAGCCAGATCCCTGAAGAGGAGCGCGACTATTACCTCGAAAGACTCTATCCTTCATTCGGCAATCTGGTCCCGCGCGATGTCGCTTCTCGCCGGGCCAAGGAAATATGCGACAAAGGCTTTGGCGTGGGTCCGACCGGAATGGCCGTATACCTGGATTTCCAAGACATGATCCAGCGGCACGGCAAAGAATGGATTGTCGACAAATATGCGAATCTGTTCGACATGTATCAGCAGATTACCGGCGAAAATGGCTATGAAACCCCCATGCGCATCTATCCGGCGCTGCACTATACGATGGGCGGACTTTGGGTGGATTACAATCTCATGAGCACCATCCCCGGGCTTTACGTCCTCGGTGAAGCCAATTTTTCGGACCATGGCGCCAACCGTCTGGGGGCCAGCGCGCTCATGCAAGGTCTTGCCGACGGCTACTTCATTATTCCTTACACCATCGGCGATTATCTGGCGGGCAACAAATTCGCCGCGGTCGACGCGGCTCATCCCGCTTTCAAAGATGCGGAAAAGGGTCTCGACGCCACGATCAGGAAGCTGATGTCCATTCCCGGAAAACGGCCTGTCGACGAATTCCACAAAGACTTGGGCAAGATTTTATGGGAATACTGCGGAATGGCGCGGAATGGCGCGGGTCTGAAAAAAGCGTTGGAGCTGATTCCGAAATTGCGCGAGGAGTTCTGGCGCAATGTCCGGATTCCCGGCAGTTCGTATGACTTCAATCAGGAACTGGAGAAGGCGCAGCGGGTCGCGGATTTTCTCGAGCTTGGAGAACTCATAGTCCGGGACTCGCTGCAGCGCGAGGAATCCTGTGGTTGCCATTTTCGCGAGGAATATCAAACGGAAGAAAACGAAGCGAAGCGGGACGATGAGCATTTCAGCTATGTCGCCGCATGGGAGTTTCAGGGAAACGGGAACGTGCCCAAGCTAAATAAGGAACTGCTCACCTTCGAGTACGCCAAACCTTCCAAGAGGAGCTATAAGTAAGATGCATATTACCCTAAGAATTTGGCGGCAAAGCAGTACAGACAACGACGGCAAATTGGTCACCTGCGAAGTTTCGGACGTCACGCCCGACATGTCCTTCCTGGAAATGCTGGACTTGCTGAACCTGGACCTTGCGCGCAAAGGGGAAGATACGATTGCATTCGACAGTGACTGCCGTGAAGGCATCTGTGGATCCTGCTGCCTTCAGATCAACGGAAGACCTCATGGACCGCTGAGGGGAGTGGCCAGCTGCCAGCTATATATGCGCAGTTTCAAAGATAACGATACGATCGTTGTCGAGCCGTTCAGAGCCAAAGCCTTTCCGGTTATCAAGGATCTTGTGATCGACCGGTCGGCATTTGACCGGATTATTCAAGCGGGAGGTTTCGTCTCGGTAGCGACCGGCGGCACGCCCGATGGGAACACGATCCCGATCCCCAAAGTAATGGTCGAATCCGCATTCGAATCGGCATCCTGCATCGGCTGCGGCGCCTGCGTGGCAGCATGCAAGAACGCCTCGGCCATGCTTTTTGTCGCATCCAAAGTTGCGCATCTCGGCCAACTGCCCCAGGGAGCAACGGAACGGAGGCATCGCGTTCTTGCCATGGTTGAACAGATGGATGCCGAAAAGTTCGGAGCCTGCTCCAATACTTACGCCTGCGAAGTGGAATGCCCCAAACAGATTTCCGTAGACAACATCGCGTACCTGAATCGGGAACTTCTCCGCGCGAAAATCTTTTAACAGAGCCGCGAACGGAGCGAAGCGGATAGAGCGGTTCTATTAACCTGACTGTTTCAGCTTTCCAAAGAAGATGCAAACGCTTTGACATCGCGTTCTGCAATGTCAAGAACCGGAAGGCGCACACTGTCTTACTCCTTCACCGACCATGGACGATGAGCGGCCCTTCGCGCCGGGGGGATCTGGAGATCCGTCCGCTGGAGTTTATATACTTGCGTCGGGATCAGGCCGAAGCCGCCCGCTGGAGTTTATATACTTGCGTCGGGATCAGGCCCGAAGCCGCCCGCTGGAGTTTGTATACTTGCGTCGGGATCAGGCCCGAAGCCGCCCGCTGGAGTTTATATACTTGCGTCGGGATCAGGCCCGAAGCCGCCCGCTGGAGTTTATATACTTGCGTCGGGATCAGGCCGAAGCCGCCCGCTGAAGTTTATATACTTGCGTCGGGATCAGGCCCGAAGGGCCGGCAGTGGCTAGGCCCGGCCGTGAGGCCGGGAAAGGGATCAGAATATAAGACGAGCGCCGAAGGCGCGACACTCAGTCAAAAACATATCTTGGATCATATTCAACTGAATGCCTGCCGAGGAGATCCAAGAGTTCTGCCCGAAAATCCTGTCGTCTATGGTGCTCCTCCTGAATTCGGATATAATTAACAACCGCATTCTCCTCGGACCGGCTCACACTGAATGCCGCGTATCCT
>Ga0187866_1004192_pt1 | contig 10262 bp, 7 predicted proteins | sample June2016WEW_11_1_3_FD_133013 | JGI IMG/M metagenome (GOLD analysis project Ga0187866, IMG submission 133013) | Peatland microbial communities from SPRUCE experiment site at the Marcell Experimental Forest, Minnesota, USA - June2016WEW_11_150 | ecosystem: Environmental > Terrestrial > Soil >... | reverse complement strand
GGTCAAAAGCTCCTTCTCGGCGTATTCGCTGGCCTCGCGGGCCGTGCGGAGCTCGAGCAATTCCCGGCAAAGCAAGCCTCGCGAACGCGGCTCCAATGGCAAGCGGTGTTTCGGACGATTCAACACCGCGCAAAACAATCCGTGCTGATTCACGCCCAGCCACGTCCCGTTCGCCTTGCGGTCTATGCCGCACACCACCCTGGGCGAACCCGGTTGAATCTTGGGATATTGCGTGGGCCGATCGAAACGCTCCTCCCGATTGGCGGCGACCAGAATGGGCGTACCCCGAACAGCACGATAGTAAATGGCCATCGTACACATAAACAAAATCGAATACTTTTTAATCTTGTGGAATAGAAGTTGCTTAAACCATCAACATAACCGATAGATTACACACATTGCACCCCCCGAGTTGCGTATTTGAGATTTTTTTTGTACAATTCACGATGATTGCACATTGCTAAAACATGACAATTAGTAAATGTGGGCATCATGAGGAAAATGGCGCTATTTGAGGCCACGAACATTAACCTCTTCAATGTATTCATACCGCCAATCTGGGAAAATTTGCTTCCAAAAACCGCAAAAACAAGTAGCCTGGTTTCCCAATCGGGGGGATAAAGCCCGGTTCATTTCCCCTTGCCCTTGAGAATCCGTATAGAAATCCATAGGCTTATGTCTCTTGATACTTGGGGAAGCACCATTATGGAAAACGAACCCGCCCGACCCGAGGGAAACGCCATTTCCACCAAACGCTCTCGGATCGGGAGTCTAATGGGCGTCCAAGTCGTCGGTATCGGCAGCAGCGTGCCGGAAAACCGCGTTCATAACGATGATCTGGCGGCGTTGGGTTACAATGCCGAGTGGATCTTGCAGCGCACGGGCATTGTCCAACGGCGCCATGCCCCGCCGGAAATGGCCACCAGCGACTTGGCTATCGAGGCCTCCCGGCGGTGCATCGAACGCTCCGGCGTCGATCCCGGCGACATCGACCTGGTGCTGCTGGGCACTTACACGCCCGATATGCTCATGCCGGCCACGGCCTCGACGGTGCAAGACAAACTCGGACTCAGCGCCCCGGCGTTCGATCTTCAAGCTGCCTGCGCCAGTTTCATTTTTGCGATGATTACAGGCGCGCAGTATGTGGCGACCGGTTGCAGCCGTCTGGCGCTGGTAATAGGGGCCGACTGCACTTCGCGCGTGCTGAATCCAGCCGATAAGCAAACCTATCCTTTGTTTGGCGACGCGGCCGGCGCGGTCCTCTTGGCCCCGGGCGACGACAATCAAGGCTTGCTGGCATACGCCGTCGGTTCGGACGGCTCCGCAGTGGACTTGCTCAACCGGCCGATGGGCGGCTCGCGTCGGCCATTCTCCGCCTCGGCCGAAAACAACGCGGACCAATATATGCGCATGGAAGGCCGGCCGATTTTTAAATGGTCCGTAAAAATGCTCCGCGAAACCACTAAAGAAGTCCTGAAACACGCCGGCATGACGATCGAAGACTTGGATCTGGTGATTTTTCATCAGGCAAACATGCGAATTATCGATTCGGCCGTCGCCGACCTGGGCATCGATTCCCGCAAAGTCGTCAGCAACCTGGATCGCTACGGCAACACCTCGTCGGCCAGTATTCCCTTGGCCTTGGACGAGGCCTATAGCGAAGGCCGCATCCGCCGCGGCGATCGCATCCTGCTGAGCGGATTCGGAGCAGGATTGGCCTGGGGCACGGTGCTTTTGCGCTGGTGATAAAACAAGGATGAAGGATGAGGGATGAAGGATGAAGGATGAATGAAATAATGAACACTAAATAATGAATAAGCAACTAAAACCGCTTGCGGTTTCGCACTGCCCAACGTCCAGCGCCCACTCTCCACCTACCATCTACAACCTACCATATAACATACGCAACTCACCCCTTATCCTCTGTCCGCTTTATTTCATCATTCATCCTTCATCCTTCATCTTTACCTATGAAACGTCTTCTCCCGCGCAACAAAATCAAAATTTCCGACACCTGGGACCTGGGTAGCCTGTTTTCCGGCGACCGAGCTTGGGAAAAGGCCTTTTTAGCCTGGGAAAAGCGGATCGCCGATTATTCGCAATTCCAAGGCAAACTGGCCGAAAGCCCGGGCACGCTGGCCGAATGTTTGCAATTCGGCGAGGAGTTCGACCGCGCGAGCGAACGGCTGGGCAATTACGCCTTTCTGAAAACCGCCGAGGATACGGCCGAGAGTAAATATCAGCGGATGCAAGGCCGATACATGCACGCCGCCGGTCGGGCCGCCGAGGCCGCCAGTTACATCCGGCCCGAAATCCTCGCCATTCCCACGGCCAGGATGAAACATTTTCTGGCCGACCCTTGCCTGAATCAATATCGATTGCTCCTTGAGCGGCTGCTGCGATTCAGGCCGCATACGCTGGGCAAAAAGGAAGAACATCTGCTGGCCCTGCAAACCGAGATGTCGCAGGCCGCATCGCAGATTTTCCGCCAACTGACCGACGCCGATCTGAAATTCGGCCCGATCCGCAACGACAAGGGACAATTAATCGAGCTCAGTCACGCCACGTTCAGCACGCTTCTGCACTCGCCCAGGCGGAACGTGCGCAAAGCGGCGTTCCACCAATACTATCGCGTGTTTGCCGACCATCAACACGCCTTGGCAGCCTCGCTGGCGGCCTCTATCCAGCGCGACATTTATTACGCCAGGGCAAGGAACTATCCAAGTGCATTGGAAGGGGCCTTGTTTCCCGACCGCATGCCCCTTGCGGTCTACGACAACCTCATCGACTCAGTCCATCGCCATCTGCCGGCGGTGTATCGTTACTACAACCTGCGGCGGCGGAAAATGCAGCTTAGCGATATCCATCATTACGACACTTATGTGCCGATCCTTGCCGATCTACAAACCCGGCGAAACTGGAACGAGGCCGTCCAGACCGTCATTGCCGCATTGGAACCCTTGGGCGGCGACTACTGCGGCGCGTTGGAAAAGGGACTCGCCGGCCGCTGGTGCGACCGGTACGAAAATCGCGGCAAGCAAAGCGGCGCATTCAGCAGCGGTTCCTACGACGGCAATCCTTACATTCTCATGAATTATCAGCCCGACGTGCTGGATCACGTTTTCACGCTGGCCCACGAGGCCGGGCACTCGATGCACAGCTATCTTTCGGCCAAAAATCAACCCTACATTTACTACAACTATGTGATCTTCGTGGCCGAGGTGGCCAGCACCTTTAACGAGCAATTGCTCAGTCGATATCTGCTCGATCGCGCACGCGACGATCAGGAAAGGGCGTTTTTAGTCAACCGCCAGATCGACGCCATGCGCGGCACGATCATCCGGCAGACGATGTTCGCCGAATTCGAGAAGATCGCCCACCATTCGGTCGAATCCGGCGAGCCGCTGACGCTCGATAAATGCCGGGAAATCTACGGCCAATTGCTCAAATTATATTTCGGCCCTGATTTCACCCTCGACGCGGAACTCAGCCTGGAATGTCTGCGGATTCCGCACTTCTATCGGGCGTTTTACGTCTACAAATACGCCACCGGCATGTCGGCCGCCATCGCCCTGGCCGGCCGCGTTTTAAACGGCGGAAAAAAAGAACTCGACGCCTACCTAAACTTCCTCAAATCCGGCTGCTCGAAAGACCCTCTGGACCTCTTGCGTGACGCTGGCGTGGATATGGAACAACCCGCAGCCGTCGATACCGCACTGACGCAATTTGGCAATTTGGTGGAAGAACTGGACGGGCTTCTGTGAGCGAATGGATATGGAATCGGGATATACATAAAACTGTGACCGTTGGTCGCGGTTTTGAGTTGTATTTGATTTTCACAGAATTGATATCTTACTAAATCTATTCAGGGTCCCAGCTATTTAATTGTTCTGATTTAATATCTGCTTTAGATAAGCCATGTAATAATTTTCTGGCTTGTACAATCACTTCTTTTGTCGGAAGGGCATTTTTGGCATTGGCTAATCTAGGTAAAAGAATATCAAGAAGTTCTTTGTCTAACCATAAAATGTTTTTCCAATATGTTGTCTGCAATCGCCATCGATCTTCATTTGTAAAAGGTTTAATATATGCTGAGCGCAGCCATTCAGAAAGAATATCCACTACCACGGTATTAGATTTCCTACGCTTTTGAAGTAATTGCCTTTGTTCTTCTTGTTTGGATCTATCAATATTAAGCCAGTGCTCCAATAGAGTTCTTGCCAGGTATCCAACAACCACGATTCCTAGTCCCGAACCTAGAAAAGCACTCCAAAATACTGCCCAGTTCATACTGATTCTCCTAATTAAACTTTGTTCAATTGTAAGGTTCGATTATTGACAAATCCCAAGATGAATTGGATATATGTCAAATGTCCCTATAAGATGGAAGTTTTACATCAGTATAGAAAACTAATTGCAAATATTGTTTTATATCGAAGCTAATTACCCAGCATACATGTGGGCTTTCAGTAAACCTCTTGCGTAATGCTTTTTCCCGCAGCTTCGGCATAGAGCACATCGGGGCAGAAATCTACGCCGTTAGGCCAAAATATCGTTTTAGCATCGGGATCGACCTTTACCTGGCAGAAGTAATTCTCATCTTGTAACGGCGCAAATACGCCACCGTGGCCGACGATCCATTTGCTTAAATCCACAGGTGCGCAAAGACCGTCGGTAAAGGTTAATTCCACTGTGTAATTTTTCAGGGGTTTTACAGATACAACTCTTGGTAACATCTTTTCTCCGATCCTAATTTATATGGAATAAATTATTTTAATGGAGCTATTTTTTGTGGCGGCTGATCGGTATGTAATCGCTCCCAATTATCCATCAATTCCTTATCATGTTGCACTGCCCATTCCACGGCCAAAGACAATACTCTTGGTGGTAAATATCCGCTAATTATCATTACAGGTGTAATTCCTATTTCTATTTCGTCATCTCCATAAAACGCATGAAAATGGGGTGGGGCGTGATCGTTGAAAAACATCCGAATAATAATTCCGAAAAAACGGCTTATTTCCGGCATGAATTTAATCCTTACAAACAACCTATTGATTGCCTCAAGTTTATTCTACTCCGATATGCCATATTTACAAGACTTCTACCATCACCCGCATCTTTCCTTCATAGCGGTTTTACTGTGAAGACCCACAAAAACGCCGTGCCCGCTTCGTCCGTGCGGACCTCGAATTGCAGGCCGGCGGGAAAGAGCATTCTTCCTAAAGCCATGCTGTAGTTCGTGTGTTTGCGTGGGAATGAGACCATGGCCTTGATCGGATCGATTTTGTATTTGGCCAGGGCAGCGCGATCGTACAGGACCGGCGTTTTCAGGCGTTTGCCCACCGCCTCCAAAACCTTGGCGGCGGAAACGTTTTGTACGTTCACGCTGAGAAACTCGAACAAACCGGGCAGAACCTCCGGAATCGGGCTTTCCGGCACCCGGCCCACGGGCCAGAATTCCTTGATATTGGGCTGGGCTTTGAGCACGGCGTATTTTATTTGATTGCCCATCGCTTGCGGCACTAAACAAAAACCGGCCGGCTGCAGCAGGCAGGCAATCGCCGTGCCGGCACTCAGGCCGCTGAGTTCATCTTCCACTTTATCGTTGCCCAAGGACTCTTTAAAATCGTTTTCAAATTTAACGCTAAATGACATTTTTCGGGCGATCTTTTCCACCGCCTCGCGGCGCGAAAGTCCCAGGGTGCTAAAACCAACCGGCGCGGCCAGGTTTTTTTTGACCTGCTCGAATTGCACGGCCGTCAGGCCGAAGGCGACGAGTTTCGGCCGTTTGTCGGACGGGCCGTTTTGGGCCAGATCGTCCAGCCATTGGGCGAGCCGCTTCATGTCGCCGCGTTTGAACCGTGCGCCGGGCAGCAACAGTTCATCGCCTGAAACTACTCGGCCGGTGACAATGTACAGCGGACGGTCGGCCGTGCCCTGGATTTCGATGCCCACCTTGTCGGTTTCCGTACCAGTGCGGAGGCGGACGTTTTTGATTCCAGCGCCGTCCAGGGTTTGTCCCCAGTCCTGAAAGCTGAGGGCCGTGCCCCGGGCGTCGCCCACCAACTCCAACCGCACCTGCCCGGCCGCCTCGGTTCTTGCCGAACCCGCGGACAATAAAAAAATCATCAATGCCGTCAGAATCAGAAAACGGTGAATGTGCATTTGTGTATTAGGAATTAAGGATTGGCAGAGCCGGGCCGTGTCGGCCCGGGCACTTCGCGGTTAAACCGGACCGACACGGTCCGGCTCTGAATGGTAAATCAAGACTCTGAATGGTAAATCAAAGATCTGAATAGTGAATCTAGGGAAATTATAGCATAGTTTATGTTGCGAAACCGCAAGCGGTTTTATTCGGCAATCGACATTCATGCTTTGTGATATTCCCCGGTTCCCGGTTCTTCACCCCTATCCCCTAATGAGAAAATTTGTCAAAATAACGATCGGCAGTTGACCGCATATATGCAGAGGAGGAGTTTGTCATGGCACGACCGATAACGATGTTCACCGGCCAGTGGGCCGATTTGCCCTTGGCCGATTTGGCCCGCAAGTGCAAGGGATTTGGTTACGACGGCCTGGAATTGGCCTGCTGGGGCGATCATTTCGAGGTGAAAAAGGCCCTGGAAGACAACAGTTATTGCGCCAAAAAACGGGACCTATTGGAAAAGAACAACATGCAGGTGTTCGCCATCAGCGCCCACCTGGCCGGCCAGGCCGTGCTGGACAACATCGACGAGAGGCACAAGGCCATACTGCCCGATTACGTCTGGGGCGACGGCGATCCGACGGGCGTAAACGCCCGAGCGGCCGAGGAACTGAAAAACACCGCCCGGGCCGCGCAAAAACTCGGCGTGGAAGTGGTCAACGGTTTCACGGGTTCGAGTATCTGGCATTTGCTTTATTCTTTCCCGCCGGTGCCGCCGCAGATGATCGACGACGGTTTCAAGCTTTTCGCCGACCGTTTCAATCCGATTTTGGACACATTCGGCGAGTGCGGCGTGAAATTCGCCCTGGAAGTGCATCCCACGGAGATCGCTTTCGATCTTTATACTGCCCAGCGGGCGTTGGAAGCGATCGACCGCCGCGAGGAATTCGGTTTCAATTTCGATCCCAGCCATTTGCAGTGGCAAGGCGTCGATCCGGTGGAATTCATCCGCGCGCTGCCCGACCGGATTTATCACGTACACATGAAAGACGTGATTGTGACGCTCAACGGGCAAAGCGGAATACTTTCCAGCCATCTGAACTTCGGCGATCCGAAGCGCGGCTGGGATTTCCGGTCGCTGGGCCGGGGCGGGGTGAATTTCGAGGAAATCATCCGCGCATTAAACCACGTCGGCTATGCCGGCCCGCTCTCGGTGGAATGGGAAGACAGCGGCATGGACCGCGACCAGGGCGCGAAAGAGGCCTGCGATTTCGTGAAAAAAATCGATTTCGAGCCAAGCCGAGTCGCCTTCGACGCCGCATTCGACAAGCAATAGGTGGCAGGGTTCAGGGTTCAGAAATCCACCATAAGATCAAACCCAAAACCATAAATTCTGAACCCTGGCCCCTGAACCCTGTCTCACCTTTAAAAAACTCCATATTCCGAACATTTTGCCTTTCTTGCGGATAGCATGGTACAATATAAAGAGAACGCCCGGTGCAAGCACCGGGGCTAAACGGAACAGTATCTTTAACGAAATTTCCGCCGTTACAACTGCGATTTATTTGGTTTATGCCTCGTCTTAGTCGATCCGTAATTTGCACTTTGTTAATCGCGTGTTCGGCCGTCTCGATGTTGATCGGATCGAATTGCCCTGCCGCCGAGGAGGAACAGCAACGCGCCGCGCAGAGTTTACAGGCAAAATATGCCGATGACTTAAAGCAGTTGGCCGTTTGGTGCGAAGAAAAGGGGCTGAAGGAACAGGCGCGTCAAACTCTGGCCGTGCTTGGCCCGCACGATCCGCTGAAGTTTTACCTTCCCGTTTTGCCCGTCGATACCGGCCCGGCCAAACTGCCCGAGGACGCCTCGAAGGACGTTGTCGAGTGGAACTCGCGGCTTAACAAGTTACGGAGCGATCAGGCCGCCGCGCTTTACGATCTGGCCCGGCACGCGATGCGTACCCACCACGCCGGATTGGCCATGGACCTGGTTCTGGAGGCTATCCGCGCCAATCCGGACAACGAATCCCTGCGCCGCCTGCTGGGTTATCAAAAGTATCAAAACCAATGGCACACGATATACGAGGTGAAAAAACTCCACTCGGGCATGGTGTGGAACGACAAGTTCGGCTGGCTGTTGAAGTCCCAAGTGCGCCGCTACGAAGACGGCAATCGCTATTTTGACGGCAAGTGGATCACCGCCGCGGAAGACGCCCGGCGCCACGGAGAGATCGATTCCGGCTGGGTCATCGAAACCGAACATTATTCCATCCGCACGAACCACGGCATCGAGGCGGGAGTAGCGCTGGGATTGAAACTCGAAGACTTGTATCGCCTTTGGGAGCAGATGTTCATCCGTTACTTCGCCTCCGAAGCCGACGTAACCGCGCTGTTCGAGGGCCGGGCCAGAATCCAACACGCAGCGCCGATACAGCTTAAAGTGGTCTGCTTCCGCGATCATGAAGAATACATCCGCACCCTCCAGCCGGCAATGCCGAACATCGGAATCTCCGTGGGCCTATATTTCGATTCCACGCGAACCGCCTACTTTTTTGCCGGCAAAGACAGCGATGATCGGACCATCTACCACGAAGCCACGCACCAATTATTCCACGAATCGCGCAAGGTGGCCCCCAACGTCGGACAAAACGGCAATTTTTGGGTCATCGAAGGCATCGCCATGTACATGGAATCGCTCAAAAAGGAGGACGGCTATTACGTGCTGGGCGGTTTCGACGACCAGCGCATGGTCGCCGCCCGATACCGGCTGCTGCACGACGGTTTCTATGTGCCCCTGGAGCAACTGACCGGCTACGGCATGGAAAAGCTGCAAAACGACCCGAAAATCGCCACGCTCTATAGCCAGTCCGCGGGGCTGACGAATTTTCTGATCCATTACGACCACGGCCGTTATCGCGACGCCTTGGTGTCTTATCTTACAGCAATCTACACCGGCCGCGACGGTCCCGACACCCTCGCCCAACTCACCGGAACCGACTACGGCGAATTAGACAAACAATATCGCCTGTACATGGAACAAGCCGGGAAATAGTGGTCGGTGGGCAGTGGGAGATGTGCGGCGCGAAACCGCCAGCGGTTTTCTGATTTTATTCAGCATCCAACATTTTTTTATTCATCCTTCATCCCTCATCCTTCATCCTTTTATTTATCTTCCACCATCCGCGCCAGGCGCACGACGTGATTGCGCACGGCCTCCAGATCGGGGTTCAGCCGCAAAGCGCGGCGGAAGCATTCCAGGGCCGAGACCGGATTTTCCAGTTCCAGATAGGCCTGGCCCATGCTCGTGGCGGCGATGAAATGATAAGGATTTATCTCCAGGCACTCGTGGCAATCGCGGATTGCGTCGGCCAGCCGGCCCAAGCCGTGATGGGCCAACGCACGTTGATACCATGCCTCGGCCAGCCACGGGCAGCGTTCGATCAGCTTGTTTGCGCGTGGAACGACTTCCTTGTATTGCTGGGCGGCGTTAAGACGCAGAATTTCCTCCAATTCCCGGCGTTCTTGTTCCCCGCCCAAACGCGTCCAAACCGAACGAATGCCGTTTTCGGCCAAAGTGCGAACGGTCCGATCGTCGTCCAAAAGCGATCGGCCCATCGTGTGATTGCAATGGTAATCGCCCAAAAAACCCAAGGCCAGCACGGCCGCGCGGCGGACTTCGCGGAATTGATGCCGCGCCAGACGCTGTAGCGTGCCCTGCGTATATCGCACTGAAACCTGGCGGATGTACCCGGCCGAGTCCTGGTTGTCCAGGTACTTCTCGTACAAATCCAGCAAGTGCGGACTTCGGATCGGGTCGTTTTTCACGCTTGGGTCTCCGGCTACGTGGCACATCTTCGATTGTAATCAAGATTCTCAAAAAACGCCAATAAAAAACACAAACTTCGATTAAGTGCATTTATACCTGCGAATTTGTACAAAGACGCTTTTGGCATAAAAATCATCCACCTACCGGAGATGGCAAGGATTGTTCAAGCGACTCCTCCTATGATGCGACTAGAAAACTGTGGACGGGCCAGTTAGATGATCCCAAACCAGTTTGCCAAAAGCGCTTATCTTCACTTCTCCCATTTGTGCCAAGATTTCTGCAAGACCCT
>Ga0187866_1004183_pt1 | contig 10288 bp, 3 predicted proteins | sample June2016WEW_11_1_3_FD_133013 | JGI IMG/M metagenome (GOLD analysis project Ga0187866, IMG submission 133013) | Peatland microbial communities from SPRUCE experiment site at the Marcell Experimental Forest, Minnesota, USA - June2016WEW_11_150 | ecosystem: Environmental > Terrestrial > Soil >... | reverse complement strand
TTTTCTTTCGTCTCGGCCAGATGCTTCAGCAGATAGTCCTTCTCCGGGCCGCCTAAGTGCTCCCAAGGCAAGATTTCATCGGTTGCGAATTGCTTTTGCGCAACTGTATCGAGATTCATACCGTGTTTTTGAAACGCATCTTCCCAGATTTCCGGCTTGAATGTCTCGCTCCACAAATCGAATTTTGCGCCGTTTCTCCAGGCGCATTCGATAACGTCCGCCAAACGCCTGTCGCCTCGCCCGATTGCTGATTCAAGAATCGACTGGTCTATCTCGTGGAATTTGAACTGAAGGTATTTGGCGTTGATTTTTCTTTTCTCGGAGATGATTGTGTTTTTGGCGTTCTCGAAATATTCGCGGGGTTTTTGCGCCAGCCAGCCGAAGGGCGTATGCGGCTTGGGGACAAGCCAGCTCACCGCGACGTTGACCGAGGCGGTTTTGCCGTCAAAATCCCTGCGCAGTTTCGCCAGTTTGTCCGCGAGATGAACGATTTGCTTAATGTCGTCCTCGGTCTCGCCGGGCAGGCCGGTCATAAAATACAATTTGATTTTTTGCCAGCCCGCCTGGTATGCCGCCGAGACGGCAGCGAAAAGGTCCTCGTCTTTCAACGGTTTATTGATGATTCGCCTCAGCCGTTCGGATGCTGCCTCGACCGCGATGGTCAGGCCCGATTTTCGAACCTCGTTTGCAAGCGTTGGAAGGAGTTTCAACTGCTGGTCAACCCGCAAACTGGGCAGCGACAGCCCCACGTATTTATCCGTGAAATAACTGTGCAGCAGGTCAATCAGCTTTTCGATATCAGGGTAATCGGCGGTCGATAAGCTCAATAAGCTGATTGTATCGAAGCCGGTCGCCTCGTAACAGGATTTTGCTGTCTCGAATATTTTTTCGATGCTGCGATAACGTATAGGCCTGCGACAAAAACTCGCCTGGCAGAATCTGCACCGGCCGGGACAGCCCCGCATAATCTCGATACTGACCCGTTCGTGAATCGCCTCGGCGAACGGCACAATTGGTTTTGTCGGAACAGTCGCATTATCGAGGTCGTCAACAATCGCGTTTTTGAGTCGTGTCGGCAGATTTTCTTTGACAGTGGCAAATGATTTTATTTTGTTACCATCGTATTCGAATTTATAAAGAGAGGGAACATAAACCCAGTCGAATTTCTCCGCCGCGGCAAGCAGGATATCTTTTTTCCCGGCCTGCCCTTCGTAGCGGAGCGTAGAAGGGGCCTTTTTGAGGTCGATAATCAATCGGGCCAAGTCAGCGACCGCGTTTTCCGCCTCGCCGATAACGAAAAGGTCGATGAACGGCGCAATCGGCTCGCAGCAGTTCGCCATACCGCCGCCCGCGATAATAATCGGGTCGGCTTCGCTTCGATTTTCACTGCGGATAGGCAAACCCGCCAAATCCAGCATATTCAGCACGTTGGTATAGCACAATTCGTTGGTTAAACTGAAGCCGATTACGTCGAAGGAGCTTATTGCGGCCTTGGATTCGAGTGAAAAAAGCGGGATACCCTTTTCACGCAGGATTTGCTCCGCGTCTAACCACGGCGCAAAGACCCGCTCGGCAGCCACATCGTCCATTTTGTTGAGAACCTCGTAAACTACCGCCATTCCCGTATAGCTCATCCCGACCTCGTAAGTATCGGGGAAACACAACGCGATGGTTAATGCGCAATCGGTGAGGTTCTTTTTAATCTGGTTGATTTCGCCGCCGATGTATCTGCTGGGTCGGCGGACAAAGGGCAGGAATTCGCGGTCGATTCGCTTGGTCAGTATGGTTCGACGATGCTCACCACTAATTGTCGGTTCTTTTCTTTTCACCCGCGCATTATAACGCATAATCGGTGTTTGGCGGATAGCGGACAGATACGAAATCCTAAATACTAAACCCTAAATCCTAAACAAATTCGAATTACCAAATCGCCAAATTCAAAATTAGTATTAGGGCGGACTTATCATTTTACGATTTTCGGAAAAAAGTTTGGGAAGAAATGGGCGGATAAACGTTACATACAGCCCAGATTAACGAATATGGGCAAGATAGAGAGAATGGGGTAGCCCTTCGACAAGCTCAGGGTAAAATGGGTAAGGTGAAAAAATATTTTCATCTCAAAAAGGCCTCGAAAAGTGGTCCAAAATGGGGTCAAATTGACAAAAGTGAGCGCGTTTTGAACGGAAAGTGAGTCGAAACGCGCGCTTTTTGATGGGTTTTGATACCCTTTTTTGAGTTCGATATATTAGCGGAATTAATTGTAAATCTGGGTAATTTACCACCAAGACACTAAGACACAAAGGTTTTTAGCCACAGAGGGCACAGGGCACACAGAGTTTTCGGCCAACAGTGTGTTCTCGACACGGTCAATTCTCCAAACCTGGTTTGTGCGATTGGTCCGTATCTCGTCCACAAGGTCAACTACGTTGCCCTTCGGCTATTTAGCCGAAATTGGCCGAAATTGCTAAGCCGAGCAAATAATACCCTTCTTCGCCGGAGCGGCTACGCAGGGCAGGCAGATTTTTAAGGAAAAAAGCTTGTTTTTGAATTTGGTTTGGCGATATACTGTCACTTTAAGGCCGCCCCCGCACTTCTCTTCGACAAGTAGCCGCGGGGGCTACGGAAGAGATTGTTATTGAGGAACCCTCCTTCGCCAAGGGCTATGGAGGGCAGGTTCGCACCTTTGCCCGTCAGCTTTGCTATTTGGAATACGCCTTTAAAAAACATAAATACATCCAGTTCTATAAAGAAGACAGCTAATGAAATTGTATTGGCTTTGTACAACAAAATGTAAACATGACGAGGAATATATCCAAAAAAGCCTACACGAATTAAACACCTTTCTCAAAAAGCCACCGACCAAAATAAAAATAGATATGCAACCATTGTGTGCTGATACAGCTAAAAAAATAAATCTTATATTGGAAAAAGGAATTTTTAACAAAAAGAAATATCATGTTATTGAAGGAAGATCCTTTAAGGATAAGAATATATATTGTCCCTTATATGAGTTATATGAAAAGATAAATTCATTAAGTGATTGTATGCCTTTGGTGATTTATTGTGAACCATCTTCCAATATCGCTAAAGCAATTAAAAAAACAAACAAAATAGCTGAATGGGGATTATGCTTTCAACACCGAATTAGTGCAGTTTATGAAAAAAATAACAAATACATAATCTGGCATGAAGTTCTACATCTTTTCGGTGTATCTGATTGTTACGATATCGGGAACCCTAATGGGCCTTTAACATGTGAATTAGAAAAATGTCTAATGCAATATGCACCACAGGAAGGAAACGTTGCTCCATGGCCTTTTTTATGCAAAAGTAATATTAAGTGGCTTAAAAGTGCATATAAAAATATGGAACATGTTTAAATTAAGACCAACATAACACCAAGAAATATAAATAAGGCGCCCTCATAAGTGAGGAATATTTTCTTGTGAATAAAAGAAAAATAAAAATGGGTAATGGATAATGAAAAAAACTTGAGACGCTAGACATCAGACGTAAGACCGAGGAAAAGCAAAAAAGTCCCCAAAAAGTGACAAAATTTACTTGCAATTGATGGATAATTCGTTCTAATTACGGCAGTTTGAAGAGGTTAGAAATAACAAGGTGCTAAGGGAGGTACGTTATGGGTGCAATTAAGGAACAAATAAGAAATTGCTTAGAAAAAGCCGATTTCAATAATAAAATCCTATCATTTGGAAATTATCACATAAAAAAATGGCTCGGAAAAGGTGAACAAGGATTTGTAGTTCAAGCCAAAACGCCTATTGGAAAAATATTTGCTTTAAAATTTTTCGAACTTTTAAAAGCAAGTACAAATGATGAAGGCGCAAAAGCATTTAAGCGAGAAGCGGAAACATTAGTTACGCTTAATCACAGTAATATTGTCAGAGTTTATTCAGGTGGAACAGCAGCTTTTCACCACACATGGGATATTCGCGAATCGTTTGGGAATACTAAAACAAAGAATGATGTTTATTATTACGTAATGGATTACATTGATGAACGTCTCGATGACACTTTCAAAGAATTAAAAGAGAATTTGGAGGTAGTTGTTAGCCCGAAATCAAGGCCTATTGATGTTAGACTCAAACGCAAAGCTCAGCTTTTTGAACAAATGATTATTCAATTAACCAACGCAATAAGTTATTACCATAACGAAGGAACTACTCACAAGGACATTAAACCTGAAAATATCAGGTTTGGTACAATTGATACAATGTTTATTTTAGTCGATTTTGGATTTGCTCGGCATCTCGGATCAAAACAAGATGAAGCTGTTATACAGAAAAGAAGATGCCTCGATGTGGTTGCGATTTTAGCTAAGGAGTACATTAAAGCTGATATTGGTGCATTGGCAATGATATTGAGACGTATATTGCCTGAATTGGCGCCAATTTATCAAGGCTGGAGATATGATGGACTAAAAGAATCTATCGATCGCGCTCTTTCTCCTGATTTACAACAAAGATATCTAAATAGCGATGATTTCAGTAAACAACTTAGACGATTCTTCGTAATGCTGCCTCCGTGGAATCTTACGCTTGCATTAAATGAATGTCTTACTCCAAGTCAATTTGGAATGTTTAACTTTAAAATAAGAATTCCGGTCTCGGGTTCGATTTTATTAACAAAGGAAGTAGCAGCGCTAGTAGATTCGCCCGAATTTCAACGTCTTCGTGGTGTACGTCAATTGGGCCCGACTATGTTTGTTTTCCCGGGAGCCAACCATACGCGTTTTGAGCACTCTCTCGGAACATATGATCTGGCGACAAAATATCTTGAGCGAGTCCTTCGCAATCCACATGGACGACATTTGGATGAAAACTTGGATCATTCAGTGAGATTGGTTGTGCTTTCGGCACTCCTTCACGATATTGGCCATTATCCATATTCACATTGGGTCGAGGAGATCGATAAATTCCCCAAAGGTAAGAAATTTATGACCCATGAAATAAGGGCCAGAAATATCATTACTAAGGGAAAATTTTCCAAACTTATTTCAGATTTATGGGAAGTGAAACCTGAAGATGTAGCTCTTGTTATTTCAGGACAAAAATTAGGGAGCGAACCAGACATTCTTCTTGCTAACTCCTTTATTGATTCAGCTGTTGATGTAGATAAGGTGGATTATCTCGTACGTGATAGTATTCATTGCGGAGTTGATTATGGACGAGGTATAGATGTTGAACGTTTATTTGACTCACTATATGTGGATATTGATAAGACTCGTCTCTGTATCATAGATAAGGGACTAACACCACTTTTATCGTTATTTACCTGTCGAAATATAATGTACCAAGCAGTTTATTGGCATAAGACAGTGCGCGCTTGTGAAGCTATGTTCAAAAGATTTTTTTATGAATTTGTCGATTCAGACCGTATTTCTCAGAGAACACTCGAAGATTATTTTAAACTCTCTGACGACGCTTTTACGATGGCCCTTTATGATGCATGTAAAGGAGATGAAATGTTACATGGACTAATGGCTCCTTTTGTTTTCAAAGGGCGAATGATTTACAAACCTGTTTATATATTTAATGAAGGCCAACCTGGAGACGAGCCAGCTAATACCGAAGACTTTTTTGTACATGGCGTGATAGATAGCAATTATCATGATAGAGTAAATATATCGAACCAACTGGCTAAAATATTGAAGAAGGAAATAAAAGACCTGAATTCTTTAGAAATTCTTCTTGAAGTCACTCCAAAGAAGGAACAACATACACGTTACGATCTGAAAAAGCTTAGAGTATGGCATTCGCGGAAAAAAAAGTATCGTACTCTTCCATCTGAAATTATCGAAGTGAACAATTACTTAGATAAAAATCGGCAGGCATATATGTTTTGTCACCCAAGGCATTATCAACGTCTTGCGGATATGGCAATAGATGGAAAGCTCGATAAAATATTCGGCCAAATAAACTATTGATAGAATAATCAAAATGAATGTTTATATTGCTGGGCCTTTGTTCACACTAGCAGAGCGCCGATTCAATCATGATTTAGCATCGACTATCAAAACAATGGCAAATGATATAACGGTCATACTTCCACAGCAAGAAACTGCGAAAATGGCCGAAATGCCCAATTTTCATAAAAAAGTGTTTCTCTATTGTCTCCAAGAAATTGATGAATGTGATACTCTTGTGGCTATCCTTGATGGCGCAGACGCTGATTCAGGAACTTGTATCGAACTTGGTTATGCATATGCACGAGGGAAACCAATTATCGGCGTACGGACAGATTTTCGAATTTCAGAAGACCGGGGACTAAATTTAATGGTGGCTAATATATGTACCAGACTCATTCTAAAATCAAGTTTGACTGCTAATATTAATGATATAGCCCAAGAGATCGTAAATTGCCTGCTTGATATACAAAAATAACGTCACCCTTATCAAACTACTCCGGATTCTTCGCGATCTCTGTGGTGAAAAATCCGTGTCAATTCTCCTTCGCTGCCGCTATGCAAGGACCCCCATCAAAAAAATGTGAGGGCAGGCAGGTCTGTGTAAATCAGCGTCTGAAAAATTCGATTGATTAGTGGCGTCAAAAGTTGTATAAACAACCGTCTTGACAGACCGAATTAAGAATTAAGAGTTTAGAATTGAGAACCGCATTGAATAATTCTAAATTTTTCACATATTTGTAAATTATTGAGAGGTAAGGCATTATGGCAACAACAGACAAAAATGGTTCGACCCTTCGACAGAGCTCAGGGCAGGCCCATTCGACAAGCTCAGGGCAGGCCCATTCGACAAGCTCAGGGCAGGCCCATTCGACAAGCTCAGGGCAGGCGAAACGCCGGATGGTAACGATAGACGGTAATACGGCGGCGGCACACGTAGCGCACGCGACGAATGAAGTAATAGCGATATATCCGATAACGCCGAGTTCGCCGATGGGCGAGATTTCGGATGATAAGACCTCGAAGGGCGAACGCAATATATGGGGCACAATTCCGTCGGTAACGGAAATGCAGTCGGAAGGCGGAGCGGCAGGGGCGGTTCACGGCGCTCTGACGGCGGGGGCGTTGACGACGACGTTTACGGCGTCGCAGGGCCTTCTGTTGATGATACCGGATATGTATAAGATAGCGGGCGAACTGCTGCCCACGGTGTTTCATATAACGGCGAGGTCGTTGGCGGCGCATGCGCTGTCGATATTCGGCGACCACGCGGACGTGATGGCGTGCAGGCAGACGGGCTGGGGGATGATTTGCTCGTCGAATGTGCAGGAGGTAATGGATTTTGCTCTGATTAGCCAGCAGGCGACGCTTAAAAGCAGGGTGCCGTTTTTGCATTTCTTCGACGGGTTCCGCACGAGCCATGAGATTCAGAAGGTCGAAGAGCTGACGCAGGATGATATGCGGGCGATGATAGATGATGAATTGGTTGCGGCGGTGAGGGCGAGGGCGTTGTCGCCTGACAGGCCGATGATTGCGGGCACGGCGCAGAATCCGGATGTGTATTTCCAGGGCAGGGAGGCGGCGAACAAGTTTTATACGGCGACGCCCGGTATCGTTCAGGAGGCGATGAACAGGTTCGCGAAGATTGTCGGACGGCAGTATCATTTGTTCGATTACGTCGGGGCGGCGGACGCTGAGAAGGTGATTATTATTATGGGTTCAGGTGCGGATACCGCTCACGAGACGGTTGAGTATCTGAATTCCGCCACACAGACGGCGGACAAGTCCAAGGGGCAGAAGGTTGGCGTGTTGAAAGTGCGCTTGTTCAGACCTTTCAGCGGGCAGGATTTCATTAACGCGCTGCCCAAGACCGTGAAGAAAATCGCGGTGCTGGACAGGACCAAGGAGCCGGGTGCGCTGGGCGAGCCGTTGTATATGGATATACGGACTGCGGTTGGCGAGGCGATGGGCAGGAAGCAAACGGCGTTCAAAGAATACCCGGTGATTGTGGGCGGCAGATACGGGCTTGGCTCGAAGGAGTTTACGCCCGCGATGGTCAAGGCGGTGTTCGATAATCTTGACGCGACAGAGCCGAAGAACGGCTTCACGGTGGGCATTATCGACGATGTTTCGAATACGAGTTTGGATTTTGATGAGTCGTTTGTGCTGCCGATGGAGGGGATTTATACCGCGATGTTCTACGGGCTGGGTTCGGACGGCACGGTCGGGGCGAATCATAACACGATACAGATTATCGGGCAGAAGACAGACAACAACGCGCAGGGTTATTTCGTTTACGATTCGAAGAAGGCGGGCGCGATTACGATATCACATTTGCGGTGCGGCAAAAAGACGATTCGCAGACCATACCTGATAACCAAGGCGGATTTCGTCGCGTGCCACAACCCGAGCTTCCTCGAAAGATACGATATGCTTTCGACGGCGAAAGAGGGAGCGACGTTCCTGATGACAAGTATGTACCCTGCGGACAAGGTCTGGGACACGCTGCCTCAGGAAGTGCAAAAGCAGATAATCGACAAGAAGCTGAAGTTCTACGTGATTGACGCAATCGCGCTTGCCAAGGAAATCGGCCTGGGCGCCCGTATCAATACGATTATGCAGGTGGCGTTCTTCAAAATCAGCAACATCATCCCGATTGAGAAAGCGATTGAGGCAATCAAGGCGGCGATACAGAAGAGCTACGGCAATAAGGGCGAGAGGATTGTCGCGATGAATAACGCGGCGGTTGACGGAGCACTGGCGAGGGTTTACGAGGTCAAGGTGCCGGGCAAGGTTACGAGCAAAACGATAAAGCCGCCGGTTGTGTCGAAGGATGCGCCGAAGTTTGTGCAGGAAGTAACCGCGGAGATTATGGCGTTGCGAGGGGACAAGCTGCCCACCAGCAAACTGCCGAACGACGGCAAGTGGCCGACGGGAACGACGAAATATGAGAAACGCAATATCGCGGTTGATATACCGGTGTGGGAGCCGTCGCTTTGCATCCAGTGCGGAACCTGCTCGCTGGTTTGTCCCCACGGGACAATCCGGCTCAAGGCATACGACAAGAAGTATCTCGACAAGGCGCCGAAGACATTCAAGAGCGCGGAAGCGAAGGGCAAGGAATTCGCGGGCTTGTCAGCGACGATTCAGGTTGCCGCTGAGGATTGCACGGGATGCGGAGTTTGCGTGCAGATGTGCCCGGTGCAGGAAAAGGACGCGAATAAACAACCCACCGGACGCAAGGCGATAAATATGTCCCCACAGGAGCCGTTGCGTTTGCAGGAAAGAGAAAACTTCAAATACTTCCTGTCGATACCGAATACCGATGCGAAATTGTTCAAGCGTGAAAGCGTCAAGGGCAGCCAGTTGATTATGCCGTTGTTCGAGTACTCCGGCGCATGTGCCGGCTGCGGCGAGACGCCTTATGTGAAATTACTGACGCAGTTGTTCGGTGACAGAGCGATGATAGGCAACGCCACGGGCTGTTCGTCGATTTACGGCGGCAACCTTCCCACGACGCCATATACGACGCGGGAAGACGGTCGAGGGCCGGTTTGGAGCAACAGCTTGTTCGAGGACAACGCGGAATTTTCGCTGGGTATGCGGCTGACGGTTGACAAATTCAAACAGCAGGCGGTTGAGCTGGTCGATGCAGTCGCCAAGAAGGGTTGCATCGATGCGGCATTTGCTGGCGAAATAAGCGCCGCTGTGATTGCCAACGACCCGTCGCAGGACGCGATTGAAATACAGAGAGGCCGGGTAGCAAAACTCAAGGAATTGTGCAAGAAGAGCGATTGCGCCGAGTGCAAACGATTGGCGACGATGGCGGATTATCTTGTTCGCAAGTCGGTTTGGGCGCTGGGCGGCGACGGCTGGGCTTATGACATTGGCTACGGCGGTCTCGACCATGTGCTGGCAAACGGCGCGGATATAAACGTGCTCGTTCTGGATACCGAGGTTTACTCGAATACGGGCGGGCAGATGTCGAAATCGACGCCTCGCGGTGCGGTTGCGAAATTCGCGGCGGGCGGAAAGACGGCGCCGAAAAAGGATATGGGCCTTTTGGCGATGACCTACGGCAATATCTACGTCGCCAAAGTCGCGTTGGGCGCAAACACCAATCAGGCGGTAAAGGCATTTATCGAGGCAGAGGCGTACCCGGGACCATCGTTGATAATCGCTTACGCCCAGTGCATCAATCACGGCATCGATATGACGACCGGGTACGAGGAGCAGAAAAAAGCGGTGGCCTGCGGGCATTGGCCTTTGTATCGCTTTGACCCGCGCCTTAAGCAGGAGGGCAAGAACCCGCTGCAGCTTGATTCGAAGGCGCCGACAATCAGGTTCGACGAGTATGCTTAT
>Ga0187866_1004178_pt1 | contig 10301 bp, 8 predicted proteins | sample June2016WEW_11_1_3_FD_133013 | JGI IMG/M metagenome (GOLD analysis project Ga0187866, IMG submission 133013) | Peatland microbial communities from SPRUCE experiment site at the Marcell Experimental Forest, Minnesota, USA - June2016WEW_11_150 | ecosystem: Environmental > Terrestrial > Soil >... | reverse complement strand
CTGAACATGTTGCCGAAGTTCGAGCTGGCGCCCATGCGGATGTATTTCAAGATGTTCACGAACACCTTGCGGCCTTCGAGCACGCCTTCCTCCAACACCATGAGGTTCTTCTCCAAGAGGATCATATCGGCCGATTCCTTGGCAATGTCCACGGCGTTGTCCACGGAAATACCCACGTCGGCGGCCCGCAGGGCGGGCGCGTCGTTGATGCCGTCGCCCATGAACCCCACCACGTGCCCCTTGCGCTGGAGGGCCTGCACAATCCGCTGCTTGTGCGCCGGGGACAGCCGGGCAAACACCTCCACGGTCTCCACCGCCTCCGCCAGTTGCGGGTCCGACAGCCCCTCGACCTGGCTGCCTAACAGCAGCTTCTCCGCGTTGAGGCCAACCTCGCTGCACACCTTGCGCGTGACCAGTTCGTTGTCGCCCGTCAACACCTTGACCGTGACGCCGTGCTGCCGCAGCGCCGTGATCGCCTTCCCCGCCGTGTCCTTGGGCGGGTCCAGAAACGCCAGGTAGCCGGTCAAGACCAGTTCGCACTCGTCCGCCTTCGCATACGCCGGCCGCCGGTCGAGTTTCCTGGTCGCCACCGCCAGCACCCGGAAACCGTCCTCGCTCAGGTCGTTCACTTGCTCGATCAGGTTGCCCACCAGGATCGGCTCCATGGGGAAAATCTCCCCCTCGCTCTCAAAGTGCGTGCACTGGCGGAACACCGCCTCGGGTGCCCCCTTGGTCAGCAGTTGGCGTTCCCCGTTCGGCCCCTCCACCGCCACCGACATCATCCGCCGCGAAAAATCGAACGGGATTTCGTCCACCTTCGTGTACTGGTCCAGGGACAACTCCCGGTGCAGTTCCTGGTGCCGCAGCACCGCCCGGTCGAGCACGTTCTTCAGCCCGGTCTGGAAGTGGCTGATCAAGTAGGCGTCCCGCAGCACTTCCTCGCTCTCGTTCTTGAAGACGTCGCAATAGATCTCCAGAATCACGTGGTCGATGGTCAGCGTGCCCGTCTTGTCCGTGCACAACACGTCCATCGCCCCGAAGTTCTGGATCGAGTTGAGCCGCTTGACGATGACTTGCTTGCGCGACATGGCCAGCGCCCCCTTGGACAGGCAGACCGAGACGATCATGGGCAGCATCTCCGGCGTCAGCCCCACCGCCACCGCCAGCGAAAACAAAAAGGCCTCGTGCCAATCCTGCTTGGTCAGCCCGTTGATCAGGAAAACCAGCGGCACCATCACCAGCATGAAGCGGATCATCAGCCAGGTGAACTTCTTGACCCCACGGTCGAAGGCCGTCTCGACCTGCTGGCCCGCCAGGCTGCGCGCCATCTTCCCAAAATAGGTCTGCGGACCCGTGGCGACGATGACGGCCGTGGCCGAGCCGCTCTCCACGCTCGTGCCCAGGAAACACGTGTTCGCCCGCTCAATCACCGATACCTTCTCCCGCGCGTCCCGCGCCTCGGTCTTCTCCACCGGCATTGATTCGCCTGTGAGCGTCGCCTGGATGACGAACAAGTCCTTCACGGCTATCAGCCGCACATCCCCAGGAATCATGTCCCCCGCCGAGAGCTTCACCAGGTCGCCCGGCACCAATTGCTGCAACGGGACCTCCCGCGCCTGCCCCGCCCGCACCACCGTCGCCGTCACGCTGATCATCGCCTTGAGTCGCGCCGCCGCCGTGTCTGCCCGCGTCTCCTGCACGAAGCGCAGCGACACCCCTAGCCCCACCATCAGCAGCATCACCGTCCCCGCCCGAAAATCCTGCGTCGCAAACGACAGGCACGCCAGCACCATCAGCAAGATTACCAGGGGGTTGCGCGCCGCCACGTAGAGCCGGCGCACCCACCCCTCCCGCTTTTCCCGGGCCACTTCATTGGGTCCGTATTGCGCCAGGCGCGCCGCCGCCTCTTCCTCGGTCAAACCCCCGGGCGACGTGCCCAAGTCTTGCAGCACCTCGCTGCTCTCACGCATCGCCGCCGCCTGGACGGCATCCGCCGTGCGTGGCTCGTTCGAATTCTTTGGACCCGGCATAAAATCTGTTCCACTGCGCCCCCTAGATTGTCCTGCCCGGCCCCGCTCGTCCATCGTCATTTTGCTCTTGTCATTCAACTTTAAGGTCTTATGCTCTGCGCCAGATCAATGCGCCCGGCTGCAATCTGCCAGGTCTTGGCCTGAGGGCAGTTTTGCCAACGATTTATGAAATTGCTCACGTTCACGGCGCCCGCAATCCTTTGCGCCGCGATTGCTTTTCCGGCCCTCTTGTTTTCGGCCTACAAAGGAAGCAACTGGCCGCAAGCCCTGCTCTGCGCCTTCCTGCCCGGCTGTTTCCTCCTGCTGGCCAACGTCCTGATCCGCATGAACCGCGATATCTCACGGTTGCGCCGCCGCGTGGCCAGGCTTGAAGGAAAGGTCCTGCCCGGTCCCCTGTCGCCCGACCACCCCGATGCCTCGGGAACTGCCCAGACGGACAACTCGGTCGCCCCATCCTCCGCCGCCCCCGCACCGTAACCGCTCGGGCGTATCCTCTCGCTGCCCCCGGCCAGTGGCGCAAGCCTTCGGCTTGCTAGCGCTTGATTGCGGAAATAAGCGATGTACTGTCCGTGTTATTGGATGGGCGGCGTTTCCGGCCCGACCCGGCGGCGCCAGCGCCTGCCGCGGCGCGCGGGCCGGTACATTCGGAATGAGCGTGAGCAGCATAGGCAGGTTTCTTACCAGGACGAATTCCGGGCGTTTTTGCGTGGTGATGAAATCCCGTACGACGAACGATAGGTGTGGGATTGAGGTCTGTAGCGCCCTTTCAGGGCGCGGGGCGGGCGGTGGGAATGAGGTCCCAGGGCATCGGCCTGCCGGCCTCAGCCCTGGGCTGGGTTCTCCCGACGCGTCGGGATTGGGCCGCGACGCAGACGGCGAACGGCGACGCATTCCATCGCTTATCATTGCAGTCTGACACCAGCCAACTTATTTCTTTGCGTTTTTGGCCGCTTGGGCCTTAATTAGACACCATGAAGATTGTCTTAGCTTACTCTGGCGGCCTCGACACCTCGGTCATCCTGTCCTGGCTCAAGGAAAAGTATGACGCGGAGTTGATCGCCTTCTGTGCGAACATTGGGCAGGAGGAGGAGCTCAAGGGCCTTGAAGCCAAGGCCAGGAAGACCGGCGCCTCCAAGTGTTACATCGTCGATTTGCAGGAAGAATTCGCGCGCGACTTCATCTTCCCGATGCTCCAGGCGGGCGCGATTTACGAGGGCCAGTATCTGCTGGGCACGAGCATCGCCCGCCCCCTTATTGCCAAGGGCATGATTGAAATCGCCCGCCGGGAAAAGGCCGAGGCCCTGGCCCATGGCGCCACCGGCAAAGGCAACGACCAGGTCCGTTTCGAACTCACCGCCGCCGCCCTGGCGCCCGACCTCCAGGTCATCGCCCCCTGGCGCGACCCTCGCTTCCGCGAGCAGTTCCCTGGCCGCGCCGAGATGATCGCCTATTGCGCCGAAAAGCACATCCCCGTCCAGGCCTCCGCCAAAAAACCCTACTCCATGGACCGCAACCTCCTCCACATCTCCTTCGAGGCCGGCATCCTCGAGGACCCGTCGCTGGACGCCTTCGCCCACAACAACAAAGACATGTTCAAGCTCAGCGTCGCCCCAGAGGACGCTCCGGACAAGCCCGAATACGTCACCCTCGATTTCCATAAGGGCAACTGCGTCGCCCTCAACGGCAAACCCCTCGGCCCGCTGGCCGTGATGAAGGCCCTCAACAAGCTCGGCGGCAAACACGGCGTCGGCCGCGTCGATATGGTCGAGAACCGCTACGTGGGCATGAAATCCCGCGGCGTCTATGAGACCCCAGGCGGCGCCATCCTCCATTTCGCCCATCGCCAGATGGAGACCCTCACCATGGACCGCGAAGTCATGCACCTGCGCGACTCCCTCATCCCCCGCTACGCGGAGCTGGTCTATTACGGCTATTGGTTCTCCCCAGAGCGCCTCGCCTTGCAGGCCCTCGTCACCGAAAGCCAGAAAAACATCACCGGCTCCGTCCGCCTCAAACTCTACAAGGGCAACCTCATGGTCGCCGGCCGCAAATCCCCGCTCAGCCTCTACAACCCCGCCATCGCCACCATGGAAGCCGACCCGACCAGGGCCTACGACCAGGGCGACGCCACGGGCTTCATTCGCTTGAATGCCCTGAGACTCAAAGTCGCGGCCAAGGTGCATGGGCAATGAGGCCTCTGCCCGCCGGTTTCGCTGCCCGGCGCGGCCGCAACCAAACCGGTGCGGACGCCTGTCTTTGATTTTGCTGCCCTGAATCCTCCAGTACGACGAACGATATGTGTGGGATTGAGGTCTGTAGCGCCCTTTCAGGGCGCGGGGCGGGCGGTGGGAATGAGGTCCCAGGGCATCGGCCTGCCGGCCTCAGCCCTGGGCTGGGTTCTGGCGGCCCGTTGGGCCGCGACGCAGACGGCGAACGGCGACGCATTCCATCGCTTATCATTGCAGTCTGACACTGGCTCTAAAGCCCCAATTTCCGGAGCGCTTTTGCGGTCCGGTCCCCTTGGTAGCCGTACCACGCGTCCACGATCTTGCCGTCGCGATCGATGACGTAAGTCATCGGCACGGCCGACATCCCTCCCAGAGTTTCATATCGGGCCACCGCCCGCCCGGCCGCCTCCGAAGTGTCGAGGATGTTCGGGAAGGTCACCTGGTTCGCCTTGAGATACTCCACCGCGATTTTGTGGTCGTCGGAAGGATTCACTCCCAGGACCACCAGCCCCTGGTCATGATATTTGGCGTAGAGTTTCTGGAGACTCCCTGTCTCCTCACGGCAGGCCGGTCAGCCACACCGCCATTTGTTGAGCCAGACGATTTGGCCGCGGAAATTGGAGAGTTTGAGCTTGTGGCCGTCCACGGCGGTCAGTTCGAAATCGGGCGCGGGGGTGCCGGGCTTGAGCAGGCCCTCCTCAATGTTCGGTTGGCGCCACTGCTTCCAGTCCTTCGGCGCGGACCAGGCGAACCGCTCGTTCGGAATATCCGCGTTAAGCGTCACCTCCGACCACGACTCTTCGGCGATGATGTCATAACTGACCCGCACCACCTGTTTCAGCTTGCGCGGCAGGTGGTCCTTCTTCGCCAACCACAGATACCAACTCCGCTGATGCTTCATGATGCTCACTTCGACCCCGTCGCACGTCTCCTCCCCAACCTTTTCGCTGCCCAGGCCCCGGACGCCATCAATGTAAGGCTGAAGCGAATCCGTGTAGCCGTGGAAAGTGCTGGGATCGATGATGGTCATCGCCAGGCCTGCCCCCAGATAGGCGCTCTCATGGGCAAGCGAATGCCCTCCCAGCGGAGTGCGCTTCTTCATGTAAAACGTGCGCCGGTACTTTTCATACTCCTCCGCATATTTCCCAGTAAACTCCCATCCGTACCGCGGCTTTTCCCGCGGCCAATAAATCCAGAAATAGTCGCCATCCCCCACCAGAATGCCGCTCGGTTCGGTGGTGCCGGCGGGCATGGCTTCCAGGCGGGCGTAGTTGGGCTTCTTAAGCCAGATCCTGTAAGTGGCGTGCCCCAGCGTGCTGCCTCGGGCTTCCCATCGGTAATCGCTGACCCAGGAGAGGGTGGTGGCTTTGCGCATCGCGTCCACCATCGCCGTGTAGAGGGCATGAGCCGCCGGCTCGTCCTGCAACGATTTCTCCACCGCATTGGTTTCCTGCGGCCAGGCCCGGCACAGGAGGAGACAACAGGCAACTGCCAACCCGGCCTGCACCAACCCGGCTCTGCGCGGCGCCTGCGCCCCGCCTGAGCCAACCAACCTGCATTCGCTTTTCATATCCTTAGGGTTCATGCAAAAACAAGTTCCGAAGGCGAGGCGTAATTCCAACATTATTCTCTGGCACCCCTCCGGGGTGCGACCGCCAAGGGGCGCCCTGCCCGGTGGTCGTTCCCCCTTTACCCTGAACGACCACCGGCTACTTTCTACCAACCCTCCGGGTTGGAGAAAATCGGAATTTGTTTTTGCACGGGCGCTTAGTTAGGGCTTTCGTGACACGGCGTCAATTTGGATTTCCTGGCGGTCGCCGACCAGTGCTTTGCCCCAAATGCGGCAGTCCGGCATTGGGGGCGAATTGGTGAGCTTGATGAGATTGCCGGTAAAGACGACTCTTTGATTCAGGCCGCGGTTGGTGCCGGCGACCCGGAAGAAATAGTACTGCGCGGCCAAGGGCCCCCCAACGGACGCAGCGGCGGGCCTTGGTTCGCGGGTTGATTCCGAGGCCTTTTCCCTTCTGAGCCGGGCCGGTTGTTCCGCGGCGGCCGGGCTCGGGCCGACCAGGCCGTTGGTCAACCGCAAGTAGCCGGCATAGACGGAGCCATCGCCGTCAGTAATCCGCATTTCCCCGCCCGATTGCTCCACTTGAAATGCAGCCAGGACCGGATTCGCCGGCGCGGGCTGGGCCGACAAGCCGTCCTGGACCCTGGCCCTGGCGCTGACGCGGGCGAAGCGCCGGACAACCGCGGTAGTTTTGTCTGGCTGAGAGGGGCCAAACACTGCTGCGGGCTCATTCTTGGCGTAGCCCAAAGACTGCGCCGTGGCGTCAGGTGCGGCGGGGGCGCCCACTGGGAGAGCGCTCTTGTCAACGGCGTTGTTCTTGAACTCGACGCCCTCACCGAGTGCGGCCGGCGCGACGATGACGGAGCCGGCCGCCGCCTGGTTAACCTGGGGTGCGGCTGGGGCGGCGGGCGAGGTGTTCCCGGGGCTGCTCCCGGCCGCCTGGCCGGCGAGACCGTACCGCCGCAAAAACGCCTGGCTGGGAGCCGGTCCGGACGACCGTGCGAGACCTTGCCCGAGCGCGCCGCGTATTGGCTCCGGCGCCGGCGCCTGGACCGGCCCTGGGGCTGCCGGCGCCGCCTTCAGGCTCTCTTTCCCGATGGATCGGGACTGGCCAGTCCCGACGCGTCGGGACTCCTTTTCAGCCGGTGGCGACCCTGCCAGCGACAAGGAAGGCGGCGGCGGCCTGGCCGCCTCGGCCGCCGGGGCGGCCGGGACCCGACTGTTCCTGGCCAGCATTTGGGGGCTCTTGGGACGATTCAGCCCTGGCAGCACCACCCTGGCTGCCCCGCCCAGCAGCGCCAACACGGCCAGGCCCCACGCCAGCCGGGGCCAGAACGGCCCCCGCCACCGCCAGAAGGCGGGCCTGGGACGTTCTGGTTCGCAGAACTGCCGCGCGACCTCGCTTTGGAGCCGACGCCGGGTGGCCGGGTGCAGTTCCAGGGCAGCGCCTGCCTCTTCGCCGCGTCTCTTGGCATAGGCACGCAACAGTTTTTCGATTGGACGTTCCGGTTCCATCGCGATGTCAGCTACAAGTTAGACGGCAAGGCGGCAGGTTTCTCCCCTGAAAAAATCTGTCGCGCGATGATTTCCAGCCGGTCCAGGCATTTGCTCAAGCGCGAGCTGACGGTCTTGGGATTCAGGCCCAGCGAGCGGCCGAGTTCCTCGTAGCTCAGTTCGGCGAAATAGCGCAGTTCGATGAGCTCGCGGCACGGTTGGCCCAGTTGTTCCAGGGCCTGGCGCACCAGCGCGCCCTGTTCGCGGTTGAGCAGGCTGGCATCCGGGGCCGGGGTGTTGCCGGGTGGGTCCAGCGCCAGGCCTGTCTCCGCGTCCTCGGCCTGCAGCGAGACCGTGGTTCGACCGCCGCCCCGTTTGGCCGCCTGCCGCCCCTCCCGGAAATCGCGCGCCTTGTTCGCCGCGATCCGGAACAGCCAGGTCTGAAACTGGCTTTGACCCCGGAAGGAGTCGAGGTTCCGGATGACCGAAAGGAAAGTTTCCTGGCAAATCTCCTGCACGTCCTCGCGCGTAAAGTCGTGCCCAAGCTGGAGAATGAACCGCCCGGCGGCGGCGTAGTGCCGGTCGAACAATTCGTCCCAGGCGCCGGCCTCGCCCCGGCGGCAGCGGGCCAGCAAATCAGCTTCGGCCTCCGAACCCATGTTGATTCATTCCAACGAGCGAGCAACCTAGCCAGCGGCCCAAACGACAAGCGAATTAGTGCCATCTCGAACCCGAATTGGAATCAGACTCTATTGCAGCACCCTCCGTTTGAACAGCGGCCACCGCTCTCAGCGCGCCTGCCGTCGTTCCCCCTCCGTTGGGTCGCGCCGACCAGCCGTCCGCACTCTCATGCTGGCTACGGGTGCTGCGAGAAGGCCATCGTGTTGAGGCGGGCCTGGGCTTGCCTGGACAGACCGGTAAGGACCATCGCCACGTGATACCCAGTGTGCTTGTTGCCGGTGCAGGCGATCACTACCCCGGTGCAGTGGATGCGCCCCCCGTCGCCCGGCGACCGCAGCGTCAGCGTCATCTCCGCCCAGGGGGAGAAAGGCCTCGGACTGCGGAATTCCATGCCGTTTTTGTGGAAGATGACGCAGTCAGGGGAGAGAGACAAGCGGGTTTGACGCGCTTGCACCGTCACGTGATGCAATGAACCGTTGCTATCAGCAATTCTCGCGCTCATAGAGCACCGTTAGCATAACACAGGCACCAGAAACGTCAAATTAGCAAATCCTAATGACAGGGTTAGAAACTCGAATATCAGGCCGCGCTACCATTCGATCACCGCCGCGCCCCAGGTGAGGCCCGCCCCAAAGACCAGCAGCAGGATCAGGTCGCCGTGCTGCACGCGGCCGGATTGCACGGCCTCGTCGAGCGCGATCGCCACGGAGGCAGCGGACGTGTTGCCGTATTTGTGGAGGTTGATGAAGAATTGCTCGGGTTTGGCGCCGAGGCGCTCGCGCACGGCGTCAATGATGCGGAGGTTGGCCTGGTGAGGGATAATGCACTTGATGCGCGAGATGTCGATTTCACACCGGCGGAGGGCTTCGCGGGCGGCCCTCTGCATGGCCTGGACGGCGTTCTTGAACGTTTCCTTGCCTTCCATGCGCAGGTAGTGCATCCGCGCGGCGACCGACTCGGCCGTGGCCGGACAACGGCTGCCCCCGCCCGCCATGAACAGCAAGTCGGCCTTTCGCCCGTCGGCCCCCATGACGGCCGTCAGCAGGCCGTGAGTATTGGGGCGGTTCTGGAGGATGGCCGCGCCGGCCCCGTCCCCAAAGAGGACGCAGGTGTTCCGGTCCTGCCAATCCACGATCGCCGAGAGCTTTTCCGCCCCGATGACCAGCACCGTGTCGTAAGTGCGCGACATAATGAACTGCTGGGCCACCTCCAGACCATAGATGAACCCGGAGCAGGCAGCCTCCAGGTCGAAGGCAGCGGCGCCAAAGGCGCCGATCTTCTCCTGCACCGCGCAGGCGGTCGAGGGGAAAGGCATGTCCGGCGTGATAGTGGCTACGATGATGAGGTCGATTTTGTCCGGGGCAACGCCGGCGCGTTGCATCGCCCGTTCGGCGGCCCGCGCGGCCAGGTCGGAAGTATATTCGTCTTTGGCGGCGATATGGCGTTCTTTGATCCCGGTGCGGGTCGTGATCCACTCATCCGAAGTGTTGACCATCTTCTCCAGGTCCGCGTTGGTGAGGACCCTGGCGGGGACATAGGAGCCGACGCCGGCGATGGAGCAGGTGCGGCCCTGGAAGTTGTACTTGGCCCGTGGGTTTCTGAATCTAGGGGTGGAGGTAGGGCTCATGCCGGCAAGGGCGTCATAGCCTTCAAGGGTGTTTCAGGGGGAGAGGTCGTTCGCGGCCACCGGCTCCAGGGCCGCCAGCCGCTCATTGGCGCGGGCGATTTCCCGGGCAATCGTCTGGTTGACCTGCAGGTGGATGTTCTCGGTCGCGACCCGGATGGCATTGGCAATGGCGCCCTCGCGGGCCGAGCCGTGGGCTTTCATAACGGCGCCGTTGAAGCCGAGCAGGGGCGCCCCGCCGGAGCCCTCGGGGTCCATGCGGCGGCGGAGGGCGCGGAAAGCGTTTCGCGCCAGCAACGCCCCGAGCTTCCGGCGCGGGTTGGCCCTCAGCTCGCGCTTGAGCAGGGAGTACATGGCCAGCGCCAGGCTCTCGCAGGTCTTCAGGACGATGTTGCCTACAAAGCCGTCGCAAACAACCACATCGACGCGGTCCTTGAACAGGTCATGGCCTTCGATGTTGCCGATGAAATTGAGGTCGAGTTGTTTGCAGAGTTGGAAGGCCTGGAGGGTCAGTTCGTTGCCCTTGGTGTCTTCGGTGCCGACGCTCAGGATGCCCACGCGGGGGTTGGGGCAGTGGAGGATGGCGCGGGAATAGATGCTGCCCATGATGGCGTAATGGGCCAGGTGCAGCGGCTTGCATTCGATGTTCGCGCCGGCGTCCAGCAGCACGAATT
>Ga0187866_1004177_pt1 | contig 10304 bp, 9 predicted proteins | sample June2016WEW_11_1_3_FD_133013 | JGI IMG/M metagenome (GOLD analysis project Ga0187866, IMG submission 133013) | Peatland microbial communities from SPRUCE experiment site at the Marcell Experimental Forest, Minnesota, USA - June2016WEW_11_150 | ecosystem: Environmental > Terrestrial > Soil >... | reverse complement strand
GAACGGACTTTATCATCTGCGGCGACCAGGTCGGATGCAATTCGCGCAACAGGGCAACCACACCTGCAACGTGAGGCGCCGCCATACTCGTTCCGGAAAGAACCATGAAACTGCCATTTAGATACGTCGAGAGAATGCTATCTCCTGGCGCCAAAATGTCCGGCTTGAGTATGAAGGCCGCTTCCCCGGGGCCAAAGGAAGAATACAAGCTTAGCCGGTCTTGCTTCGTACAGGCGCCCACCGTTATAGCCTCTCTCGATGATCCAGGCGCCCCGATCGAGAATTCAGCCGGATAGTTGCCGGCAGAGACAACAACGACCGACCCCAAATGAACCGCATTATCAACCGCGATGGAGAGCGGACTGTTTTCGTCCCCGTCGCCACCGAGGCTCAAATTGATCACGTCACATCGGTCATTGAGGTTGTGATCTCCGTCAGGATCAAGCGCATATTCGAGGCCGGCAATAACATCGTCCTCCGTCGCACTGTTATGCGTCAGGCTGAAAATTTTTACGGCAAGGAGAGAAGCTTCCGGAGCCACGCCCGTAATGGAATCACCAGCAGCAGCAAGTATTCCTGCAACGTGTGTGCCATGGCCAATGTCGTCCATCGGATCGGCAGTGTTGTCTGCAAAGTTGTAGCCGCCGACCACTTTGAAACCGGGACCGATACCGCCCCCCAGATGAGGATGCGTGTAGTCGATACCGGTATCGATGACCCCAATCTTGACTCCTTTGCCTTTGACCTTGTATTTCTTCCATACCTCAGGCACATGAATCAGCGGCACGCTTTGCCAAACCGACGGCCGCATGGTCGCCGCCAGGTGAACACGTTTCACTTCCGGCAAGCCGGCTATCCTTCCTATCAGCACACGTGAAACATCCATCGAGACCCCCCGAAAAGCAATCTGAAAGCGACGCCGCACCGTGGCTGATACACGCGCACGAATATCTGGTGTCAGATTCATCAACATTCTTTGCATGTTCCCCTCGAACTTGTCCGCTTGTTGCGCTACTGCAACAGAGTGACTTTTCGAGAAAGGAATCTGATCGAGTGCCGCACCTTCAAACTCGACGATCAGACGAACTGATTCGAGATAATCGACAGTGGTCGTTTTGCCTTTCACTGTCACATCCAATGTGAGCCCCTCGCGGTGCCAGTGGACCTTGAGGTTTGAGGAATCGGATTTGCTAGTAGATACCGGCGCCTTCGCAAGATATTTGTCGGAATAACCCTGGCATCGGGCAGGAAAAGCAAGAACAGCGGTGAGGAGAACCGTTCCTCCGAATAGAAGGATTGTGCGAACAACAAACTTTAGGGACTTGATGGTGTTCATGAGAGCACCCTTGCTCATCAATTTGAATGAGATTGCGTTTGACTGCGAATACACCGAATCACGAGCAAGGATGTGACAGTGCCTCGAAGAATGCAATAAATGGAGTTTTGGAAAACGTGAAGCGAGCTAATGGCGTGGCAAGAGGTGGGTTGGTGTCTCCCTGATTGGATCTACGCATCAAAACTACAATATTCAACAGAGAGTGTCAAGTCCCTCTTCCGCGTCGATTCCCAGATATATACGAACGCTATCGAATGCGCCTGCTGAAGCCGATCTTGCGCAGAAAATCTATGGCGATACTCGTTCAATCGCCACACTGAGAACTCGGTATTCTTGGAAATGACTCAGAAATGAGAAAAGCGCATCTCAATTGTGAAAGACGGGTACAACATTTCCACTTGGTCGTGTAATGATGTAAACGGTGCGAGAGGTGTTACAAGGTATACACGGCGACAGGCAAAATCAAGCGTCCAAAAAGGTCCGACGGGCACTTAGGTGAAAAACACCGACAACTACGGCAGCCTAGTTTGGTCAGAATCTAGGAAAGGTGAATCGACTTTTTACCGAAAAGATAAGGTATGATTGAAGGATTCCTGAGTAAAACAAAGAATCCCCACCGATCTTCACCGATGAGGATTCTTCTTTAGAGCTTGTAGCGGGGGCCCAAACCTTCCTGCAGTCACAACCTTCCATGCAATGTTTCAAATGGAGCTGGAGTGACTGCCATGGACGCGATTCGATCATTCATAATCTTCAACACCCTGATCTACATCAGCCTTTTGTTCCCCGCAGAGGCTCAGCAGAAGGCGGCCCAGTCCGGTACCTTTGCAGTCTACTTCTCTCCACGTGGAGGCGCCACCTCGGCCATAATCCAATCACTAGATAATGCAAAGGTTTTGGTCCTCGTCCAAGCCTATTCTTTTACCTCGATTCCCATCACCGAGGCTCTGGTAAGAGCCCACAATCGTGGCGTAATAGTGCAAGTCTTGCTTGACAAGAGTCAGAGAACCCAACGATTCACCGCCGCCAGTCTCCTGGGTCAAGCTGGCATTCACACCCACATCGATGCGGCTCATGCCATCGCCCACAATAAAGTGATGGTCATCGACAGCGAAATCGTCATCACGGGGTCTTTCAACTTCACCAAGGCGGCCGAGGAGAGGAACGCTGAGAATCTGTTGATTATCCGGAGCAAGGAGCTTGCTGCTCGATACATCGACAATTGGCGGACCCACCAAACACATTCTACGCCGTTTCGCTAAAGGTATTTATGTGTGAATATCCTTCCGTGCATAAAGCCGGTGCGAGAGTCCTACCAGCAATAAAGAGATGCCGACAAAATATAACAGATGCCAGAGATCAAGCTTGTAAGATGGATTAATTGCATCCATCCGGACATATTTGAATGGGCTCAGATACCCTATCCGTTCCGCACCTTCCGTGATCCTCGAAAGCGTATAAACAAAATAGAGGACCAAGACCAGCCCTATGCTGAACGTGGTGATAGGTTTTGGCCTTTTAACTAGAGTGGAAAGAAATAGCCCGATCGCACCAAACAAGAGATTAAGCAACAAGGTATATACCGACAGGATCAAGAACGACTCGATGCTGAAGGGTCCCGTCTGAACCAGTTCCATACAGACGAAGCCAGCCAGGGAAGTTACCAGGTTCAACAGGAATACATAAAGAAGAAGTACAGCCAGCTTGCTGAAGAAAATCTCGCTGCGCGTGAGCGGCCGTGTCAAAAGGTATTCCGCCGTTTTATCGTATTCTTCTTTGAGCAGGATATTGGAAGAAAGGACGATGGCAAAAATACTCCCCAGTACCATCATGTAGATGACATTATTGGCGGCATAATATCCCAATACTGAAAACAGGTCGCTGAAATTCGAAATGCCCTTGAACTGAAGCGCAGCTTTTGGAACCACGCTCATCATCCCTATGACCTTGGACTGGTTTTCCAAAAATGTCCGGTACACCGACATAGTAACCGAAACCAAGAGGGTTATGACGATCATCCATAGCAACAGACTGAACGCGTTTCTTCGCATCTCCTTTGAGAACAGGTTTATGTTCATTTGTTCTGTCCCGTTCTATTTGTAGTAATGCATGAATATTTCCTCCAGCGACGGTTCCTCAATCGTCATGTTAACGATCTTCCTTCCCGCCAACGAACCAACCAGTGCATTGATATCGCCTGAATACACAAAGGAGAGCATATTCTCCAGCTTCGTGATGATACGATCAATGTCAGGGATGCTGAAGTTTTGCGCATTCACTTGGTCTTCAAACTGGATGAGCACCTTCTTCAATTGTTTCTTCCTCAGGGTCTCGATGTCTTCAAGCTGTATGATCTTCCCTTCTTTAATGATCGCCACTCGTTTACAGAGCAATTGAACCTCATTGAGTACGTGCGAAGAAAAAAAGATGGTCATCCCTTTCCGATTCTCTGAACGCAATAACTCAAAGAATTTTGCCTGCATCAATGGGTCCAGCCCCGTTGTAGGCTCATCCAGTATGAGAAGCTTTGGGTTGTGCAGCAGGCTTTGCACGATGGATACTTTCTTCCGATTTCCCATGGACAGATCGGCAATTTTCCGCTTCAGGTCCAGTTCAAACCATTCCGAGAGTTCAGCTATCCTGTATGCACCGTTCTGTACTTGGTAAAAACGGATACAATAGCTCAGGAATTCTTCCACATCCATGGAACCGTATGCACTACCATCTGAAGGGATATAACCGACCTGACGCTTGATCTCTTTCGTTTCCCTGATAACATCCATTCCCATGATCCTTGCACTGCCGCCGGTAGGGAAGATCAGGTTCAGCAATATCCGGATCGTGGTAGACTTGCCGGCTCCATTCGGACCTATGAATCCAAAGATCTCTCCTTCCTCGATCTCCAGGTTAACATGTTCAATTCCCCTGGCTTTCCCGTAGAATTTTGAAAGATCTGTGATATCAATAATTGGTGCGCTCATGGTAGATTCTTTATTGCGTAGGCTTCCTGAAAGGAAATGATATGTTTGCGGTCCTCAAGGTTTTTGTTTCGACGATGGCTCAGCCCGACGGCTTAGAATCAACAACCCACCGACACCGGCTATGACGGAAGCGGCATAGATCCCCAGTTTTGACTCGCCCATAAGAGGACTGTCGCCGAATGCGAGGCTTGCAATGAAAAGAGACATTGTGAAACCAATTCCGCCGAGCCAGGCGACTCCATAAATGTCTCGCCAGGTAACCGATGACGGCAAGGAAGCAATCCCGCTCTTCACCGCAATCCAAGAGAAGAACGTTATTCCGATCTGTTTGCCAAGCACCAATCCAAGGAACACACCTAGCGGCACTGAATTCAGCATCAAGGAACCGAGGCCTTGCTCAAATGTCACGCCTGCATTTGCAAAAGCAAACAAGGGCATGATGCCGAAAATGACCCACGGATGAAGTGCATATTCGAACCGCTGCAGAGGCGATTTGAAATCTTCATTGACCTGTCCGATATCTCGCACACTGGACTGATCACGCTCTTCCGAATCCGAAGTTACTGGCCTCGGATTATCTCCTTCAAGCTGTTCTAGTATTGAATGAACCTTCTTCAGAAGTCCCCGCTTGTTGAGGTTCGATCGTGCCGGAATTGTCATGGCAAGCAGGACACCAGCTACCGTAGCGTGAATTCCAGAATCAAGAAGCGCCAACCACAAGATCACTCCCAACACGGTATACAACAGGAGATGTCGTACTCCCAGCCAGTTGGCACAAACAAGCAGGCTCAGAACAACCCCAACGATCGCCAAATGACCCCAGACGATGCTCGATGCATAGAAAAACGCAATCACGATTACGGCTCCGATATCATCCACGATCGCAAAAGCAGTCAAAAATATCTTCAATTGAATTGGAACTCGCTTTCCGAGTAATGTCAGAACCCCGAGAGAAAACGCAATGTCAGTCGCCATGGGGATTCCCCATCCTGACAACGCAGGAGTACCTCTCGTAAATAAGGCATAGATCAGTGCTGGGACAGCCATTCCACCGACTGCAGCAACAACGGGAAGCATCGCTTTCCGCAACGATGACAGCTCGCCCACGAGTATCTCCCGCTTGATCTCCAGACCAACCACAAAGAAGAAGACGCTCATTAAGCCATCGTTGATCCAATGAAGAAGCGACTTGGAGAAGACGAATGTGCTAAACCCAAACGAAAGGGTTGTGTGCCACGATTCTTTGTAGCTGTTCGACCACGGCGAATTCGACCATACGATCGCTGCGAGTGTGAAGAAAAACAGAAGGATCCCGGAGGCTGATTGAAGCTTCAGAAACTCCTGGATCGGATTCGCAGCCGCCTGCGCAACACGATTGATCTTTTTTGCTATCGGCTCTCGAACCATGCTGTTCCTTCATCTGTTATTGGGACCCCGCACCGCTTTCTCTGGGGCTAATGTCTTTAGAATTTGCCAAAATGAATCCTTGCAAGCAAATTTCCCCCGCTCAACAAGACACCACCTCTGCCAGTCCCCTGGTTTACGCTGATCGGTTGAAGCCACGGATGAACCTTGCGAATTCAACACGCACTCCTCGGTCTCCGGTTGGGTGTTTTCATTCGTCATCGTCATCCAAACCACCTCATTTCGGAAGGTAGATTAATCGAACCGACAATTGAATGAGGTTTTTCACAACGAAGCCCGGTCGATTGGCCGGGCTTATCGCTTTTCTGGTTTGAGGCGTACGGATAGGTGGTAGGAATGTGGCCATGTTATCGCTGTTGTTTAGCGTGATTGGCCGCGTAGTCAGGTTGAGCGCACGGTAACAATCCGCAACATGATTTCAGGGAATCACTACTTAAGCGCATTGGTTAGAGGACTACATATACGCCTCTTGCCTGCAAGATTGGCACCTGTTCATTCCTTGCCGTTCCGCTCAATTGGTTACCTCTTATATTGAAGTAAGAATTGATCCTCATTCCTTGGCACTCAATGATCGGCGTCAAATCTTCAATCAGGTTGGAATTCAGATCCAGATAAGTCAGATACTGCAATTCCTTGAGCACAGTGATATTCTTCAACCTGTTTCCGCTGGCATCGAGATAGGTCAGTTTCTTGAAATTCGTTACAACCGCGATATCCGACAGAAGATTGCCAGCCACTTGCAGGAATTCAAGATTCGTCAATGAAGCTATTTCGTTAATACTTGTTACGCTGTTTCCCCCAATATCTACATTCTTCAAACTTGTGAGGCCTGAGAGAAAACTGATGTTCCTGAGATTCGTATGACGTAAATCAAGATACTCGACTTTCTTGAGATTGTAGAGGGGCGAAAAATCCTGGGGTTTGTTTTCACCCAGCCAGATCAACTTTAGGTTCGGCATTCCTGATATAAACGAAATGTCGGTTGCGCTATTCCCATAGAGATCGAGATGTTCAAGGCTGCTCACGTTGGACAGACCGGAAATCGAGGTAATACTGTTGCCAGTTAGTGAAAGAACTGTTAGTTGCGGCAAATCCGATATGCTGGATATCTTAACGATGTGGTTTGTTCCCAGATAGATGGCCTGAAGATGCTCGAGATTCTTTATGTCACCGATTTCTGCGATTTGGTTATTGCTCGCATTGAGCTGTGTCAGAGCTTTGCACCCGGATAGATCGGGAAGGCTTTTGATCCTGTTGCCGTGCACGTCGAGAATGCTCATACTCTGATTATTCCTCAACGGCGAGATATCTTCAATGGTATTGATCCATAAATACAGAGATTCGAGATACTGCATTTGTTCAAACGCGGAGACCCGGGTAATCCTGTTCATCGCCAAGTTCACATATTTCAGATGACGAAGGTTGGATAAGGCGGATATATCGGAAATCCGGTTTTGGTCGGCAACGAGCTTCACCAGGGCGGTATCGGAAGAGAGTGACGAAATGTCTTCCAGATCACAAGATGACATGGTCAGAGCAGTCATTTTTTTCAAGCCGGCAACCGGAGAAAGAGAGGTTATGGGATTGCCGGATATGTCAAGGGATGTAACATTGGGACAGAATTGAATTCCCTCGAGGCTCCCGATACTTCGATTGTTTAGATTCAGGTACACAATGTTTTGTAAATCCCGGGTGGATATATATTCTACGGTCGCGCCTCTGAGGGTGCTGTCTGGTCGTGCCAAAATTATTCGTTCGTAGATGGCTATCCTTAGATTGTTGTCCGGGAATACATTCAAAACTTGAAATGGATCATAATTGGTTTCTCCATTTCCTAATACTCCAATCGGTACGCCTATATCGCATCCCATGAGAATTAGGCAAAGAAGGATCGACACGGACAAATCAGCCGGAACCATAGAAAGCATTTTGTGTTTCATTGAATTGTCTCCTACCGTTCATAATTCCACCCATCGATCCAAGAAGGTCTTCAGCGCGGCTGTCACATCCTCAATCTGTTTCCTTGCCTTCTCCTCGCTACGCCGGAGATTGACATCCATCGCTTCGCCGATGACAAACACTATCGCTCCTACTGCCGGCTCGTTCCTGGCGCCAAGGACTCCGGTGGCTGGTGCAGTCGTTGACCGATGTCTTCAAAGAACACGGACAACCTCGTTGCTATCGCAACGATATGGATGAAAACTATTCTCTTGACTCCGACCTTTTATAGAGTGCTAGCTGCCGTTTGCCCGTAATCAAGGAAATACCCATCCGAAACCAAGATCTAGGTTTGGACCAGCGACAGTTGATGTGCCTGCCCAGTTCTTCTTCATCCCGATGTATGCACCTCCCCGGGCAAAGAAGTTAATGCCTGAGGACTTGAAAGTCAGGTATCCAATGTTCAGAGAGAGCAAATAGAGACTGTTTGGAAGCAGATGGATCTTTTCTCCATACGCGGCAAGCATACTAAGGGTAAGATGTGAATGAGCGAAGTTGTGCCAGTTAACTCCGATGCCGTACTTAGTCTCTTCGTCTGATAAAGACATGAAGTTCTCGATGTGATATCCTATACTGGTTTCGAATGAACAATCTTCATTGACCTGAATTCTTGCGCCAACTCGCCCCCCACTTACCCAACCAGCCCCAAGATGGACATCAAAACGCGGATAGTTCCGAATCAGTGTCGTGGTATCTTGCGCGTACGTAGCATGCGATGTCAGAAGGAAAGCACAGAAGACATAGGACATGCTCTTTTTCATCAGTCTATCCTTTAGAAAGACAATGAAGGGCAAATGGCAGCTAACGTTTAGGCAAGCTGCCCCTGCGGCGGAATATGATTGGATTGTCGTAGCGCATCGCGCGAGTGGTGATGATTTGTATTTTGGTGAACTGTGTTTTGCCATAATGTGTGGTGAAGCGAGGGCGCGCGGCGGAGAAGCACGCCGTAATTTCCGTCAGCTTGAGCGCCTGGTTAGTCGGCGCTCATTGAGTGATCGAGAACGTAAGCCGCTGCGGCGACAATCCATCAGGATCAGGCAAATGCCACATTGGTTCCGCAGTGACAGTATACTCGCCGAGCGGCAAGTTGCCTGACATCCCTATTGCCTGCCATGTGACTTTCAAGGAATCGCCGGGTGCAAGGGTTCCCCTCATTGGCATAGCGCCAAAGGCCAGTCCGTAGAAACTGTCTCCGAATGCCGAGTCCGCTTGGCGTACGACGAATCGGCACAGCGGATAATTCATAGGCGAAGTCCAGTCGAATCCGCCGTCCGATCGATTGACAAGCGTGTACTTGACAGTGATGGGCTCGGAGGATTTGAATGCGCTTCGGGAGTGGCCGAGCGAATCAACCACGGCAAATGTCTCGATCAATCCGCCAGTAGAACTTAAATCGTTCTTCGAACACTCGACCGCTGACATGGCGAGTGCGACACATAGCACAAGCAAGTATGGTTTCATGATGAGTCCTGCCTCATAGACCGTGTGTATCTCTGAGGATCCAAACGTTTTCAGCCTCCGAATCAACCCCTGAGGATCTGTTGCTATTGCTGCGTGATACTGCTCTTCTCCCTGACAAAGAACAGTAACAACCCACGCGCGCTTATGAACATCCAAGCCCACATACACGGGCTTGCCTTTCGCAAAATCCTTTTCTACGTTTGCCATGGAAAGCCTCCTTGATCGCGTCTGCCGGAACATATCGACCTTGGGCTTCGAGCCCGACTTTTGCTAATGGGAACTTCGCTTCCCTAACTTAGCTTGCGACGAGGAGGTTTTCCACTGTACATCCTACCGCCTTCTCTCTACTTCCCCTTTCAATATAGGTTCTGTTAGGCGCAGCGAAACGAAATTCAAGGATTAGGTGGCGGACAAGAACAAGGCGCCTCGCAACGGACATCAGAATATTGCCCCAACCAGAAAACTGAATGATCTATTCGTGATAGTGACATACTGATTGCTATAAGCATCCGTGAAGTTCGTATTGTACGCAACCTCTACGAGCATTTCCGGGATGAACCCAGGCGAGACCTGGATACCTGCCGTGATCGTTCCTCCAAATTCCCACCTCTTGAATTGATCGTAGCTTACTGACTCGGGTCGAAGAAGCATGTATTCGATTCTTGGACCGAGGGCTACATATGGCACGATTTTGTCATAGTCGATTCGGAACTGAGCTAGGATCGGAACACTTAGATGGTGAGATCTTTCTTTGATCTCAACAGGTCCGAGATCCACGAAGCCTTGCGGGTTGACTGATAGCACGGTGGCCATCACTGTTACGGATCTGCCCCGCTGCAGATAGTGCAATTCAACTGCGAGTGCGACGTGTCGATTCAGTGAATGCCGCAGGAACACTCCTGCGTCCCATCCCCAGATTACGTTTGTCCCTGATGACTGGATCAGTGATTGAGGCGAGTACGTCCGTTCCTGCGTCGCCTGGATTGCTCCGAGTTTGAAGCCACACGTGATCAAGTCCTGCGCGGTCGCGAATGAGAAGACCGAAACGAAAAGGATGGTCAGCAGAACAGATGATATTCTCATTGTGGTTGATTCCTAGTGTT
>Ga0187866_1004175_pt1 | contig 10309 bp, 9 predicted proteins | sample June2016WEW_11_1_3_FD_133013 | JGI IMG/M metagenome (GOLD analysis project Ga0187866, IMG submission 133013) | Peatland microbial communities from SPRUCE experiment site at the Marcell Experimental Forest, Minnesota, USA - June2016WEW_11_150 | ecosystem: Environmental > Terrestrial > Soil >... | reverse complement strand
CTGGTCATCTTTGGCGAATACATCCCGCTCGTGCGCTGGCTGCCGTTCGTCAAATGGTTTACGCCCATTACCGGCAGCTTTGCGTCCGGCACCAATGCGGTGCCGTTTGAAATGGATTTTGGAGTGCGCCGACACGTCGGCGCTTTGGAAAGCGGTGACATGTCACCGCACTCCAAAGACGACGCGCCCTTCCGCGTCAAAACCGCCACGCTCATCTGTTTCGAGGACGTGTTTCCGGAACTCACGCGTAAATATGCTCAAGACGACACCGATTTTCTGGTGAACTTGACCAACGACGGCTGGTTTGGCGACAGCGCCGCGCAATGGCAACAGGCCGCCGCCGCCGTTTTCCGCGCCGTGGAAAACGGCGTGCCGCTGGTGCGCAGTTCCAACAACGGCCTGACGTGCTGGGTGGACGCCAGCGGCCGGCTGCGTGAAATTTTCAGGGACAAGACCGGCAGCGTTTACGGCGTCGGCGCAATGACGGTTGAAATCCCGGTGGGCGTAAAGCGGGAACCGATCTTTTACAACCGGCACGGGGATTGGTTTGGGTGGTTATGCGTCGGCGTCACCGGTATTTTGTTTGTCGTAAAAATTTCAGGGCAACGTCGCAGAATACAACCATGAGCGGGCGCAACTGACACGCGCACCAAACGGAAATAACTCCCTCTCCCCGTTTGGACGGGGAGAGGGCTGGGGTGAGGGGTTCGTGCTTGTAAACATTTGCCTCCTCACCCCGGCCCTCTCCTCCTTGCGGGAGGAGAGGGAGAAAAATGGTGCGGTTGTCAAGATGTGACCGCCTTGAGCTTCCGCGCCCTTTGCGACTTGCCACCGCTTCGCGGTGGAATAAGATTCTTCCCGAACGGAGCCTCTTAACCATTAACCCAGCATTCTATGCCATTCACCGCTGCTCAAATTGCCGAACAACTCCGGGGCGAAGTCCTCGGCGACGGTTCAGTCCAACTCACCGGCTTCGCGCCCGCCGACTGTGCCCGGGCCGGCGACCTGACTTTTGCCGAGAAGGAAACCCACTTCGCCGCCGCCGAACAAAGCCAGGCCACCGCCATCCTCGTGTCGGAAGCGTTCGCGCCGTCGAAAAAAGTCCTCATCCGCGTGCGGAACGCGCGCGTGGCCATGGCCAGGGTGCTGCCACTCTTTTTCCCGCCGGACCAACAACCGCCCGGCATTCATCCAAGCGCGATTATTGATGCTTCGGCGCAAATTGATCCCACGGCGTGTACTGGGCCGGATTGCGTGCTGGGCGCGCGGGTGCGGCTCGGCGCGCGTTCCGTGCTCATGGGCGGCAACCATGTCGGCCGGGACTGTCAGATTGGCGACGACGTGTGCCTGTTCCCAAACGTTGTTGTTTATGCACGGACACAGATCGGTCATCGTGTCAGCATCCACGCCGGCACGGTCATCGGTTCGGACGGCTACGGCTACGTGTTCGACGATGGCCGCCACCGCAAAGTGCTGCAGGTTGGCAATGTGATCATCCACGACGACGTGGAGATCGGCGCCAACTCGGCTGTTGACCGCGGCGCGCTTGGTTCCACCGTCATCGGCCAGGGCACCAAGATTGATAATCTTGTGCATGTCGCGCACAACGTCGTCATTGGCCGGCACTGCCTAGTCATGGGCCAGTCGGGTTTTGCCGGCAGCACGCGCCTGGGAGATTACTGCGTGATTGCTTCGCAGTCGGGGATTGCGGGACATTTGAAGCTCGGCAACCAGGCCATGGTCGGCGCGAAGTCCGGTGTGATGCGCGATATTCCCGACGGAGGGGCAGTGCTCGGCTATCCGGCCTCGCCGGACAAACAGGCCAAGCGGCAGATGATCGCGGTGCAGCAGTTGCCGGACATGATCCGCCGCCTGCGTGAACTGGAGAAGCAGGTGGAACAACTCCGCGCCAAAGTCGGCATTTAAGGGTGCAATGGTAGGGCAATGAACTTCCGTCCCAGGTGATTGGCAATCAGGGGGTTGACCCGGCTGGTAAAAAAGAAAGGCCGGACGATCGGTCCGGCCTCTTCATACAGAATTCAGAACTAAGTACGGCAACAACAATGGAATCATACCTCATGCCCGGTCCCCTGCCAGTCACCAGTTCTGGGGACAAATCCCGACGGAATTGTATATTTCACAAACCCATTTAATTCCCAAGCGAAACAGGGCCAATTACTTAAATGGCTTTACGCAAAATGGGGCAACCTTATCATCTTGAGATGCAAAAGCCGTCAGTTTGGGGTTTCTGGGTTCGCTGCTTCTCAATGGGTTGGAAAAAGGCTAAAGAAAAACGCGGGGCCGCAATTGAAAACTTCACTGTTTTGGGTGCGGTGTTTATTTTTCTGGCTGCATTCGTTTCAAAGCATCCCATCACTGGTGAAATTGAAAAATGGAAGAAATGGGGGACGCTGTGAGTTACTGGACGGCAACAATTCCGCTCGGCTTGTGGCTGCTATGGATTGCTTATCATGTAGCAAAAGCTCCTTGCGAGTTATACAGGGAACTTGAGGAAAAAATGGAGGCTAAAATAGCAGCGATAGACTTGGAACTTAAAACCTTAAAGGAAGACTCTATTCCGCTTGAAATTGACGCGCCATCCGTTTCGAGTCCCCCTATGTATGCTCCGGGGCAAATCGGCATACGAAACAGCCATCCCAAGAATGCGGCGACCGGTGTGTGCTTGAAATTGTTAAAGATCGAACCAACCGCCAAAGGCGAAACTATATTTCCAATGAGTGACAGCATTTGCCGCTATGAAATCACGGGCAGGATTTTGCGACTGATTAAATTCACATCCAGGGAGATTGAGGGGAATACAATAAACGCCGGACAGGAAGCGCACTTCGAGATTTTCACGGTTGACCGGGGTAGTTCAACCGTGACCCTGCGGTTTTCTGGCGCATTCCCATCGGGCGACGAATGGATTCATAGTTGGAACAATGGATGTGACAAATTTAATCCTGAAATCGAAACTGAAGGTCAAGATGACGCTTCCAGAAAATTCAGAGAATATATTTTAACGTTTGAGGTTAGTGCAAATGGGCGAAAGGAGAAGAAGTGTCAGTTCAAACTAGCCTTTTCCTTAAATCCAAAAGAGCCGCCATTCCAACTCAAAAAACTTTGAATTACAAAAACAGTTCTGATTTTTAATTGAAGGGCCACAGAAAATGAACGAACGAATAAAAATGAAAACGAAACAACCAGACGACGAGGAAATAAACCTTGTCACACTAGCGCAGGAATACTCCAGCGACAGCAAGGCACGAAAGTTCCTCGAATCAGTGCTTTGGCCCGATGGCCCGGTCTGTCCGCATTGCCAGTTCGCCGAGGTCTATAAACTGAAACCCAATGCAGCCAGCAAGTCTCCGGTTCGCAAGGGGCTTTACAAGTGCGCGGCCTGCCGCAAACAGTTCACAGTGACGGTTGGAACGATTTTAGAGGACTCGCATATCCCGATTGGCAAGTGGCTCATGGCCATCTTCATTGTGTGTTCGTCCAAGAAATCAATCAGTGCGAACCAGCTTCACCGGATGCTCAAAGTCACTTACAAGACAGCATGGTTCATGGCGCACCGGATTCGTTACTCGATGAGTCCCGAAATGCCTTTGGCAAAAATGCTCAAAGGCGTCGTGGAAGTGGACGAAACTTTTGTGGGCGGGAAAGGCTTTCGTTGCTCACGGTCGCGCCGCCATACCCCCGTGGTCGCCTTGGTTGAACGCGGCGGCCCAATGCAGGCACGGGTTGTGAGCAACGTCACGCAAAAGAATCTTGGCCAATGCCTGCATGAATGCGTGAGCAAGGATGCGGTTGTGAATACTGACGAACACGGCGCATACCGCAATCCCCTGAAGGCTTGGAAGCGTCACGACCGGGTTGTTCATTCCAAGTTTGAATATCAGCGCCGCAACGCCGATGGAACATTCGCCGGCGTGAACAGTTGCGAGAGTTTTTTCAGCCTGCTAAAGCGCGGCGTGTATGGTTCATGGCATCATGTCAGCCGCGAACATTTGCCGAAATACGCCAACGAATTTGCTTTCCGTTGGAACACGCGCCACGCCACTGACGGCGAACGCATGGAAACAGCGATTGGAATGGTAAAGGGAAAGCGTCTAACATATCGGCAAGTCAGTTGAGGGAATCGGTATGGCCAATTCGATTACCTAGTAAAACCAAAGCCGCCCCATGTGCCGTGGGGCAGAAAGAGAATTCGTGCCAAGAAAAGCACAAAAGAAACCAGTTAAAGAGCCGAAGTTGAAATTGAGCCGTGCTGATTTCGAGGGTGCGGTGCGTGCTTTTCTCCAAACCCCAGCACGGAAAGGAAACGAACTAGAAGCGGAGATTGTCCGCGAAAGGGAAGGGCTTTGTTTATCGCTCGAATTAACCGTTTCCAATTATTTGAGATACTTTAATCGCTGCGAAAATCTTTCTGGCTCTTTGATTCGGGGAGTGGGAATTGATTTTGCACCAAGCGACAAACTCATCGGGGTCTGCGTTTATTTTGACGAGAAAAATTCCCGTCTTAGCGATGGTGTCAATGTTTTTTTGGGATTCAGCAATCCAAGTCACATACGGGCGCAAGAAATTCTGCTTATCATCACAAATCTCCTTAAAGCGAAGGTAGGTAGTTTCGTCACGATACCAAAAAACACCATTTTTAAGACCAAAAGGACTGGGCACGGCAAAATAAATGGGACTTAATATCTCAACAGTCAACCATATTGAATAAGGCAAAAATGAACGCAGAAAATTTGGCCACTCTCGTCGGGATAATCGCTTGGGCTTATATTATTCTCGCAATCGCGGCCAGCATCTTCCTGGCACAACGTCTTGAGAAACGCCTGAAATTAAGATCGCCATCCTTGTTGCCTTATCGGTGGGGATACTTTTTCGGGCTGGTTGAAACATCCTTTTTATTGTGGGCATTATTTTTCGGCGTTATGGCGGTTTTGCTTGCTGCCTTACAGCAATGGGAAATTTGCGGTGAATCTATTGCCGCCACAGTTTGGTGCGGCATCCAAGGCGTTGCGGGCTGGTTCGTCATTAAACGTAAACGGTGGGCGTGGGCTGTCAGCACCGCTGCCAGTCTGAACCTTGTGTTTTGGATCATCAATTGTATTTATACCCGCAAGCGGTGGAAAGAATTATCGTAACCTTGGGTTTGTGAAAGATATAATCCCGAATCCCGAAAAAGGTTCGCGGCCAATTTGGCGGTTGTGTTACCGTCCATGCAGGAATTTTAATCATGGCGTTATCATTCATTTTTCTCGGCAGCGGCACTTCGCAGGGCGTGCCCATCATTGGCAAGGAATATCCACCGGCGTTTCTGGCCAATCCCAAAAATCATCGTACCCGGCCTTCCATTTACGTCGCCACGGACAGAGTCAAATTCGCCGTGGACACCACGCCGGAATTTCGCATCCAGATGCTCCGCGAAAACATCCGCTGGCTCGATGCGGTTATTTTCACCCATTCCCACGCCGATCATATCATGGGTCTGGACGATTGCCGCCGGTTTTGCGATTTGCGCAAAGGTGCATTGCCGATTTATGCGAACGAGGAAACGATGGCGGTGCTTCGGCGTATTTTCATCTATGCGTTTGACGGGCGGCCGATTCCGAAAGGCTATTTCCGTCCCGATCCGCACGTCGTTGACGGGCCGTTCCAACTCGGCGATTTGGAAATCATTCCCCTGCCTCTGCCGCACGGCCCAATGATGACGAACGGCTATCTTTTCGTGCAAAACGGCCAGAAGCGGCTCGCCTATTTGAACGACTGCAAGGAAATTCCAGCCAGCGTGCTGGGAAAGGTCCAAGGCGTCGAAATTGCCGTGCTCGACGCATTGCGTTACACGCCACATCCAACCCACATGTGCCTCGACGAAGCGCTCGTGGCGGCACGTCGCATCGGCGCGGCGCGGACCTATTTCACACACCTCACGCACGATTACGACCACGACCCAGCGCAGGCGGAATTGCCCCACGGCGTCACGCTCGCATATGATGGCCTCAAGGTGACGTGTGGTGCATAGGGCACAAAATTCCAACATTCCGGCCCGTTGAAGGTCAAATGAGGGATGCATGAAAATATTGGGGATTAAATTTACAGTTCTTCTCCTCGCGCTCGCGCCGTGGCTGGTTCACGCCGGCGGCGACGAGGTGGTCGTGATTTACAACAATTGCATGCCAGGATCGAAACTGGTTGCGGACCATTACGCCCAAATGCGGCAGGTGCCGGAAGCGCAGGTTTACGGATTCGATCTGCCCATCACCGAGGAAATAAGCCGCGCCGAGTTTCGCGACGCGCTGCAATTCCCGCTGGCCAGCCGGCTGGTGGTGGACAAGTTCTGGCGGTTTGGCTCCGTGACCAACGCCGCGACCAACGGCCAGCCCCCACGCGTGGACCACCCGGTCGTTAAATCCAAGATTCGTTACGCGGTCCTCTGCTACGGTGTTCCGCTGAAAATTGCCGCCGACCCGAATTTGCGCGAACCGGGCCGGGAAAACGTCCGTCCGGAACTGTTGCGCAACGAAGCGGCGGTGGATTCCGAGCTGACCTGGCTGCCGCTGCTGAAAATGAACGTTCTGCTTTCCGGACCGCTGGCAAACTGGGTTTATGGCGTCACCAACCCGGCGGTGCTCAATCCAACCAACGGCATTTTGCTGGTCGCCCGGCTCGACGGCCCCAGCGTGGAGATTGCGCTCGGCCTGGTGGACAAGGCGCTCGCCGCCGAACGCGACGGCTTATGGGGCCGCGCCTATTTCGACGCGCGAGGACTGCCCCAAAGCGACACCAATTACATTTTGGGCGACGAATGGATACTGAACGCGGGAGAAATCTGCCGCCAACTGGGTTTTGAAACTACCGTGGACAAAAATCCCGACACTTTTCAATCCGATTTCCCGATGAGTCAGATCGCGATATATTGCGGCTGGTACGACGGCAATGTCTCCGGCCCGTTTGTGTTGCCCAAGGTTGAATTCATGCCCGGCGCGTTTGCCTATCATTTGCATTCCAGCAGTGCGGTCACGTTGCGGAGCACGAACCAGTTTTGGGTCGGGCCGCTGCTCGCCAAAGGCGCAACCTGTACCATGGGCTGCGTATATGAACCGTATCTTTCCTGCACGCCGAATGCCGCCGCCTTTCTCGGGCGGCTGATTGTCAGCGGATTCACATTTGGCGAAGCCGCCTGGGCTGCGCAACCCGCCTTGTCCTGGCAAACCACCGTCGTCGGCGACCCGCTTTACCGGCCCTTTGGCCGGGAACCGTCGGAGTTGCACGCAGAATTCACGCGCACCCATAATCCGCTCATCGAATGGTCTTATCTGCGGGTTGTTAATTTGGGTCTGGTTCAAGGTGCACCCGTTGCCCAACTCGCCACTCTTCTCGAAACCATTCCCGCAACCACCAATAGCGCCGTGCTCACCGAAAAACTTGCCGACCTTTTCGAAATGCAGGGCAAAACCTCCCCGGCCATTCAAACGTATCAGCTCGCCCTGACCCGCAACCCATCGCCGGAACAACGCATTCGCATCCGGCTTACGCTGGGCGAAAAACTTCTGGCGCAGAATCGCGAAGCCGACGCCATTGAAAATTACAAACAGCTTCTCAAGGAATCACCCGATTACCCCGGCAAGCCATCCATCGAGGCAAAACTGGCCACGCTCGAACCAAAGCCCGCCGGCACCAACAACCCAGCCAAGCCGTAGCCCGGTAATTTGATGAAATCACGAAATACACCAAACACACGAAACGCGAAACCAGCCCAAGGAACGCATAGTTATAGCTTAAACTTCTTTCGTGTTTTTCGTGTATTTCGTGGTTAATTATTCCCATGGCCATCTTTTATGACACCCACGCGCATCTTGATTACCCGGACTACGCAAAGGATTTGACGGACGTCATTGCCCGCGCCGAGGCCGCCGGCATCACCCGGATCATTTCCATCGGCACCGATCTCGAAAGCGGCGCGCGCGCAATCAAGCTGGCCGAACGTTTCGCGTGCGTTTTTGCCGCCGTCGGCTGGCATCCGTCAAACGTCCATGAAGCGCCGGACGATATTCGCGAACCGCTGCGCAAACTGGTGAAACATCCGAAAGTCGTCGCCATCGGTGAAATCGGCCTCGACTATCATCATCTGCCGGGCAAAAAGCCCGGCGGCACTGCCGAAGACGACGCGCGCTACAAACAAAAACAGGCCGAAATTTTCCGGCAACAGTTGGAAATCGCCACCGAAGCCGGATTGAACTGCGTGATTCACCAGCGCGATTCCTTTGACGACACATTCGCCCAGCTCAAGCCGTTCGCCGGCAAGGTGCGCGGTGTGTTCCATTGCTTCGGCGAGAGCGCCGACCGGATGCGGCGCGTCCTGGAAATCGGTTCGCTCGTCAGCTTCACCGGCATCGTCACGTTCAAGAACGGACAAAACGTCCGCGACACCGTCGCTGCCACGCCGCTGGACAAATTCATGCTGGAAACCGATTGTCCGTATCTCGCGCCAGTGCCGTATCGCGGCCAACGCTGCGAACCGGCTTATGTGAAGGAGATTTCCGAAACCGCCGCCCAGGTGAAGGGCTGTTCGCTAGAAGAATTGAGCGCGGCGACATGCAAAACGGCGGCGGAATTTTTCCCGAAGTTAAAATAGAATGACAACCGCCGGGACATTGCTCGGGCACAGCTTGACACACTATTGAATAGATTCAACCCCCTCTCCCCGCCAAACGGGGAGAGGGTTGGGGGTGAGTGGTTTTGAATTTAAAAACGCGCCTCCTCTCCCCGCCCCTCTCCTCCCTTGGGAGAGGAGAGGGTGAAAAATGGGCGGATGTCAGGTTGCGCCCCATTGCATCGGCACGCAACCAATGGCATTGCAATTGCGGGTCATGCCATTCCCCGGCGGCAATCGTTACATTGGGTAGGGCGCGTCACTCCGTGCGCGCCGCAATCGTTGTGCGGACCAACGGCGTGCAGAGGACTGCCCGCCCTACCGAGATTTGTTTCGATTGTCTCTGGAAATTGGTATCAGCCGGTGATAAGAAGAGAGCAAATCAAACTGACGCATCAACCGATAGGAACATATGAAATTATTAAACATCAGCACTGCCTTGGCCCTTGTGGCTTTAGCCATCATCGCAACCTCCTGTGCGACCCGATTCCGGGCATTTCACAACACCGACAATACCGCGCTGGTCGTTCAATCTTTCGACGGCCAGACCTGCCAGATGCTCCAGCCGAAAACCTCGGCCAAGGGAAACATTGACCAGGTTTTGACCGAAGCGGCGGCATTGGCTCAACATCAGACTGCCGTGGTTATTCTTGAGGACTATACCGAGGAAGAAATTGGTGACCAATTTCGCGACCGCGGGACACCCTGGGTGGTTGGGCTGCGGCGTTTGGGATATCAACACATTGTTTTCCTTAAAGGTCTGGGAGTGGCCAACCCGGAAGGGCTGATTACCATCGTCCAATATTATTGACGGGGCCGGAACAGCAAGGCCGGCGGAGCGACCAGGTTGATACGCTTCAAATCCATTGAATCATCCGTTCGGGGCCACGTATGACTCCGGAAATCATGGCAGAAGAACTTCAATTGCGCATTCACGGCGAAGCTTCGCTGCCCACGCTGATTTATCTGCCCGGCTTGCACGGCGATTGGACGCTCATCGGCAGCTTTCGCAAGGTCATCGGCGGCAGGGCGCGTTTCGTTGAAATCACCTACCCGCGCACGCTCACGTGGTCGCTGGACGATTACGCGGCGACCATCGAAGCCGCGCTGGCGCACAATGGAATCACCCGCGGCTGGCTGCTGGGCGAATCGTATGGCTCGCAGGTTTTGTGGGCGATGGTCGCGCGCGGGAAGTTTCCGGCGCAGGGCGTGATTCTGGCGGGCGGGTTCGTGAAACATCCCATGCGTTGGGCGGTGCGGCTGGCGGAAAAACTCACCGGCAGGATTTCCACAGCGTTGTTCGTGCGAATCTTATTCGGCTACGCCAAAATCGCGCGGTTCCGGTATCGCCGTTCACCGGAAACGCTGGCGACCTTTGACGAGTTTGTTGCGCGCCGGACGGAACTGGACCGCCGCGCCGCGCAACATCGCCTGCATTTGATTGCCCAATACGATCCGCGCCCGATTGCCAGCCAGACCAGCCTGCCGGTGTTTGGCTTGAGTGGAATTCTCGATCCCATCGTGCCCTGGCCGTTCGTCCGGCGCTGGCTCAGGAAAAATTGTCCGGCCTTGCGCGATTACAAAATCATCCGCAGCGCCGACCACAACGTCCTCAGCACCGCGCCCAAGGTAGCGGCGCAGCAGGTT
>Ga0187866_1004164_pt1 | contig 10328 bp, 5 predicted proteins | sample June2016WEW_11_1_3_FD_133013 | JGI IMG/M metagenome (GOLD analysis project Ga0187866, IMG submission 133013) | Peatland microbial communities from SPRUCE experiment site at the Marcell Experimental Forest, Minnesota, USA - June2016WEW_11_150 | ecosystem: Environmental > Terrestrial > Soil >... | reverse complement strand
TGGTGTCTATTACTTCTTGCCTGTTAACGCTAATGTGGACAGATTGAGGAGGACCGCTGTGCCGTTTACGGAGATGAAGAACACCGTGGCATCTATGGCGGGGAAGACCATCCTTTTTATCGATACCTGCCATGCTGGAAATGTCATGGGAGCTCGAGCCGTGGCAACTGATATCACAGGCATTGTCAATGAGCTGGCCAGTGCCGAAAACGGGGCAGTGGTCTTTGCCTCCTCTACAGGGAAACAATATTCCTTCGAAGATTCTGAGTGGGGAAATGGAGCTTTTACAAAAGCTGTGGTTGAAGGGGTTGATGGCAAGGCGGATTACACAGGGAAGGGAAGGATCACCATCAACATGCTGGATCTTTATGTCTCGGAGAGGGTCAAAGAGTTGACCAAGGGGAAACAGACCCCTGCTACTGCCAAACCCCAGACCATCCCCGACTTCCCATTGGTGTTGAAGAAATAGGACTTTTCACTCTTTCCGTCCCTGAATCGATTTGTAAGGCCATCTGTTTTTCTCTTCTGTCGCTCCTCTTCTTCACCTATTTTATCTGAAGTTTTTTCAGAAATAATGATAAGTCTTTGTGAAAAGCATGGATATAAGTGAACAATAGAATCTGCCTCAGTAGAAAACGTTATGGTAAATCGAAAAGAACTTCTTGATGAAATTTTTGAACTGGCGCTTCAAAAACGATATGTACTACCATGGCTGAACGCAGGCCTTGCAGCCGATACATTTCTTCACGTCAACCGTCCTGATATCCCCTTGCTTTTCGTCTATATAAAGGGCGTCCTTAGGGCAGGCTTCCACACAGGGAGGTCCTACACATTACCAGCATTGTGCCATAGTGAGGTCATCAGTGAATTTCTCAAAAGAATTCTGGAGGACTTGAATTCTGACCACGAAGAGATCCTCTTTGTCCTCATAAACCAAAGAGTAGGCCAACAGGAATCGATGCTTTTCGAGTTACCCAAGGTTTCGAAAGATTTTTGAGCCATCTGCTTTCTCTCAAATTAATCGTCCCTTTCTGTTTTTTGTAAGAATCACTAAAAATAAAATCTTCCCATTTTTTTTCTAAAAAACTGACCAAATTTTTGCTTGACAAACACAATGAATTTTGATTTAAATTTAAGCAATTAGGTTCGCTCGATAAAGCCAACCTTTCCGTGAGGGGAGGGGCGGAATGCGGCGGGTTTTTTGAAAAGATGGCCGAGCTGCCGAAGGTAGAACCAGCGCTAGGCTTTGCCTTTTTATTTTATAAACTAAAAAATAATTCGATAGGAGAAAGAAAATTTAAATATTTTAAGGAGTTGCCTCGGTGAATTAATATAATTGTTGAAGTTAAACCCCAACCGTCCTTTGGACATTACACGGGAGGGAAAAATGATTACGAACCGCCGTTTTAAACATTTTATTACACTATTCCTGAGCCCTTTCCTCATTAGTGGAATATTACTTCATCCCGCCATAATCACTTTCGGTCATGCCGCCTCGACCATCACATCAGATGGAACCATGGGGACCACAATAAATCAGGCGGGCAATACTTATAATATTAATGGGGGCACAATCAAAGGGACCAATCAGTTTCATAGCTTTGGTCTGTTCAGTGTAGGGACAAGAGATACGGCAAGTTTCAAAGGGCCATCCTGGATTGCGAATATCATAGGACGGATTACGGGAGGCCAGCCATCCATTATTGATGGCATTCTGAGTTCGACCATTACGGGGGCAAATCTTTACCTTCTCAATCCATACGGCGTGCTGTTCGGGCCCAACGCCAAGTTGGATGTGAGCGGTTCGTTTCACGTTAGTACTGCGGATTATCTCCGGATGAGTGATGGGGCGAGGTTCTATGCTGATTTAGGAAAGCAATCCATTCTCTCCACAGCTCCTGTAGCAGCCTTTGGGTTTTTGAGCAGTGCGCCAGCACCCATTATCATACTGGAAAGCTCTCTCCAGGTTCCGGAAGGTAAAACCCTCTCAATAATAGGGGGTGACATCAATATTACGGGAGGCCCGATGGGTGCGATCGTTGCACCGAGTGGCCGGATTAATATTGCAAGTGTTGCCTCCCCAGGGGAGGTCATCCCTATTGAGTCCCGGAATGCTCCAGACCTCCAGATGTCTTCTTTTGATAGCCTGGGAAAGATTAATCTCTCAAATTCGGCATCCCTTAATGTAAGCAGTTCCAGTGGAGGGGGAACAGTGGTCATAAGGGGAGGGAAGTTACTCATAGATAACTCTTATGTTGCTGCGAATACCACGGGGGATATAGACGGAGCCAAAGTGGGCATTGATATTGGCATAAAGGAGGACTTCGTCGCCAACGGCGCATCGATAGTGGCATCTACCAGTGGAATAGGTCAAGGGGGAGATATCGTCATCCGTTCTGGTAGTATGGAAATGAAAAATTCAAGAATTGAGGCCTATACAAACGGTTGGGGTAACAGTGGTAACGTTGAAGTGGATACGGGCAGTCTGGATATGAGAGAGGGAAGCCAGATCAACAACAATCCCTTTTTTTGGGGCGATGGCGGAAACCTGACGGTGAACGCAGATTCGATATTTATGACAGGGGCGTATGATACAAGTCGGACAACAAGCCTACAAACCGCTACTGGCTCAGGAAGTTTAGGAAAGGGTGGTGATCTTAGCGTTACAACAGGCAGCCTGGAAATACGCGATGGGGCCTGTATCTACGCGAGTACCCAAGGTTGGGGGGCGGCCGGAAATGTGGACATCAATGCTGAGAGCATATTGGTATCTGGAAAAGCTTTGGTATCTGGACAAGCTGGAATTATTGCTGAGACATGGAGCATTGGACATGCGGGAGGTATCCACATAAATACAGGAAATCTGGAAGTTCGGAATGGCCAAATCTCTACAACTTCATATAGTTTCGGCAGGGCTGGCGACCTGGAGGTGACTGCTGGCCGGATTCTACTTACAGAGAATGCAGCGGTATTTGCAGATGGATATTATGGAGATGGGGGGAATATAAGGATTCAGGCAGGGAGGCTCGATGTGACGGATGGCGCACAAATCTCAGCTTCTTCAATATCGTTAGGGGCGAGCGGCAACATCGACGTGACCGCCAATTCTATTCTCCTATCAGGGGTGGATAAAAATGGGAACCAATCAGGGATACTTTCTATGGCAACTCAAGAATTTACGGCTGGAGCCGCTGGAGATATTCGGATTAATGCGAAAAGCCTCGAGGTAAAAGAGGGAGCCATAATCAGCTCAGGAACAGTGGGGCTAGGGGATGGTGGAAAAATAGAAGTGAATGCAGAGTCTGTGCTGGTCTCCGGTATGCAAGATGGATATTCATCTCGCTTAACTACTGCCACAGGAGGTAGTGGGAAAGCAGGGGATATTCGGATTACAACCAATAACCTGGAGGTCAAGGATGGTGCACAGATTCAAAACAGCACATACAGTTCAGGGAGCGGTGGCTCTATTGACGTGACTGCAGATAATGTAGTCATTTCTGGGGTCAGGGAAGGCGCATTTGCACTCATTACGGCTAGTGCGTTAGACGGTAGTAGTGGGAAAGCAGGGGATATTCGAATTTCGACCAACAGTCTCGAAGTGAAGGATGGATCTAAAATCACTGTATCGACCCGTGGGCAGGGGGATGGAGGGAGTCTCATCGTAACCGCTAAGAATATACTCCTCGATGGAGGCAACCATCCGGAATTTGGTGTGGGTATGTACGCCAATACTTACGGGAGCGGGAATGCTGGTAATATCAATATTGTTACCAATACTTTGCAAATGAAAGGTGGAGCCCAGATCTCAACCAGCACATTTACGGAGGGCCAAGGAGGTTCTCTTAGCATCAATGCAGGTCAGGTGATGCTTTCCGGCTTCGCAGAAGGCAACATCAATACAGGTTTATACTCTCAGGCTGAGAGCAGCGGAAGAGGGGGGGATATACAAGTGACAGCAGGAAATCTTCAGATTAACAATGGAGCCCGCATCTCTTCAGGAACCATCGGTTCAGGGAAGGCTGGTAATATTTCATTAACAGCCCCCTGGATTACAATGGCCAATGGCGGAGGTATAGGGGCCGTTACAGGTGGGAGCGGTACCGGAGGGAGTATTCAGTTAGATGGAAATCAGATTCAACTCATCAATGGCGCTGTCATATCTGCTGAAAGTTGGGGAACAGGTAACGCCGGAGACATTAGCATCAATGCCGGGGGCACGTTATTGATGAAAAATAGTTCCATTACGACAGAAGCGATACAGGCAGACGGAGGAAATATCCATATCAAGGCTGGGCATATGGTCGAGTTGATTGATAGCAAGATAACCACGAGTGTGGGGGGTGGGCCTCAAACGGTTGGAGGCAACATCACCATCGACCCAGAATATGTCGTTCTGAACGACAGCCAGATCATTGCCAATGCCTACGAAGGAAGGGGCGGAAACATCCGAATCATAGCAGATGTCTTTCTTGCCTCGCCGGATAGTATTGTGGATGCATCCTCTCGCCTCGGAATTGATGGGACGGTTGATATTCGTGCGCCAATCACCAACATCAGCGGAACTTTGGCACCGATGCAGGGGAACTTCTTGAGTGCTGAATCACTCCTCAGAGATCGTTGTATAGCACGGATTCGTGGAGAGAAATACAGCAGTTTTGTGGTAAGTGGTCGTGATGGATTACCCATCAGACCAGACAGTGTTTTACCGAGCCCCATCTATTAAGTCTCATACAGAGGAGATATTCAATCTGAAGCACGAAATCCCTGCTTGCGGCAGGCAGGCGAAATTCGAAAAAAATTAGGTTTGGAATTTAGGATTATTTATGGTTTTGATATTCAGATTTGGGATTCTTAGATTGGATTAGAAGGGAAAAGCGGGTCTGAATACTACCTGGAATCTAAATAACAGATCACATCATAACAGAGGCCTTTTTTTCTGTGTTGGGTTAGCCTTTTTCCTTTTTACTTGCGTTTCGAGTTACGCACAGGGAATTTTAGGCGACCCCACTGGTCGTTCTGGCGAGGAGCCACAACCATTACCAAAGACAGAAAGGGGATTGTCCCTCAGCCCACTGAAGGAGCTCGTTCCTATTCCTCCCCCGATTCAGATTCCCGCCCCGGCCGAAGAAAAGGTGATACCATTCCATCTGCCTCGTGTCTTTGTCCGTGAAATCAAGATAACCGGCAATACGGTTTTTTCTGATGGAACTCTTAAAGAGGTTACGGCTCCTTATGAGAACCGAGAGCTGAGCGATACGGATTTGGAATCACTCCGGCTTGCCCTGACAATCTACTATATCAATAAAGGATATATTAATTCAGGTGCCGTCATTCCAGACCAAAACGTGATCGGGGGAGTCCTTCCACTTTATATTATCGAGGGCAAATTGACAACCATAGAGGTGGAAGGAAACAAATGGTTTCGTCCCGGATATATTCAAAATCGCATTCGGCTTGGGGCTGGGCCGCCTTTAAATATTTATGCCCTTCAGGAGCGGTTACAAATACTGCAGCAAGACGAACGCATCCAGAAGCTGAATGTGGAGCTCAGACCCGATGTAATGCTTGGAGAGAGTGTACTGAAGGTTCAAATCCAAGATGAGAATCCTTTCAAAGTCTTTCTTGAATGCGACAACTACCAGTCTCCATCGGTGGGATCCGAGATTGGACGGATTACCCTTACCCACCTGAACCTTACGGGTTTTGGTGATGTTTTGAGTTTCACCTATGGCCAATCTTCAGGGATTTTCCCGGAGATTGATGTGAGTTATACCCTCCCTTTCACGGCCTACGATACGACATTGATCTTGCGGTATAGGAAGAATGACTTTAACGTCATCGAACAACCCTTTAAAGATTTGGATATTAAGAGCAAGTCAGACATTGCTTCGATTACACTGAGGCAGCCTTTTTATCGAACACTCAACCAAGAGTTTGCTTTGGCCCTCATGGGAGAATACCTTCGTAACAAAACATTCCTGGACGATGAGCCGTTTTCATTCTCCCCCGGCGTGAAAGATGGTAAGTCTGTTGTCGCAGCTCTGCGTTTCATTCAAGAATATTTTTATCGAGACCCGACCCAGGTGATTGCAATACGTTCACGGTTGAGCCTTGGAATACATGTGTTAGGTGCGACGAGCAACCCGGGAGAAGAAGTTCCAGACGGTCGATTTTTTGCTTGGTTATTTCAGTTTCAGTGGGCAAGGCGTTTTAAGTTGTTAGACATTCAAACGATTGCCCGAATGGATTTACAAGTAGCCAATAAATCTCTGCTACCACTTGAACAGATTTCTGTTGGCGGACGATACAGCGTTCGGGGATATCGGGAAAACACACTTGTCAGGGATAATGGGTTTATTGCGTCTCTGGAAAGTCGAATCCCTGTGATTCGAAATCATTTCTTGGCAGACTTTCTTGAGTTTTGCCAATTTGCGGATTTCGGGACTGCCTGGAATAGAGATCTTCCCACTCCCAAACCAAGGAGTATCGGAAGTGTGGGATTAGGACTTCGATGGGGTGCCACATACAGATATCCTATTCTGTGGAAGCCACAATTTGAACTATATTGGGGTGTCCCCCTAAAGCATGTGGATACTCCTGGCAATTGGAATCTCCAGGACTCCGGAATTCACTTCCGGTTTATTGTCGCAGCATTCTGACGAATGATACTAAGTAGGGCAACCCTTCAGGGTTGCATGACGTAAGGCTAAATTCTTACCCTACGAGTCTTTAGTAAAGGGAGGTAATTTCGTTTTTACTTATTTCATCTCCTGCCCTGCGACTTCTGGCAACCCCACCTGTTTCAGCAAAGCGGCTCGTTGCTTGCGGAGCAGCGTATCATCCGGTGCTGCATCCATCAGATCTGAGATGGCGGCCAAAGCATCGTACCAGATCCCTGCCTCAGCATAGATACGAGGTATCTCTTTTCTGTCCGCTTGAGCCAGTTTCCGCAGTAGCGCCTCTTGAGCCTCAACACGCGAAATCATTCCCCCGGCGACGATGTCTCTGGACCGCCGATCAGGAGCAGGTATCGCTGCCAAAAACCAACGGTACTCTTTGCCTGGTGAAAGATGAATATTGTAGTCTTTCAGTCGAATAGGGTGAATACCTTGTTGAACAGGCAGGCTGATACGTTTTTCTAAGAGTGGATATACGGCCTGATCCTCGATGATCGTCACTTCAATCGGGAGATTAGTCGATTTCGACAAATACCAGTACAGGGTGGGCTGTTCTTCAACCGTCAGTCCAACATGGTTTGGTGCAAGCACAAATAGAGTGATCAATTCATCGCCAATGCCCCGGGTTCCTCCTCCTACCCGGCCTCCTGGAGCGCCACGCAGAGGAGGGTGGTAGACTGGCATGCTCGCTGATTCGGTCGATTTCTGGCCTTGTGACTCTAAACCTTTAAGAATTGGCTTCTCCTTCTGGTCATCAGTTTGAGAAGTAATGACCTTCTTTTCTTTCTGTGTTTGCGCACCCGAATCCTCCTTTGCTTCCGCGCTATCTGCGGCCAGAGCGAAGAGTGGAGACGTGAATACAATTCCAACAATCAAAATCATGACTAAAAAAGTCTGTCTCATGTTGTTCCCTCCTGATCGGTAGTGCTTGAATGTCCATCTACCCGACCGACCAAACAGTGGGCGGTTATCTTCTCAACCTTCCCCCTCAAACTTACCTCACCGACCTTTTCTGTCTTAAAGTGTTTGCCGAGATATCGTAAAGTACTTTCACCAATAAGGATGCGGCAAGGGCTATTTGTAAAATTATATCCAACGAGGTCCTTGGCAAAACGCTCAAACCTTGATGCGATATTGACAGTGTCTCCGATGGTTGTGTATTTCAACCTATCTGCACTTCCTAAACTCCCTGCTATCACGGGTCCTGTGAAAATACCGACACGCATCTTTACGGTTGGAAGATTATGCTCCTGCCAGAAAGTGTTAAGCCGTTTGATCTCTTTTTCCATGGCGAGGGCACAATTCACCGCATTCCCAGCGTCTTGACTAATCTCAGTTTCTGTCGTTCGGGGCAAGGGGACACCAAAGTCAGCCTTGAGGCCATCTCCAGCATACTCGTCCACAATGCCTCCATGCTTTGTCACCAACTGAGCCATGGCTTCCAGATAGGTATTTAGCCAGTCGATAAGTGCCTGTGGGTCCGTTTTTTCAGACAGAGCGGTAAAACCTTCTAAGTCCGTAAACAAAACCGTAGAAATTAACTTCTGCGAGCGAGGTCTGCCACCGTCTAAAAATTGGTCGCGCTCCTTCCAGATCACTTCGGCAACTTCTCGGGAAACATGTTTCGAAAAAAGTTGCATCAGAGAAGCTCGTTCCACCCTTTCTTTGTTTGAGATATAGGCAGTGATGACAGCCACAGAGATAAACCAGGCAATGGCTGGAGGTACTAAAGGAATCCACCAACCACGTAAGAATGCAAAGTAGGCAGCAAAGGCAAGTACGAGCAAACCACCTAAAGCGAAAAGTGAAAAACGCCAGGGTGAACGTACCCCAACACCCATTGCTCCTCCCATGAGGCTCCAGAGCAAGATCCAGACCCATTCCTGCCAGTCGCTCATTGTTCCCATGGGGGGACTGCCCTGGAGTGCAGATGCGAGCAATTGGCTGATGATGTAAGCATGTAGTTCAGCCCCTGAAATTTGTTGATCCGAATCAAGTCCTCGGCTAAAGGGCGTGAAAAAGAAATCCTTCACGCCTTCGGTCTTGGTTCCTATGAGTACTATTTTGTCTTTAACCGCCTCCGGATTGATCTGTGAGGATAGAAGGGTTGATAAAGAATAGGAAGGAAAAGATCTTCGGGATTTCCTAAAATCAAGCAGAAATTGGTAGCCTCGAGCATCGGCTCCAATATATCCGCCATCATTTGGTCCAAAAGGCCGGATTGTTGTCTCGCCTAACCGCAGGTGCTCTGGGTTAACTGCATCGGGTTGGGGTGCAATGCCTTCTCTCTGCAAGTAGAGAAGGGCCAGTCGAAGGCCAAAAGAATAAAAGACATTCTTTCCATCATCCAAAAAAAGTAAACCGCGGCGGACAATACCACCTGGGTCGACGATGATGTCATTAAAGCCAACTCGATTGGTATCTTTCAACACCGGGGGCGGGGGTATGCCGATCTTCTCAGCACCACCGAATTTCATTGCTGTGATGATGTTGTGATTTTTGGTAAAAATCACTTTAAGTTCCTTACTACCAGGGGGCACGGGAGTATCTCGATAAAGATCAAGACCGATTGCGCGTGGGTGATAGTAAGTAAGAATTTCCAGCACCTTAGCCACCGTTACATCTGTTAATGGCCACCCTGCCTGGTTTTGGATATCACTTTCGTTAATTTCAATGAGAACGATGGGTGAGTTCAGTCCAGAAACTTCAGGCTGCAGTCTGATGTACCAGTCGTAAGCGGTTAACTCTAAAGATTCGAAGCTCCCAGTGCTTCTTAAACCTATAATGCCCAGGGAGACAAGGGTGCCGACAAATAGACTAGTGACCAGAGGAAATCGAAACAACATAGAAACTGGATTCATAACGAACGGTTCGCTTTACAACCAGTTGTTGATCAATATGAAAGGAGACCAATAACTAGGATGATCGTAGCTTCGATCATTGAGCAGTTTAAGCTGGGCCCGTTTGAGAGCGATGGCCCTTGAAATCGCTGGATCCTTGAGTTGGCGGTAGAATTCTTCCACCAGTTCTGAAGTAGCACGATCATCAATTTGCCACAGAGTGGCCAGAGCGCTCCTGGCACCTGCCTTGATCGCAACACCGGCAAGGCCTAAAGCAGCCCGATCATCACCCGCTGCAGTCTCGCAGGCGCTTAATGTCAATAACTCCAAAGGTTCTTCTCGAAATTTGAAAAGTCCAACGTATTGTTCAAGCTGGTCCATGGTCAGTTTGCCATCAAAGGTAAGAAGAAACGATTTTCTAATGTCACTTTCAAAATGTCCATGGGAGGCGATATGAATGATGGTAAGCTGTTTGTCTCTCAACTCCTTTTCCAAATTTCGGATGAGGAAATCCCGGTTCATCATCGAATAACCGCCATAGAGGCCCTGGATGGCCTGGAGTTCATCCGCTACATTCGGAAGCGGAGGGAACCCCTGAACCGAATCGGTGAGACCCGCTGATAGGAGCTTCACATTCTCCCGTTTAACAGGGCGAGGATCAGTAAGATTGAGACCTGGTGTGATAGCGATGGCATATTTGTTGATGAGGAACTGTTTGCCATCGTGGAGAGCGGCCATGGGAATGGTTCGAAGAGGGCCATCCGGAACAAAGACCAGAGTATCAGTGGTCATGGAAGTCAAATCAGGCTCC
>Ga0187866_1004162_pt1 | contig 10329 bp, 8 predicted proteins | sample June2016WEW_11_1_3_FD_133013 | JGI IMG/M metagenome (GOLD analysis project Ga0187866, IMG submission 133013) | Peatland microbial communities from SPRUCE experiment site at the Marcell Experimental Forest, Minnesota, USA - June2016WEW_11_150 | ecosystem: Environmental > Terrestrial > Soil >... | reverse complement strand
CGTCGGATACCATGATGCGCCAATCAAATTTGAAACGTCCGTCGTCGTTCAAAAGTGTGTGAACGCACCGCCACGAAACTGCTGCCTGTCTTTAGACCAATGCAAGTGCGAAGTTTTATACAATCAGAGCGCGTTGACTAGTATGAGGAGAAAGAGGAGTGAAGCAGACACTCGAAACTCCTGTCAAATCGCAGGTTCTGACTATCAAGACAGACAACGTTGAGAATACGGGGGTCAGTTTGGCAAAGAATGGTGCAGTATTCCTAGGTGTAAGTCCATCAAAGGACACTGATAGCTTCTACCTATTGCAGGGGCACATCTTACTGGTCAGTAAGAAAGACTAGAACCATCCATCCTTGACAGTTTACGGTGCGTCGGCTACTTCTGAGGCTCAACGATCTTTCGTTCATTAGACGACTAGTGCGCTGAAACTGAACTATCCAATTCTAAAGGATCTCATGGATATGGAGGCGTTCTGAAAACCTTCATAGGTAAACGTTATCGGCTCGTCCCCGATTCGTAGCGAGATGGCATATATCATTGGTAGGTAGTGGTCAAGCGTCGGTACAGCGTAAGACGCTGCCGGCCCCATGCTTTCGCAGCTGAGCAAGTCTTTGTGTTTTCCCTCAATTAGTTTAGACTTCACTTCTTGATCAAATTCGACTGCCCAGTTGAAGGGTTCAGCGTCGGCTCGTTCAAAATCAATCAACCTGAGATTATGCACGATGTTGCCGCTACCTATAATCAGAACTCCTCTATTCCTCAATTCAGAGAGTTGAGACCCTAGCTGATAGTGGTACTGCAATGGTTTAGGATGCCATTCATTGAACGAGTAATCAAGACTCATCTCAAATACGGGGATGTCAGCTTTTGGGTACATGTGCTTGAGAACAGCCCATGAGGCATGATCGAGCCCCCAGTCCAAGTCACATTTGACCGTCTTTACCAATCCTGAAACCGCTTTCGAATGGCCAGGTGCACCGGGGCTAGGATAGTTTATTCTATACAATTCGTCTGGAAATCCGTAAAAGTCGTGAATCGTTCTCGGCTTTGCCATGCAGGTAACGTAGGTTCCTTCCGTTAGCCAATGCGCTGAGATTACCATTATCGCTTCAGGCTTCGGCAGGCTTCTGCCCAACTGTGTCAAACTTTTCGTGAACGAGTTCTCTTGAACTATGTTCATTGGAGAGCCGTGGCCAACGAAGAGCACAGGCATCTTCTTGCTTTCGGACTGTGCTATTTTTTTCACTCATTCCGCCAACGCATATGTGGGTAATGGAGAGTCAGACTCTTGGTTAGACGTAACATTTTCGGTTCCATCACATGGCTAGAATACTAGACTGCGTCAAGGTAAAATGTGGTGTGGGTACGCATCATGATGCCCACGCACACGAGAAAAAGCGGGCGCCCAATGCTTTATTTTTTTCGACGTTGGGCGGCATTTAATCTGTCCGAACGACGAATCCTTATTAGGAGAGATCGAGGGCAGGCGATTCTCGAGGCAGCCAATATTGCAGTCTAGACCGAAAACAGCGTTAATGTTTTTCAGACTGCGTCAGTTCCACTGCTAATCTTCAGCTTTCTTCCTAAGGTGAGATCCATGTCATCATATGCTAATTGTCCAATCGATGAAGTGTTTCACGGCCTACAGACCTCGCCAGAAGGATTAACCGAGGATGATGCGAAGAAAAGACTTGACAAATACGGGAAGAACGTGATAGCTCAAACAAAGGGAAAACGTGCGATCTGGAGATTTCTCAGACACTTCACTGACCTCTTTGCGATTCTACTGTTTTTTGCGAGTATTCTCTCCTTCATCGCTGACATGCCCTCCCTCAGTCTGACCATACTTCTCGTTATAGTAGTGAATGCGGCCTTGGGTTTCGTCCAAGAATGGCGGGCTGAAAAAGCGATGGAGGCACTGCGACGTTGGATTCCTCAGTACGCTAAGATCGTCCGAGGTGGAGAATTGCAGATGATACCTGTGGAAGAGATAGTCCCAGGTGACATTGTCGTTCTTGAGGAAGGCGACCGAGTTCCCGCTGACGCGAGACTCTTCGAGGCTTTTGAGCTCTGGACAAACAACGTACCATTGACCGGTGAATCGGCTCCTCAACCTAGGAGCATTGAGAGCATCACCGACCCGATTCAAAGTGATTTTGATTCTCCCAACTTGGTTTTCATGAGCACGAGTGTCGCACGAGGATTGGGGCGGGCCATCGTCACAACCACGGGAATGAACACGCGGTTTGGTATGATTGCAAGTCTGACTCAAGAGATACAGGATCCGGTGAGCCCACTTACGAAGGAGATAGCATATGTGGCTAGGGTCGACTTCATAGCAGCTCTTGGAGTGGGTTTCCTCTTCTTCGCGATAACTTCAACGTTCTTGCATCTTGCACCTTACGAGGCAGTTCTCTTCATGATAGGGGTGATGGTTTCATGTGTACCAGAAGGATTGCAGGTCACTGTCTCCACCTCACTCGCACTCAGTGTCCTCAAAATGGCCAAGCAAAATGTTCTCGTCAAACGTCTTTCCTCAGTGCAGACACTAGGAAGCACCACAGTCATCTGCACAGACAAGACTGGCACAATAACAAAGGGGGAGATGACTGTGAACAAGATCTGGATGGCTGACTTCATGGTCGAAGTCTCCGGGGCCGGGTATGAACCAGTTGGCAAGTTCACCGTGGGTGGTGAACTGTTGTCAAGAGAGAAAGACGTAAGGCTCGAGAGGCTTGTTGAGGCAGGGGCACTCTGCAATAATTCGAAGCTAACTCCTCCATCAGATGAGAGGGAGCCTTGGAAGGCAATCGGAGATCCAATTGACGCAGCACTGTTGGCTTTGGCTCTTAAGAAGGATATGAACATTGAAGAGATTCTCTCCAGGAAACGGAGGCTTTCACTTCTACCCTTCGACTCAGGCAGAAAACGGATGACTTCAATTCATGTCAGCAATGACTACGCGGTGGCCTACGTTAAGGGAGCTCCAAGAAGTGTAGTCTCAGCCTCGACTCGGATAGATACCCCTGACGGAGAGGCGGTACTGTCTTCTGATCGGTTAGCCATGATCAATGATAGGATTCGTGAGCTCGGTGATGAGGGATTGAGGCTGATCGCAATGGCCTATCGGAAGATTGAGAAGACCAGCCAGTTTCGATCGGCAGAGGTTGAGAGGGATTTAGTCTTTCTAGGCCTTGTGGCAATGCAAGATCCGCCTCGTCTGGAGGTTCGAGAAGCTGTTCAGAAAGCGAAGAACGCAGGAATCAAGATCAAGATGCTGACTGGTGATTATGGCCCAACCGCGAAGTCTATTGCTCTTCAGGTTGGGATGGTTGAACCAGAGCATTGTTCAGTAGTCAGAGGTGTAGACGTAGATAAGATGGGTGACTCTCAACTTCAAGACTTGCTGAAGCGAGAGAACGTGATTTTCACTCGTTTCGCTCCTGAACAGAAGCTGAGGAGTGTAAGGCTGCTCATGAATTCAGGAGAGGTCGTAGCGGTCACGGGAGATGGTGCGAATGATGCGCCTTCTCTTAGAGAGGCTGACATTGGAGTGGCGATGGGAGTTTCTGGAACGGATGTTGCTAAAGAGTCATCGGACATGGTGCTGCTCGACGATAGTTTTGCCTCAATCGTAACGGCTGTGGAGAGTGGACGAGCGATATTTGATAATATTCGCAGATTTGTTGCTTACGTTTTCGCGCATAACTGGGCGGAATTGAGTGCGTACGTTCTTTTTGTTCTGTTTAGTGTTCCTCTTCCTTTGCTTCCTCTTCAAGTCCTAGCGATCGATCTTGGCATAGATGTTCTGCCTTCACTAGCGTTGGGATTGGAGCCTGTGGAGCCTGGAACGATGATGCGTCCTCCTAGAAGGCGGTCCGAGCATCTGTTCAGTAGGTCGACGCTTTTGAAGTCCCTGTACTTGGGTGGATTCGTTTCGTTGGTTGCGCTGGTAGCGTGCTTTAGGACGTGGTTGGTGGGAGGGTGGGTTTGGGGTGCTCAGTTGGCTGCTTCTGACCCGCTGTACATTAAAGGGACGACGATGACTTTCGCCGGAATAGCTGTTGCACAAGTAGGTTCAGTCTTAGTCTTGCGAGCTGGCCGGTCCCATATCTCTAGAACCAGCTTGTCGGATATGAGATGGATTCTGTTGGGTATCGCTGGACAGTTGTCGGCAACGATCGCAATTGTCTATGTTCCATTTCTCCAAACAATATTCGGAACGACTTCGCTCTCCCTCGAGGACTGGGCGTTTCTATTCATGTTTCCAATACTACTAGTATTGGCCATCGAAGGCAGAAAACGTTATCTGAGCACACGTCAGGCCATATCTTCTCAACGAGTCTAATCCGAAGCGGACATTCTCAAGTCTTGTTCTTTTGCGTTTGCAAACTCTAATCCTGAGCTCCTGAATGCGCGCGTTTTACTAATTTTTTTGACGGAAGTTGCTTGACGAGGTCGATAGTGATTTAGTGAATCAAGTCTTTTTCTTAGCGATTAATCCGTCGAGGCTTAATCGGAAACTGCCGTGAAGCAGCAACACTAACGATCCAGCCATTAGTGAATAATCGCCAAGAGACCCTCTCAAAAGGCCGTTCGTGCCAGTTATCGCGAACTCTACAACTCCCCAAACCGCTGCTAGCCTTGTCGCGAAACCTAGGATGTATGCGATTGCACCGAGTGTTTCTAGGATTGTGAAGAAGAGAGTTAACGACGGCACCATACTTGGCCCAAAGAGAGTGCTGACAAGATTATTCGATAATGGTTTTCCAGCAGTCAACGCAGTCCATCGTGGTATATCGGCATTGATCCAGATCACCCCGATAGCTAGTCTGACAACAACAAACGCATAATCCGCCCATGGCTTCGGTCGACCAAACAAGAATGAAGTAACCTTAACCACTTTCAGATCCCTGGATATTTCTCATCTTATTATTATTTAACACCTTTCCAAAATTGGCGAAGTATAGCGATGATGAGAGAAATCTCATCAATTTTTCTCGAATCTATAACCGACTGTGACAAATTGTCTGTTATGAGTCAATGAGCACTTGGACTTGGCATCCGTTCATTTAGATTGCGCGCACCAGCCGACCCACACAGTTTCGAATGACGGTGCTCGCTTCGCTAGCACGATTATTCGGTTGTGACATTATGGCGACTATAGTGGCTGGGAATCTATATCACGAGCATAGTTTGATATTCAGTTATGGCTGTTCACTGTTTTTAGATGACTTACAGCCGTTCTTACGACTTCTACGGATTTGAGGAATGCTGTTTTTTCATCGTTGTCAAGGTCTAATTCTACGATCCTTTCAACGCCTTGTGCTCCCAAAACTGCGGGAACATCTACGTACAGGTCCTTTACTCCATACTCTCCGGTCAGGTGAACCGTCATACAAAGAACCATTTTCTTATCTCGCATAACACTCTCGATCATCCTCGTTATTCCATGCGCCGGAGCATAGATGGTTGCTCCTTTGAGCGAAATCACCTCCATAGCAACTCTCCTCGTGCGGTCCACGGCTTCTTGAATCTGCGCTGGGGTCAGAAGCCGTGTTATTGAAATGCCACTCACTGTTGAGAACCTGGGCAACGGAAGCATAGAGTCTCCATGCTCACCTACTACAATCGCTTGGACTGAGCTGGTGGATACGCCCAACGCCTTTGCTATGAAATACTTGAAACGTGTCGTATCCAGCATCCCACTTTGGCCAAAAACTCGTGATGACTCGAATCCTGTAACCTTCCACGCCAAATATGTCATCACGTCAACAGGGTTAGTTACCATCAACACCAAAGACTTGGGAGCGTATTCAACGATCTTTTCGCATACGCCACGAATTATCTCTTCGTTCTTATCTTGCAAATCAAGTCTAGTCATCCCCGGTCTTCTACCGAACCCACTGCTAACCACAATAAGGTCCGAACCCGCAATTTCCTTGAACTCGTTCGATCCGACAATCTCTATATCAGACCCTTGCTCCGCGGATATCTGTGAAAGATCCATAGCCTCTCCCTGCGGCAAACCCTTAACGACATCCACAAGTCTAAGATCCGACACGAGCTCCCTCGTTGCAACCTGAAGCGCCACAGCGCTCCCAAGCTTGCCAGTCCCAACAATTGAAATCATTTTACCAGACTTCAACTACATCACCGCAAATTTACCTAACCATCGCTCTAAAGACAAGAAACAACAAGTCTCAGACGACCAAAGGTAGTCATACAGACGTTACGTGGTGAGGATGTAAGAGATCTGGAGAGTGACTCTGTCAATGTCGCTTGCAACGCCCTCGGCCTATTGTTTTCTAACCGGTTTTGGCGTGTCTATAATCAATTTAGTTTCGGCTTCAGGAAGTTTGATGTAACCAGCCAGAGTATTTGACCGGGTTATTTCTCGCGCTCTTAGTATGATTGTTTTTGCTTCTTCTATCAATGCGTCTCTTGAGATTTTGCGTAGGCTGACGCCTTCTTCTTGAGCCCTGACTCCTATTGCGGCTGCTTCTCTCCAGAAAACTTCTGAGTTCTCCATGGTTGGTAGTATGTAATCCTCGTTAATTCCATGCTCTTCAGCGACTCGTGCAAGTTCATCGGCAGCTGCGACACACATGGTGTCTGTGATTTTTTGTGCTCTCACATCTAGGACGCCTCTGAATATGCCTGGGAAGCCCAGGGAGTTATTGACTTGATTCGGAAAGTCCGATCGACCCGTAGCCACTATCCTAGCGCCGGCTTCTTTGGCTTCCCATGGCCAAATTTCAGGCAGGGGGTTTGCGCATGCAAAGACGATCGGATCAGAAGCCATCTCTTTAATCCAATGTTTTTGAATTAGTCCTGGCTTGGAACTGGATGCGGCGATAACCACATCAGCGGATTTCATTGCTTCCGCAATATTCCCAGTGCGTTGTTCTTGATTCGTTATCTTGGCCAACTTCTTCTTCTCCGGGAACATGTCTAGATCTGTTCTCTGGGTATGCAGTATTCCCTTACTGTCGACTAGCATTAAATTGCCAGGTTTGAATCCTGCCGCGGTGAGTAGCCAGGCAGTGCGCACGTTAGCTGCCCCAGCTCCGATAAGGGTTACGAGAACGTTGCCCACTTCTTTACCAACCACCTTGAGAGCATTTTTCACTCCGGCAAGGATGACTGTCGCTGTTCCCTGTTGATCGTCATGCCATACGGGTATTTGGGCTTCAGCTCGTAGTCTGTCTAATACCTTGAAACATTTCGGTTGTGAAATATCTTCCAGATTTATTCCACCAAAGGAGGGTTGTAATATTTTTACGGTTTCAACTATCTTGTCAGGATCGGTCGTGGCCAAGCAAATTGGAAAGGCGTCCACTCCACCCAGGTACTTGTAGAGTAGAGCTTTTCCCTCCATGACCGGCAACGCGGCCTCGGGACCTATATCTCCTAACCCTAATACGCGCGTTCCGTCAGAAACGACGGCAACGCTGTTCCACTTATTGGTGTTATCATAGACTTTCTCCTTATCCTTCGCAATCGCCTTGCACGCCTCCGCCACGCCCGGTGTGTACCAGAGAGCAAAATCGTTGTATGTCCTAACTGGAACCTTTAAGTTGACTTCGATCTTCCCGCGATAGAACTTATGCAATATGGCAGATTCGACGGCCGGTCTCGCTGCCTTATTCAGCAGTTCTTTAACGTCTTCGTGGAAGATGAATCGTTGAGCCAACAGTCCTACAACTTTACCGTCTTGAACAACCGGTAGCCTTCGACAATGATGCATGGACATGATCTCCAAAGCTTCATGAACCGGAGCGGTTGAGTTCACAGTAACGAGAGGTGACGACATGACGCTACGAATGTTGGTTCTGGACGGATCAATTCCGTCTCCGATTACCTGATTCAAGATATCCCTCTCGGTCAGAATGCCCACAATCTCACTATCCTTTCTTACGAGGACACTGCCGACACCATGCGATTTCATAATTTGCGCCGCTTTTACGCAGGTTTCATCTTCTGAGACAAAGTAAACTGTATGTCTCATGTACCGGGCGACTGCTGCTTCCAGATCAACTTCTACCAAGTTAGATTCGCCAAGAACTCGTTTCGCATGTCAATGATCCCTTTGTCAGCAAGTTAGTCATGTGAACGGTTCGAGTATTGTTGATTTAAGGTATGTTGCCTTAGTCTCGATACCTGTAATTACCCGATTTATTTAGGACAAGGTGAATTGAATCTCTTCTCTAGCGATGATTTTTCATTCGTTTGAATCAGACGATGTTCCTATCTTGATCCGAGTTTGGGGCGTTCGCAATTACAGTCTTTGTCTTTCGCCGCGGATGTTTAGCCAAATGATAGCGTGTTAGTGACTATGTTTTGTGTGAAATGTTGACTAGAGTTAAGTAAGCCGAGGAACGGTCTCGTTGCCCTAGGTATTGCAAGGTCTAGTAGAACATAAGCTAACATAAGCTAACATAAGCTAACATAAGCTAAGATTAATGCGATTTCTGGAAAATGAGGCATTACTTTAACAAAGAATTCTCAACATCGAGCTAGGTGGATGAATGTATGAACACGCCGGTCATTGTGGCTGCAACAAGAACTGCAGTCGGCAAATTCGGAGGCGGTCTGAAGGATATTGGATGTGTCAGCCTCGGCGTTGTGGTGCTGAAAAGGATTCTGGAAAAGTCAAATTTTGAACCGAGTGATGTGGATGAGGTGATTATAGGTAACGTTCTTTCAGCTGGCCAAGGTCAGAATGTGGCTAGACAGATTGCGATCGGGGCAGGAATCCCACCAAATGTGCCATCTTATTCAGTGAACAAGATCTGTGGTTCAGGCTTGAAATCTGTTATGTTAGGAGCTCAAGCCATCATGCTTGGTGATGCTGAGGTTGTTCTAGCTGGAGGCGTAGAGTCCATGTCACAGGCTCCATATGCGTTGAAGAAAACGCGCTGGGGAACAAGGATGGGTAACGATGAGGTGGTGGATCTGATGATACATGATGGAATAATGGATGCCTTTAGCCACATCCTGATGGGAATGACGGCTGAGAATGTGGCAGAGAGGTACGGCATTACGAGGGAAGAGCAAGATGTATTCTCCACAAAGAGCCAGAATAAAGCAGAAGCCGCAATCAAAGCAGGTAGGTTCAAAGAGGAAATTGCTCCAGTACGAATCTCTTCAACTAAAGGTGGGGAAGCGCTTTTTGATACGGATGAACCCCCGAGATTTGGCACAACAAAAGACATCCTGGCAAAACTGAAGCCCGTATTCAAGCAGAACGGAACGGTGACGGCGGGGAACTCTTCTGGTATCAATGATGGAGCTGGTGCTGTGCTTTTGATGTCCGAAGAGAAAGCAACGGAAAAAGGTCTTCAACCTATGGCAATCATCAAAGGGTATGCATCCTCTGGGGTACCGCCTGAGATAATGGGCATGGGTCCTGTAGGCGCTGTTAGAAAAGCCGTACAGCGTGCTGGAATTACTCTTGACAAGCTCGACCTGATAGAACTCAATGAAGCGTTCGCAGCTCCATGTATTGCGGTTAGCAGAGAATTGGAACTGAGCCCTGAAAGGGTTAATGTAAACGGCGGTGCCATAGCGCTAGGTCATCCTCTAGGAGCAAGCGGTACGAAGATACTGGTTACGCTTTTGCATGAATTAGAAAGGAGGAAAGGCGCATTCGGCCTTGCAAGTCTTTGCATCGGAGGCGGTCAAGGCATTGCCATGGTGGTTAAGATGTGACGTACGGGGACTCGTCAAAACAAGATCATCATATTGTGAAAGTGGTGGGGTCGCTGGGATTTGAACCCAGGACTTCGCGGTTGCGGCTAAAGCAACTCACGCGGGCCCAAGCCGCGTATCATAACCATGCTAGACTACGACCCCAAACTTGAACTCTCCTGTTCAACGCGGTTGTTAAATGATTCTGCTCCACCAGAAATCAAACTAAATGCACGAAAGACTTTTGAACAATCCTCACTAACCATCTACTATGCCTTCATTGTCAAATCTTGAAGAAATCCCAGACGAGTTGACGCAAGAAGAGTTTCAGCTTGTAGGACTCGATGACGACTTTTACGTCTGTTCCGAATGTGGTTATGGGTTGACTGAGATTCCGAATTATAATCGGTATTATTGCGAGAATTGTGGGTTGCATTACTAGGAAAATTTTTCAGGAAAACCTTATCTCTCGTCGCTTAATCCATGGCGACATCAATAATCTCCAACTGTTCATGCTATCCATGGTTTCGGATGATTTATGATGTCTAAGAAACTTGAATTTTTCAGTGAGTCCGCAATTCGCGAGATGACGAGGCTTAGCGAGCAATATGACGCCATTAACCTCGCGCAGGG
>Ga0187866_1004154_pt1 | contig 10338 bp, 7 predicted proteins | sample June2016WEW_11_1_3_FD_133013 | JGI IMG/M metagenome (GOLD analysis project Ga0187866, IMG submission 133013) | Peatland microbial communities from SPRUCE experiment site at the Marcell Experimental Forest, Minnesota, USA - June2016WEW_11_150 | ecosystem: Environmental > Terrestrial > Soil >... | reverse complement strand
GTCTTCACCGCGCGCGGCGAGAACATGGAGAACTACGGCGTCCAGCCCGATGAGAAGGTGGACAACACGCCCGCCGACTTCCTGGCGGGCCACGACCGCCAGGTGGAAAGGGCCATCGAGGTGCTGCGCTCGGAAATGAAGTAGCGGCATTTCTCACGCAACGAGACCTTGGGTCTACGCAAACGGGCGAAAAGCCGGGGACTGACGGATGCGTCCACGCGGCGGTGTGCCGATGCGGCGTTTGGCGAAACGGGCGCGCCTAGAGTACTAAATTCGACGGTACTGGCGCGACGAACTGCGAAGGCCTTAATCTATAGCATCTCGGTAAAGATGCCGATAGACGGGTGTGCACCTTCTTGCCCTGCTGGCCCCCGTCCTGAAGCCGGCGCTCCAGGCACTGCCAATCCCCGCGTCCCTGCCCGGCGACAGGAAAGGAGTCTGGAGCCTGCCTAGGGTACGTCGTCGACCACGTCAAGCCCCTCAAGCGCGGCGGCAAGGACGAGCCGGCAAATGTGCAGTGGTATACCACCATGGAGGCGAAGGCGAAGGACAAGACCGGGTAGGAGAGGCTAAACCTCAACACTTCGCCCACTGCGCTGCCTCCCAAACGCGGGCGGATAGGACGATTCATCTTTACATGATCTGGGAAACATGGTATAACCCAGATGTACATAAATGGCACACGCTCTGGCGACGTTTCCCCCACAGCTTCCGCTTCTCATCGACGCGAGAGAGGAGGGCCTGCCTACCTACGTTGAGGAGCCCCTGTTCCTAATGAACCCGGAAGAAGCCTTTGCCTCCCTGCGGAAACTGGACTGGTCTTTTGCGGATGACAGGACAGGATTTCTTGCTCATGACATCCATCCCTATCCGGCGAAATTCATTCCTCAGATTCCCGGAACGCTGATATCCAGGATCAGTGCGCGCGGTGAACTCGTTCTGGATCCTTTCGGGGGCAGCGGAACGACGGCTCTTGAGGCCGTCAGGCTTGGCCGTAGGGCCGTCAGCGTTGACGCCAACCCGCTCTCAGCACTAATCGGGCGTGCAAAGACCGCGTCTATCGACCGGGGCACGGCGCGTGAGCTTTATGGGATACACGCCGCACTGGCGGCTGAACTTCAGGCATTACCACGAGATCCCGATCGTCTCATCGCGCTCTACCGGAAGCAGGCACCAGATATCCCAAACCGAGACAAGTGGTTCGCCGACACGGCCTTCGGCGAGTTGTGTCTCATCAAAGCGCGCATCACGGGGTTGGAAGCACCGGTAGCGAGAGATGTAGCCCTTGTGGCGCTCTCTCGAATTGCGATCCGAGCCTCGTTCCAGGACTCGGAGACGCGTTACAAAAGTACGCCTCGGAAGGTCGCAGTCGGGGAGACCCTTCGCCTCTATCTGAAGGAGTTCAGGTCGGTGATGGAGGCTATCGCCGAGAGTGAGGCAGTCACCCGCTACGGTCTCTCCCGTTTCATCTGCGGCGACGTCCGAAACCTCGGAGCGGATGTGATCCCCAAGGGGTCTGTGGACCTAATCGTGACTTCTCCTCCCTACGGCAACGCTACCGACTATCACCTTTACCACCGGTTCAGGCTCCTTTGGCTCGGCTTCGACCCCGTGGAACTCAGCCACGTCGAGATCGGTTCGCACCTGAAGCACCAGCGTGAGAAGAGCGGCTTCGACAGCTACCTCTCTGACCTTCGCAGCGCCGTCGCGACGATGGGTCGGGTTCTGCGGCCGGGGCGCTATGCCTGTATCGTCCTGGGAGATTCCATTTACGAGGGCGAGAGGCATGACCCGGCGGCGGCTCTTGCCAATGCAGCTGAGGAATTAGGGTTCGACGCGTGTTGCGTGTTCGAGCGGCCTCTCCATGAGACGAAGCGGTCATTCACAGTCGCCGGACGCCGGGCGACCAGTGAGCGTGTCCTGTTGATGCGGAGGAGACCAAGTGGCTCTCGCTTGACGTTGGGGCCACCCCCTTACAAACTGTGGCCCTACGAGCGAACGTTGCGGCTACGGGAGGCCGGCGTACCCACCAGGGGCGAGAGGGCGCAAGATCCAGATGGTCCGCTTACTGTCGTCGCCGGGCTTGCTAAGCTCGGTGAGTTCCGCAGACTTGCGTTCACTCACTCCGTCAGTGGAGAGGGGCTTTCACCGGAACCGACTTGGCAAGCTGCGCTTGAGAACGGCTGCGCTGCAAACCCGGCCACCCGAAAGGATCCGAAGTATGCGACTCACGGGCTGCATCCATACAAAGGGAAATTCTACCCTCAGCTGGCCAAGGGCCTACTCAACCTCGCCGGCATAGAAGAAGGTGCAATCCTCCTAGACCCATTCTGCGGCAGCGGGACTACGTTGCTCGAGGGCTATCTTAACGGTTTCGCTGCCTACGGTTGCGACATGCACCCCCTCGCCGCAAAGATCGCGCGCGCCAAGACGGAGATACTGGACACTGATCCGGACGTCTTGACCGAGGCAGTCACCACGGTGCAAGATGCTATCAGCTCACGACCTCTCCATTTCCCGATCGACGCCTCGGAGTTCCCAGGGGATTGCCTGGACGAAATCCAGCGCTGGTTTCCGGCCCCGGTTGTAGGCAAGATGAACTGGTTATTGAGAACCATTCGAAAGACCAGCGCAGGCCCAGTCCGTGACTTCCTAGAGGTCATACTGAGCAGCATCGTCCGCGACGTCTCGCAACAGGAGCCATCTGACTTACGCATCCGCTATCGCAAGAAGCTATTACAGGATGCTAACGTCCTTGAACTATTCGGCGAGCAGCTAGCCCATCAGTTTGCCCGAGTGGAAAAGTTCTGGCGTGTTCGTGGTCGTGCCCCGTGCCGTTTCCGACGGGCTCATGCGGCGGAGGGCGACAACCGCGATCCGGCAACCTTCGAGCGTATGGGCTTGGCACGGCAGTCCGTCGATCTCGTGCTAACTAGCCCGCCTTATGCAACGGCGCTACCCTACATAGATACGGACCGCCTGTCGTTGCTTACGCTGTTCGGATTGTCAAGCTCCGCACGCAGGCCGTTGGACGGTGGTCTTACGGGAAGTCGCGAGATATCTCCCGCCGAGCGACGTCGGGTCAGTGATCTGTCTAAGGCGGCCGGGTTGCCGACCAAGGGTCGCGCGTTCCTGGCCGAGATGGAAATGCGATTGTCCAACGACACCGGGGCCGGATTTCGAAAGCAGAACATGCCCGCCTTAATAACGCGTTATTTACTGGATATGAGTGCGGCTCTCAGAAACGTGCACGCCTTGTGCAGGCCAGGAGCGGAGGCGATGATCGTCATTGGCGATAACCAAACTATGCTCGGTGGAGAGTCACTCCGGATACCGACGACGGATCTAGTTGAGGAGGTCGCCAGAGCGACGGGATTCGAGCGAGTGGAACGAATCGACATATCGGTCACGACCGAGAACATGCTGCACCAAAAGCACGCGATTACCGAGAACGTGGTGTTACGCCTTCGGAAACCATGAGACCCTGGCGATGCTAAGTCTAAAACCACCCAAACCGACGAGGCTTCTTGCCGCCTCCCGGCATCTTCTGATCGCAGATTTCAAGCCAATGCTCGTAGTTGGGGCTGTCCGGACGATGGATGACGATGTCATAGTCTCGATCAGCCGCCTCGCTGCGGCGCATGATCATCACGGAATCATCAGGCATAACGGCAACCAGCGGTGATGCTGTAATACGTATTTCGCTTTTGGTTTCGTAATACACGGTGTTCAATGGGTAGGCCGAGAGCGTTTTCAGCGGCTCAGGAGCGGCTCCGTAGACGACGATGTCCACGACGGGGTCGGGGGTGATTTGCGGGTACGACGGGTTTCCGGATTTCTTGGGCGTCGTCTGGCCGTTGAACGGCCACTTGAAGAACGCTGGATTCTGCAGTGCCGCCGTGACGCTGAGAAATATCTCGCCATTGTGGTGAGCCCTGACCTGGATCGCAAAGCTGTCGGCACCCGCTGATTTCGTTGCGGGTAGACTGGCATTGGCAGCCTGAGGGAGTGCGCCTTCCTTGATGCCTGGTGCGGGTGGGATCGACTCATATCCGAAGACGGCCGACGCCGGTTTTCTCGGAATACCCTCGGCGCGAGCTCGGCGGGCGACTGCTTCCGACGGTATGTCTGGCAGGGCGAGGAGGGTGTTAAGGTATACGGGCGACAGCAAGGTTGCAGTGGGTCCAGTTGGTTGAAGAAATCGCTTGAGTTCTGACGAGGCCTTGTCCAAGGCTGCTTGTTCGTCTGGAAGGGCATATACTGTGCGACTGGACGCCTCGTAGTTTCTGTATAACCCGCCCTCGGTGAAATTGTTCGACCCCACAATGATCTCAGCGCGGTTGGGCCAGCGCATTAGGTAAAGCTTCGGATGGAACGTGATACCGATCATCCTGTTCTTCACGATCATGACCGGCACCTGCCAGCTCGCAACCTCTTTCAGCACCTCCTTACTTGTGCCGCCTAGATCCACGCCCAACACCAGACGCACGGCGCCTCCAGCGGCCTTGACCTCAGCCACCTTGGGCTTAAACCTCAGCACAGTGCGCAGCGAGGCGAACGCCGAGACGATAACCAGCTCTTGCGGTGGGCCGTAGCTACCGATACTGCTATGGATCAGGTCTCCGACGCGTGCTTCGGGCTGCGTTAAAAACTCAATGTCCATTTGCTGGCCGGTGAGTGGTCGCCTTTGCCATGTAGCGCATCAGCCAAAACCGTCACTTGCGATTATAAGCCTTCGAAGCCCGGGCCGTATGATGCGTATATATTCGAGGTCGTTCAGCCTGTCCCGGTGAACGGGGGCCGTGGATCATTGTGCTCACGGGTCGCCAGTCCCCGGCCAATGCCGGAGCGCCCGCCGGTGATCAGAATTGTTTTGCCGGTAGTCTTCATCGCGATCGGGACCAGGGAGTCCGTTTAGGATTTCAGGTCCAGGATGAACGTCGGCACCACGCCCGCGGCCGACGAGAAGCCCGCTCTGCGGGTGGAGAGCCAGCTCGAACAACCTTGCACTTTGCCCAGGTAGGCGTGCGGGTGCACGTCCACCTGCATCTCGCGGAACTCGAGTTGGCCGAAACTCATCAGCGGGAAGACCGAACGCACCGGGTCTACGCGCTCCTGCGCCACGTACGGCGAACGCATGGCCTGCTTCAGCGCCCGCCCCCATTCGGCGTCTCCCATCTCCCAGCCGTAGTAGGCGTGCTGGTCGCTGTAGTCGTCATTGGGCTTGAGCGCCAGCCGGTCGCGGTTCTTGGCGATGAACTCCGGCAGGTCGATGGTGCGGTCTTCGTACGTGGTCTTGGCCGCGGCCACCAGGCGCGTCCACGGCACATGCTCGCGGATCGCCTTGCGCTCCGCCGCCGGGAACTTGGCCGTCAGCGTTTCGTCCGTCAGCAGCCCGAACATGGCCTTCTTGTGCGCCAGTTCCGAACGGAAGCTGTTGACCACGCACACCGCCCGGTCGCGGTAGGCGTGCACCAGCGGATGCGACAGGTCGAAGCGCATCAGAAACTCCTGCACGCCCAGGCGCCGGTACACCAGGTCGATTTCGAACGGGCCTTTACGCAGCACCCGGTTCCGGTAATCGAGCTGCTCGGGCGATACGATCTCCACCGCGTAGCCGTCCTCGCGGAAGAAATCACGGAACAATTCGTATTCGCTCTGCCCGGAATGGTAGGCCGGCCGGAACTCTACAATGGCGATGTTAGGCTTCTTCGTGCCGCCGAATTGTTTGTAAGATTTCAGCAGCGCGTTCAGAAGGTGCTTCCTGCTGCCCACGCGCGTGAGCGTATATCTCTTGCGAAACTCCTTCACCGGGGCAGCCTCGTAGAACAGGTCGGCCAGCGCATCCGCATAACCCGCGCCGGTGGGAGAATCCGCATTGTATTGGACGAAATGCAGGTGGCCGTTCGACAGATGCGTATCCAGGCGCGCCGCCACTTCCAGCGCCTGGTATCCCGGATCGATGGCCGCCAGCATCTTCTCCGCGGGCAGCAGTTCCAGGCGCGCCAGCAGCGCCGGGTTGCTCAGCACCATCTGTTCCATGCGGTCGATGGCGCAGATCAGCGCCTCGCCGCTCCTCACCAGCGAGTCGTACTGGCGCCGTGAAACGAAGTTCGGCCGCAGAAAGGGACAGACCAGCCGTCCACCCGTCGAAAGCCTCCCGCTCTCCATGCGCTGGCACAGCGCCTCCACCCACGCCAGATCGCGGTACGGGCCGCTCTCCAATAGTTTGTTGTACCTAGCGACTGCTTCGTCCAACAGGGACATTTCTGAGTTGGCAATCCGTCCTAAACTTGAGTATCCCACAGAAGTGCGCAAAACGATAGGTTTTGACGCAATTCTAGAACAATAATCTATTTATTATCATATGGTTACAGTATTTATAACGTTATTTGGCGAGGGCCCAGAACATGCCTTTCGGGCCTTACTGCCGGGGTTTTGAGGCAATTCGAGCGACGCCGGTGGCAATACCACCGGCGTTACAAGGGCGTTTATTTCTGGCTGGTCTCTTTCGCCAGCCGGACTCGCGCGCTTTCGAGCTTCTTGCTGACGCTCGCGATTTCCTCCGGGTCGCTCTCCGACTGCGCGCCGGCTTGGAACTCCTTCAAGGAAGCCTGCCACTCGGTAATGGCGTCCTTGGTCTTGCCGAGCTTGAAGTACACGTCGCCCAGGTGATCGTGCACCGTGGGGTCCTGGCCGATGTGGTCGAGCGCTTGCAGCAACAAACCTTCGGCCTCGTTGAGTTTCCCCTGGCGGTAGTACACCCAGCCCAGGCTGTCCAGGTAAGCGCCGTTCTGCGGGTCCAGATCCAGCGCCTTCTTGATGAGCTGGTACGCCTCGTCCAGCCGGACGCCGCGGTCCGCCAGCATGTAGCCCAGGTAGTTCAGAGCGCCCGCGTTGTCTGGATCTAAATCCAGCACCTTGCGGAATTCTGCTTCGGCGGCGTCGTACTTTTTCATGCGCTCATACATGGCGCCCCGCATGAACTCGACGCCTGCCTTGTCGTCTTTCGACGTCGAGAGCTTCTCGGCTTCGTCCAGGAGCGGGGCCATTTCGGCGTAGCGCTTGCCCTTCTCGTAAATCTGCGCCAGTTCCAGTTGCGTTTCGCGGTTGCCCTGGCCTTTGAGCAGGCCGCGGACTTCGGCGACGGCCTCGTCGACCTCGCCCAGGTCCGCCAGCAGCGACGCGCGCGTCAACTGCACCATTCGCTCGTTGGGATATTTCTTCAGCGCCGCATCCGCTTCGCGCCGCGCGCTCTCGAAGTCTTTCGCCAGCCGGTAGGTCTCGACGATTTGCACGGCCGCCCGCGGCGCACTCTGCACCTCCAGCGGGCCGATCTGCCGGAAAGCTTCCACGGCCTGCGGATATTGGCCCGCACCGCGATACAGAACGCCCAGCCGGTCGAGCAGCGTGGCGCGGTTGGCGGCATCCGCGTCGGAATAGTTTCTCCGCGCGGTCTCGTCGAGCAGGCCTTTCAGCGCCGCGATGGCTTCGTTGCCTTTGCCCTCGGCTTCCAGCAGGTTGATCTCGTCGATGCGCACATCCAGGCTCTCGGGATCGAGCGATTTGGCCTGGTTCAGCGACTCGCGCGCTTTGGCAAAATCGCGCTTGACGCGGTAGATCTCGCTGATGCGGAGCTGCAGTATGGAATTGCGCGGTTCGGCGGCCGCCAGTTGCTGGTAGAGATGCAGGGCTGCATCAAGCTGATTTGAAAGAAACAGGTTGTCCGCCAGTTCGGCTGCCAGCCGGGTATCGTCGGGCGCCAGCGCCAGGGCGCGCTGGAGCGCGGCGGCGGCGTCTTTGTAGTCGCGCAGCTCCCGGTACGCCCGAGCCAGAAGGGCCAGCGTCCGCTGGCTGGGGTTCTTGTCCGTGACGGCCTTCAATCTCTCGATAGCGCGCTTGGTGTCGCCCAGGTCGGAGTACAACAGCGCCAGGCCGGTGAGGGCGTCTTCGTTGCCCGGGTCGGTCTTGATCGCCTCGTTGTACGCCTTTTCCGCCTCCACCGAGTTGTTCGCAAAGCGATACAGCCGCCCCAGGATGACCCAGCTCTCGGTGTCCTTGGCATCTTTCGCCGTGACCTTCTGATACTGCTCGATGGCCAGCTTCAGGTAGTCCTCGTTGACCTTGCCCGCCTGGCTGTCTCCGGCCATCCGCGTATAGATGCGGCCCAGCATGCGGCGCGCCTCCAGGTTGTCGGGGTTCTGCTTGAGCAGATCCTCGGCCTGAGCGACGGCGTCCCGCAGGCGGTTGGTCTGGATATAGAGGTCCGTCAGCTCTTCGAAAATGATGCCGGCTGAGGGGTCCAGCTTCAACGCCTCTTGGTAGTGTTGGATTGCCTTGGCAACGTAGTCGTTCCGGTTCCCATAGGCCCCTGCCAGTTCCGCGTACAGCCGGCCCATGGCAAAGTTGTAGTATGCTCCGGCTTTGTTGTTATCCGGCGTATTGGCAGTCTCGGCCGGGGTCTGCGCGAAGCATAAGCAACCCATCGAAACAACCATTAGAAGCGCTTTGGCTGAGCGAATCATGCAACCTTTACTTTCTTTCGACTGCTGGAGCCCCGTGCCCTCGTCGGAGGTGACTTTTTTATTGTATAACGAGATCTCACGGCAAGGGTTCGCCACTATTCTGTGTCTGTCCAAGAGCGCCAATTCGTCCGCGATGGCCCTGTAGCTGCTGACGCGCCCCCGCGCCCGCTGGTTGCGGTGGCCGGCCCCACGGGCTCCGGAAAGAGCGGCCTGGCGCTGGCCCTTGCGGAAGCCTTCCACGGCGAGATCGTCAACTGCGATTCGCTTCAGGTCTACCGGTACTTCGATATTGGAACCGCCAAGCTGCCGCCCGTCGAGCGGCGCGGCATTCCGCACCACCTCATCGACATCGTGAATCCGGACGAGCTCTTCACTGCCGGCGAATACGCCCGGCTGGCGCGCCAGGCCATCGCGGCCATCGCGGCGCGCGGCCGCCTCCCGGTGGTCGCCGGAGGCACCGGTTTCTACCTACGCGCTTTGCTGGACGGCCTGTTCGAAGGCCCGCCGCGCGACCAGGCGCTGCGCGACCGCTTGGCAGCCAGGGAATTCCGGCGGCCCGGCTCGCTCCACCGCTTGCTGGCACGATTCGATGCCGCGGCCGCGCGCAAGATTCATCCCCACGATGTCCCCAAAGTGACCCGCGCCCTGGAAGTTTGCCTGCTCATGCGCCGTCCCGTCAGCGAGTTGTTCCGCCAGGGCCGCGGTGCGCTGCGTGGCTACCACACGCTCAAGATCGGCCTGCTTCCCGGCCGTGACGCGCTCTATGAGCGGCTCGATCTACGCTGCGCGCAGATGTTCGAAGGTGGGCTTCTCGACGAGGTCCGCCACATCCTCTCACTGGGCTACCCGCCTTCCTCGAAACCCTTCGAGTCCCACGGATACAAGCAGGCGCTGCAATTGCTCGCCGGAGAGCTGAATCCACGAGAGGCGCTCTTCTACGCGCGCCGCAACACACGCCGCTACGCCAAGCGCCAGATCACGTGGTTCAGCAGGGAGCAGGGCCTCGAGTGGTTCAAAAGCTTCGGCGACGCCCCCGAGATTCGCGCCATGGCCCTCGCCCGCGTGGCCTCCTTTCTTGATCTGTAGCGCCGGCGATCTTGTCGCCGGTTCTTTTCCACGCCAGCGCCCCGCAGCTCCGCTGCTAAACTAAGATTTCATGCGGTGTTTTCTGGCTTTTGCGGCGCTCTTCTGCGGCGCTCTCCGCGCGGAAACGGTCCTGGTTCTGCCCTTCTTCAACCATTCCAATGCCGCAAACCTGGAGTGGATCGGCGAGAGCATCGCGGAAACCGTGCGGGATTCGCTCTCCTTCGAGGGCCTCCTGGTGCTGGACCGCGAAGACCGGCTGGAGGCCTACCGCCGCCTGTCGCTCCGCCCCGGAGCGGAGATCACGCACGCTTCCATCATCAAGATCGGCGAATCGCTGGACGCGTCCACCGTCGTCTATGGCTACTACGAGATGCTTCCCGCCGAAGCCCCCACAGACCAGTCGAAAAGCTCGTTGCGCATGACCGCGCGGATTCTCGATCTCCAGCGCACGCGTCAGGGTCCCGCCTTCAGCGAGCTGGGCGCGCTGGAAGATCTCGCCGCGATGGAGGTCCGCCTGGGCTGGCAGGCGCTCGACCAACTGCGCCCTCAGACCGCGCCTCCGGAACAGAAATTTCTCAAAGCCCGTCCGCCGGTGCGCCTCGACGCCGTGGAAAGTTACGTGCGCGGCCTTCTGGCGGCGTCCCCCGAGCAGCGCCATCGTTTGTTTACGCAGGCCGCGCGCCTGGATGCGCACTACTCCCAGCCCTGCTTTCAATTGGGAAAGACC
>Ga0187866_1004152_pt1 | contig 10340 bp, 8 predicted proteins | sample June2016WEW_11_1_3_FD_133013 | JGI IMG/M metagenome (GOLD analysis project Ga0187866, IMG submission 133013) | Peatland microbial communities from SPRUCE experiment site at the Marcell Experimental Forest, Minnesota, USA - June2016WEW_11_150 | ecosystem: Environmental > Terrestrial > Soil >... | reverse complement strand
CTTCAGGTAGGTCTCGACCGAAGCGATCACCACGCGGGCTTCGACGGATAACAGCTCGATCCCGACCAGCGACACCTTGGCCCAGGCGTCGATCACGATTCCCTTGTCGAGAATCCGATCAACCACTTCCGCCAGGCTTGAGGAGTCAGTCGACTTTGCGACCTTTGCCATGGCCGTTCTCCTTCCGGGTAAAAAGTTACCCAAGTTTGATTAGGGCAAGCCTCCCGTACAAGGGACCAGCCCCGCCAACCTTATGAGCAGGACTGATGCCACGCTTTTTAGATATCGGCAACCGTGCCGAGAATCATGAATACAAAGAGAAAAAGCCGAACGGAGGGAAGAACGGCTGCTCTCAAAACGCGCGATTGGGGAATGCACTCCATAGAGCGGAGGCACCAGTTGCAAGGCATGTAATCCCTCAGGGCGACGTCAGAACGGCCAGTCTCGAAGCTGCAAAGGTCGGCGAAGTTCCCGGCGAGGGTGGAGCAGATTTCGACCCAGATTCAATCACGGCAGATAGTGTCGGGCGCGAGTCTCCCCAGAGCCAAAACCCCTCTCTCAAGGGGTGAACTGAGCTTGAGGCATCCTCAACCGACTAAGGGATTTCTCACCACGGAGCGGGAAGGGCGGGGCTTCAGCCCCGCCCTTCCGACTGCCTGATGAAGACGACAAAGTCTGGGTAGAAATCCGGGCTAAGGCCTCCCAAAGCCGGGGATGCCTACCTGCCCTGCGAGGGAGTCAACGAAGTTGTACGGTGGCCAGGGACCGCTCAAGAGCAGCTTGACTGACTCCTTCGGGTGGAGGTCTCGAGTGGCTTGGCGAAAAGATTCCACGGAAGTCCGCGGTACAAGAAAATAAAGGGAAAGGAGACGGCTCCTGGTCACACCCGAGGATTCCACCTTGCGGCGAACGAAGAGACCAGAGAGGGGACCGCAGAGCTCGTCCACCAACAGGCGCCGGTCCAGACCTAGAAAACCTTGTCGCTTTGCCGCAAGGTAGGCAGCGCCGGACATGCAGGCACCGGGGAAGGTCTCCGGGGAGACGGGCGCGGCGTCGGTTTTGGTTCCAGCCTCGGAACCTTCGAGGAGAACACGAATACCCATCTCCTTCAAGCCCTCGAGTTCGCCGAGAAGCGTCTGATATTCCTCTTGATGTTTTTTCAGCAGGCAGACGACTTCGGATGGGTTCTCAAACTGGCATCCATAGCGCATAGGAATTACGGTCCGGTCGCGGAAGAAGTGCTCCACGACCCTCTCATAGGCAAGCGTTTGTGAGATATCAGGAACTAAGCCAGATTCCGCAAGCGCAGAGAGCGCAGCGCTCAAACCATTCTGAGCCACTATGAACACCGGCCGCCCTCCGATGCCCGTGGGTAGCCAAAGGTCCTGCCGCGCGGACGTGCCAAAAATACAATAAAGCAGGTAACTCATGCGGCCGCTCCCATCGATAGCGGAGGGACGAAGCGATAGGGAGGCCAGGGTCCTGAGAGTTCGAAAACGAGTCCTTGAGGTGCGAGGTTGGCGTTCAACTGGTCGATTCGTGCGCGAAAGGCCGTGGTCGAGCTCTTCGGCAGCAAAAGGGCCCAATTCACCACCACCTCGATTCCGCTTTCCGGGGGTTCACACGGCACCACCGGGCATTCGCAAAAATCCGGAGTCCGCGCCATCAGGTCGCTCGCGACTTGGCGGCAGGTTCGGTTCAACCAGAGGCTCAATTCCTTCTCCGCACCGGCCCGGATCCGCTGTTCCTGGAAGTAGCGGGTTCCCGGCGGCAGCGTGTCAAGCTGCGGCTGCTGTGCAGCCATGCTTTCAGACATCAGCGTTCGCCCGGCTCGCTTTCTGTCGAGCAAACCTCTAACCGACCATTCGTCTTGGTCAGCCACCCGATCGAGGAACTGTGAAATAGTCAAGCGATGCAGATCCAGGAATTCCGCCAGGCTCTCCGGCGTCGAGAAAAGAGTCCCGAAGCGGCCGGGCAGTACCGGGGATTGACGCATCACTTTCTCGACGACCTCCTCATGGCGGAGGGCGCGAGGCGCCACCCAAGCCAACTCTTGCATTCGCCGCTCCGCTGCGGCTCCGCAGAAATCTTCCAGGGGCACCTCATTCACGACGGCACAGAGGTCCGGCAACGACCGAAATACCCAAAGCGGAAGCTGGCCATCCACCCCGGTCCCCTCGATCTCCCCGACGAGGTGCGACCGCGCAAAGCAGAACAAATAGAGCACCTTCTGGCCCGTTTCCATCTACCGTTCACCCAACCCCTTAGCCTCTTGAAGACTCTCCGGCAACTCCGCATCGAGGTCGCTGGCCTCAACGGTCACCCGTGCCGGGTCGGAGGGTGCTTCCTTCCCCGCCTGAACGGCTCGCCGGACGGCGCGGCGAGCGGCGCGAGTGCAAACCGAACTGATGTCGGCGCCGCCGAACCCGTCAGTTCGGGAGGCCAGTTCCATCACGCTGATCCCCCGGCCGAGAGGTTTGTTTCGCAGATGGATAGCGAAAATCTCGCGGCGCCCCTCCTCGTCGGGGGCCGGAATTTCCACAATCTCGTCAAACCGGCCCGGCCTGAGAGCGGCGGGATCCAGCAGGTCTGAACGGTTGGTCGCGCCAAGGACCATGACTCCCTTCAACTCTTCCACCCCATCCAATTCCGCGAGAAACTGGCTCAGGACACGCTCAGCCACGTGCGAGTCGGACGATCCAGCGCCCCGGCTGGGTACGAGGGCGTCAATCTCATCGAAAAAGACGATGCAGGGAGCGGCTTGGCGCGCCTTGCGAAATACCTCGCGCACGCCTCTCTCCGATTCCCCCACATACTTGGAGAGCAATTCCGGCCCTTTGACGGAGATGAAGTTCACCTTGGTTTCGCTGGCCACGGCCTTAGCCAGGAGGGTTTTTCCGCAGCCGGGAGGGCCCGAGAGCAGGATTCCTTTCGGCGGTCGAATCCCCGCCTTCGTGAACAGGTCAGGGTACTGGAGAGGCCACTCGACGGCTTCCACCAGGCGCTGTTTGACCTCGGCCAGCCCCCCGACGTCCTTCCAGTGCACGTCGGGAACTTCCACAAACACTTCGCGCAGCGCCGAAGGCTCAATATCCCGCAGGGCCTCCAGGAAATCGTCCATTTCAACTTCGAGCTTGGCCAGTTGCGCATAAGGAATCTGCGCCAGGCCAAAGTCCACGTCAGGCATGATGCGCCGCAGGCAGATCATCGCGGCTTCGCGGCAAAGAGCTTCGAGGTCGGCCCCCACAAAACCGTGCGTGATCTCCGCCAAGTGATTCAAGTTCACCTTTTCGGCGAGAGGCATGCCGTGACTGTGAATCTCGAGGATCTGCAACCGTCCGTTACGGTCAGGAATGGGGATGGCAATCTCGCGGTCGAACCGGCCCGGCCGCCGCAAGGCCGGATCGAGCATGTTAGGCAGGTTGGTCGCGGCAATGACGATAACCTTCCGGCGCTTGGCGAGCCCGTCCATCAACGCCAAGAGCTGGGCGACTACCCGCTTCTCGACCTCGCCCACGACTTGCTCGCGTCGCGGGGCAATGGCGTCGATCTCATCCAGGAAGATGATGCTCGGGGCCTTGCGGCTGCCCTCTTCAAAGATCTTCCGCAAATGGGCTTCACTCTCCCCGTAAAACTTATGGATGATTTCGGGCCCGCTGACGGCATAAAAGTTCGCCTGGGTCTCATGGGCAATCGCTCGGGCAATAAGCGTCTTTCCGCATCCGGGAGGTCCGTGCAGAAGCACACCTTTCGGCGCATCAATCCCCAGGCGTTCGAAGACCTCGGGGTAACGCAAGGGGAGTTCGATCATTTCGCGGATGCGCTGGAGTTGGGGCTTCAGTCCGCCGATGTCTTCATAGGAAATCGCCCGGGCGGACACCTCTTCGGGTTGAGCCCCTTTGGAGATCACGAGCTGTGTCGCCGGGTGAATGAGGGCTGGACCCTTGGGCACGGTGCTTTCCACCTTGAAATCCGCCCAGCGGGCGCCAAAGAGGATGGCCCGGATGCGGTTCTCGGCTAGGACAGGCAGGCCATCGAGCCGGCTGCCGATGTAATCTAGATCCCGCTCGGAAGGAGTAACGTTCGTGGGGGCCAGCACCACGCGCGCAGCGGGCGGGCACGCAATTTTGCGCACTCGAACGAATTCATCGAGCCCTGTCCCGGCATTCTCGCGCGTGAGTCCGTCCAGTTGAATCCGGGACTGACCGCGCATCTCCTTGTAAGCCGGCATCGCCTTGCAGACAGTCCTACCCTTGCCCATAACTTCCACAATGTCACCAACATCAACCTGCAAGCGCGCGAGGTCTTCCGGCCCCAGGCGGGCGTATGCACGGCTCACGTCCTTGCTGAGGGCTTCGCTGACTTTGAGTTTGAGAGACTTCTCTCCGGCTTCGCCCATAGCGCCTCCCTAGGGAGCTACTTAGGACATTTAATTTCCAAGACCCCGTTGTTACACGAGATCTGCATCTTTTCCTTGGAGACGCTGCGGGGCAAGAGCACCTCCTTGCGGTACTTCTTGTCCTTTTTCTCGGCGGAAATCGTCAGCACATCATCCTCGAGGTCAATGCGCACGTCGTCCTTGCCGATGCCGGGCAGTTCCGCCAAAACCAGCAGGTGGTCGTCTTCCTCAAAGATGTCAACCATGGGTTCACGAACCTCCTGAACCTCGGTCCGCCCCGATTTGGCGTCGTGGCGAATATTCCCAAAGGGCTCGATGCGAGGCCCTTCTTCGCCCAGCCCGACCTTAACAGTGAATCCGTAAATTCCCCTGACCTGTTTCTCGGGTCCGTGAATCTCGCCGGTCTTGGATAGCTCCCGGCCGGTTTCGCCCAGTTCGCCGAGCTTTTCCACCAGGTCTCCCAAGCCCTTGAGCATCCCTCCGAGGCCTGTTTCTATTCCGCCGTGTGAAGCTCGGTCTCTTCCTTTTTCCGCCATAAGGCACCTTATTCCTTTCAGTCCTGCAAAATACCGTATTGCCTGATTTTTGAATGGATCGTCTTGTAATCGATGTGAAGCAAGCGAGCGGCTTTCGCCTTATTCCCCCCCGTTTCCCGCAGCACTTGCGCCAGGATTTCCATCTCGATGGCGACGATCTTGCGCTGCTTGATCTCTTTGAAGGTCAGGTCACCCCGGAGCGCTTCCTGAGTTTGCTTATCGTCTTCCGCGCATGCCACGGCGGGTTTAGGGGATACGTTATCGATCCCCAAGTGCTGCTCGGTGATCAGTTCGTCGGCCAGAAGCACACCGCGGCGGATCATGGACCGGAGCTGCCTCACGTTTCCCGGCCAGTCATGGGCGAGCAAGGCGTCCACCGCAGATTGCGTAAAGCCTTTCACATCCTTCTGCAACTCGAGATTGGTGACATCCACGAACCGCTTGGCGAGATAAAGGATGTCCTCCTGACGCTCTCGCAAGGGCGGAACCCAGATGCTGAATTCGTTCAAGCGAAAGTAGACGTCACTCCGAAATGAACCCGATTCCCTCAGGTGGTGCAGGTTCTTGTTACAAGCTGCCAAAACCCGGACATCCGCCGCGATGGGCTGTGTGCCGCCGACGTGGTAGATCGTCTTTTCTTGGAGCACTCGTAGAAGTTTGGCCTGGGAGCCTAAAGGCAGGTTGGAGATTTCGTCCAGGAAGAGGGTCCCGCCCTGGGCCATCTCGAATTTCCCGATCTTCTGTCTGTCCGCGCCGGTGTAGGCTCCCTTTTCGTGTCCGAACAGCTCGCTTTCGAGGAGCGTCTCCGGGATGGCCCCACAATCCACCGCCAGAAAAGGAGCCCCGCAGCGATGACTGAGACGGTGGATGGCGTTCGCGACGAGCTCTTTTCCCGATCCGGTCTCCCCCTGAATCAAGACGCTGAAGTTGGTTTTGGCCACCCGCGTGACATCGGAGAGCAGCCGGGTGACGGCGTCGCTGGGTCCCATGGACTCCCGCAGCGAAGACTCGTTCTCGATCTGGGAGGAGAGGTGTCGGAGCTTGCGCTTGAGGGCGAGTTCGTTCAGGGCGCGGAAGACCACGCGGAGCACCTCGTGCTGTTTGAGAGGTTTCGCCAGGTAATCGTGCGCCCCGGCCCTAATCGCCGCCACCGCCGCGCGAACTTCCGGGGCGCCCGTCATCAGGATCACGGGGAGATCCTCGTCCACGGCCTTCGCGGCTTTCAGGACTTGCATGCCGTCTATACCCGGCAGCTTCATGTCTACCACCAAAGTATCGGGGTGTTCCGTGCGGACCTTCTCCACGGCAACTTCTCCAGAGTGGGCCACGATCGGGGTTAGTCCCTCCTGCTGCACATACTGGGAGACCAGAGCGCAAACCTCGTTTTCGTCGTCCACAATGAGAATTCTGCTTCCCACAAATGTCATGGTCCTTTCACTCCACGAGTTGACGGCGGATGGATCGGGTAGACGACGCGGATATCCTTATCGAGCCAAGGGCCCAAGGAGTGAAGCATCCCCAAAAAGATCAGGCCCGTTTCCCCCGTCCGAAGCGTGTCGTTGATCCGACGGGCGATGTATTGGTCGCGTCGCTTGAGCAAGGAATCCTTCAAGGCTTTCTGGTACGCTTCCCCCCGCTTGGCGATTTCGGACTCCCCGGAAGCGAAAACCCCCTTGACGAGTTGATACTCCTCCACCAGGAGTTCGGAGGATTCCGTGCCCATGATCGTAGCGCCCCTTTCACTTAGACGAAGAAGCAACTGATGGTTCCGGCTCCTTGCCTTGGCCAGTTCCGTAACAATTTCCACTTCGCGACCACAAACCGGCAGCCCGTCCTGATAGACGCGAACCCGTTCGCAGGGAAGGACCAGACTCTCAACGGCCTGTTCGATCCGAGCCCACAATTTGTCCACGGCGCTTACGTTGCGCTCCCAGCCTCTCCTGCCCAGCCGCTTGAGTTTCAGGCGCTGGATTGACTCGCCAAGCGCTCCCATATCGGCCTGGGTATGAACAATAGGAAAGTAGATGAGAGTCCTTTTATCAGATTCGGAATCATTGGCTCCGGCAGCGTACCTCCTGGTTTGTCCATCCATGGTACGTATGGTATCGGCTCTACGGAGCCGAATCCATGGAAAACGCGGGCAGGTCAGCGTTGGCCCGCGGTCGTCCGTGCCTAACCTCTCTTCTGCCCATCGGCACCTAAAGGCAAAGCTTGAACCTTTTTGTGAAGTCAATCTGCCGAAAATTTAAAGATTTCTGTATAAATAGTTTGACAGGGACCTAACAGGTTGCTGAAAAACGATCCGGGCATGTCATCCTGAGCGAAGCGAAGGATCTGCTTTTTCGACCCCTCAACAACTTACGAGATTCTTCGTCGCCTACGGCTCCTCAGAATGACAGAGGGGGCGAGTTTTTCAGCAACCTCCTAAAGGTCTTTGGATAGATACACTGATATTGGCGCATTTTCGCGTATGTTTGACACATGCGACGAGACACGGAAGTGCTGGAGACACGTTGGTTGGCGGCTCTGCCTCTGTTCGAACGCGGCGAACGGTTGGCGACCATTGCCCGGCAGTTGGGCGTGAGTCGGCAGGCGGTGCATCAGTGGGCCCAGCGGTATCACCGGCGAGGTCGAGCCGGGTTGCACCGCCGTCCCCGGCTAGGTTGCCCACCCAAGCTGGCCCGCGCGCAGTTGGCTTAACTCCCCCACTTGTTGGCGCGCGGAGCCTAAGCCTACGGGTTCTCCGCGGCGGTCTGGACCACCCAACGGGTCGCCGATCTGCTCTGGCAACGTTTCCGCGTGCGCTATGACCGCGACCACGTCTGCCGCCTGTTGCATCGCTTCGGTTGGAGCTGGCAGAAACCCACCGGTCGCGCCCGCGAGCGCGACGAACCAGCCATCCAGCGCTGGGTCCAGCAGACTTGTCCCGCTCTGCGGGATTGAAAAAAAGCCCAAACCTTGAAGGTCACTCTGGTGTTTGTGGACGAAAGCGGTTTCTCCCTGTTGTCCACGGCGTGCCGAACCTGGGCGCAGCGTGGGCAGACCCCGATCTTCCGCCACCGCTGCAACTGGCCAAAGCTGTCGGCTATTTCCGCCGTGACCCCCAATCCCCACGCTTACCTGCATCGGGTCTCCGCCACCCTCGCCAGCCCCCAGGTCATTCGCTTCGTCGAACACCGGTTACTCTGGATCTCCGGTCTCCTCTTCTTGTTCTGGAACGGCCCCAACCCGCATCGCTCGCGCCGCACGCGCCAGGCCCTGGACGTGCGCCTCAGCGGGCGAAATGTGATGTTGTGAGGTGGATCACCTTTCAGATTGCATCGCGTGAGGAGACCATTGGATAAGAAGCGTTTGCGAATGATTCCGTCATCTGGAAGGTCCCTCAGCTTCCTGGTCGGATTAGAAACAACGTGTCTCCACTCCTCCGCTTTCTTGAACAGATGGCGGGAAGCAAGCAGTGTTTCAGGTTGGGATTTCTTTTGGCACGGGCTTTCACTCAGCAGTATCCATTATTCCCAGTAGCGTCTGGAAGGATTATGGCGGAAGATTCATGTGGCACAGGAGGTCCCCAAAGCGTGCATCGGAGCGCAAGGGCCTTAGGGCCGAAGAATTATGGGATGAATCGGGCGAGGGACCAGACTTTTTCAAGAGGCGCGGGTTGGTCTCAAGGGTCCAGAGCGCGTGCAATTCCAAAACCCGGGATACGACTCTACCCCTGGGCGGAACTCCGGCGCGCACTTTGAAAGAGCGAGTGGTCTTGCACTTTCTTGACGTTGGAGGAGAGTAAAGGAGCTGCGATGGAAAGTTCCGTTGACCTGAAGCGATCCCCTGATCGTTGGTGGCTGATGGTGCTTTTGATGGCGAGCATGACCTTCTGTTACGCCCAACGCGGAGCCATGTCCGTGGCAGCACCCCTCGCGATGAGAGAGCTAGGCTTGTCCCCGGCCACGCTCGGCATCCTCCTGTCCTCCTTCTTCTGGGCCTACGCTTTCATGCAACTTCCGGCGGGTTGGCTTGTCGACCGAATTGGTCCCAAGTGGTCTTACATGTTCGGGTACCTCCTGGGATCGATGGCCTTCGGCCTCACAGGCCTTTTCAACACGCTGATTCCTCTGGCTGCGCTGCGCGTATTCTTAGGCGCCGGACAGGCGGTGATCTTTCCTGCCAGTGCACGCGCCGTGGCGGATTGCTTTAATGACAAGGAGCGCGGCACGGTCACGGCCGCCTATTTGATGGGGGTCCGTGTAGGCCAGGCGTTGGTCGGATATCTCGCGGCCCATTTCCTGAATGCCTACGGTTGGCGAACTTTTTTCCTGGTGTGCGGCGCGGTCCCTCTCCTTTGGCTTTTCCCCTGGCTGGGTTTTTGGAGGAAATCGGAAAGAAAGGAGGTTGCTGCCGTCCGTTCCCCCGCAGGCAACGCGCAGAAAGGTCTTTCGTTCAAGGAATCTATTGCTCTGCTTAAGCAGAAAAGCGTACTGGGCATTTTTCTTGGCTTCTTTGCTTACGATTACGCATGGTTCGTTTATGTCGCCTGGCTTCCGGGCTACCTCGTGATGGAGCGTCACTTCAGCGTCGAGGAGATGGGGATCTATAGCTCAGCTCCGTATATCGCCATGTTGGTGGTGATCCTGCTTTCAGGATTTCTGAGCGACCGGCTGGTTGGCCGCGGCCTGTCCGAGACTCGAGTGCGCAAGGCCTTCATCATCTCGGGCCTGGCGATAGGCTGCCTGATCATTCCTGCCGGTTTGGTTGGAAGTAAGCTGACCGCTGTTTGGCTTCTCACCATCGCGCTGTGCGGGCTGGGCATCGCCACACCGAATACCTGGACCCTTACACAGGCTGTCTGCGCGAAAAAGATCGTGGGGACCGCCAGTGGCATTCAGAACTTCGGCGGCAACGTGGGGGGGATTATTGCGCCTCTCCTGACGGGATACATCGCCCACACCACCGGATCATTTGCCCTCGCCCTGATCATCACGGGAGCCATCCTCGCCGGGGGCATTCTGGCCTACGGATTCCTCATCCAAAACTCCTTGCCAGAGTCTCTAACGGGAGGGGGCACGGACGTGATTTCCTGACAGAGGCAGGAACATACGGGTTTGGCAAAGCACGCCGGATGTAAAACCTTCCTGCAGCGTGTCCGGAGACAGGAGATTTCCGTGATCGCCCCGGACCTGTGCGCCCTAACACTGTGCCAATCCGACGCGCTCCTGACGTGCCCGTAGCGCCCGGTGCACAGAACGAGTCATGGCTACCCACTTTTCTGTTTTTTCCTGAGAGCCGGTAGCCATCTCTGAAAGCGCGATGCCGTGTCAAGGCGATTTTTGGAAACACCACGCCGCGCGCAGGACGCGTGACACGCGTCGCGGGATCCAAGGGTTTTCGTTCCGCCGCGGCGTGGCGCG
>Ga0187866_1004148_pt1 | contig 10349 bp, 12 predicted proteins | sample June2016WEW_11_1_3_FD_133013 | JGI IMG/M metagenome (GOLD analysis project Ga0187866, IMG submission 133013) | Peatland microbial communities from SPRUCE experiment site at the Marcell Experimental Forest, Minnesota, USA - June2016WEW_11_150 | ecosystem: Environmental > Terrestrial > Soil >... | reverse complement strand
AGGGGAACCGAGAAGAATGTGGCAAATTCAACCAAAAATGTGGACATAATAAGCGCTACGAGAGCATTCGAATATCTGAGAGAAAAAAGATCCTCCCCCAGTCGTCTGATTGGCCCCGCGCTGAGGAAAAAGGAACCGACGAAAATTCCCAATATTCCTATGGTGATGGTCAAGTAGCTGAATCCACTCATAGCTACTAGTAGTCCAAGCGTATTTGCACCTAGAACATAAGAGTTCAAGAACGCGAAAGCAACTATAACTACTTTGTAAACCGCAATTCTGCGCCAGAAATCCAGCGGCCTCATTCTATCAAGCAACCTCACCGAGTAGAATGCTAAAACCAAAGCTAATGCAGGAGCCGCAAACCAGACTGCAATTACGGTGGCCAAAAAATCTACTTGCATTGGCAAATGATGCGCCGTGGCGACTCCTACAAGTAGACCAACGAGAGACATCGTAAGTGGAAGTGGAATTCTAACGATGTTCGCCAAGAGAAATATGAAGACTATCACAAACAGCGCCTTGGAAATGATGAGGGTATCGGATAATGGGAATATGGCACTCACGGTATGTGTCATGGCAGGTCCTTGACACATTATTCCTACCACAAAGCCAGCAGCACCCAACGCCATTCCTGTTCTAGGATTGATCACTCTTCCCCCTATCGCTGTTCCCACGCAGGCTGAGAGGTTATTGCCAGAAACAAAGGCCACTGCTAGGAAAAGCCCTAAGCCTAGCAGTATACTGGCGAGTATGCATGTCACCTTGAGATTGACGTAATTACTGAGACAAACAGATCTGAAAGATCTTCGCAACCATCGACTATGTTATCAAAAATGTGCAAAAGCTCCGAATAGTGAGTAAAACGAAGGTAATGCATCGTTGAAGCGAAAGCATAGAGTTTGTCAAACGCATTATCCTTAACGTTGTCAGTCTCTTCTTCTACACGTTCTATCTCTTGGCGCCTCTTCATAATCTCCACCGTGTCTGTTGCGGCCAGCAATCTTTCAAGAATAGAAATAGCGTAAGAAGCATTTTCCAACATTATTGCAAGCGCGGAATCCAACTCTACTCTTCGTCCACCCCCCATGTCAAATTCCACATTGGCCATTCTCCAAAGCTCTCTGCTCGCTACGAAGTAGGCATCAACCATACTATCCGCTACCTCTACACAGCTAAGCATATTGTCAATAATAGTTGGACTCACTGCACCATTCGTGATATGCGCTTTAAGTTTGAAAGCGATTTTATCAGAACTCTTCTCAAGCATCTTAATCTGCTCAACCTTTAGCGCCAAGCCATTCCTCTTAGGCTGAGTCAACATCTCAATCATGAGCGCGTTGGCTTTTCTCGCGATCACGATCATCTCAGCCATTTCGCGGAAAGTCTGTCTCTCACCAATAACCAACAATTCCTTAAAGCGCGTGAAGGTCAACGGAATCTTTCACTCCAATAAAGCAGGTCAAGTATGAAGGGACATTCCAAAATTCTCAAACACGTCGAAGGTTAGTTTTGCTTCCATAATAGCTGCCCCTGGCACCTTCAACGCACCTGAATCATATGAACTATACGAATCACATATTTCGCATAACTCGAACTTAAATATAAGGTCTGGAAGCGGGAGGCCTGCTTTATACATCATTTACGTTAGTCAACTTCTCCGTATCGGGATGAGCCAATGCACAGTCAATTCAGATGCTGTCGCAGCCATTTTGAGCATGACCGACTTTCAGACGATCCAACTCTTGAATGACTGGCAAAAAATTTGAAATTTCTTGGAAGCTGATGCCGTTGTTACTGCAAAGTCGAGCTGCACTAGATCCAGCCACAGCAAATCGCACACTTGCCTCCTTGAGCGCATAATAGTCAGCATAACCATCCCCCACGTACAAAACTGTAGACCCTGAGCGACGATATTGACGCACCATGTCATCCTTAAAACTAAACGAAGTTGAGTCGGAGATCTGTGGAAATTGGAAATTGAGACCTGCCTTGTCCAGATTACATTTTGGAACGCACACTTCGACCTCGAGCTTATTCTTATGTAGAACGTGTCGGATGTAAAAGTCCAGTCCGCCACTTACAATAACAAATTTAACACTTTTCTCGAGACAGTAATTAACAAGTTCGATAAAGTGTGGCCGCAGAGAGGCTACCTCGTCAATTTTCTTTACTATCGTATCGATTGGAGCATTGATCATTCTAAATTGCCTTCGCAGGCACTCCTCGTAGGTTAATTCTCCCTTGACCATTTTTCTGTCAAGGGCTTTCCAATCACCAGAAGCAAACCGTTGGAGGGCGAAAGCCCCTGTGTCAATATCAACGATAGTTCCATCAAAATCGCTGAGGACAACACTCGTTGGTTGAATAGTAGAATCGTTCATGATTCTTGAATCCTGCATGGAGTGTTAGATGGGCATTTGCATTAGCACCGCAAGGAGAAGTATTACTGCCATCAAGAATAAGTTTGCAGCTGATATTAGTCTGCTTCTTCTTATTCTTCGTAACTCGACAATGTTTCGATCCTTTGCGGCGCGGGTTATCTTCCTGCCGAAATACACATTGTGAACGTAGATCAACACTATCAAGACTATGACGAGAACTATTTTGGTCAGGAATATTGTGCCTGGATATGACAGTAGACTTCGCGCGGATGACACGTACCAGCTTGCATTGAAGAGGCCGGTGAGGATTAGAATGGCTAGTGTCAAATGGATTGTCTTACCAAAACGTTTCGCGATTTTGCCAATTATCTGTGTTCTTCCGGATTCGTCAGAGGTGAGGAGATGCGAAACTGGAATGATAACGAACCAGAAGAAGAATGATCCCCCGACAAAGAAGGTTGCACTAAAAAGATGTAACCACAGTATGAACACTTCAATTAATTGCACATAGTTAGCCATAATCCACACGACCCCCAAGCGTTACCGATGCTTGTAGTAATTAAGAAAGGAGCCCATGTCCTAAGCTAGCAAGTAACGCTCATTTTGTTGTCAACTTATTATAGAGGCGTTCAAACGCGATGAAGTTTTCTTCCTCACCATGCTGATTTCGCATGCCCATGACGAATTTTTGCATTCTCTGCCACGCCAGTTCGGTTAGAAACATATCTTCGACTATGTCAAGATTTACAATATCCCTTTCCACTAGGACGCCAAGACTCTCGAAGAGGGAAGCTATTTGAAAGAACGATACTTGATCCGTCTTGGGTAGTTTCAGAAAGTCTTCAAAAGTTTCTAGGTTTGAATTCATGACGGTCAGCCAAGCTGCTTGAACTTCGGCGGTGTTCGCAAATTCGTAAAGCCTCATGATCATATCCATGGTTGCGTGAGCATTACTTTGCGTCAATTGTTCCGTGGTTGATCTAGCTTGTACTGCCGCTGCCTTCGCCTGTTCGTTTGCTGCTTCGATAAGTTTGTTGTTCTGGCGAAGTTGTACAATAACGAAGAGCGCGCCGAAGATTATTGCAAGCGAACTTAGGATTGAAAGATCAGAAGTTATGTCGCCGAAATTCATACCACTCACCGGATTTCTAATTATCAGGGTCTTATTTGCTAATGTGAAGTAAATACGCTGCGATTCTCCACAGTCGAGCACGTTAAAGCTTGATTGTGACTGCACGTTCTGACGTGTCAATCTTCGGCTCGGTTCCAGTCATCTTGAACGCTTCAGAGAAATAGCAGGTTAAGAACAGGGACCATTTGGATCCAAGTTCATGAGATAGGGTAATCGTCCACTGTCCGTTAACATTAGTCTCATTATATGAGAAGAGGTGCGCGTAGGAGGCCAAGTCTTGGATATACTGAATTATACTATTCATAGTTACATCAGAACTCTTTAACGAGATCATTGCCATCGGTGCACTCTTACCAGCATTCTGACCGGCAAGCATAATCACATCTTCATTTGCAGCATTCAATATCTCCGAGACTATTTCGCTGACGAGATGCATAGAATGTGCCCTTTCAGCGAATCGACCATATTCAGCATAGTTAATGAGCAGTTGATTCACTACAGTGTTTAGACTAAGATTCTGACGTCTTGCTTCATCCCGAAGCGCATACAGCACCTTTCTGTTTACTCGAAAGGATTTGGCTATGACCTGAGATTTGTCACTTACCAATTGCAACCTGAACAAAGTCGAACCAAGTTCAGTTATAGTTTTTTTGGCGAACTCTACATGACTAGTTCCGAGAGTGAACTCAGGGTTGACGTTACAGTGAACGATAAAGTCGCATACAAATTCTGGAGAATGCAAGAAGCCAACATATGAGCGGGAGCTAAGTCCTCGATTTGCAGTGTCGTATTCTAAGTAGAGAATAGGACGTTTGCCTTAAGGGCACCAAGAGCAGAAAGTTAATTGTGGCCCTGTTGGAGCTAGATGCTCTAGAAAATAAGGCTGTGGAGCTACTTAGAAGCAGACTGGAGAAAGGCACGATCACCTCGTTGACTGCGAAAGTTGAACCGAAAGAGAAAGACCTGATACTTGTTAACGGGACCTTCGAAGATGACGAGGGACATTTGAGTAAGTTCGAGGTCAAGTTTCGCGTCAGACAGGAACAGGCCCAAGTCGTAAGTTGGTACGTATCAGGTTAAGCTTTCCCTTGCACAGCGGCCTCTCGTGTAGATATCTTGGATTCTAACTGCTTGATCAACGTCGGCAAGACAATAGTTAGGTCACCAACGATTCCGTACGTTGCAACCTTGAATATTGGTGCCTGTGCATCAATGTTAACGGCCACAATTTCTTTTGCTGTTCTCACCCCAACGAGATGTTGAACCGCACCTGAGATGCCTAAGGCAAGATACATCTTAGGGGATATTACCCGACCTGTAAGGCCTATCTGTTGATTGTGCGGCAACCACCCAGCGTCTACAACACCCCTCGAACCACCAACAGCAGCGTTCAGTAACGTCGCCAGCTGATTCACCATCTTCAGATTTGCAACGTTACCTAATCCTCTACCGACGCCGATCACCACTTCAGCCTCGTCCAAGTTACCATACTCCTCCGTTACTTCACGCACCGTCTTCAGAATCGCTTTATCGTAGAGTTTTGACAAACCAATTGCAGCGGTACGCTCGACTACTGGCTCGATCTTCTCTAGCGACTTTGCAGGTTTGGTAATATGTGGCCTCAAGGTGGCAAGTTGCGGTGTCGTCACTGGCTGAGTAATAACAGCCATCAGATTACCCCCAAACGCGGGCCGAATCTGGATAAATCTCCCTTGTTCATCTACCGAAAGGTCAGTACAGTCTGCAGCTAATCCTACTCCTAACTTCGCGGACAATCTAGCGGCAACATCTCGGCCGTCGTACGTCGCAGGAAAGAGGATGATGGAGGGCGAATTTTTTGCGACTAAGGCTGCTATAGAATTAGAATGAACTTCAGGAATGAAATGTTCAACAACTTCTCCAGAGACTAAGACGATTCTATCGGCACCATACTCTCGAAGAATTTCCACCACATACTCTAGATTATTGCCAATTATGATTACGGTCAATTGTTGCTTAAGTGAATTCGCAATCAATCGGCCAATAGTGAGAAGCTCCAAGGTGACAGCGGCAAGCTGTCCATCCTTCTGTTCTCCCACAATCCAAACTCCACTCGATTTCGTCGAGTTCATTGTGTTATTCCATCCTTCTTGAAAAGTTCAAGCAATTGCGTGATCGCACTGTCAAGATCATCGCCACTCACAATCTTGCCTTTTCCAGTTGACAAATCTGGCGTGTAGACTTTCAAGACATGTGTTCGAGATCCAGGCAATCCAACCTGCTCTTTTTGGGCACCTATGTCTTCGGCGGTGAAAATCTCAATTATCTTCTTCTTTGCGGCCATTTGATTGATTAAAGTTGGAAGGCGAGGTAAATTCAATGCCTTAGACGCAGTTAGCAGACAGGGTATTGAAGAACGGACAACTTGATGACCTTGCTCTGTCATCCGTTCGGCGACCAGCGACTTTCCATCAACATTCACGTCCAAGCGTTTCACATAAGATACATGCGGAATGTCGAGAAGCTCAGCTACCTGCGGTCCAACTTGACATGTTTCTCCGTCCACCGCTTTCATTCCGCAAATTACAAGGTAGAAACCAATTTTCTGAATTGTCATCGCAAGTGTTCTTGCTGTCGCCCAAGTATCTGCGCCTGCAAATTTAGAATCTGACAGCAAAATAGCACGATCGATGCCCATAGCTAGGCATTTGTAGAGAGCCTCCTTGGCTTGTAGGGGGCCCATGCTAATCGCGGTTACGTTCCCTCCAAAACTTTCCCGTACCTTTAGCGCTTCTTCGACTGCAAACTCGTCAAAGGGGTTCAATATGCTTGGAACACCGGATCGAATCAGAGTATGTTTTATTTCGTCGATTCGAATCTCAGCTACGTCGGGCACCTGTTTTATGCAGACTACTATACGCAAAGCGAAACACTCTTTGTTCTTCTCCGGCGTGCCAAGGATCGGTATAACATACCTAGTTCGATTCTCTTTTTTGAAAAAATGTCTAGATCGGCTAGAATGCCGAGTTAGAACTTTCACGATTACCGTTACGGAAAATGATTCGATTTTTAAATCATTAAAATACGGAATGTGTTATTCCACGAACCATGAAAACGCATCTTCGCTTGCGCACAATTCGTCAAGCTTGCGTTCTATTCTTAACTTATTCATGACTCATTCTCCTGTGTTTTCATCTTATTTCCATAAGAAGAAAACAGGGGCTATTACTGGATTGCCGTGACGATCTATAGGAGCTACATTATTCGCATTAATCTGACAATTCGACGATGGATTTGTGGACAGCCAGATTCAATACGACTTCCGCAACATCGCTCGCGTATTCTCCGATTCTTCGGAGGCTCTCCGAGATTAGTGTGACTGCTGCTAGTTCGCTTGCCGCCATTTTTTCTTTGAGCACTCGTTCAACCAGTTTAGATTCGAGAGTTGCCACTTTGTCTTTATCCACGAGCATTCTTTCGGCAAGTTCATACTCGTTTGTGTATAGTGCTCGAAGAGCATTATCCATCATTCTTAGTGAGTATTGCCCGAGGGTGTTCATGTCCTTTAGCAAGGTAGGGTTTAGAGGCTTTTCAATGTTCAGAGAACTCTGAGCAACCCTAGCCGCGTGGTCTGCAGATCGTTCAATAGTTTTCGTGACAATTCGATAGCCAAGGCATTCGACGGGTGAATTAAGCCCTATTCTACCGATAAGCATTGGGTGTTGAACGGCCCATTTGAGTTGCCTAATTATGTATAGACTGAAGCGGTCTATCTCGTCATCAATCTTAGCTACTTGTTTCGCAAGTTCACGATCTCTTTTGGCTAATGCTTCCATGGCGTCCTGCTGCATCGAACGCATGATCGAGCTCATCCTGCGCAATGCGTCAGGCACAAGGAGTTGTGGATAACTCAAAAGCACTTGAAGTGTAGCACTTCGTGAAGATTCAGAGACTACCTCAGTACCTACAAGCTTCTGTCGCGCCACTTCTCTAATTGTATCTCTGACTGATGGCGCGAGGTTCCCGGATTGTGAAGAAATTTCAATTGTTGAGTATCCCACAACATACAGAGAAATTATCTTGCGCATCACTGAGTTGGTGTCTGTGTTGTTGGGAAGAAGTAGAGAACATTTTGATTTCTCATCATCCTGCTTATGACTATTGAAGGGCGTCAATAGAAGCCCACGGTCTTGTTGTGCGTGCAATTCTATTTGCGCTCCCTTTGCTAGTCCAGCTTCCTTGACCCAATGTTTTGGTATCGATACTATGTATGATCCTCGGCCAGTCACCTGTATACGTCGAATATGGCCGTTATCCTGCTGCTCAGACGATTTCATGGTACTTGGCATGAGAGTTCTATAACTCACGTTAATGCATTGATTTTACTATACTTTACTCCCGGTCACTATGTAGGTTACTGAATCTCCGATGTAGCACGCATGATCCCCTATTCTTTCCAAATAACGAAGCACAAGTGTTGATGCTAACGCACATTTTACTTGGCTGGTTTTGTCCTGTGAGACACGTTTCAGATAGCCTCTATAGATCTTGTCAACTTGATCATCTTCCTGCCTTAATGAGCGCGCGATTTTCGTGTCCTTAGTTTTGAAACATAGAATGCTCGTCTTTATCATCTGAGTTACTTTTTCACTTAGTTCTTGGACATCAGACTTGTCGCATTGAGAAAGGTCACCATAGATTTCCAACACCTGTGCGATGTCGTATGCATATCTTCCAAATCGTGAGAACCCATAGGCTATTTCAAGGCAGGATTTTATCAGTCGTAAGTCTGTGGCTACTGGCTGGTACCTAGCCAGTAAGTCTACAGCTAATTCCTCTACTTCGGTTGCCACCATCGATAATTGGTTTGAGCGTTCGAGGGCTTCTTGCGTAATTTGCTCTCCGTTGACATATGCTTGTATTGCCTTTAACACAGATTCTTGAGCGAGCCCGCCCATATCCGCTATAGCGTTGGAGAGTCTCTCCAAACCCATGTCCATTAGTCGAGGCATTCCGGTCAACCAAATTTTCCACTAATGTAACGTTCAGTCAGTTCATTGCGTGGGTATGAGAAGATTTGCCGAGTAGGCCCGAACTCTACCATCTTACCAAGATAGAGAAACCCTGTAAAGTCTGAGACACGGGCCGCTTGCTGCATATTATGAGTAACCACGACTACGGTATACGACCGTTTCAGATCAATTATGAGTTCTTCAATCTTCGCGGTTGCCACCGGGTCCAATGCTGAGCACGGTTCGTCCATAAGTATTACTTCAGGCTCGACTGCCAAGGCGCGGGCGATACAGAGTCTCTGTTGTTGTCCACCCGAGAGACTGGCACCTGACTCATGTAACCTATCGGCCAACTCATCCCACAGGAAGGCTTTCCTGAGGTTAATTTCAACCTTTGTTGTTAGTACCTTCTTCTCCCGCGTCCCGTTTAGTCGAAGTCCTGAAGCTACATTATCGAAAACAGACATTGTAGGAAAAGGGTTGGGTTTTTGGAAGACCATTCCAATTTTACGCCTGATCAGCACAGGATCAATATCAGTGGATAGAACGTTCTGTGAATCCAAGTAAACCTTACCTGAGACCCAAGCTCCTGGTGTGACTTCGTGCATGCGATTCAAGCATCGAATTAGCGTGGATTTTCCGCAGCCGGACGGGCCTATGATTGCGGTTATTGCATTTTCTTTAAAGGCGATCGTGACTTCCTCGAGGACGCTTTTCTTTCCAAACCCCGCATTGAGGTTTTCTACTTTGAGCTTCTCATTCACTTCATCAAACTCCCCTATTTCGCTTCCAAACTTTCTCTCAGAGAACACTTGTACATGAGGGTACGTGATCATTATGTTGACCACGATAAGAACGTCGTACATTCAGCCTAGTTGAATGTGAGTTATGTGACTCGTATAGATGAATGGCACAGTACATGATACGCGAGGATTTTCACTAAATACGACAGTCGAACTCCATCTCTAATTGGTAATAGAATTGTCTAACCAATCAACAAAACGAAATGGTCGATTTGTGATTATCGCTGTCATTATCATAGCGGTAATTGGTGGAGGTTTAGGATACCAAATGATGACTGGCAATACACGCAGCATGACGAGTGCATCCAACTCTGTAACTATGGCCTCTGCAACCATGGCAGCCACAACTTCCGCAGCACCTGTATCAGTCCTGGGAGCCGGAGCAACCTTCCCAGCACCACTCATTCAAACGTGGACAGTCCAATATAACAAACTGTACCCTGCAGTCACCATCAACTACAACCCTATCGGAAGTGGAGGTGGGATTCAGCAAATTACTCAGAAGACGGTTGATTTCGGCGCCTCTGACGCCCCATTAACCGACGCTCAATTAACGGGAGCTCCAGGCCTCCTTCTGATGCCGGAAACTCTCGGAGGAGTTGCGGTAACCTATAACCTGGCTACGTACGGCATTCCTAACTCAACGGTTCTGAAGTTTACTGGAGATGTTTTGGCAGGCATATACATGGGTGACATCACTAAATGGAATGACCCTGCAATCCAGGCGCTAAATCCGGGCGTGCAACTTCCAAACCAACCTATAACGGCAGTGCACCGATCAGATGGGAGCGGGACCACATACGCCTTTACCGACTTTCTCTCAAATGTCAATGCAAAATGGAAGAGCACCGTGGGCACTAGCACGTCAGTTCAATGGCCAGTTGACAAAGCTGCTTCTGGAGTGGGAGCAAGCGGCAACGCTGGAGTCGCAGGCACCACATTCAACACCCCAGGAGCGATAGGATACGTAGACGTAATCTACGCAGTCCAAAAGAATTTGGGAGTTGGAACAGTCAAGAATCAAGCTGGCAATTACGTT
>Ga0187866_1004136_pt1 | contig 10380 bp, 6 predicted proteins | sample June2016WEW_11_1_3_FD_133013 | JGI IMG/M metagenome (GOLD analysis project Ga0187866, IMG submission 133013) | Peatland microbial communities from SPRUCE experiment site at the Marcell Experimental Forest, Minnesota, USA - June2016WEW_11_150 | ecosystem: Environmental > Terrestrial > Soil >... | reverse complement strand
TTTGGGGTCGGCTTGAATCATAGCATCAAGAAGCATTTCAAAATGTGGTTCGGTTCCCATGGGCCTCCCCCTGCTTGAATGAGCTTACAAAACTTTAATCAAATTTCCTAAAACATGCGATGTTGGAAAGCATCTTACTCAGCAAATCCAATACCCACAATTTCCCTGAGAGGGGCAAATTTTGTTCTGCCCCTCTTCTTTCACGGACGCGGCTGCATTCAGAAACTTAACCGAATCTTATTCAACGCATTCGGTGACATAGCGTATTCTGTCAGCGGTGGACGACAGACAATTCGTAGGCCTCCTTGAGAAGGGGCGGAACCTCTCCAGAATCTGCTCTGCCCCTTCCTTGTTTTCTCCAGAGGCCCGGTCGCCTGGGCCGCAGATATAGTTCACTATTCCTTGCTTTCCGGTTGCGTCCAAGTATCCAAAAAACGAGACATTGCCCGTGCAAAGTCAACTTGTCTCCTCTTGTTCCCAGTTTTTTCCGTCCAAAAAGTCAGCAACAGGCAATCCCCGAAAGCTTTTGATAAGGTCGGAGTCGCCAAAATCGTATCAACGGCCTGGTGTAACTCATCAGGTGAAACGGGAATTGAGAATTTCTTCACAGCTTTGGCAGGTGGTGATGGCAGAATTTGCTTAGTCTTGGTCATGGTTTCTCCAGGGGCCTCTTCCGATGCCCCGGTTGATGATTTACTGCCGCTCTTTCACAATCACTTTGACAACCTCTTTCCATTCTTCGGACGGGTTTAATAAATATGATTCTGGTATCAGCCAGTGTCCGCACTTCGGGCAGGTCCAGGCTAATTCAGGCCCCTCCATCAGAATCCCACAGTCGTCCGATCGGGCTCAGGAGTCGGCTCCTCAAGTCTCTTGCTGCTCAATGGCATCCAGGCATACCCTTTTGTTGAAGGCTCCTCTCCATACTGCCATACTTTCCCTTCTTCATCTAATGCGTACAAAGCTTTTTGCACCTCGATAAGCTGTATGAATCTGGCTTGTTTCATCGACTTTCCTCCTGCCAGAAGTTTCCCAGACCAGCCGCCCGAGTGCAATGGCAGCCGGCCCTGCCGAGGTTCCGGATTTTAAACTCCGCGGCTCCGCGTCATCAGTCTCCAAAACTGGTCCCGACGCGCCGCGCGCTCTCGATCCAGGAATGATCGAGCGGAACCGTCTTGATTTTGCCCACAACTTCTTCGAGCGGGACCGGCTCCGCTTTATCCGCATGCGCCGCAAGCATCACGCCATAAGTTCCTTCGTTGATCAATGCGGTGCACGCGGTTCCCAACCGGGTGGCCAAAATCCGGTCGTTCGCTGAGGGAGTCCCCCCGCGCTGAAGATATCCGAGGATCGTTACGCGGGATTCGAGCCTGGTCAATTCTTCCAGCTTCTTTGCCAGAGTCAGGGTATTGCTGCCCTGACTTACCTCAGGCAAGGCAATATTGCTTTTGGCTTTCCTGCTTTTCTGCCGTTTGATTTTCTCCTTCTTCTCAGGTTTTTCCCGCGCCGCTGCGTCTTCCACGGAAATGGCGCCTTCGGCGATTGCGACAATACTGGAATGCTTGCCTCCCCGCCTACGGCTTAGAATCGCCCTGGCGATTTTTTCGATGTCGTACGGAATCTCCGGAATGAGAACGACATCGGCGCCGCTCGCCAGTCCTGCCCCAAGCGCGAGCCATCCGGCCCGGTGCCCCATCGTTTCCACAAGAATGATGCGATGGTGGCTGTGGGCCGTGCTGTGCAGGCGGTCGATCGCTTCAGTTGCGATGCCGAGCGCCGTATCGAAACCGAAGGAAACATCGGTCAACGCCACGTCGTTGTCGATCGTTTTGGGCAACGTAACGACGTTCAATCCCTTTTGCATCAGACGATAGGCATTTTTCTGGGTACCTCCGCCACCGATGCATACCAGCACGTCAAGGTGATTCCGGCGATAGTTCTCGACGATTGCGTCGGTCATATCCATGGAGCGTCCCCCGACAAGCATGCGGTGGGGTTTTTCGCGGCTGGTTCCGAGAATGGTGCCGCCAAGCGTGAGAATCCCGGATAGAGCCTGCTCGTTCAGATCTATTGTCCGGTTCTCCATCAAGCCGCGGAATCCGTCCCGAAAACCTATGACCTCCATCCCGAACTGCTCTTCTGCAGCCTTGCCGATTCCTCGAAGCACGGCATTCAGGCCTGGGCTGTCGCCCCCTGCGGTCAACACGCCGATCTGTTTCGTCATCAGAAAGATCCTCCACGCCTAGTGTAGATCAGATGCAGAAAAAAACACCACCGATTCCAACAATGTTATCAGCTTTCAGCATTCAGCCGTCAGCTCTCAGCCAAATCGCTTTTTGCTGAGAGCTGACGGCTGAATGCTGATGGCTGAAAGATTTGTGATAATCAGTGAAATCCGCCTCGATTTGGGATAAAAAGGGATCAGTCGGAGAAGTCAGCTTGAAATTCGCTTTTGGATTCCTCGTCTTATATGTTTCAGCCATTTTCGCCTGGAGCGCGCCCGAAGGAGTTCGACTGCGCGGCAACGTGGTGGATGAAGACGGCAAACCGGTCGCCGGACTTGAAATCAGGATCCAGTCGCCCGACCAGCAGGTTTTTGTGACCCAATCCGATGCCGCCGGCTTGTTTGCGTACTCTGCGCCGGTCGCCGGCAATTACCAATTCAGTTGTAACAAGTCGGGCTTCTTCCGTGTAACTGCCCAGGCATTCGAATTGAAGGAAGGGCTAAACCAGATCTCATTCACGGTCAACCACGAAACCGAGATTCACGAAAAGGTCGAGGTGTATTCCACGGATGAAAGCATCCAGCCTCTGGTTACATCCCATCAGGAAACGCTGATTGCCAGAGAGATCCGCGATATCCCGGTGTCATCCACTCATGATCTCAGAAACAGCCTCGAGGTTCTGCCTGAGGTCGTGCGCGATAATTCGGGCCAACTTCACATCGCAGGTGGGCGCACGGCGGAGACGCAGTATCTTCTGGACGGGTTCGACATCGGCGACCCGGTAACCGGAAATTTTTCGGCCAGGGTCAATGTCGACAGCGTCCGCTCTGCGCAAGTCGAGTCGGGACGCTACAGCTCACAATATGGGAATGCGGGCGCCGGGGTGCTGACAATGGACACGGCCGTTGGTGACGACCAATGGCGCGCCGGAGCGACCAATTTCTTACCGGGAGTGAGCCTTGAGCAAGGGATTCATTTATCGAGCTGGTATCCCAGGCTTACCCTTTCAGGCCCAATTCACAAAGACCGCGCCTGGTTTTCGGAAGCGCTCAGCATCCAAAGAACATTCAGCCTGGTTCAGAATCTCCCCAGCAACGCCAACTCCATCACTCAGTGGGCCGGCGACAATATGTTGAGGACGCAGATCAAGCTGACTCCGAAAAACATGCTTCAAGGCAGCTTCCTTTATAATCAGCTCAACGCCTCCCACATCGGACTTAGCTCGTTTTCACCGATTTCGACCACGCAAAAATTGCGTTTGTATCGCTCGTTCGTTTCGCTTAAAGATCAAATGTGGAGCGGCAGAACTTTTTATGAAATCGGAATTGCGGTAGATTCTTCCCATACTGAAAGTCGTCCCCAGGGCTCTGAACCGTACGAATTGACCCCGAACGGTTCCTCCGGCAACTATTTTGAAGCACGGCATCAGGACACGCGCCGCTGGCAGGCGCTCGGAAGCATGAGCAAGCCGAGCCGCCACTGGCACGGCACGCACGATCTGCAATTCGGATTTAATGCCTCGGAGATTGAATGGAACCAGGTTTCCAGGCGCAGTTCTATTGAAGTCATACGGGCGGATGGGACCGTCGCCCAACAGACCGAGTTTTTCGGACCGGCTCAATTCAACCTCAGCGACGCGTTGGCTGGAGTTTACGCACACGACGTCTGGCATGTCGTCCGGCCTCTCGTGCTGCAGTTCGGGATTAAAACGGAATGGGACCGGGTCACGCAACGGATCACTCCGTCGCCGCGCGTTTCGGCCAACATCCTCCCCTTCAAAAGCGATCGTGCCAAGCTGAGTGTTGCCTGGGGAATTTTTGTGCAGCCCCTGACTCTTTCCAACCTGGGTCCGGCTTACGATCAGCAGCGCTCCGATCTGTTTTATCAATTGCCTCCGAAACCTCTGTTGATAGGACCGGTGATCAGCCGCTTTCAATTGCCGGATGACGGATTGAGACAGCCGCGTTTCTACACTATGAGCCTGGGCTGGGAAGAGGCGATCGGCGGCAATTCCCATGTCGGATTCGATGTTACGCAGAGGAACGGCCGGCTCGGGCTGGCTTACGAACAATTCGCGCATAACAACAATGAAAACATTTTTCTGCTGCAGAACAATCGAAGGGACCGATACCGGTCGGTGCAATTTTCTTTTCGCCATTCATTCAGCGATCAGGCCAGCATTTCGGCAAACTACACAAGGTCCGGCACGCGCAGCAACCGTGTTTTTGATTACTCGCTCCAAACCATCGTGTTTACTCCACAGCAGTCCGGCCCTCTGAATTGGGACGCGCCAAACCGATTTATATCCTCAGGCTGGGCTCCGGCGCCGCTGTGGGGTCTGTTCCTCAGCTATTTTTTCGAATACCGAACCGGATTTCCGTTCAGCATCGTTAACGAGCAGCAACAAGCTGTGGGACAGGCCAACCAGACGCGCTTTCCGGATTATTTGAGCCTGAACGTCGGGATCGAAAAACGCGTACACCTGTTCACCAAGAATTGGGCGGTTCGGCTGACAATCCTGAACGTCACCAGCCGCAGCAATCCCGACAGCGTCATCAACAATGTGGACTCGCCTGACTTCATGAAATTTGCCGGCGGCTCAAAACGGGCATTGAGCGCCCGCGTGCGCCTCGTTGGATAAAAACCGACACGTCGCAGCATCAGTTGTAGTCTCAAAGGTTTTTGTGATAAAAGCAACCGTGTCTTTTTAAACGACAGCTATGTCTGGGGTTTGGCAGGTCTTGCAGGGAAAGCCAAAGCACACAGAACAGACCATGTATGGCATCGAAGCCCAGCGTTGCATTCCAGGCGCGTGGGTGGGCAACGACAAGAGCCAAACCGGCCGATTGGTGAATTGATTTGGAAACCAAGAATGCTACCGAGCGCTGGCGCCTGACTTTCCCAAAACTAAACCGGCACGAAATTTCCGGATCTCTTGGGGATCTGGGCACGTTTATCCCTCTTCTGGTGGGCATGAGCATCACCAACGGGCTGGATTTTGCCACTGCCCTGTTTTTCGCAGGTCTCTTCAACATTATTACCGGATTTGCATTCTCAATCCCGATGGCCGTTCAGCCGATGAAAGCGATTGCGGCCGTGGCCATCGCAGAACACCTCCGTCTCGGCCAGATCCTGGCGGCGGGGATTTGGACGAGCTCGATCATTTTTCTGCTCGGGATTACCCGGCTTATCACAGTTGTTGACCGCTGGGTGCCCAAGCCGGTCGTCCGAGGGCTGCAGCTCGGGCTTGGTCTTCAGTTGATCGGAAGCGGAATCAAACTCATACGCGAAACACACTCGGTATGGGGTCTGGACAGCATCAGTGTCGGGATTGTGGGCTTTGCCTTCATTCTCTTTTTTGCTTCCTCACGAAAAATGCCGTCCGCCCTGGTTCTGTTTGTTGCGGGCCTGGTTCTAGCCGCCGCAGCCAATCCGGACATTTTTTCGACTCTACGGCTTGGGTTCAGCCTGCCACACTGGGTGCCGTTGACCTGGGAGGATTTCCGCAGTTCCTTTTTTCGAGCTGCACTGCCTCAGATCCCGCTCACAATGCTGAATTCCGTGGTTGCAGTCTGTGCGCTTTCAGTGGATTTGTTTCCCGACCACCCCGCACGCCCGCGCAAGGTTGCGGTCAGCGTCGGACTGATGAATCTTGTATCCGGATGGTTCGGCGGCATGCCCATGTGCCATGGAGCCGGAGGACTGGCGGGCCAATACAGGTTTGGAGCGAGAAGCAGCGCCAGCATTATCTTCTTAGGATGTTTGAAAATGGTCCTTGGGGTGTTCTTGGGCGGCTCCCTGCTTTCCCTGCTGCATGTTTACCCGAATTCGATATTGGGAGTCCTGCTCGGCATCAGCGGGCTGGAATTGTCGTTGGTCGCAACAGATCAAACGGAAAGAGGAGCGGCAACCGTTATGCTGGGGACTGCGGCAGCGGTATTGGCGCTGAACAGTACGGCCACGGGCTTTGCGATCGGCTGGGTTCTTTCACTCCTGATGAATCAGGTTTTAACCACAAAACACACGAAAACGGCTTGATCAATTCGTGTTGTTCGTGTGTTTCGTGGTTTAAACCAGCAGACGGGTGCGAATGCTGGTGTCCAGCGCCTCAATCTGCGGTTCGACAGCGCGCGAAAGGCTTCGCTCCACATCCATAATCAGATACCCGATACCCTGACGCGTATTATAGGCCTGCGCTTTGATATTCACTTTTATCCTGGCGACCAACCCGTTGATGCGACTGAGCACACCGGGCATATCTTTATGGATGTTGAGCAGGCGATAGCTGTCTTCCATTGCGGGCAACTGCACCTCGGGAAGGTTGGCGCAGTTGGTCGTGCTGCCGGTCTGGGCGTAAGAAATCAGGGCATCCGAAACCTCCAGTCCGATATTCCGCTGCGCCTCTTCAGTGCTGCCGCCGATGTGCGGCGTCAGAATCACGTTGTACAGTCCGCACAGTTCCGATTCGAAAGGATCATTGCGCAAGCTTGGTTCTTTTGGAAAAACGTCCAGAGCGGCGCCGGCCAGATGACCGCTGACGAGCGCCGCCCGCAAAGCCTCGATATCCACGACCGACCCCCGGCTGAGATTGAGCAAATAGCTCCCCCTGGGCATCATCTGCAGCCGTTCATGGCTGATCATGCGCCGGGTCAGCGGCGTGTCGGGAACATGCAAGGTGACAAAATCGGACACTTTCAGCAGCTCTTCCAGCCCGGAGACTTGACGCGCGTTGCCCAGCGGGAGTTTTTTCAGAATATCGTGGAAAATCACTCTCATCCCAAGCGACTCGGCCAATAGTCCGACCTGAGGACCTATGTGGCCATACCCGACAATTCCAATCGTCTTCCGGCGCACCTCCATGCATCCTTCGGCCGATTTTTCCCAGCGGCCCTGATGCAATTCCATGGAACGCTGCGCTGCGCGCCGCGCCAGCATCACTACTTCCGCAATCGTCAGTTCCGCGACGCTGCGGGTATTGCTGAATGGCGCATTGAAAACGGCGACGCCCCGCTGCGCGGCGGCATCCAAATCCACCTGGTCCGTTCCGATGCAGAAGCATCCGATAGCGATCAGTTTCGGGGCCGAACTCAGCACGCGTTCGTTAATCTGAGTTTTCGAACGGATGCCCAGGATGTGCACATCCTCGAGCATCCCGGTCAACTGCTTCTCGGGCGGGGATCCGGAGACTCTCTCGATCAGGCTTAAATTGCCTGCCTGAAAGTTTTCATCTGCAGCGGGATGAATGTTTTCCAACAGCAGGATTCTGAGTTTCTCCTTGATCAACGGTTCGTCGGCCGCCTTCGTTTTCGCGGCACTTGCCCTGGCAGTTTTGGGTTTTGAAACAGAAACGGACTGATTCATCATGAAATTCCCGAGAAAAACTTAGCCGCGGCCGATCGGGCGCCGGAAATCCCGCTTGCCTGCGGCTCTGTTAGCACATTGCAAATGACTCTACTTGAGCCGAGTCTGCATGCATACATTCATCGCCGGAGTCACTTCCTCAAAAATCGCCGTCATTGATTCCACAAGATCAATCCCGGACGAACTGCGCACTTCTTTTTCCGGCATCGGGTAGTATACCTGAAATCCGGCCCAGGATGCGGGCGGCGCATCATCGAGAATTTTTTTCAATTTAGCCATGCTGGGGAATTTGCTTTTGCTAATCGCACATCGATTCTCCCAGCCTCCGGCATCAATTTGAAAACCTTCCCGGAAAACCAAACGCTTCAACTCCAGAGCCATCGCGCCTGCAGGCGTCAGTGCTTTGACCAGACGATGCCAGTCCCAATCCGGTTTCAGTTCGATCGCTGGAAAATCAGGAGATTCCCTGAATCCACGCTCGACGGAGAATCCGCATTTGAAAAGCTGTTCTTCAGTATCGACGGTCAGGAAAAACTTCGAACACCCGAAGCTGACCTTGGAAGAGACCGGCTTGGCGTCGCGGTTGGCGCGCGGCAGAAATCCGATCCATTGCCAGTAGACTCCGCGTCCGTATCGCTCGGTTACGAAAGGTTCCTGGTAGCGCGCTTCGAGCGCCAGTTTGAGAATGCGGGTGATGCGCTGATTGTCATCCAGATTTCCAACCCGGATGCCCCTCTGGAAATCCAGGTAATCGGGGAGGAACCCGATCGCTGTGCGCGGAAAAGGGCGCGCAGCCTGAAATTGTCGGCTCATGGCCGCTTAGGATACCACGTTCCGTTCTCTTTGTGTCTTAGAGTCTTGGAGTCTTAGAGTCTTTGAGCTGGACAAACTTGAAGGCCTCAAGACTCAAAGAACCAAAGATTCGGGGGCGGAGGTGGGCCGATCGGATGCGATTGTGTGAACGAAACCTTCAGAGGTCCGCCACCATCCATAGAAAACGAGGGAAGATTCAAGGCAGCGACCATTCCACATACTCCAGGATCCTTCCTGCACCGGTGTATTCAGAGAGATGGAAATGCTGCGTGTATCACGGCTCAGCCCTTGGCGCAGGATCTTCAAACCGGTCTCCTTGGCGCTCCAGATCAGAGTCTCTAAAAGCTCTCTCCCGGCCGGCGCTTCAAGAGTGGCAGCCAGTTCTTCCGGAGTGAAGTAATCGGCGGCAAAATTCGCTTCCCGAGGCTCTATCCATTCCAGGTCGCAGCCCACACCGAAACCGGGCAAGCCTACAGCGCACAGACAGCGGTCCCTTCTATGGCTGAGGGAAATGGAGACCGCAGTGGGTTCCCCGTTATAAAAAGCTTCCGGCGCACCATCATTGGCCGCACGGATTTGCAGGGACGAAAGCAAAATACGCTCTTTCGAACGATAGGCGCGGAAGGTCTGTTTGGCCGTCCAGCGGCCCAGCCGCCAGTCATTTCTTCGCTTTGGAAAACGGAACCCGGCCACGACTTCACGTTCTTCGTCACTCAGCCAATCATCATGGTCCGGGAGTTGTGATGCAGTTTGGGTGAGCCAGAATATGCTTTCCATTTGGATCCAACCACGAAACACACGAAAAAGACGAAAGAGAAAATTTCGTGCCTTTCGTGTGTTTCGTGGTTGATAGCTTTTACGCTTGCCCCTTCTTGCCCGCCTGGAATGCAAGCTGCAATGGCTGAAGCAAATCCCCCGGGATAGGATCCGGAAGATTCATGGTTTTATATCCGCGCAGAACCAAATACACTTCCCCCTTTCCGCTGGCCAGCTTCGCATCATAGGTCCCATCCGGATTGGGCGTGACAATTGAATAGAATGTTGCATCAGGGTCTTTTTCCGGCATGGACAGGAGCTTGAGTTCGGAAAAGGAATACGGGAGACCGAGCTGCGACTGAATCGCCAGCCCCGCCAAGCTCGCCGTCTGAAAACACAGTTCGACGAATCGAGGCGATGCGATCAGCGGCAGATCGGAGGGTTCGTGATTCGCCGGCAGGTTTTTTGCGAAGGAGGCGATGATATGCTCTCCTGCCCGCCATGCACTCTCGATGACCTGGTATGCGGGACCATGAAAGTATACTTTGTAAATATCCGACGCGTCGACTTTGGCGCCCTTCACCCGCCGGGAAATCGCTTCCTCTCGGGCAGCTTGCGGTTGCTGTAAAACCAGTCGCACTTGCCCCGCAAAATGCGTTGTCATCTCCGGCTCCGACTGGCCGTGAAGCACGCGCGAACCTACCAGCCTGCAATTGGCAATGATGTCATCTTTCTCAACTGAAAAATCCGCGCAGATCCGGAGATCACGCGGCTGGCTGCGATAGAACTTGAATGGAGTGAGGAAGCTCACATTCTCAATCGCACCGACATATCGATCGGGGAACAGAAGCTTCGCCGTCTCCGCCATTGCTTCCAAGCCCATGACGCCCGGTAAAACAGGGGTCATGTTGATCTGGTGATCGAAGAGGAAGGGCTGTTTTGCAGGGTCGAGCGCTGTTTCGACGGTTAGACCGCTGTACAAGCCCATTTCGTCGACCTTACCTACCATGACGCCGGATCGCTTTACAGCCGCCTCAAGCGCTTCGCCGCCTGTTTCCAGTCCGCCCTGAGGATCGAACTCTTTCACCAGAATACCGAGTCCCTGGCCGATGACCAGTTCACCGCGGGTGCCTGCAAGCAATTCCCGCCGCACGATCGGAATCCCAGCTTCAGGCGGCAACATATCGATTCCAGCCTGTTTCATAATAGCGGGAATCGATCCCCG
>Ga0187866_1004135_pt1 | contig 10380 bp, 8 predicted proteins | sample June2016WEW_11_1_3_FD_133013 | JGI IMG/M metagenome (GOLD analysis project Ga0187866, IMG submission 133013) | Peatland microbial communities from SPRUCE experiment site at the Marcell Experimental Forest, Minnesota, USA - June2016WEW_11_150 | ecosystem: Environmental > Terrestrial > Soil >... | reverse complement strand
CCATGGCGCCGACCGGCCGCTCGACATCGAAGAGCTGCTGGGCGCCTCCCTGCTGCGCCAGGCGGTTGAGCGGGTAAAGAGGCATTTTGTGGTGCGCGTGCTGCCGCCGCTGCGCTTCGCGCCAGCGGCGAAGAACGGCGGCTTTTTCGGCCTCGATCCCGAGACCGCACACGACCTAGTGGCTGAAATTGCCGCGGGGGTGAAGGCGGCCGGCTTTCACAAGCTGGTTTTCTTCAACACCAGCCCTTTCAACGAGCCGTTCGTGGCATCGGCCGCCATGGATGCACGGGCCGGACTCAACCTTCGCACCTATGTCATCCACGCCCGTTCGCTGGGTCTGGATCCTGGCCGGGACAATGCCGGCGAGGTCGCCCCGTTCGCGAGCCATCTGGCAGAACTGCTCGCGGAAATCCGCCAGCATCTCGCGCCCCCGGTTGCATCCCCCGCCATCGATCCATCGGTACTCCACGTTCCGCCTCCCGCGATTTTCCCGGCCTACCGCTCCCGTTATCTCCCGGCCCTCTCCTCCGCCCAGCTGACCGCCCTGCCCGCCAAAAAACGGCCGCTTGTCATTGTACCCACCGCCTCCATCGAGCAGCACGGCCCACACCTGCCGGTGGGGGTGGATGCGATCCTTGGCCAGGCCCTGCTCAGCGCCGCACTGGCCAAGCTGCCGTCCGACTTTCCGGTTTTCGTCGCGCCGTCCCTGACCTACGGCAAAAGCATCGAACACCACGGGTTCCCGGGAACGATCTCCATCTCGACCAGAACCCTGCGCCGCCTGGGGCTCGCGATGGCGGGGCAGCTGCGCGACGTCGGCATCCGCCGGCTCGCCTTCCTTAACACGCATGGCGGCAACAGCGCGGTGCTCACGTCCCTGCTGCACGAGATACCGGAGAGCCTCGGCATCAACGCGACGCTGTTGCGCCACGGCTGCCAACCGGACGTCAGCGTACAGGAGGCCGCGTGGGGTTTTCACGCCGACGAATGGGAGACGGCACTCCTGCTGGCCTGCGCCCCGGAACTTGTGCGCATGGACAAGGCGGTTTGTGAATACCCTGCCCGTCTTGGCGATCCCGGCGAGCTGCGGCCGGAAAATGCCGTGGCAACCTTTGCATGGATGACCCGCGACATTTCCCGCTGTGGCGTCATGGGTGATCCTACCCGAGCGACTGAAGAAAAAGGGCGGCGCTGGTTGTCCAACGCAGCCGATAATCTCTCGTCAAAAATCCGGTCGCTGGCCGGTGAATAAAGCAGGGCGGTGACGCATGGCTTTAATCCCCGTTTAACTCGTTGAACCCGCCGAAGTAATAGTAATTGACATCATCTTTGAACCTTGAACTTTTCCCCCCACAGCGTTTTTCCGGGCATGCGACTTTAGCATGGCGGATGACCCTGATCCGAGCATGATAGTTCACCACTGTTCACTGCAGTCGGCCGAATAGATGTGGAAATCTCATGGAAATAGCTGAACGGTTCACCCTCCCCTTTCGCTGGAAGCTGAGCCTTATCATCATCTCAGTCTGCGCCGTTTCGCTGCTGGCGGCGTTGGGCAGCTACTATGCCTTCGAAGTCTATCGCTTTCGCAACGAAATCGTCGCGAGGCTGGATGCGACCCAGCGTTTGTTGATGGAAAGCCTTGTCTCGTCCCTGGAGAAGGATCCGGCCGCAACCGATCTTTCGTTGGGCACACTCAAGAGCGACAACCTCATCGTGGCGGCGGCGGTCTACTCGGCGAACAACAAGCTCCTGAGCAAATACGTCAAAGAGGGCGCCAACGAATTCATTCCCCTGCCTCGGGTCGTGAACTTCTTAATATCTCAACCAACGAGGTCACGTTGTTCCGCCCGATCCTGAACAAGGAGGCTAAAAAACTCGGTACGCTGTACATGAAGGCCGGGGTCGAGCACCTCGCAACGGAGCGTTTCGGGGAGCCAATCCGCCTCATGGTGATCATCTTTCTCGCCTCCTGCCTGCTCGCCATGGTCGTCGCCCAGAGTCTCCAGCGCACCGTGACCAATCCCATCACCGAGCTGGCCGGCGCGGCCCACAGCGTCGCGAAGCGGCAGGATTTCAGCGTGCGGGTGAAGGAGCGGGGCAACGATGAAATCGGCACGCTGACGCGTTCCTTCAATCTGATGCTGCAGACCATCCAGCAGCGAAACGCCGAACTGGTGGTCGCCCACAAGAACGCCGAGGATGCCCGGGATAGCCTCCGGCAGGTCAACGAAGGGCTGGAACAAAAGGTGGCCGAGCGCACCGCGGAACTGGAACGGGCGGTGGTCGCCGCCAAGGAGGCCAATCAGGCCAAAAGTTCCTTCCTCGCCAAGATGAGCCACGAACTGCGCACGCCGATGAACGCGATCATCGGCTACAGCGAGATGCTGCGCGAAGATGCCGCGGACAAGGGCGAGGCGGACACCGCGGAAGATCTCCAAAAAATCCTGAGTGCCGCGCATCACCTGCTCGGTCTGATCAACGACGTGCTGGATCTATCCAAGATCGAGGCCGGCAAAATGCAGCTCTATCTCGAGACGTTCGATCTGCAGACCCTGGTCCACGAAGTCAGCAGCACCATCGCGCCCCTGGTCGAGAAGCGCAAAAATGAGTTGATTGTTAACTGCACCCCCGCGATCGGCTCGATGTATGGCGACGCCACCAAGATCCGCCAGGCGCTCCTCAACCTGCTGAGCAACGCGAGCAAGTTCACCGAGAACGGACGCATTGAGCTGAAGATCGAGCGCGAGATCGGCGACCAGCAGGTCTGGGTCCTCATGCATGTCATTGATACGGGCATCGGCATGACCGAGGAACAGTTGGGCCGGCTCTTCAAAGCCTTCACCCAGGCCGACGCCTCGACCTCCAGCAAGTTCGGCGGCACCGGTCTCGGGTTGGCGATCACCAAGCAGTTCGCCCAGATGATGGGCGGCGATATCACGGTCAAGAGTACCCCCGGTGCCGGCTCCACCTTCACGATGCGCGTTCCCGCCCGCGTCAAACCCGCGCGTTCGCCGTATGCCATCACGGACAAGGAAAGCCAGCCGGGGCCCGCCCCGAAGGGGCGCGTGCTGGTCATCGACGACGATGAGGCGGTTCACGTCGTGCTGACCAACATGCTCACCCGCGAGGGTTATTCGACCCGGAACGCCCACGACGGCAAGGAGGGACTGCGCATCGCTCGCGAGTACCGCCCCGACATCGTCATTCTCGACATCCTCATGCCGGGCATGGACGGCTGGTCGGTGCTTTCCCAGCTGAAGGCCATGCCGGGTTTCGCCGACATTCCCATCATCCTCCTGACCATGCTTGAAAACAAGGAGATGGGATTTGCCTTGGGCGCGGCCGACTACCTGACCAAACCCATTGACGCCCAGAAGCTCCTGCCGGTCCTCGAGCGGCACCGGACCCCCAAGCAGGCCGGAACCGTGCTGGTGGTGGAGGACGATCCTCCTTCCCGCGAACTGCTCGTCCGCATGCTCGAGAAGGAGAACATCGTGGTCAAGGAGGCTGGCAACGGCAAGGAGGCGCTCGATGTCATCCAAGGCGGCGTGTTGCCGGACATGATCATCCTCGATCTGGTGATGGCGGAGATGGACGGTTTCGAATTCCTCCGCCAGATTCATCCGCATCCCGAGTGGTCAAAGATCCCCGTGGTGGTGGTGAGTTCGCTTGATCTTAACAATGAAGCGCAGCAGGCTCTCAAGGGTCAGGTGGAACGCATCTTTCAAAAGGGAAGCTTTGCCCGAGAAGACTTGCTCCGGGAGGTCCGCGAGACCATCAATCAGCACATGCTGAAACGTCAGACCGGATCCGGCCAGGCAGCCGCCGAATCCTCCTAGCCTTCATCCCCTTCTTCATTCTCCCCCATGGCGAAGATCCTCATTGTTGAAGACAATGAAATGAACCGGGACATGCTCTCCCGGCGTCTCGAACGCCGCGGTTACACGACGGTGATTGCCGTCGACGGCGGCGCCGGCGTGGAAAAGGCCCGCACCGAGGCCCCCGATCTCATTCTCATGGATGTGAGCCTGCCAGTCATGGATGGCTGGGAGGCCAGCCGCCTGATCAAGGCCGACCCCGCAACCGCCGCGATCCCCATCATCGCCCTCACGGCCCACGCCATGACGAGCGACCGGGACAAGTCATTCAAGGCGGGCTGCAACGACTATGACACCAAACCGGTCGAACTGCCCCGCCTGCTCGGCAAGATCGAGGCCTTGCTGAACAAGCCTCCGGCACCGGCAGCATGAGCGAGCCTTCCCCAGACAGCGGCGGTGAGCGTCCTTCCGTCAGTGCGCAGAGCACGCTGAGCCCGTTTCTGCAGGCTCTCCAGTCCAACGACATCGAGACGCTCACCCAGCTCCGCCACGCCCTGCGCACCCCCCTCAACCAGATCATCGGTTACAGCGAGATGCTGCTGGAATCGATCGAGGACATCAGCGCGGAACGTCTGTTGCGCGACATCAAGAAGATTCACACCGCGGGCGGGCAGCTGCTGGCGCTGTTCAACGACGCCCTCGCCCCCTGGAAGATTGAAACCGGCAAGATCGACCTGCTCAGCATGCGGCGGGAAATGCTCACCCCGCTCAACGCCATCATCGGCTACAGCGAGCTATGCCAGGAAGAGGCGGCGGAGGCCGGCATGCCCGACGTGGTCAGCGATCTCAAGCGCATCAACCTGGCGGGGTATAACCTCCACCAGCTTTTCGAGAGCAAGGAATTCGCGATCAAAATCGACGTCGGCCCCGCACCGGCCGCCGCCAGTCCCGCCCCCTATGCCGTCATCGGGCCGGCGGTGCCGGCCAGCAAGTCGACGCCCCCCATGGAATTTCTCGGCAGCACCACCGCCCGGTATAGCGGCAACCTCCTGGTCGTCGACGATGATGCCATGAACCGGGAGATGCTGGCCCGGCGTCTCCAGCGCTCGGGCTTCAACATCACGACGGCGGAAAACGGCCGCGTCGCGCTCGATCTTCTGAAGCAACGGGCCTTCGATCTTGTCCTGCTCGACATCATCATGCCCGAGCTGAACGGCTTCCATACCCTCGAGTTCATCAAGGCCGACCCCAAGCTCCGTCATCTGCCGGTCATCATGCTCACTGCGCTCGACGAGGTCGACAGCACGGTCCGGTGCATCGAAGCCGGGGCGGAGGATTACGTGCCCAAGCCTTTCAACACCATCATCCTTCACGCGCGCATCAACGCCTCGCTCGAAAAGAAGCGGCTGCGCGACCAGGAGCAGGCCTACCTTTCCGAACTGCAGGCCGAGCGCGCCAAGTCCGACCGGCTCCTCCTGAACGTCCTGCCCACCGTCATCGCCGACCGCTTGAAGCAGGGCGAGCGGACCATTGTCGACAGCTTCCGCGAGGCCACGGTGGTGTTTGCCGACATCGTCGGCTTCACCAGTTTCTCCGCCAACATTGCGCCCAGCCGCACGGTGCAGTTGCTCAACGACCTCTTCTCGGGCTTCGACAAACTCGCCGAGACCTACGAGCTCGAAAAGATCAAAACCATCGGCGATTCCTACATGGTGGTCGGTGGCGTCCCCACCCCCCGGCCCGAGCATGCCGAGCGATGCGCCCTGATGGCGCTCGACATGCTCGAGGTGCTGCACCACTTCAACCGCCGCAATTCCCTCACCCTGGATATCCGCATCGGGATCAACAGCGGTCCGGTCGTCGCCGGCATCATCGGCACCAGAAAGTTCGCCTACGATCTCTGGGGCGACACCGTCAACGTCGCCAGCCGGATGGAGTCCCACAGCCAGCCGGGTATGATCCAAATATCGGAGAACACCCGCGCCCTGCTGGCTGACAAATTCATTCTCGAGGAGCGCGGCAAAATCGACGTGAAGAGCCGCGGCTTCATGGCCACTTACCGGCTCGTGGGGCGGAAAAGCTGATTCCGCGCCGGCCAGCAGCGGTGGACCCACCTTCGGAAGTCGAAATTCGTCCGGCCGCCGACGCCGATTTAACCTCGATCCTGGCGTTGTATCGCGACGTCGGCGACCGTCACGCGCTGCCGCTCGACCGGGCTCAGACCATTTTCAGGCGCATGCAGTCGTATCCGGATTACGCCGTCTATGTGGCGGTCGGCGCTGGAGAGATCGTTGGAACATTTGCGTTGCTGATCATGGATAATCTCGCGCATCTCGGCGCACCGTCCGGCGTGGTTGAGGACGTGGTCGTGCGTAGCGACCGGCAGGGACGCGGCATCGGCCGACGGATGATGCAGTTTGCGCGGGAGCGCTGCCGCGAGCGAGGCTGCTACAAAATGACCCTGTCAAGCAGCCTCCGGCGCGAAGCCGCCCATCGTTTCTATGAAACCTTGGGCTTCGAGCGGCATGGCTACAGTTTCCTGATGGAACTGTGGGATTCGGAAGGTTTCCGGCGCGAGCGGCGCGGCTTCCGCTTTTCCGGCCGCCGCCGATTTCTCCCGGCCTTGGCAGGGGACGTCACCCAGCCGTCCACTTGAAAATCGTCGTGCTCAGCGGCGGCAGCGTGAGAAGGAGCGATTGGCTGAATCCGTCCGCGGGCTCGTCCTCTGTCATCCGGCCGCCGTCGTTGCCGAGGCCACTGCCGCCATAGTACTGGCTGTTGGTGTTGATGACTTCCTTCCAGAGGCCGCGGCGCGGCACCCCGATGCGGTAGTCCGGCCGGATGACCGGCGTGTAGTGGCCGACGACGGCGAAGATGGTCTGCTCGAAGATGTCCAGCCGCAACCACGCGATCACGCTGGCGTCGGCATCCTGGCAGGCGATCCAGCGGAATCCCTGCGGATTGAGGTCATTGCGGCTGAGCACGGGCTCGTCCGCATAGAGCCGGTTGAGGTCGCGCACTAGCCGCCGCACCCCCTCATGGTCGTGATACTGGCAGAGATGCCAGTCGAGGCTCGCGGTGTGGTTCCATTCGTGCGCCTGGCCAAAATCATTGCCCATGAAGAGCAGCTTCTTGCCCGGCCACGCCCACATGAAGCCGTAGAGCGCGCGCAGGTTCGCGGCCTTCTCCGGGATGTGCCATGCGCCCATCTTGTAGAGCATGGAGGCCTTCCCGTGCGTGACCTCGTCGTGCGAGTAAACGCTGATGAAGTTCTCGGCGTACTGGTACAGCATGCCGAACGTGAGGTCGTTCTGGTGCCACTTGCGGTGGATGGGATCCTTGGAGAAGAAGTTTAGCGTGTCGTGCATCCAGCCCATGTTCCATTTGAAGTCGAAGCCGAGCCCGCCGTCCTTCGTGGGCTTGGAGACGCCGGCGAACGAGGTCGATTCCTCGGCGATCATCAGCGCGCCGGGGTAATACTGGTGCACGAGGTCGTTGGCCTGGCGGAGAAAATCCATCGCATCGAGATTTTCCCGGCCGCCGAGCTTGTTGGGCACCCATTCGCCCTCCTTGCGCGAGTAGTCGAGGTAAAGCATCGAGGCGACGGCATCGGCGCGCAGGCCGTCGATGTGGTAGCGGTCGAACCACGCGAGGGCGCTCGCGACGAGGAAGCAGCGCACCTCGTTGCGGCCGTAGTTGAAGATGAGCGTGCCCCAATCCTGGTGCTCGCCCTGGCGCGGATCGGCGTGCTCGTAGAGGTGCGTGCCGTCGAACTCGGCCAGCGCGAAGCTGTCCCGCGGGAAATGCGCCGGCACCCAGTCCAGGATCACGCCGATGCCGCGCTGGTGCAACTGGTCGACGAACCACGCGAAATCCTCCGGCGTTCCGTACCGGTGGGTCGGCGCGAAGAACCCGGTGACCTGGTAGCCCCACGAGCCGTCGAAGGGATGTTCGGCCACGGGCAGGATCTCGACATGCGTATAGCCCATTTCGCTCGCATAGTCGGCGAGCAGCGGCGCCAGCTCGCGGTAAGTCAGCGGACGCTCGGCGTCCTCGACCACGCGCCGCCACGAACCGAGATGCACCTCGTAAATGGAGAGCGGGCGGTCGGGCTGCCCCGCCTGCGCGCTGCGCTGCTCGAGCCAGGCGGCATCGTTCCACTGGTGCCGGCGCGTGTTGCAGACGAGGGCGGCGTTGTGGGGAGGCGCCTCGTAATAGGTCGCGTAAGGATCGGTCTTCAGACGGATGTGGCTGCGCTGGTCCCAGATTTCGTACTTGTACACCTCGCCCTCGCCCAAGCCGGGCACGAAGAGCTCCCACACGCCAGAGGACCCCAGCGACCGCATCGGATGGTAGCGCCCGTCCCAGCGGTTGAAATTGCCCACGACCGACACGCGCCGGGCGGTGGGCGCCCACACGGCGAACGAGACCCCCGGGACGCCGTCGATCACGCGCAGGTGCGCCCCAAGTTTGGTGTAAATGCGGTGTTCGTTGCCCTCGTTGAAGAGATAAAGGTCCTGCTCGCCCAGCGTCGGCAGAAACTCATACGGGTCGTAGAACTGCCGGATCTCGCCGCTGTGCAGCCTGACGCGCAACTGGTAGCGGAAGACTTGGGGCTGCCGGGGGATGAAAATCTCGAAGAAACCGTCGGGCGCGAACTGTTTCATCGGCCAGCGGGGCGCACCCCCGGCCATGAGCGCGACGGCGTCGCGCGCGTCGATTACGGCGCATTCCGCGGCTTCCTGGATGAAGGCACGCACGACCACCCCTTCGCTGCGGCCCCGTTTCGTCGGGTGCATGCCCAGCAGGCTGTGGGGCTGGTTGTGTTTGGCTTCGAGCAGGGATTTAAGCTCGGACTTGGAGATTTTCACCGGGACGGGAGAGTCGTTATTGGATGGCATTCTGCGCAGCTGGCGGCGCGGGTCTAGGCCATTCTGGGCCGGCCGTAGTAGTGCAGTTTGTCATTGCGGCTCTGCTGGCCAGCAGAACTTGGCTCGTGATGACCCGCAAATTGTGCCGGCCCCGAAGGTGGCGAAAGACGCCAAGCTGCTTACCCTCGAGGCGATGAAGATGCAGACGACGGTCTACGCCCCCGCCGACGGCATCGTGGACGGAGTCCTGGTCCAAGTCGGCGACACCGTGCAGAGCAAAGTAGCGTTGATGGCGCCTGTCTGGACGCGCTCAGCGCCGCACCACCTGCACCTCGCGCCCCGGTAGCACTGGCCGGCACAAGACCATTGACCCTGCCCGGAAACACTCTCTTGTGTGAGGGCCAAAATGAGCTCGCCGACGCCCTCGCTGGATGACCTGCGCATCGAGCGCAGTGGTAAACCGGATGCGCCGCCGCGCCTGCTGCTGGTGGCAACGGCGGTCGGCGTCGCCGCGGTCATCGCGGCCAGCTTCTGGTGGCTGACGCGACCCAAGGCCATCGAAGTGCACACGGTGCTGGCGCGCGAGGCCGCGAGCACGGGCGGCACCGAGCGCACGGTGTTGAACGCCTCCGGCTACGTCACCGCCCGCCGGGAGGCGACGGTTTCGTCCAAGATCACCGGCAAGGTCACGGAGGTGCTCGTCGAGGAGGGCATGAGTGTGAAGGAGGGGCAGATCCTGGCCCGGCTCGACGACACGAACGTCAAAGCCAGCCTGCATCTGGCCCGGGCGCAGTGGGAGTCCGCGCAATCGACCCTGGAAGAAACCCGCGTGCGCCTGAAAGAGGCGGAGCAGGAGCTGCAGCGGCAGATCGACCTCACCCGGGGCAAGGTCGCGACGCAGGCCGATTATGACCACGCCGCGGCGGCGGCCCTGGCCTACAAGGCCAGATTGGAGCAGCAGCAGGCGGATGCCACCGTGGCGGAGCGCACGATCGCCATCTGGCAGCAGCAGTTGGAGGACACGATCATCCGCGCGCCGTTTGCCGGCATCGTCACGTCCAAGAACGCGCAGCCGGGTGAAATGATCTCTCCCATGTCCTCGGGCGGCTTTACGCGCACGGGCATTTGCACGATCGTCGACATGGAATCCCTCGAGATCGAAATCGATGTCAACGAGAGCTACATCAACCGCGTGCAGCCCGGCCAGCCGGTCGAGGCGACGCTTGATGCCTATGCCGACTGGAAGATTCCCTGCAAGGTGATCGCCATCATCCCGACGGCCGATCGCGACAAATCCACCGTCAAGGTGCGCGTCGGCTTCGACAAGCTCGATCCGCGCATCCTTCCGGAGATGGCGGTGAAGGTTGCCTTCCGCGAGACCGCCGGACCCGCGCCGATCGCCGTCGCGCGCACGGTGCTCGTGCCCAAGGCCGCGATCCGGCAGCAGGACGGGCGCGACGTGGTGCTGGTGGTGCTGGGCGGGCGCACCGAGCGCCGCGCCGTGACCGTGACCAGCACGTCGGCCAACGAGACCGAGATCAGCGCCGGCCTGGCGGCGGGCGAGCGGGTCGTGGTCGAGGGACCAGGCGATTTGACGGACGGAGCCATTGTGAAGGAGAACAAGCCATGAGCGAACAGACCTCGAACGCCGGGAACGGCATGCTGGTGCAGGTGGACGGAGTGGAGAAAGT
>Ga0187866_1004133_pt1 | contig 10387 bp, 8 predicted proteins | sample June2016WEW_11_1_3_FD_133013 | JGI IMG/M metagenome (GOLD analysis project Ga0187866, IMG submission 133013) | Peatland microbial communities from SPRUCE experiment site at the Marcell Experimental Forest, Minnesota, USA - June2016WEW_11_150 | ecosystem: Environmental > Terrestrial > Soil >... | reverse complement strand
GCCACCGGCGCCGAAAAGCATTTCGAGATCATCGGCTCACTATAAATCGGGGGTCGGACCACGCTAAATATTTGCATTGTCTTGACATCCTGCTTTGGGAAGGGAGCAAATGGGGCCTTAGATCCCTTTTTCCGCAGGTGGCGGCTTCAATATCTGCATGCGCCCGAGGGCGCTTGTTTTTAGTGGCCTTTCATGTTTTCACACGCAGCGTCAGGTGCAACGCACGCTCTGACACCTCCATCATCCGCTTGACGGTCGCATCCAATTTCCTCCGATTATTGATCCAAGCTTCGAGGATCTCGGCTTCCCGCTGAGTCAACTTTCTGGAAACGGTTTTCCCATTCTTCTTGGATGTCCAGTAAAAGTACGGCCCGTGTCGAGCCTCCGCATCCCTGTGACAGATGCATTGAGGTTTGCCACAAGTAAGCATGCGGCGTTGTACGGTTCCGGGCCAGACCCATCCGATCTTCGCCAGTTCCCGCGCCATGAGGCTGTGCCGCCGCTGGCATTCCATGAAGGTCTTGGGTTGGCTGTATCTTTTGGCCATTTCGAAATCTTGTTGATTTTTGTATCCTACCATATTATATAGTAGGATATGCGGGAGGTCAAGCCCATGTCTTCCCAAAGTGACTCTTTCGACCTTGACTCCAAGTATCTCGGCGCTCTGCCGATTGCCAATCACTTCCTCGCCCGTCTCCAGATCGAGGCGTTGCTCGATTCTTGCCTGCCTTCCCCCGACCCTCGCTCCAAGGTGCCCGCCGCCCTGGTTCTGATGGCCTTGTTGCGCAGCCTGATCGTATGCCGGATTCCTCTTTACTCCATGGCCGAGTGGGTGGTTTCCATGCTTCCGGCTGTGCTCGGTTTGACTGCCGATCAAACCGGCGCCGTCAACGATGACCGGATCGGACGGGCGCTGGATGAACTGTTTCAGAGCGACCGGCAGGCACTCCTGACTCGATTCGTGCTCGGGATGGTCCGGGAGTTCGAGATCCGGCTCGATGAGCTTCACAACGACTCCACCACGCTCACCTTTCAAGGCGATTACGAGAAGGCCGACGGGCGTACCATGGACGGCAAGCCCACGCACCGCATTACTTTCGGCCACAACAAAGACGACCGGCCGGATCTGAAACAGTTGCTTTGGATTCTGACCGTTTCAAGTGACGGAGCCGTGCCGGTGCACTTCAAGGTCGACGATGGCAATGTCGGCGATCCGACGACCCACATCGAGACCTGGAACGTACTGCGTCAGCTGGTGGGAGGGCCGGGATTCCTTTATGTGGCCGACTGCAAGCTTTGCACCGGGGACAACATGCGCACCATCGACGAACAGCACGGGAGTTTCATCACCATTCTCCCCGGAAATCGCAAGGAGAACGACTGGTTCCGGGAATGGCTGGCCGCGCATGATGCTGCCTGGCAGGATATTACCTGGATTAAGCGTCCGGGACAGGCCGAGCCAGACAGGATTCAGGCTCTGGAGTCTCCCATCCCCGAAGTCAATGGGTTCCGGCTGATCTGGTTCCGCAGCACCCACAAGTGCCGTTACGATGCAGAAAAGCGTCAGGACGGACTGATTCGTGCCGGCAAGGCTCTGGAGAAACTGGAAGAAAAGCTGCAAAAGCCCCGCTGCCGCCTCAAGACCACAAAGACAATTAAAAAGGAAGCCAATCGGATATTGGAAGAAACAGCGACAGGGCGCTGGATCGAATACACCATCGAGCGCACCCTGGAGACGACCGGCGTCAAGGAGGAAAGCAAACAACCAGGAAAACTCTCACGCATCACGCGCACGCGCCGGTGGAGATTCCGATTGACATGGCAGACACGAAACCAGGTCGTTCATGCAGAAGCCCGAAGCGATGGTGTTGTGCCCCTGGTAACCAACTGTAAGCGGCTTTCTTCTCTGCATGTCTACGTTTCCTATCACTGCAATCAACCACTGATCGAAAAGCGCCATGACCTGCTCAAAAATACGCTCCAGGTCACTCCGGCTTACCTGCACAGCGTCAGCCGACTCGAAGCGCTTCTCTTTCTCGAATATCTGGCAGTTACGGTTCATGCTCTCGTCGAGCGCGAGCTCCGGAAAAAGATGGAAGACAACCATGTGAATGAAATCCCTGTGTATCCAGAGGCGCGTGAGTGCAAGGCGCCGACAGCGGAGCGGGTGTTCAATATCTTCGAGCACGTCCAGGTGCACAACCTGCTTGCGAACGGCCGCAGAATCCGGACCTTTCAGCCACAGCTGACACAGCTGCAACGGCAGTTGCTGGAGTTACTAGGAGTTTCACCCTTAAGTTACACAGATTGCAGAGAATAGGTGCTGCGCAGAATAGGAAATTGCAAGCGTAACTTGCGGAAAAAGGGGCGAAAAGGGCGTTCTCGGCTGGCTTATCGCTGGCGAAGCTGCACTCCGCCTGAGCAACCTGGAGGATGCGAACCTCATCAAGCATGTCTTCCATGCCATCCCGAGGCCCTTACGATGAATCCATCATCCAACGCGCAGGCTACGCTCTACCGTTTGCGCTTCGCGCCGCCAACCGCACAGGGGGGACCGATTGTGTTTACCTTTTCCGACCCCACGCCTTGGCAGGCGGTGGGCGAGGCCGAGTATTTGTCCGCTCCTCCCACAAGCGCGGCGTTCCCCGTCAATGAAAGAATCGACATTCTCGTCCTGCCTTCTTCGCTTAAGGATGACAGTCGTTGGCTTGAAGGTGCCCGCGCCTGGCTTACCCAACCGGATCAGCCCGAGGCGTTTTCCGTGCAGGCCGGTGGAATTCAAGTGTCCTGGCGGCCGGGTCAGGCAGTGATCGTCGCGCCCCCCGCGCAAGCCCTCGCCGCCCTCGAAGCCGTGGTTGATTTCGCTTATTACGAAAATGAATTGAGGAAGATCGAAAAGGAAATTGCTGGCGCTTGGCCGGCGGTTGAGGCAGATACGCCGCTGGCTTACAACACCGTTGTGTCCGACCTGTCGCGCGACAAAGAAACTGGCCAGCGCGTCCACCAGTTGTTTCAAAATCGGATGCGTCACGCACGTATCGAACCGCACCTGATTCGTCCACCCGCCCGTTTTTCACGCCCGGCTCGCGACCTGAGTGAAGGCTTGCGCGAGGCCGCGCTTTGTAAGGAGCGGGCGGAAACCGCCGACGGCCAGGTTGAAGTGCAGGAACATGTCTACGAAATGGCCAGCCAGCGGTTGGGCGAGTTCCGCCATGCCAGGCAGGGTTTCATATTGGAGACGATCATTATCGTGCTGCTGGCTGTCGAGGTGATCCTGATGATCATCGAGATTCTGTAGTACGGCCAGTAGGGTCGGACCACGTTAGTTTTTTGATTTATTGAGTTTAGATCGCGTCAGACCTCTTAAATCGGGGCGAGGCGCGATTTTGTCAAGCTGCGGCAGCCGCGCCCGTATTGAGACTTCCGGTCTTCCGACGCATCTAATGCCTCAAAACCGGCTTTTCGGCGAGCTGCCGTAAAAGGGGTGGGCCTGAATCCCATGCGAATTCGATACCGGGGTTACATCGTGTGCGGCTTCATTATTGTGTCTGCGCTGGCTGCGTTCGGCGCGGGTCAATCCACGATTACTCAGAAATCGGCTCCCCCGCAATCCATCCACGTGGAAGTCGAAATGGTGTCTTTGCCGGTGGTGGTTACAACCAGAGAGGGCAGGCGCGTAACGGATTTGACCGCAGATGACTTCACGGTTTTAGAGGACGGGGTTCAGCAAAAAATCAGTGGCTTCGATACCACGGACGAGCCAGTCGACGTCTTGCTCGCGCTGGACACGAGCGGTAGCGTTCAGCGAAGGCTGGCACTTATCCAGAATGAGGCCGTCGATTTCGTCAATCAGCTGCACCCCGACGACGAGGTGGCGGTGATGTCCTTTCCCCAGGATGTGACGCTTCAGCAGGACTTCAGCATCGATCGCAATCGGAACGCTCGCGCCATAAGGGAGACACGTGCCGGCGGATCCACCGTGGTTTATGAAGCCGTGTGGCTGGGACTTGAAGAGGTGCTCAAGCCCATAACCGAGAGATCTGCCTTTGTCCTTTTCACGGACGGCGTCGATACCGCGAGTCGCAAGGCCTCTATGCAAGAAACGCTGGAGCTGGCCAAGGAGACCAAAGCAACCATCTACAGTGTCTACTTTAACACCGAAGCGGATATGGGGCGGGGAGCCCAGAGGCCCATGGGCCGCGGCAGGAGGGGAATGTCCATACCACCCATTTTCTCGCCGGGCGGCTCAAACTCAGAGTACCAGCGCAGCCGCGCATACCTGGGCCAGCTTTCGGAGTTTAGCGGCGGCAAGGTATTTGACGCGCTGAAAATGGAGGATCTGTCCTCCGCCTTCCGGGAAATTGCCAACGAGCTAGCCAGCCAGTACAGCATTGGATATTACTCGACGAACCAGAAGCACGACGGCTCGTTCCGGAAAATCGAGGTCAGAGTAAACAGACCGGGTTTGATCGCCCGCACGAAGAAAGGCTATTACGGAAAGAAGGATTAGAAAAAGGTTGATCCTCGCTCACCTTTTCCCGCTAATCGTCCTTGCGGAGAATCGACTCTTCCTGCCCGCGCGTTCCGGGTCCCCAGTCGTCTCCTTTCAATTCAGGATGTCTATTTGAGTGACGGGATGAACTTCCCAGCGCGTACCACGGGGATCGGCCTGGTCAGAGGCGTCGTAGAAAAGCCACCCGGTCACCTTGACATGCTTTCCAAGAAGACTGCGAACGCTCTTTTCGGAAAGGGCTGCATTCATTTTTTGCCAGGCCGGCGGCACCTCCGCGATGACCCATTTGGTTGTGCTGGTCTCGCCTGCATTGGCGGCCAGGAATACAACAACATCGCCATCAGGGTCCTTCTCCACCTGTAGGATATACCCTTCCAGCATGGCCCCTTTTGCTTGGGACCAATCGTTCTGCCCCTTCTTTGCCAGAAGGGATGAAATGGAAGCGCTCGAGTCGATGTCTGCATCCTTAGGCACCACCGTCCGACCTTTTAACGCGGAAACTCCTTGAGACCACGCCAGAGTTCCCAGAGTTCCGGCAAGGACTACGGCAAGCGTCATATAACGAAAACCGCGCATGTTCATGATGTACCTCCCTAGTGTATAAGCGCTAGGATAGCATATGCTCACTCCTATTCAGCAGGAATATGTTGCAAAACTAGACATCTAAAATGTAGAGTATTTCAACAAACTGCGATAGGTAAGGTTGATTCGGGAGATAAACTCAATTTGAGCGCGTTCCTTGATGGGTAGGCCCGACCATGCAGGTATAGCCGCACACGGCTCTCCAGAGCCCGAGTGCCGTCAAGATAAAGAGCATGATGCAGTCGGCGATAGGACGCCAGAGCCCCTCCCAGATCGAAGAGACCCCAGCCGGCAAAACACCGGTTGGGCCAGCAACGGTTTAGCGTGGGGTTCCTTTCTCGCTATCCTGGATCTTCATCTCTTCCCTCACGCCCGCTTTCAGGAACGCTCTGATCAACTTCAGAACCTTCCCTGCGGCTATCCGCCAATTGACCTGATCCAGCAGCTTCTCGTGATCGATGTTGTCGTAGCATCCGGTTATGTCCGCACCCCAAACTCTCCCCCAGAATCTAACAGCAGAGTGCGCTTCTGGTGGCATGAGGGAATTATCGGCAGGTTCTCAGCACTCACTTGCGATGAGCTGTGCCTCTTGTGTAGACGGTGTAGGTTGTTCCGGGCATCGCGATCGAGAACGTAATCGTCAGGGCGCGATCGGCATTCAGTTCGTAATCCAGGCGATAGCGCGGGCCTGTCTTTGACTCCGCGGACTCGAATACGGCCTTGCCCTTCCCGGGTGACGTGACCAGGTAGTTTATCGCGTGGCCTTCGTTGTCGACGTAGAAGCCCCTGATCTCTGTTTCACCCGTCAATTGATACAGGATGAGCAGATCCTGGTGCGAAATCCCGGTTTGTTCGCCGGGCTTGGGCGCGTAGTCGGCGCGGTTTTTGCGGACCAGGATCTTGTCCCCCAGGTCGAAGGCAAAGGAGGTGCCTCCGGAGATCGCCTCACCCGGCTGTCCCGTGCCCTCTACTCCAACCCATTCGCCCACGAGGAACCGCAGGGATTCCCAAGGATCCGCCGCCATGCCCGCCTGCGGGACCGCCGTTTTTTTGTTTTGAAGGCCGCCGTACAGACTCACTCCTGCGCTGTGCAATGCAGCGAGGCAACAAAAGACCATTAGCGATATCAACGGTGTCTTCATGAGCATCCTCCCCAGATATAATCACCAAGTTCGCGCCCGGGTTAGAGCCGGAGCTATTCGTAGCGCACTGCAACGATTGGATCGAGGCGTGAGGCACGTCGCGCGGGAATGTAACATGCCAGGAGCGCTACGCCGGCGATGGTAAGCGACACGGTGCCGAAAGTCACCAGGTCCGTCGGGCTCACGCCAAATAGCAGGCTTGACATCCAGCGTGTCAGGGCAAACGCTCCCGCCAATCCGATGGCCACGCCTGTTACGATCATCCGAATTCCCTGCCGCACGACCAGCTTGAGCACATCATGCGGATGCGCTCCCAGGGCCATGCGGATGCCGATCTCGTGGGTGCGCCGCATGACAAATTCCGCCATGACCGCGTACACCCCAATCGCCGCCATGATCAAAGCCAATGCGGCGAAAATCCCGAGCAGGAGCATCTGGAACCGCCGGGCAGCGAGCGATGCGCCCAGGACGTCCTCCAGCGGCCTGACACTGTAAACGGGTTGATTCGAATCCAGCACCATGACCTCTTTCCGCACTGCAGCGGCGAGACTCATCGGATCGCCGGCTGCTCGGATCACTGCGCTCATCGTGGGCCATGGATTCTGAAAGTATGGGACGAAGATCGCCGGTCCCGGTTCGGATTCCAGGCCTGCCGACCTGACGTTTCCCACGACTCCCACGATCGCACGGGGCGTCGTGTCGGCCCCGATGGTTGATCCAAGAATCAGCCGCCGGCCAAGAGGGTTCTGGTTTGGCCAGAAACGACGAGCCACGATCTCATTAATGACCACCACCGGGGTAGTTCCCATAAGGTCGCGCTCCGTGAATCGGCGTCCCTGCAGGAGCGGAATCTGCATGACCCGGAAAAAATCAGGGCTGACGCTGACGTAATCAGCCAACGGTGCCTGTTCTGACGGGAGAAGGGACCGGCCTTCCACCATGAAATCAACATTGAGATTCCGGTCGGCGAGCGGCAGATGGCTGACCAAGCCAGCGGACGCCACGCCGGGCAGAGTGTCGACGCGCTGCAGGAGTTGCTGGAAAAAGGCGATTTTCTGCAGACCCTCAGGATATTTAGACTCGGGCAAGGAAATCGTCATCGTCATCACGTTCGTCGGGTTAAAGCCCGGTTTCACCGCCAGAAGTCCGACGAAACTTCTGACCAGCAGTCCTGCCCCGATCAGCACCATCAACGCCAATGCCACTTCGGAGATGACAACGGCATTGCGGAGGAATGAAAGACGCGCGCCTGCCGTGGTCCGGCCTCTGCCTTCCTTGAGCGATTGGCTCAAGCCGGGTCTGGAAGCGTGCCACGCGGGTATCATCCCGAAACCAAGTCCAGTCACCAGCGAGACCAGCAAGGTGAATCCGAGCACGGTGCGATCAATTCCGATCCCGCCATCACCAGGAAGAACGGCGGGGCTGAGAAGCACGAGCAAGCGCGTGCCCTGCTGCGCCAGCAGCAGGCCCAACCCACCGCCCAGGAGAGCGATCAGAACACTCTCTGTCAGCAACTGCCGGATCAGACGAGACCGGCTCGCGCCGAGCGCGATGCGGACGGCGATCTCCTGTCCTCGCGAAGTAGCGCGTGCCAGCAGGAGATTGGCAACGTTTGCGCACGCGATTAGAAGGACGAGAGCGACCGCCGCTCCCAGAACCAGCAACGCAGGCCGGATGTTCGCAACCATCTCCTCGTGCAGCGGGAGGATGGTGACATCCCAACCGGCATTCGCTTCCGGATACTGCCGTTGGAGCCGGAGGGCTATGGTGTGCATCTCCGCACGTGCCTGGGTCAGCGTGACGCCGGGCTTTAGACCTGCCAGAACGGTCAGGGCACGAGATCCGCGCTGCGTCATAGCGTAGGGTTCAAAAGCCAGAGGGACCCACAATTCGGCGTCAGGGAGCTTGAGGTCAGATGGCAGGATCCCGACAACCCTATAGCTCCCTCCATTGAGTGTCAGAGATTTGTCTATGAATTCGGGGTCAGCCCCGAAGCGGCGCCGCCACAAGCCCTCCCGAACCAGCACGACTGGACTGCTGCCGAACCGATCTTCCTCGGGCAGAAAAGTCCGGCCCAAGATAGGTTTTACCCCCAACAATGGGAACAGGCTGGCGGACACGCGTGCCCCTGTGACGCGCTCGGGCTCGCCGCCGCCCGTGAGGACAAACCCCCAGTACCTGTACGCCGCGATGTGCTCCAGAGTTTGGCTTTGGGTGCTCCAGTCGACAAAGTTGGGCGGCGAGACCGCGGCCCGGTCCATCTCATGCTGAGGACTGGATTCCCACAGCGTGATGAGCCGGTCGGGATTCTGAAACGGCAGCGGACGCAACAGCACGGCATTGATCACGGAAAATATCGCGGTGTTGCCGCCGATGCCGAGTGCCAGGGTCATCACGGCTGCGATGGCGAAGCCCGGATTCTCGCGCAGCATGCGGATTGTGTATCGAATGTCTTGAAAGAATGTCCCGGCCAACGGCAAGATTCGCGTTGCGCGGTGAATCTCAACATCTTGCTTGAAATCGTTATCCAGGCGGTGCCTTGAGACAACTCCGAGAATTCGGGAAGCCAGTACTTTCAACCTGCCAAACATGGCCCTGCCTCGGCTCTACGAGAAGTATGGGAAATCGCCTTATTGTGCTGGAGGGAGAATAGCATGGGTTGGGGCACAAGGCCTGGAGAATTGCCCCGGCTTTGGCTTTCTCTTAGGGAGATCGCTTTAGATTCTACAATGCGGACGCACAGCCAGAGGTTCGATATGTAGTGTTTGACACTACAGCCGGACGGCGCTATACTCGCCTCGTGGCACGGGTAATTGAATTTGGTTGGGACCAATGGAATGTGCAGAAGAACGAGGTGAAACACGGAGTCAGCCGGCTTGAAGCGGAAAGTGCCTTCCACGATCCCCACTATCGGCTTTTCCGGGACCTTATCCACTCTATGCATCGCGAAGCGCGCTATCTGTTTTATGGCTGGAGCCTGGAAAATCGGATATTGACGGTGGGATTCACACTGAGGGGAGCGCGTATTCGCGTGATCACGGCCAGGCCTGCGTCACGAAAGGAGCGGAGGATTTATGAAGAGGACTAGTAACAAGACCGGCGGGCAAAACTCGCGGCGCGTGATCGCAGATTATGACGCGGTGGACACCTCCGGCATGATTGACCGGTCGAAGCGGTTGAAGTATGAAGACATCGGCCTTAAGCTCCCGGAGGTCCCGCCGACCCAGGTAATTTCAATCCGGCTCCCATCGATGCTCTTAAACAATCTTCGCGCCATCAGTTCAGAAACCGATATCCCCTATCAGGCTTTGATCAAACTCTTTCTTTCGGATTCAGTAGCCAAATTCAAAAAAAATTCTGCGCGAAAGGATGCCATGCGGGTCAGGGCTTGACCGATCTCCTGATTAGAGAATCAGAGACTGCCAGACACGAATCTCGCAGTGCCTCCTACTCACCGCCGCAGTGGTTCCCACTTCCAGGGTTCGTAATCTCCTACTTCTTGAGCAAGGCCAGGCCCTCTGCGAATGTCAGGTCGTCGGACACGCGCAGGAAATCGCTGTAGGATTCATCGGTCCTGATCACAAGGCTCTTGATGATCAGAATCTTACCCGTGAATTCCAGCCTCATGTGGGTGACGTTCCATAAGCGGTCCCCAACTTCACCCTGCTCCACCTGAAAATGGCCGCCCTTGTAAAGGTGGCCGAGAATGCCCATTCCGAAGTTGACGTCTCGGTATAGTGACCCATCAATCTTGGCGATCCGATGCTTGCTGGCGTCGATCAACAGGTAACCCTGCATTCCCGTAAGCATCTGCTCGACACGCGATGGCGCGTTGTACCTGGGATTGGGTTGAAACTTCAGGCGGATCAGCTCACCTCCCACGCTGCCAACGCCGGCCTTGCCTACGTCGGTCCCGTCGTACCGGTAGATAAACGCATTCGGCAACGCCCGCACGATGCGGCTGACCCGGTCGATGTCTTCCTTCTCCTGCTTCTGCTTGCGCTTCAGATCGTCGGGATTATTTACCAGACTCCGCAGCTTTGCTTCTTCGGCCTGCAGCTGCTCTGCAGTCAGGGGTTGATCGTCGACGGCAATCAGCAGGCCGGCCATTGCCTCGCGGGTTTGCACGTAAAGCTTGGTCTGGGAGCCG
>Ga0187866_1004127_pt1 | contig 10397 bp, 8 predicted proteins | sample June2016WEW_11_1_3_FD_133013 | JGI IMG/M metagenome (GOLD analysis project Ga0187866, IMG submission 133013) | Peatland microbial communities from SPRUCE experiment site at the Marcell Experimental Forest, Minnesota, USA - June2016WEW_11_150 | ecosystem: Environmental > Terrestrial > Soil >... | reverse complement strand
TATCACGCGCCAGCGGATCGATGCCGATGCCGCGGAAAATGACGGGCAATGACAGCAGCAGGCTGGCGGCGTTGACCGAAGCCAGCAGCATGCCCAGCGTGGTATTGGAAAGCACGACCCATTTATACCTTGGGCCGACGGGGCGGGGCGGCGATGACATCAAAGCAAGCACTCCTTAGGCACATTCATCAAACATCCACAGCCGCGCACTCAGGTAATGGAGAAGCAAAAAGGTATTTAGGTGAAGGTCAATAAATGACGATGTTTTTTCCTTAAAGTGTGCGGCGGCAAGTAACACACCAAAAAATTATATACATTGAAAGTATAGAATTTATCGAGTAACTTTTCAATAAAAGCCGGAACCCACGTAGGACATGCCGAAGAATGCCGATATATGAATTCGTTGCAACGGAACAGTTTAATGCAGGTTTAACCGCGAGCCTCAAGATAACACCAGCCCGCACGGGAAAATTGAACGAGGCTGACTGCCCCCGAATAGCTAGAAAAAACCTAAGTTTTTTCCGGAAGCAGCCAGCCCCGTATCTTCTGACACTTAAAAACTATCGATCAGACGCGTTTATTTTTTACCGGCTTTTTTATCCGGCGGTTTGGTGAAATTCTGGCCGATAATAACGGAATCGAAAGATTCCGCCATCATGATATGCCCGAACATAATCGGCTTGTCCACCCGTTTGAAATTGAGCGGGCAATGCGGCAGGTTGCCGGGGACATAGACCCAGGTGGTATTCTTGATAACATGCATTTCCGCGTCTTTGCCTTCACCGAGGGTAAACTCCACCTCTGCCCCGAATTCCTTAAAATTCATCGGGTCGCCGCCGATAAAATAGAGGATTTCGGCCACGGCATGCGCATGGGGTGTAGGTATCATCAAGAAGGGCCGGTAAATGGGGCGCAGCACCTGGACCAGGGGCTCATCCCACCCTTTGACACGTTCATGCTGGCCGATGCCAATGTACACCGGCGCGTCCGCCGGCGTGCCCGGATGATTGATTCCCCAGGGTTCCGTCAAAAAATACTTATCAAATTTTCCCTTAGCCATTTTCAACTCCTTTTTTATTTATCGTTGATTGCTAACATTTAAGCATAATATACTTTTTTAATCAATTTTTTTCAATATATTGCGATATTACGCCATTTACCTCCCGAAGTAAATCCGGCTTTATTTATAGACGCCGTATTCCTCGACGGCTTCTATCATGGCGCGCAGGTTATCCGGGTTGCCCTTATCGATGCCCGCGCCGGAAGTAAGGACGTAACCGCCGCCTTCACCGCAGACTTCGATAAGGTGCCGGCAATAAGCCTTCACCACTTTGGGTGTGCCGGTGATTAATAACGAAGCGGGCACGTTGCCGGCAATGCAGGCTTTGCCGCCGAGCAGTCGCTTGGCCTTATCCATATCGGTCTGGTCGAAGTGCCAGTAAACTTTCTTTTTCGGCAGGTCCGTTACCAGGTCGAGGCGGTTGGTATATTTGCCCTCGGCGAAGAGACACGGCACGCAGCCTTCATCTATCAGGCCCAATACCACCTTCTTCAAGCCCGGCCAGTAAAATTTCTGGAACTGAGCATCGGACATGAATACATCGTCCCCCTTGTGCAGGGCGAAGAAAACTATCGGGTTGCGGGAGGCATTGGCCATCTGCACACCCACATTGATATTCATCGGGGTCAGCATCTCGATGGCTTCGAGTATCTTCTCCGGCTGCCGATACATATCCATGACGATGCCCCGGGTGCCCCTCAACGTGTCCGCCAGGATATCAAAAGGCGCATGGGACTGCCCGCCCCAGAAAGACGGATAGCCCGCCTCCAACCCTTCCCGGGCGAACTCCATAAAGGGTTTGTTCCAGTTTTCTTCCTCGATGCCGTAATCGATGATGGCCTGGAAAGCCGCGCGCACGTCCGCCCTGATGGCCGGCATTACGAACCGGTTGGCCATACCCAGCATGTGTGAAAGCGGTGAAAAGCTGGCAAAAGGCTGGAGCGCCCCCAGCGAACGCGGCAGATAAAAGCGGAAACACCAGTCGCCGGGATCTTTAACCAGCAGATCATATTCATCCGCCTTCATGTATTCGCCTTCCACGAAGTTGGGCAGGCTGGCGTCATCCGGCAGACCATGGCCCGGCCAGCGCATTGTCAGACTTTGGAGGATCTCCGATCCCCGGGCGGACATGGCGCCACCACCGGAAAAAGTATCGCTTTGCGGGAAATCCTTGAAGAATTTACGGTAGGCGGCGCAGGCTCTTTCATTATCGTACATGGCTTCTTTAAGCGTCATCCCGGAATAATGGAGCGGAAAGGAAGGTAGCAATAACGGCACACGGTCAGGTATCTCGCAGTTAATCGCCTTGATCAGCCGTGTTACCCGTTTTTTATAGTTTGTTTCCGCGGCTTTGCCGGAAAATTTAACATTCTCCGGCGATAGCCAGCGCGCGAATCTTTCGGCGCGCTTTTCCTCCGGCGTCATCTGGTCCCAGTTTTTCTTCACGTAAGTTCCTCCTGAAAAATAGATTTTATCTTAAAATACGGTCTTTCTAACTAAAAATTCACCTTATTGACGGCCTGTGATATAATGGGGCAAATGTTAAAACAAGAAAAAATTCCCAACCGACGGAAATATAACACAATTTCCGCTGGTTCGACAACTGAAACAACTTCCCTGCGGCGGGCGACCGATATTCTCAACTGCCTCGGTAACGATATCAACACCGTCACGGATATCGCCGCTTACCTGGGATACAGCACCTCCACGGTACACCGGCTGTTGCAGAATATGAGCAAACTCGAGTGGGCGACCCAGGATGTCAATAACCATAAATACTACCTGGGCCCGATGGTAACACAACTGGCATCAAACCAGATCGCTGCCCATAAGTATCTGATTATGCACGCGCTGCGTGAGATGACGCACCTTTCCACCATCACGCAGGAGACAATCAGCCTGGCGATTATGGTACAACTGCGTTATGTACTATTACACGAAATTTCCAGCACCTACACTCTAAAAATAACCGAGGAAAGCAAAATATTAAGCCCGGTTTACTCCGGTGCCACATCTAAAGCGCTGCTTGCCCAGCTCGATGATAAAGAACTGAAGGCAACCTTAAAGCACGTCCGGTTCGACCGGGCCGCCGACAACCCCACGATAGATAAAAACATTCTTTCAGCCCAACTGCAGGAAATCAGGCGGCAGGGATATTGTGTGACCAGCGGTGAAAGGATTTCCGGGGGCCTGTGCATCTCCGCACCGATTAAAAATTACATTTATCCCGCCACGTTAAACATCCTGGGGCCGGAAGAGCGCCTGAAACCAAAGGTCGACCAGTTCATCAAGGAATTGCAGGCCAGCGCCGACCGGATTTCTGAAGATATTGAGGGAGCATTTAATAACAAAGGAGGTGATGAATGACTTAAGTGTTTGTTATCCGTCATCATACACACAACTTTAAGGAGGAAAAAGTAATGAGGAAATTCCTATTCATTTTTATTGCCGTGCTATTAATCGGTGTGATGGTACTGAGCGGATGCAGCAAATCCACTCCCACCACCTCACAGTTGCCCCCAACCTCAAAAACGCCTTCGGCCACCCCTACGGCTACTACCCCGCCCGCCCCCAGCCCCGTCTCGGGCGGCACGCTGAGAATTATTGGCGGCGCCATTCCTAAAGACATCGGTTACCCGCCGGAATATGCCCCTAACGATTCTTTCCAGGAGCTGCCGGTCCTGGAACGTCTTTGCCAATGGGGAGATAATAAGGGCAATCTGGTTCCTATCCTGGCCACATCATGGGACGTCGATCCCACCGCCAAGACCATTACCTGGCATATAAGGCAAGGCGTAAAATTCACGGATGGTACTCTTTTAAATGCTCAGGCGGTGGATTGGAACTTACAGTTGGAAACGACTACTAGCGCTATAAGCGGTGGCCAGTTCATCCAATCAACCGAAGTCAAAGATGACTATACCCTCGTGATGCATCTGAGCCAATTTAACTGGGTGATGGTAGAAGACTACGGTTTACTACAGGCTCTATCCCCGACAGCCTTCTTAACTGCCGGCGGCACGATTCCGTCAGGCAGTGATAATGCAACGGAAATAGCCTGGGCGCGCTCTCATGTGGTCGGGACCGGGCCCTTCACCGTCAGTGATTGGGTCAGAGATGACCATATCACTTGGGTGAAGAACCCCAACTACTGGCAGCCGGGCAAGCCGTACCTGGATTCGATAACCATGAAAGCGATTACCGACACCACGGTTGCCTCCGCTTCATTACAGGCCGGCGAAGCTGATGAGTGGATGGATACCTCTTCGGTGAATGATATCCTGACACTGGAGACAAAGGGCTTTAAAACTGTTCAGGGCCCTGGTTATTTCAACCTGTTGCTTATGAGTGATGTCGATACAGCCAGCCCGCTTAACAATATAAAAGTACGCGAGGCTATCGAGTATGCCATTGACCGGCCGACTATGGCCCAGACATTAGGGCAGGGCCTCTTTGAGCCGCTCACCCAGATGACTTGTAGTACCTCTCCCGCCTACATCCCGGGTTATGACCCGCGGCCTTACAACGTTGCCACAGCCAAACAACTCCTGTCTGACGCTGGTTATCCCAATGGCCTCACGATGAAGATTCTGGGAGCATCCGGTGGAAATACCAATGATGTGATGGCCCTGTTTAAGTACGACCTGGGCCTGGTGGGCATTACCGTTGAGCCTGACATCGCCGATCTGGGCCGCTACTTTGGCGCGATATTCGGTGGCGCTAAAGGTGGCTGGGATGGTCTTTGTTTTACGGCTTCCGGTATCAACCCGGACGCTTCGGACCTGTACGTTCACTTCGGCCCGAACCCGATGACGTTCGCCACTCCCAACATCTTGAAAACCGATACATTCACACAACTTTGTAACGCGGGGTTGGATCCCAGCATTACGAATGCTGCTCAGGCCATGCCCAAGATGCAGGCAGCCTTTAAGCAGTGTGAAGAAGACTGCTTGTTCATTCCGATCTTCAGGAGCTATGAAGCCACCGTTGTATGGCCTTATGTACATACAGACTATCCCGCGATCCATGGCATCATCTGGCATCCTGCTGAAGACTGGATGGAAAAACACTAATACCTGAATACCGGGTTACCTTGGGCCGACTGGTCCGCTGGCATGGCAAGCCGCCGGAGGGCCAGTCGGCCGGACAAATTAGTAACTGTTCCGCCACGGACATTAAAACCGGATAAGGAATATACTTTATCAGCCTGACACCGAGGTGTAAAAATTGACAACATACATTATACGGAGAATATTACTGGCCATCATAGTGCTCATCATCGTTACACTGATTGTCTTCTTCTTGATGCGGCTATTACCCGGAGACCCTATATTGATTTATGTCGGGCAGCAATCTTCGGTTCAGGCTATGCCGCCGCAGCAGGTTGAAGCCCTCCGGCATGAGTACGGCCTGGACCAAAATATTGCGGTTCAGTATTTTAAGTGGATTGGCGGTATTTTGCGGGGTAATTTCGGCACCTCTATTTATTATCATGAGGAAGTGAGTCATCTTTTGGCGGAACGCCTCCCGAAAACCGTGTATATCGGGTTTCTTTCTCTTGTTTTCGGAGCAATAGCCGGTATTGCTATTGGTATCTGGGCCGGCGTAAAAAGAGGTAAATGGCCGGATAAGGTAATTACGCCGCTGACATATGTGGGCATTACCATACCGGTATTCTGGTTAGGAATTTTGATGATATATGTATTCGCGCTGAAATTACACTGGCTGCCGACCTCAGGATATACTTCACCGTTCAAAGATTTCTGGCTCAGTACCCGCCAGCTTATTATGCCGGTTTTTTGTTCCTCACTGTTTGCCATCGCAGCTAATGCACGGCAAATGCGTTCCAGCATGCTGGAGACCATTGGTCAGGATTTCATCAGAACTGCCTGGTCCAAAGGGTTAAGCGAACGTGTTGTGGTACTGAAACACGCATTAAAAAACAGCCTGATACCTGTGATTACACTGGTGGGGATGGGGGTCGGGGGAATACTCGGCGGGTCGGTCCTTATCGAGACCGTATTCGCTATCCCGGGCGTCGGCCGTTTGTTGGTTAGCAGTATTTTCGGCCAGGACTATGTCGTCGTTCAAGCGATTACTCTGGTTATTTCCGTCTCAATTTTAGTCATGAATCTTCTGGTAGATTTATCATATGGTTGGCTCGATCCCAGAATTAGGTATGGATAGGTAAAGATATGGCAGAAGAAAAAGCCCAAACAATGGAATTTTCAGAAAACAAGAGCCGGGGCAGCGAATGGAGACGGTTCCGGCGGGTATTTTTCGCCCGCGGCGCGGTCATGGTCGGCCTGATAATATTATTAATAACATTCATTGTAGCTATCTTCGCTCCTTTTCTAGCGCCTTACAATCCCTATACGCCCGGTGTAGCGAAGTCTCTGGCGCAACCCAGCGCCCAGCATTGGCTCGGAGCGGATTTACTGGGCAGGGATACGCTAAGCCGATTGATTTATGGTTCCAGAACGGCACTGGAGGTGGGTTTTATTGCGGTTGCCGTAGGTTCCATTATCGGTATTACTTTGGGCATCGTTGCCGGGTATACGCGGGGAATTGTCAGCACCATCATTATGCGAGCGATGGATGCGATGATGTGTTTCCCGATGTTAATCCTTTCCCTGGTTATCGCGGCCCTGCTGGGTAACGGCATCGTTAACGTCATCATCGCCCTGAGTATTTCCTCGATACCGGGTTATGCCCGTGTGGTTTACGGGCTGACGCTAAGTATCAAGGAAAATGATTATATCCTGGCACAAAAAGCCCTGGGTTCAGGGAGCTGGCGTACCATGCTTGGCCATATCCTGCCGAACGCCTTTCCCCCCCTGATCGTCCTTGTGACCATGCAGCTGGGCGGCCTTATCCTGGCGGAAGCCGGGCTAAGTTTCCTGGGCATCGGTATTAAACCACCCGGGGCGGCCTGGGGCGCCATGGTCAACGCCGGTTACCCATACCTGACAACAAATGTCTGGCTCTCCTTTGCCCCTGGCGTGGCCATCATGCTGGTTGTCTTTGCATTTAACATGGTCGGCGATGGCTTAAGGGACGCCCTTGATCCCAAGCTGAGGGGATTGTTATAGCTTAATACTTGATATTTGTCCCTCACGGTATAATTCCCATAAATAAAAGGAACAGGAGTAAAAAATGAGCACGTGGCATGAATACTTAAAAACACAGGGTCATGCACCGGACTGGCCATATCCGGTCAGCTATGACAAAGAGCAGGAGATCGATGCCGATGTCCTGGTGATTGGCGGCGGCATCGCGGGCTGCTGGGCGGCCATCGCCGCGGCCAGGCAGGGATTGAACGTGGTTCTGGCGGAAAAGGGCGATACCGTACGGAGCGGCGCCGGCGGCCCGGGCTGCGACCACTGGTGTAACGCTCCCGCCAACCCGCTGTCCAACGTTGACCCGGACGAGTGGGCGGAGCACATGGCGGACCGGCCGTATTGCAACGGCATCGGCCTCCAGATACAGTGCCGCGAAGACTGGGACACGTTGCTCGAAATGGAGCAAATAGGCGGCAAAATAAGGGATACCAAAGACGAACATAAAGGCGCACAAGGCCGGGATGAAAAGACCAAACTGATGATATCCCCGCGCTACACTAAAGTCCACAGCTACGTCCCGGATATGATCAAACCGATTACCTTCAAGAGCAATCCGGACGAAAAACTCAACAACGTGGTTATCCGGGTCTGGGGAAGCACCTTTAAGCCAGCTTTGAAAAAAGAATGCAAGCGCCTGGGGGTGAAAATCTACGACCGGGTGATGGTAACCGGCCTCCTGACGGATAAAGGCGTCCAGGGCGGCAGGGTCATCGGGGCGTTAGGCTTCAACAATCGCACCGGCGAGTTCATGATTTTCAAAGCTAAAGCCACCATCCTGGCAGCCGCCGGAGGTGGCTCGATGTGGCTGATCAACACCGAACTGGGCGGGTACTCTAATATGATGTCCCGGACGAGCACCGGTGACGGCACCGTCATGGCCTGGCGGGCTGGGGCCGAATTGACCAAGATGGAAGCCACCGGCATGATCGGCATTGCCACCGGCCTCAAGCACAAATGGTACACCGGCGCAGGCGACGCGAGCTATGAGAACGTCCCGCTCGTGGATGCCAACGGCAAACGGCTCCCCCTGCCGATACAGGGGTGGGAAGATGCCGGCGCGATGATGCCCAGTATGGAAGTGGAAAAGAAAATCCGGGAAGGCATTAAGAGCGGCGAATACGCCCTGCCTTTCTACGGCGATTTCCCGGGCATGCCGGACGCCGAAAGAAAAGCCACCTGGAGACTGATGCTGGGCGAAGAGTCCACCACCAGAATTATCATCGATACTTTGAATAAGGCCGGCTATGACGAGAGCCGTGACCTGTTGCAGAGCTATAAGTACATCGAGGGCAACAGCCTGCCGCAGTGGCGCGATGCCGGGTACGGCGGTGGTATCGTCGTTGACTGGAACCTCAAGTCCAGTCTGGACGGGCTTTATGCCGCCGGCACGCAGATGTTTAGCCCGGAAGACCACAGCTATTGCGCGGCCACCGGCAGGTACGCCGGCAGAAAAGCGGCCGCCTATGCCAGGAAGGCCGGGGCGGTCACGGTTTCCCGCGAACAAATCGACCGCGAAAAAGTCCGTGTCTATGCCCCCACCAAGCGCACCAGCGGGATGGACTGGAAAGAGGTCCACGCCGGTATCGCCAGGGCGATGCAGTATTACGTGAGCGAGTACAAGGACGAAAATCTCCTCACCATGGGACTCGGGACGCTGCAAAAAATCGAGGCGGAAGCGGTGCCTTTAATGTATGCCATGGACCCCCACAAGCTGATGCGCAGCCTGGAAGACACCAGCCTTTTAACCTACGCCCAGATCATCATCGAGGCTTCGCTGGCGCGCAAAGCCAGCAGTATGCCGCTCAGTTTCCAGCGGATAGATTACCCCCAGTTGGACCCGCCGGATTGGAACCATTTCCTCACCATCAAACTGGTGAACGATAAGGTCAAGACCGGCAAGCTGCCGCTGACTTTCTGGGGCGACATGAAAAAACAATACGAAGCTTACAATAAAGACTACACCGGCGTTTACAAGGTGAAATAAGGAAATAATCTTTGTGAATGCTGGTTTAAGGAGAAGAAAATGGCTAAAGAAAAAGTAATCGCGATGCCGAATTTAACAACGCCGAATAATCCGGTGACTTTTAACGAGGCTATCTGCAACGGGTGCAATCACTGCGTGGAAGTCTGCCAGATTGATGTGTACATCCCGAATCCCGAGAAAGGCAAACCTCCGATGATCCTGCATCCGGACGAGTGCTGGTATTGCGGCTGTTGCGTTAATGATTGTCCCCGCCCCGGCGCCATAAAATTCAACTGGGCGCTGCAGCACCGCCCCTACTGGAAGAATAAAGCCACCGGCGTAGTCCATCAAATATAGTATAATTTACTTTTTAAATAATCTACCGGAATAAAAGATGAACGGGAGTGTGTTGCCACTCCCGTTCCCGTTTTTTCAGCTTTATTGAATTCCCGGTGTGTCGCGATTGGTATTTGAAATATTGCCCCTCTGAATCCCATAAAAAAAGCGGAGCCTGCCTGCCTCCGTTTCCAGATGACTAAAGAGATATTTTATCTGGCTCTGTTTTTTTACAAAATGCCTCTTAACCTGGGGTCGAGCGCGTCTCTTAGTCCGTCCCCTACCATGTTGAAGCCAAACACTACCAGCATGATGGCAATGCCCGGCGCGAAGGAAAGGATGGGATTGGTGGTCAGGTACTGGTAGCCATCGCTGATCATGCCGCCCCAGGTGGAGGTGGGGTATTCGATGCCGATACCGAGATAGCTCAAACCGGCTTCGGCCAGGATCGTCGTGCCCATCATCATGGTTACCATCACCATGATCGGCGGCAGGCTGTTCGGAATGATATGGCGCAGCATGATGCGCCAGTTCGTGGAACCCATGGATCTACCCGCCAGGACATAGTCGTTTTCTTTTATAGTGAGGACCTGACCGCACATTATCCGGGCATATCCGGGCATCAGCGAGATACCCAGGGCCACCATGACGTTGACGAGTCCCCCGCCCAGCAGTGAGGTGATGACCAGCGCCAGCAATATCATGGGAAACGCCATCAGCGCGTCCATGAACCTCATGATGATGGTGTAGCGCCACTTTCCAAAATATCCGGCGATCAGCCCCAGTATCATTCCGGCCACGGCCGCGATACCGACGGCAATAACACCTACCATCAGCGCGATCCGGCTGCCGTAGATAACGCGACTTAAAACATCTCTGCCGAACGAATCCGTGCCCAGCAGGTGGGCCCCCGAAG
>Ga0187866_1004122_pt1 | contig 10403 bp, 9 predicted proteins | sample June2016WEW_11_1_3_FD_133013 | JGI IMG/M metagenome (GOLD analysis project Ga0187866, IMG submission 133013) | Peatland microbial communities from SPRUCE experiment site at the Marcell Experimental Forest, Minnesota, USA - June2016WEW_11_150 | ecosystem: Environmental > Terrestrial > Soil >... | reverse complement strand
TCTATCGATATCGCCGACGTAAGCGTTGCCGGCGTAAGCACTAAAGACAGGGAGGTATCGAACGTCGGAGCCATGCTGGAAACCGAAAGAGCTGAAGCAGACAAGCGAATGCGCCAGGCCGAAGCGGAAGGTCGCCGCGCTATGGCCGTCGCCCGCGAGCAGGAGATGAAGGCGCTGGTGGTTGAGAATGAGGCGAAAGTGCCGCTTGCGATGGCCGAGGCGTTCATCAAGGGCAATCTCGGAATAATGGATTATTACAGGATGAAAAATATAAGCGCGGATACGTCGATGAGGGACTCGATTTCAAAGGTTGACAAAAAGTAAAGATGATAAGCTATTGGTTAGACAAGGTATTGGGCGCCAACGATGACGGGAACAATTTAACTAAGCTTGCGCCGCTGGTTATCTTTTTTGTAATCTGGCTGTTTGGTGCTATTGCCAAGGCCGCACAAAAGGGCAAAAAGGGCACAGAAGAAGAACCAGCCAAAGGCCAAGAGAAACAACACAAACCCGGCTTTGATGGACTGGCAAAGAAAATCAGAGAACGGTACGCCCAGGCCCAAAAAAAGACCGGCAGGGCGGCCCAAGATAGGGAAAATGAGCAATTTCAGCCCCCTGCCAGAGTGTCCCAGCCGAAACCGCCACCACCACGCAGGCCTGTGCCAATACCGGCTGAACCTATAGCTCCACCGGTGTACTCCCAGGAAGGGCCAACGCTCAAGGTCGTAAAGGGCCTGGAACAGACGAATGTTGGCACTCATTTATCAATCGAGAAGCCGAGGATGCAAAAAGTCGAATCGGCTTTAAACGCAAAAGCTTCAGGCGAAGTGGAAATTCATCATCAGCATCCATATCTGGCGGAACTGGCGAAGCAATATGCAACACGGGATGGTTTTCGCAGGGCGATTCTGAATTACGAGATACTCGGCCCGCCTTTGGCCTTGCGTGACTATGTTTATTGCGGTGCTACAGAGGCAAGATAGCTTCGCTCGCAATGACATATAGAAGCAATCTTGAGTTTTTCAAGCGGTCCTCCCGTTATTTGAAGACAACATTGAACGTCCCAGAATATATGTTATGTTTCATTCAGGTTTTTAAGCAGGTTTGGGCGGATTTAGCGGGATTGCGGTTATAACGGGCGTTTACGGCGTTTATTCAGTTGTGCAGCTGGCAGCGGGAACAAGATTATCCCATGTCGAGTAAACCGGGTCGAGCAGGCCGAGGTTTTGCAGAACAATCGAGATATTGACTACTGCGTCGGTTGAGGCGAGTGTTTCGTGCAGCCATTGCTCAAGGTCGAGCAGGCAGGATGCGAATTTAATTTTATCACAATAAAGCAGGGCGACACGGTAATGCAAATCGAGGGTATCATGCTGAAGACAGGTTGGCGGGGTTAATGTTTCCAGGGCAAAGGCTGTTTCGTCGGTCTCATACAGGCATACGGCCAGCTTATTTCGGGCTGCGGCAAAGGTAGGATTAAGCGACAACGCCCTTTTGAATAACTCCGTCGCCTCGGTAATACGACCTATGCTCATCAGCAGTATGCCCAGCCGGTAATGCAATTCCGGGTTTTGCGGCCTCAGCTTAAGCATCTGCGTCTGGGCGTCCAATATGATATCGATTGGCCTTAATTCGAGGTCCGCAGACGATGAACTGCACTGCATGCAGGCGGCCTGTGCGAACAGCATCGGCCCGTTGGTATCGATTGTCGCGGCCAAAGAAAGCGAAGTCATCGCCTCAGATATACTATTGCTGAGTTTCTGGGCGGTCGCCAGGCCTATGTAGGCGTCAACAAGATGGTCATTAATAAGGGCGGCTTGTGTAAACTGAATCGCCGCGGAGGCGGGCTTGCCCATTCGCATATAATGAGAGCCGAGCTTGATATTGGCGTCGAGGAAGTGCGGGCAAACCGCTACTGTGTGGTTCAACTCGTCAAGTGCCTGCTCATCCTGCCCGAACAGGGCGAAGATGGAGGCACGCCTTAAAAGCAAATCGGGTCTGTCCGGATATTCTTCGAGGGCCTTTTCAATCATATCAATTGCATCGTTCAGCTCCCCCGCCTCGATAAGCGAATCGATTTCGTCGTTTTCAGGCGAGAAATTATCCGGCTGCATAAGAATCGCGTTTGAGAACGTATCAATCGCCAGCTTGTATTGCGATACGGCTATATAAAGATGTGCCAGCGTAAGCAGTATCGAGAGGTCGTCAGGATATTCGGCGGCAAGCCGCTGGTACTCGGTAATGGTCTTTTCGATTTGCCCGTTTTTGAAATAAATCGCCGCCAAACGCTGACGCGGGAACTGGAGATGATTTTTGAACTTAAGACAATCCTGGTAAAAGGCAATCGCGTCTTCCTCGCGCCCGAGTCGTTCGCAACAATGCCCCAGGGCATATAACGCGGTAACATTTCGCGGGCATTTGGAATATACCGATTTCAACAGCTCGAAGGCGTCATTTAGCCGGCTGTCTGCCAAGGCGATTGCCGCGGCAGCAAGATTGACATAATTTGAACGCGGATGCATAGTGCGGTATTCGTCGAGCCGATGACGAAGCAGCGACGCTTTTCTCGCGTCAGCCACGTCAACGACCTTCTCAAGCATCAGCGCATGAGCCGGGTCTGTTTTGGCGAGCGTTTCAGCGGACTGGCGAAGACAATGCCATATCAGGTCCGCTATCTCGACCCCGATGCCGTTTCCTATTATCGATAGTAACTGGCCCATAAGTCGTCTGTTTCAATTGGGAAGCCATCCCCATCAATAAGCCCGGTCTTTTGTTTTATAGACCAGATGGCTGGAACCTCCGTCCACAGGCATTATCGGCACAGGGATATCGACTGGTTAAGCAGGGTTAAGGAAAATTGGCCGACAAGGGGACTTTTTATGCGCCAACGTGTCGGCTGTAACGACTATTCCGCCTGAAATGAAGAAATTGGCGGCCGGTTTTGGGACCTTGCCCCCCTGCCAATAATTCTCAAATATTCACAAATCAGTCAGCCTGAACTTGTGCCTGTTTCTCGATTTCGGCCAGGTACGCCAGCGTGCGTTCGAGCTTGTCGGTCAGGTGCTTGAGCTTGAGCATAGTTTTCACGCGGGTTAGCATTTCAAGCTTGTTTACGGGCTTGGAAACGAAATCATCGGTGCCGCAATCGACTGCCCGCTGCATATCGCCGAAATCATTGAGCGCAGTAACCATAATGATGGGAATATGGGCGGTCGCCGGGTCGTTTTTCACTCTTCGGCAGACCTCGAAGCCGCTGATTTTCGGCATCATAATATCGAGCAGGATGAGGTCGGGCTTGTCTTTCTTAATGATTTCGAGGGCTTCAGGCCCGTCGTAGGCAGCGATTGTCTTACAATCAATGTCCTCAAGATACGCCTCAAGCAATTCGAGATTTTCACGGTTGTCGTCAACGATAAGAATGACGGGTGTTTTATTTGGCTGGTTATTGAGTTTTTTCTTTGTCATAGTAAGTAACTCCGCCGAATTAAAAGTTTATTTACCAATCGCTTTTAGTATCGCCACGCAGAACGCCGGCAAATCATCCGGCTTTCTGGAGGTAATCAGATTGCCATCGACGACACATTCCTCATCGACGTATTTTGCGCCCGCGTTTTTCACGTCGTCGCGAAGCGCCATAAAGCACGTCGCTGTTTTGCCCTTAAGAATTTTGGTGCTGCACAATAGCCACGCCCCGTGACATATAGCGGCTATTGTTTTCCCGGCGTTCACCATATCGTTGGCAAACTTTATCATATCGTCGCTTCTTCTCATAAAATCAGGCGCGAACCCGCCCGGGACAATCATACAGGCGTAATCGTCGATTTTAGCGCTTTTGGCGGCCACCGTTGACTTGCATGGATACCCTTCTTTCGATGGATAATCCTTATTCGCCTCGGCTGCGATAAAATCGCAGTCGAACCCCGCCTCTTTCAGCCGGTAGTAAGGATACCAGATTTCGGTGACCTGGTACTGCTCAGCCAACATTATCGCGACTTTTCTGGATTTAGCCATTGTCATCATTCCTTAATCGATGACCCATTCGACTCGATAAATTCGCGTATTTCCGGACGAAGATAAATGCTCTCGATATCGATGAGCTTCACCACGGCTTCCGCAGCAGCGGACGCAACCTCAACCGATGATGCCTGCGTATCGAGAAAGAATATATGCCTGCCGCTAACGGTGCACAACCCCCCTGCCCCGCCGCCAAGCGGCTCACGTCGAATCGCCACACCATTGGACTCAAGAAGCATCACAAGCTCTTCAAGTATTCTCTGCTCGTTCATACGTTCGGGTTCAAGAAAGAACAAGAAAAAGGTCGATACAAATAGTTGTACACTAACGGTTCAAAAGGAATTTTACCGCAGGGCTTCGGCGTTGACAAGCATTATCGCAAAACGCAGGGCAATACATGGGCAGCTCGCCCAGCAGCAGCGACGCAATGAGTCGCTCGAAAAGGATATGGTGCAGCTCGAAGCCCTGGCAAACCTCGGCTCCGCAACCGCGATGATAGCCCACGAAATCAATAATCTTCTGACCCCCTTGACCAATTACGCGGAGTTATCGCTCAAGCATATAGACGACAAGGAGCTTGCCGAACGCACCCTTCGCAGGACCGCCAAAAATTGCCGCCAGGCCGGAAAGGTAATGGAAAGCATCCTCTCACTGGCCAAAGCCGGCTGCGGTGAAAAGGTCGTTACCCCCCTGCTGCCTATGGTCAACTCCGCATTCGATTGCCTTTGCAGGGATTTCACAAAAGACAGTATAACGGTTGAGATACTCGTTAGCGCGGATTTACAGGTTTACGCCTCGCCTGTCCAGTTGCAGCAGGCGATTATGAACCTCGTCCTGAACGCCCGTGAGGCGATGCTCCCCCACGGCGGTAAACTGACTATCTCCGCCCAGGCGGACAATGATGGTATTCGAATTAAAATCAGCGACACGGGCTGCGGCATAGAGCAATCAGAGTTGAGCAGGGTATTCGACACGTTTTTCACCACAAAGCACAAAAAAATCACCGGCTCAGGCACAGGCCTCGGCCTTGCGCTTTGCAAAAAAGTTATCGACGCTCACCGCGGAACAATCACCGTCGAATCCCACCCCGGCAAAGGTACAACGTTTACGATTCATTTGCCATTAAAGTAATTTGCCGCGAAAAGGCGTAAGAAAACACAAAAGGTTTAATCACAGACTTGTCACGGCATAGCCGCTCGTCTCGGCGTAGGCATCGAGCCGTAGCCGGGAAGGCGAAGCCGGATTTACTATCACCCTGCCGAAAAAATAATAGCTACAGGGTATTTCTCTATCGACACCTCTAGCGCCGAATGGTCGGGTTCAGCCGCAGTGCGGAGCGCAGTGGAGCAACATCGGCTGCGACCGGTTGTTAGGCGTCATTTTCCACATAAACTTTGAGCCCCCGACGCGCCAGTGCGCTGAGCAAATCTTCCCTCACCCGGGCTACTCGCTGCATGGTGGACGTCACTTTCATTTGTAGCACGAATTTTTCTGGGTATAGGTCGAGTGATGTGTAGACACAGTCTGGGTGCATTGTCTTTAGCTCGTTGACCGCGTCCCGAATGGCTTGGGTGTCAACTTCGATATTGGGTCCACGCGTGATACGCCCGCCAAGAACCATCAGGATTCCTGTGATTTCTTCTGGTGCGGTCATTTCGGGGGTCGGCGTTGCGTCGTTCGGAATCTGGTTTGCTATCGGCTTGCATTGTTGGGGGCCGACTCCGCTCCTAGTAGGAAGCGATGAAGTCTCTTGCCCGTGTTGCTTGCTAAACAGTGATTTCCAAAGGCTCATTGGAGTCTCCTTTGCATATATGTGTGATACTGCCTAACAATGATTATACAGTCTGTATAAAACGGCAAACACAGACTGCCGTTTTCTGTTGCCGTATTTTCTTGTTCATTTGTCTAACCGCCTTAAAATAAACGGCTTATTCGCCTTTTTGATTGCTATTACGCGATATTCAAACTCATAGTCAACCAAATCGGCTTTGGAGTCAAAGGTGCATAACTCCTGCTTTTGTCAGTATTATCCTCACGATTGTTGTCAAAATCAAGCGGTATCGCAGCTCGGCAAAGGTACAACTTTTACTATCACCCTGAGTTTTCATTGGCTGGTTCTTGAGGGGGTGCTGACGGTTCCAACCAAGCTGTCTGCGTTGCGGACGTGATAGCAAATGCAATGGGAACCCAAGTTATCCCAAGGCAATTTCGCAACAATCGTTTACTCGTTCGCATGATTCATCCTTCTTTCTAACTTCTGATTACTGACACTGGGGAGGTTAACGAACGTTAAATCGACAAGCCGACGAGCGTAATCCCTCTCAGTTTCTGTAAAATGCCAGCGATAGTATTTTAGACTTAGAGGCCCCCTGTATACGGTTCCTGGAAGGGCCTCAGCGTGGCGGCGGCCGTCCTCATCCCCTCCTAGTCCGGCTCCTTGCAGGAGAATAGGTTCCTTGAGAGTAAGAGTAGGTTCAAAAACAAAATAGTGCAGTGTGATACTCGCTATATCCGGTGGAGCGATACCGGATTCGCTGAGATAAATCTCATGGAGGATGTCTGTACGCACGAAAAGCACCGCATCAATATCCGGCGAGGCCTGTCCGTTCAGATACTGCTTTCGAACCATAGCGGCATAACTAACAAGGGACGGACTAATAAAGCAGTATATGTGGTTTAACCAGTCTGGGTCGTTAACATCGCCTGAGTGTCTTACTGAGTAACCTTTACGAGTCAGTGCATCAACAACCGCATTTCCAACCTCGATGTTATAGCACCTACTAAGCGACCCTTTCAACTGGTCGATCATAAGAAACCATACGTCGATATTCTTGATGTTCCTACTAGTGAACTCAGGGCCTGCGATAGAAGGCGGGCCGCAGCCACTCTGGAAAGGTAACAACAAAAAAAATACAACAACGACTAATTTCACACATGTATTTATAAAAGTCTGGTAAATAGGTTTAATCATTTGGTATTTCCTATATTAATCCGTCATAGGCGGACAAAACGCTCGGCTGCGCAACCAAGCCTCCCAATTCTGCAATAATACCAAAACCTTCCTTATCCTGTTTTTGGTTTTTGCGTCAACGGTGCATAACTCCTGCTCTTTTGTCAGTATTATCCTCACGATTGTCGTCAAAAGCAAGAGGATTCGCAGTAGAAAAAATTGTCAGCCGGCAAATCGCCTCTGGCGATGCCCCTTAGGGGCGGCAGATGAGTAGCGGGCATTCACAGATACGAGTATCGAGAAATGACCGCTGCGAGTATGCGCCCCAGCTGACCTAAAATCTGTGTAAATCCGTGTAATCCGTGGTTAAAATCATCTTCGCGTCTCTTCGTGCCTTCGTGGTGAAAAATCTGTGTTAATCCGTGAAATCTGTGGCTAAAAAAACACCTACTTATTAATCAATTTAAACAATTCGTTTGCCTTCTCCGCGTCCAGGGTTTTTAAGATTTTGTATTCTTCAAGGGCTGCACTCTTGTCGCCGGTTGCTAAATAGGCAACGCCAAGATTATTGTGTGCCTCTGCATCATCCGGCTTGATTCTAACAGCCTGCTTGTAGGCCTCTATCGCATCCTGAGAGCGACCAACTTTGACGTAGGCAACGCCAAGATTATAGTGTGCATCGGCATCATCCGGCTTAATTCGGATGGCTTGCTTATAGGCCTCTATCGCATCCTGCCAGCGGCCAAGTTTGCCGTAGGCAAAGCCAAGATTGCAGTGTGTCTCTGCATCATCCGGCTGGATTCTAATGGCCTGCTTGTAGGATTCTATCGCATCCTGAGAGCGACCAAGCTTGACGTAAGCAACGCCAAGATTATTGTATGCATCGGCATAATCCGGCTTGATTCGGATGGCCTGCTTGTAGGATTCTATCGCATCCTGAGAGCGACCAGCTTTGCCGTAGGCAACGCCAAGATTATAGTGTGCATCGGTGTAATCCGGCTTGATTCGGATGGCCTGCTTATAGGCCTCTATCGCATCCTGGTAGCGGCCAACGCTGTTGTAGGCAACGCCAAGATTATTGTATGCAATACAATTGTTTTGCGTTGCCTCGATTGTCTGCGAAAACAGGGTAATGCTGTTATTCCAGAAGCTTACCTGCCGATGCGCGCATATTCCGAGGGCTGTCAGTGATATTACCATCGACAGGCTGAGAGCGATTTTTCGCTGCGGCCATTTCGAAAGAAGCTCAGGCAAACCCCACGCAATCATTATGAAAAGACCTATATAGGAAATATAGGTATATCGGTCTGCGTGGGACTGGGCGCCGCTTTGTACCAGACCTATGACCGGGATGAGTGTTCCGACAAACCAGAACCAGCCCACCGGCAAATATCTTTGCTTTCGTCCAAAACAAATTACAAAAATGGATATAACAAGCAATAACAAGACACACATCGCCACCTGCCAAAACACAAAACTGCTGGTGTTAAAAGGATAGAATATCGCCAGGTTCTGCGGCCAGAACATTTTGCCAATGTACTTGGCATACGACAAGAAGACATTGGCAATTCTGTACAAAGGCAGAGCATTGATATCCGTTACCGCCCCGCTGCCTCGCTGGGCGAAGAAGGTTATAACGCTTGATACGGCCGACAGTGCAAAGAAAGGAACTTTTTCGGCTATTAACTGTACTGTCGATACCGTTTGATACTCGCCCTTAGCCCTCTGCCTTCTGTCTTCCGTATTCTGTCTTCTGATTCGTTCGAGCGGCCAGTAGTCCAAAAGCAGCAGCAGGACCGGCAAAGTAACGAGCATTGGTTTTGCAAGAAGGCCCAATGCGAACAACAACACTGTCAGCACATAGCGAGTCAGGCCGCGGCGCCTTACATAACTGACGTAAGCGGCCAATGTAAGCAGAAGAAACAATGTGCTCAATACATCTTTGCGTTCGGCAATCCACGCGACCGATTCGACATGCATTGGATGAATCGCAAAGGCCGCCGCGACAAATGCGCTCCGCCATAGTGCGCCGGTCATTTCCCTGAGCACCGCAAAGAGCAGCAGGGTATTTGCAAGGTGCAAAATGAGATTCATAAGATGCATCCAGCCGGGGTTTGCACCGAACAATTGACAATCGAGCATAAAGGAAAGCCACGTCAGCGGAAGCCAGTTTCCTATGTTCGGAGTGGTAAAAGCCCAGATAACACCATCCTCGGTCAGACCGTTCAAAACGTGTGGATTTTTGTACACGTAATCTTTATCATCATAATTAATAAAATCGAAATTGTGTACCTGCCAGAAGACCAGCAAGGTGCCCAATATCAGGACAAAATAGGTTAAAATAACTAAAGATTTTTTCACAGATTCAGGCATAATTAAAATAATAACCCGTGTCGGATATACCAACAACTAAAAAACATTGTTGTTATAGGCCATACCATTGTTTTACGACGGCTAAGAATTCTTCAGCTGGCTCGGGAATACCTATTTGTTAATCAATTTAAACAATTCGTTTGCCTTCTCAGCATTCAAGGTTTTTAAGATTTTGCATTCTTCAAGGGCTGAATTCTTGTTGCCGGTTACTATATAAGCAGCGCCAAGAGCATAGTGTGCCATAGCAAAATCCGACTTGATTCTTATGGCCTGCTTATATGCTTCTATCGCCTCCCCGTAACGGCCAAGTGTGTAGTAGACGGCGCCAAGGTTAAGATGGGCTTCGGCATAATCCGGCTTGATTTTTATGGCTTGCTTATAGACCTCTATCGCTTCCTTATAACGTCCAAGGTCTTTATATGAAACACCGAGATTGTAATATGCCTTGACATAAGCCGGCCTGATTTTTATGGCAAGCTTATATTTTTCTATCTCATCCTTTGAGCGACCAAGTATGCCGTAGGTGACGCCAAGATTATAGTGTGCCTCGGCGTAATCCGGCTTAATTTTTATGGCCTGCTTATATGCCTCTACTGCATCCTGGTAGCGGCCAATGCTGTTGCAGGCAACACCAAGATTATTGTGCGCAATATAATTGTTTTGCGTTACCTCGATGGCATGCGAAAACAGGGTAAAGCTGTTATTCCAGAAGCTGACCTGCCGATGCGCGCATATTCCGAGGGCTGTCAGTGATATTACCATCGATAGGCCGAGAGCGATTTTTCGCTGCGGCCATTTCGAAAGAAGCTCAGGCACTCCCCACGCAATCATTATGAAAAGACCTATATACGGAATATAGGTGTAGCGGTCGGCAAAGGCCTGGAGGCCAACCTGAACAAGACCTATGACGGGCACAAGCGTTACGACAAACCAAAACCAGCCTACCGGCAAATACTTTTGATTTCGCCCAAAACGAATTACAAAAATGGATATAACGAGCAATAATAAAACACACATCGCAACCTGCCAAAACGCAAAGCTGTTGGCGTCAAAAGGATAAAATACT
>Ga0187866_1004120_pt1 | contig 10409 bp, 12 predicted proteins | sample June2016WEW_11_1_3_FD_133013 | JGI IMG/M metagenome (GOLD analysis project Ga0187866, IMG submission 133013) | Peatland microbial communities from SPRUCE experiment site at the Marcell Experimental Forest, Minnesota, USA - June2016WEW_11_150 | ecosystem: Environmental > Terrestrial > Soil >... | reverse complement strand
CTGTCGCGCATTTCTTTAACTTTCTCTATTAGCTTTTCCTTGTCGATTTTTCCAGTTGTGAAGATTTTGCCCAAGATGTATCCGGTTCCGTGGAGTTCTATTCCGAGAATTCTTGCAACAAATCGGGCGGCTTGGTCGTCGGCTATAGCTATTCCATTTAGCTCCTTAGTTAAGCAGAGGACCTCGGCTTCCGCCTCATGTAATGGTTGCATTTCACTTTCTGCGGTCATTTCCTTCACATAATTGAGGTATCCTTTGTTGCTTATGTTGTGAACCTTGATTATTTCCTCTTTGAATAAGGTCTCTAAAAGTGACGCTTCCGGCGCTCTTTTCTTTTTGCCTTCGCGGACTACTTCTTCAAACACGCTTGCTGTGGTGAATTTTTGTTCGGAGATGTCTTTGAGGAGCTCTGCTAAAGAAGCCTTTGTCAGGTAAATTAGAGGGGTTGAGTCGAAGACCAGTGGTTTAGGCATTATTGTTCCTTCAAGGCTTTTTCGAAGTCTTCGCGGAAGTCCTCATATGTGTACTGGAAGGAAACTTTTCTTTTTCTTACTATCTCCGTCATTTCCCAGAGGGATAAACCTGCGATCTTTGAAGCTTTCCAAAGGGTTACCTTTCCGCTGCTATAGAGCGTTAATGCCCTTTCAAGTTTCCAGTCTGCAATTGCCTTTGCTAAAAGTTTTCTGACCACAGTGGCACGGTCTGCCTTTTCTTCTTTTTCAATTTCTTTTAGGTCTTTAGCCATGTTATCAGAAACCCGTGTTGACACTATTTCTGTCATTGCCTTCACTGTTTACATTCATACGTAAACGATACGTATAAATGTTTACAAGATAACGGAACATATGGCATAGCCAGTATTTTATTGTGCAGGCGTTGACTAAAAGCAGATAACGGTTTGTGGTGATGGAAAGCAGACATGTTCATTGTGTTACATAACGATGCAAAAGATGACCCGAAAAGACGCTTCCCAGATACTGCCAAGCTTGAGAAGCTTGTAGGGTGGAAGCCAAACGTGGGCTTTGAAGAAGGGCTAAAGAGAACGGTAGCGTGGTTTTCACAAAAAAAATAGTTATACTTAATGCTTACCGAAGAAACTTTTTGTTTTCAGGTTAACGTTATTGAGCATATTAGCACTTTTTAACTAAACCTCAAGGAAGAGGTGGCGGCTATTTGTCTTCGTTCACTTGCTTTTCCTTGTAAATGACGGCACCTGCCGGTACATCACGTGACACGATGCTACCTGCACCAACAATAGCGTTTTCGCCTACCGTAACACCAGCAATTAAAATGCTACCTGCGCCTATACTTGCGCCTTTTTTAACTGTGACGGGCTCTTTTTTCCAAGTTTTGCTTTTTGCATCTGGGCAGCGGTCGTTTGTTATTGTTACATGAGGACCGATGAAAACGTTATCCTCAATCACTGTCCCAGGAGGCAAGAAGGAGAAAGCCTCGATCTTGCAATATTTTCCAATTTTGGCCATTCCTATCTCGACGAAGCTTGCTATTTTGGTGCCTTCACCTATAGTGCTATCGTATATGTTAACGAGGTCAGGATACCAAATTTTAACTGAAGGATTAATATTACTTCTAACGATCATGCAATTTCCTCTATGCTTTATTGGGCAAGGGATCGCGATATAAGAATTGTCAGCTTGTCTGTGTATAAAGGGGGCGGTCTTTTAGAGCCTGATTGAGCGATTGGTGTTCGCGAAGTGTTAAACATGTATGAATCATGCATATATGAATCATGAGTGACATGCAACAATCAAGCTTCTTTTGCAGGACGTTGAGAAGGTTGAAGTCTTGGTTGATTTGCGTGGAAGGGGAAGTTTTCAGAAGAAACAAAATGCAAGTCAACCATAGAATTCCACCCACTGCCAAAAGATGATCCCAAAAGACGCTGCCCAGATACTGCCAAGCTTGAGAGGCTTGTTGGGTGGAAGCCAAACGTGAGCTTCGAGGAAGGCTTGGGAGAAAAAAATCACCTCTTTGTTGCAAGGTAATTGTTCTCATTAACAGAGTTGGCAAAAAAGGGGGTTAGTTGCTGACTTTGTTTTTCTTAACGTATTTTTGGTAGATGTTTTTCATTTTGTTTCTGCTTATATACACGGTACATATGATTAGTGTTGTTATGGATATTGTAGCGCCTGCGTAGAACAAGTTTTGGGGTGTGAATTCCAAGGTTATGGTGTATGTGCCTGTTTTGTTGATGTACCAGCCGTTGGCGTAGCCGTTAGCTGTGAAATGGTATTGATCAGGTATTTGTTGTCCGTTGATGGTTGCGACCCAGCCGTTGTCGTAGGATTCGCTGAAGACGAGGTAGAATGGTTGTGAAGAGTTTACGTGGACTGTGTATTGGGTTGGGTTGATTTCTTTGTAGGTTATGGAGGTGTTGTTTGTTTGGTTTTGGACGAATACTGTGTTCATCGGAAGAGTTGAGATTTGCTGAGCATTAAGTTGATTGGAAAGCACGATAACAGAGTCGCTGGGAGTAAAATCGCTCCTTTCCGCAATTTGTATTAGTTGGTCCAAGTTCCCATCAGATAGAATACTTGTTGATGCAGAATAAACCTCCATAGGTTGCCAATAGTTGTTTTTGTAGAAATCGAGTTTGCCAAATTCCTTTTCAAGAGAGAGAGAGCTACTAGAATTCAGAATTGATTGAAACTGTTCGGGTGAAGTTGAAATCCATGATGTGTTATTTTCCACATATAGCCAATTTGTGTCTTCTTGGAATAGAACATATTTGACATTCATTAGAGCCAATATTTTACTCGCTGCTGTGGTTTGGTTATTAATTATTAGTTGCGCTGCTATACCTGCTATTCCGTTGCCAACTGTTGATGAGGCTATAACAGCCTTGGGAAATAACCAGTCGGCGGGATATGGCCCATCGTAGCCACCGTTTGCCCATTTCAGTTCAGCATAGCCAAGTGTGGAAATTGGCAGAACGAGTATGTTGAAGTCTGACGGATCAGTTCCCAGCCAATTACTGGCAGTTTGGTAGTAAGGTGGCATTTGATATCGGTTTGATTGTAATACTTGAGTGCCAGGTCTAATCACATCTCCAGTCCATAAGGGAAAAGCATAAACACCTACGATGAGAAAAAGCAGGACAACTATTGGAGCGCCACTTATCATGTGACGCGCAAGACGTCGAAGTCGGTTGAGACTACACGTGATTCGGCTGAAAAGTTCTGTAAGAGCATAGCCGATTAGGAACGCGTAGGCGAGAGTAAGGTACATCCCGAATCTAAAGTAAGGTGTACTGAAAAATGCGCTAAATAGTGGTATGCGCGTATATATCCAATTTCCTATGGGGGAGTATGTACCGTTGATGAGTAATAGACTTATTATTGCGAAAGATGCGAAGAAAAGAACGTGTTTATCTTTTGGTTTTATTAATAATGGAATAAATGCTAAGAACGGTAATAAGAAGCTTACAATAATTAGAAGAGGGGTCTGATATGCTGTTGCCCAGATAGAATATGCGTCGCCTTTATAACCTGAATTCAGACCCCAATATCCAAGAAGACGAATGGCACCGAGAAGAGGAGCGCTATTTAACTGTACTGCAGATAGAAAAGAAACGCCAACGCTATTATATGCGCTTGTAACATTTGCGAGTACAGTTGAGGAAAAATATGCATCAGGAATGAGCCAATAAAGGTTCAATGATACCCATGTTATCAGGAATAACGTTGTGAATTTAAATGCCGAAAATAAAGTCGTTTTGGTAGGGTTAACCAAAATGTAGAATATCAAGTACATAAGTAGAGGCAATAAAGTCAATGGGAGATATGAGGGGTCAACATACACGGACGTGGCCAGCGTCATAACAAAAGCGGCAATTATGGCGAACTTGACCTTTCTCTTTTCATTCAACCCCTTAACAAAAATGGCGAGAATTAATGGAAGTAACGCATAAATCATGAAGCTTGTTGTTCGCAACGGCAGTATGATAATTGCAACATAAGGGTTCAGCATGTAGAAAATGCCTGAGATCAAACCAGCAAGACGTTTAAGCTTAACAGGCCTATTACTTATCAGAGTGGTAGTCAGATAGTACATGGACAAACCGCTGATTGTGAAGACGCCATAGAAAAGGATCTTTTCGGTAATTGATAAAGAAAGACCTATAATTTCGGAGAAAGCAAAATACGCCCAAACTGGGAATGTGAGTGCGGATATGCGGGGATTGGCACTACCAAGTGATCTGGAATCCCAACCGTAAAAATTAGCCATGAAACTTCTGAGTCTATTAAGGGGCATTGAAAAATCGACTGCTGATATTAGGTAGTCTCCGTGGAACCAAGAGACAGAAAGGAGACCGATAAGCCCTATGATCAATAGGGCAATGATTGTGCACTTATGCAGATAGAGATATCCCCAGAAGGACTTCAAAAAAGCCGTAATTTCTATCGACAAATTATACGCGCTCCACGACTATTGTTATACTAATAGCTGACCAACGCAGTATCTTACGCCTTTCAAGTGAATATAACTTGTAAATGGGTATGCGGATGTTTGAGATCCTTGGGAAAAAACGAGATAAATACTCCAAAGCACCAAGAATGAGGAAAAAGCCATGGTATCTCACTTCCACTATAGTTAATTTATTTGGATTTTGCGTTATAAATTTCACATACGCTTTGGGACGATACCCCGTTATGGGAGGTAGATGACCATACCGATCGATATGATCAGCTTTTTCCCTTAAAAGCATTTTAAAATTATAAGGTATCAAAGGATAGGCCAAAGTTAAAATTCCTTGAAGTGGATTCCCACTTATTTTATCATCGATCAGCAATAGTCCATTAGAATTTAGAAGCCCAATAATATTACTCAGAGGTTTAAGAGTTGATAGATGGTGCAGTAGGTTTCTTATTATGGCCATGTCGCAGGCCTTATCTCTTAAAGGAAGAGCTTCTATATCACAAACTATAAAGTCGGCCTCCTCATTTTTTGTTTAGCCAGCTTAACACTTTCAGCCGATATATCAATCCCAATCACATGGTAGCTATTTGGGACATAATGATTGATCGCATCCAGAAGAGAACCCGTACCACACCCAACATCAATAATAACACCACCTTTTTGTACTTTCTTAATATAGCTTTTTACTTTTCGAACGAACAGATCTCCGTCCTTTTGTAATAACAGTCCCAGCACTGATGCGTGATTAGAAATCCCAGGTACCATGTCATTGAAGATTGCCTGTAGTTCTCGATCGTCCCTACCCTGACCAGTTGGACATAATAGACAATGGAGATTACAGATGTTGCTAGGAATTATTACCAGCTCCACTGGGTATCCCAATCACGTGGCTGTTTTTAGTTATGGAATGTTGGAAGGATACAATACAGAAATTCAAGAATTTCCTTAATGTAATGATCTTAGAGAACACAAACCTTTTAGCCAGTTCCATTAATCTAGCGAGCAATTACCCTAACACCTCTTTTTCATGAGCCGTATCGGAACTCCCCCAACAAATAAAATGTTTGACTAATTTCCCGCCAATAAGTTTTGTTTTACGGGTAAAAAAGTATTGTGTCATTAAGTAAAAGCTCCACTAATCCCTGTTTATCAATAGTACTTCCCTGCATTTTGAAGATTCTTTGTTCTTTTCTCTTCCACTTAAGCATGCTGATTTGGCTCATGCACTTGTTTTCTGGCGATTATTCTCATGTGATGAGCAAAAATACTCAAAGGTGTTCTCAACGCAATCCTATCCAAGACTAATAAGATAGGAGATAAGAAATTCCAAAGGTGTTGCAATACGCGAATGGGTATAAATGATATGATCATATCTGTTCTTTCTACTTTCAAAACATTAAAACCATGTTTTTTCAGCATACTAACAACCTCTTCTTCGTTTAATAATGATTTATGATGGCCTATTCTAAAAAGGGACGCTGTATGCTCCGCAATTGCTAATTTTCTTGGTGTTCGGTGCACGAAGAAATATCCGTTTGTTTTTAGCACTCTGCTCACTTCTGCAATAATTTGATCCAATATACAGGATGGGATATGTTCAATTACGGCGTATGCTACAACTGCATCAAAACTATTACTGTCAAAAGGTATTTTCTTCCCATCATAAAAATTGAATTTTATATTTACATTTAGTGCCTCCAAATCTTTCCAGATTTTTTGTTGCAAACCGTTCCTTGACTTAAAGAGATCATTCACTTCATTTATTTCGGGGTTATTGGTTGTTACATCTATCCCTTTGACAAAAAACCGAGATGCAAGTTGCAAAGCCATGTGTCCTGAACCACAGCCTAAATCTAATATTTCCGAACCTTTCTCACAATACTTCTCAATTATGGATATATCTTGTCTTATTCCTTCTACATACATAACAGAGTGAAAAGCAAAATTTTTCAATTCGGCCGAGTTATTCATGATAATATGCGAATACTCCCTCAAATTTGAATCAAATTCGTTCCTATCCACGAATTTCACCATCCGCCTTGTTTTAATGTATTTCATTCCATGGTGATACTTATTAATAATACCACCACGCGTCTTTGGACGTCTTACTGTTAGAGTATTTCATCGTTCAGCAGTTTTAATATGTTTTCAGCAAACGCCTTTAAGTCATAACAAGGTGTCTTAAGCATCCCCTTTGGGTAGTAAGTCCTTAGTGCTGGAAGGTCGAAGCTTACACCTGGCAAACCACACGCCATGGCTTCCCATGCCGCCATACTAATAGCTGACCATTTTAGTAGTTTTCATTTCAAATTGATACAACTTTTGAAGACCCTATACAATGAGAAGGTTTAATGCAATTAGGAAAAGTTAAACAAACATTCCAAAATATCAAGGAAAGAACCACACCAGTCCTTACAACACACCAAACATATTCTTAATCAACAACATCATTCTGCCCAGTCGCGCATCCACCAACTGGAATAGCAGGTGCAACTCTCGCATAAGGGTATTTTGTTAAAATCGCCATCCATGTGTATGTTCCTATTCTTTTTCAACCTTTCTCCGCTCCATACCTCTCGTATGGACTCGTTTTTCAAGTCGCCCATAATTATTTTATCATCATAGTCTATGCAGCACAAAGGCACTTTTCCATCCCAAGAAACGATAAGTTCTGTCCATAAAAGTCTACAGGGATCTATTCGTCTAGCGAGACCGCTTTTTGCTTTTACTTCTGCTTTACCTGCCCAATCATGCGTATTTGATATCCAAACTTGCCCGTGCTTGTTCCATTCTCTTACAAAATCTTTAACTTGGTTCTTATTTTCGTCTGTGCGACAAAAATTTAGTATGATTGTGGGTTTTTCTTTGTTTCTAGAATTTTTAAGTTCTATGAACCGCTTTATGTTTTTTTTAACTATATCATAATTTAGCCCTTTTCTTATTCTCTCGTAAACCTCTTTGGAGTTAGCATCAAGGCTAATGTAAATTATATCTAGGCCAGAGTCTAAAATTTTGATCGCAGTCTCTTCGTTTAAGAGAGAAGCATTTGTGTTAGTTGATACGATTTTAATTCCTGCCTTCTTGGCATAAGCAACTTTTTCCGAAAAATTTGGATCTAGCAGAGGTTCGCCAAGCCTGTAAATAGCTACCTCCTTCACTTTAAGATTTGCACAATCAGCAATTATTTTTCTAAATAAGGAAAAATCCATGAACCCTGTTTTTCGAGTCAATTTGTCGTGAACGCAAAAGACACAATGTGCATTACAGGCATTTGTATTTTCAATTATGACTTTCATAGGTCCCGCTTTTTGTTTTTCAATAATTTCCTTCATTTGTGTCTTATACAAATGGTGATAGATGGGATTTACACTCAATATTTGAGAGTTAAGTAAGAAAGAGGTAAGTTTACTTAGATGAGGATGAGACTTTGTTAAATCTATTACTCTATTGGTTACTTTAGCTCTTGTTCCCATTTTCTATGCTCCATAGGTATCGGTGTCTTTCGGGTCAAAAACTTCATTCACTATTGCTAAGAGATGCATTTCACTACTGCCAATATTTTGTAAAGTATGCGCTACGTATGGATGTATTTCTACGGATACCGGGTTTTCTTCTGACAAAATCAGTTCTTTTTTTTCTTTTGTATTGACGTCTTCCAGCATCAGCTTTGCTACTCCTTTAACCACACAAAACCATTCGACCTTTCTTTTATGATAATGTTTTCCTCTTATTGCATTGGGTTTAGATATCGAAAAATGGATGTGCTTTATTTCTTCGTTGATTGCATCGCCTCTAAGTACTTCTATAAGCCATCCTCGTGCGTCTTCATGTTTTTCAATTTTCCTTACATTAATTTGCATCAAGCCACCTCACAGCTTTTTTAAAATCTGCTTCTTTTTCCTTCATTGAGACTATTCCTTCCAAAATAGTGCACATCCTCTTCCCTAGCGCATCTTCGACCTTGGAAACGTTTAACGAAATGTTCTTGGGACGATTTGCAACTAAAGAGAACTTTTTCTTAAACTCATCAAGGCTAACTGGTTTTATGAAATCACTGCTAAGATTAAACATTTCTGCAACTGCTATGGAAAAATGATATTTTGACATTGAATCAGAACTTGCAACATTGTAGATACCAGTTAAGTTGCGCTCCAGCAGTTCAATCAGAATATTAGCAAAATCGCCCGTAAACATTAAAGAACTAATTTGGTCGGTGACAAAAAAAACCTCTTTTTTTCTAGAGGAATTAATAATTGACGACGACAGACTCGATTTGATGGGATTTGGATTCCATCCATGTAAACTCGTACGGATGCTTAGAAAATCATCATAATTTTTCACTATTACCTCCTCTCCCTGCAGTTTAGTTTTTGCATAAACAGATATTGGGTTTGGTTCATCGATTTCTGAGTATTGCCCTCTTTTTCCATCAAAAATGTAGTCGGTACAAACATAAACCAATTTGGCACCACATTTTTTTGCCGCTTCAAGTACATTTTTTGTCCCATTTACATTCACTTCATGGGCTAATAGAGGGTTTTTCTCACACAATTCTAGGTCGGTTAATGCAGCAGCATGTATTATTATGTCTGGTGATGCCTCCTCTATTTTGCTAAGAGAGCCAGTTGCAATGTCGATCTTTAAAGATTTAAAATTCTCATTCACGATTTCTATAGCATTAGAACGGTAGCAACAAGTCACTTTGTACTTTTTTATGAGCTCTAGACATAGAGCGCTTCCCAGCAGTCCGTTACCGCCAGTTATCAAAACATCCATTAAACCCATCCTTCCGCAGAAAGCAAAGAAATAATCCCGTCTTCGCCAAGCATTTCTGTGTTGTTCGATGTATACTCGAGTATGTTTCTCATGAGTTTTGGTCGCGTCAAACCCTCATGTGGACATACAATGTAATGAGTCTCCGTTTCAATTGCTCTACGCATCTCTTCCTCAGAAACTAATACCTCGTGGATTTTTTCCCCAGGCCTAATACCGACCTTTTTTATTGGATAATCTTCTCTTCCAGTGATTGCCTTAGCCATAACTCTTGCCAAGTCGACTATTTTGCACGCGGGCATTTTCTTAACAAACAGTTGCCCACTCGTGCCTTCAAGAGTGGCGGTAAAAACCAGATCAATGGCCTCATTTAGTGTCAACAAAAACCTTGTCATCTCAAAACTGGTTACAGGCAGAGAGTGGTTGGCTTTTATTTTTTCTTTGAATAATGGAATGACACTGCCTCTGCTTCCGATTACATTTCCGTACCTTACGCAGAGAAATCTTGTGTTCCATTTTTTCGTTGCAGAATTGTTCAGATTCAACATTATTTTTTCCTGAATTGCTTTTGTCATTCCCATGACATTTATTGGCTTGACAGCCTTATCTGTGCTGATTGCAACAAGAACTTCGACATTGTTTTCTATTGCGGCTTTTCTGACATTTTCGGCGCCTAAGATATTCGTCTTAACAGCTTCCATAGGATGGAACTCACAGTTTGGCACCTGTTTTAAGGCTGCGGCGTGATATACAATGTCAATTCCCTTCATTACCTCGTAAACTCTGGTATAGTCTCTTACATCGCCAATAGCGAATTCCAAAAGATCATTGTTTTTGAATTCATCTTGCATGTCACACTGTTTCTTTTCATCTCTGCTGAAGATTACGATTTTGTTTGGTTTCAACTCTAATAGTCTGGAAACGATTCTATGTCCAAAGCTACCGGTCCCTCCGGTTACCATGATGTTTTTATTATCCAAATTCTTTGGTTTTTTCAGTTCTATCAACTCCAATTTAATTAGAATTCATCAGATAAATTTTTTGACCTTATTAAGCGTCTCAGTAGCCATTTTATCCCAATCCCAATCCTTAGCGAAATCCATTGCTTCTTTGCTGAGGTTATGATACAGACTTTCATCATCCAGTAGTTTAAGAATGTTATTGGCGAAGATTTTCAAATCATAACAAGGGGTTTT
>Ga0187866_1004119_pt1 | contig 10417 bp, 8 predicted proteins | sample June2016WEW_11_1_3_FD_133013 | JGI IMG/M metagenome (GOLD analysis project Ga0187866, IMG submission 133013) | Peatland microbial communities from SPRUCE experiment site at the Marcell Experimental Forest, Minnesota, USA - June2016WEW_11_150 | ecosystem: Environmental > Terrestrial > Soil >... | reverse complement strand
GGACGTCACCAGCAACCTGGCCATCCAGACGCCGCAGGTGAACGTCACGATCGACCGCGACAAGTCCGCCGCCATGCAGGTGAACGCGCAGCAAATCGAGAACGCGCTCTACGACGCCTACGGGACGCGCTGGGTGTCCACCATCTACGCTGCCACCAACGAGTACAAGGTGCTGCTCGAACTGCTGCCCGAGTACCAGGCCGACCCGCGGGCACTCTCGCTGCTGTACTTCAAGTCCAGCGCCAACCAGCTCATTCCGCTCGACACGCTGGCGCGGATCACCTCCGAATCCGGGCCGCAGACTATCAATCACTTCGGCCAGTTGCCCGCCGTGACCATCTCGTTCAATCTCAAGCCCGGGGTCTCGCTCGGCTCGACCGTCACCAGCATTAATGAGATTGCCCGCCGCTCCCTGCCGGACACCATCAGCACTACCTTCCAGGGGGCCGCCAAGGCCTTCGAGAGCTCGCTCACCAATCTCTGGCTGCTGCTGGTGGTCGCCATCCTGGTGGTCTACATCGTCCTGGGCATTCTCTACGAGAGCTACGTCCACCCGCTGACGATTCTTTCGGGGCTGCCCTCGGCCGGCTTCGGCGCCCTGCTGACGCTGCTGGTCTTCCGCATGGACCTGAACATCTACGCCTTTGTCGGCCTCATCATGCTGATCGGCATCGTCGAGAAGAACGCCATCATGCAGATCGACTTCGCCCTGGACGCCGAGCGCAACCAGGGCATGCCGCCGCTCAAAGCCATCTACCAGGGCTGCCTGATCCGCTTCCGCCCGATCATGATGACCACCATGGCGGCCCTGCTGGGCGCGGTGCCCATCGCCCTGGGCTACGGCGCCGGCGGCGAAGCCCGCCAGCCGCTAGGCCTGGCCGTGGTAGGCGGCCTCCTGTTCTCCCAAACCGTGACCCTCTACCTGACCCCCGTCATCTACACCTACATGGCCGCCGCCCTGGACTGGCTCCGCGCCCGCAAACACCCCAAGCCCGGCCCCGAGCCGGTGACGGCGTAGGAGTGCGCCTTCGTCCGACCGGGCACGCAGAATTCTGTTGATTTCGCTTTTCTTTCGCCGTACAATCTCCTGTAGAATTAAGAACTGCCGATATAGGATGGCTAGAGTGTCGGGAAAGCACAGACCGGTCGGCGTCGACCTGTTCGCGGGCGCGGGCGGAATGAGCCTAGGGTTCGAGCAGGCTGGGTTCGACGTCGCGGCGGCTGTGGAGTACGATCCAGTCCACTGCGCCACGCACGAGTTCAACTTCCCCAACTGCGCTACCATCTGCCGGAGCGTGGCCGACATCGACGCCACCTACATCCGCGGTGCCTCCCGAATTGGCGACGCAGGCGTAGACGCAGTGTTCGGTGGCGCGCCTTGCCAAGGGTTCAGCCTGATCGGAAAGCGCGCGCTGGACGACGCCCGGAACGCGCTCGTCTACCATTTTGTCCGGCTGGTTGTCGAACTCCGGGCGAAGTACTTCGTTTTCGAAAACGTCCGAGGCCTTACGATTGGCGAGCACCGGCGGTTCCTCGAAGAGATCATCGCGGAGTTCCGCGGAAACGGCTACCGGGTCGTGGAGGACTACTGTGTGCTGAACGCCGCTCATTACGGCGTGCCGCAGGATCGGCATCGGCTGTTTCTACTCGGCGCGCGCAAGGGTTGTCGGCTGCCCGAGTATCCGGAGCGCACCCATCGCGCGCCTTCCGCCGACGGTCCCGAGCCGGGCGACCTGTTCTTGCGGGAAACACCCACGGTGTGGGACGCATTGCTCGATCTTCCCGAAGCGGACGACTACGACGAACTGCTGGAACGCGATCATGTTCGTGTGCGCTTCAAGTCCCCATCGGACTACGCGACGCCGCTACGGGGTATCGAGCGCGATTCCGCCGACCTCTCCATTCCGCGCCTGTTCGACGCCAACCTGCTTACTTCCAGTCTGCGCACCATCCATACGGAATTGTCGAGACAGCGGTTCGCCCGCACCAGGCACGGCGAGACGGAACCGGTCAGCCGGTTCCGCAAACTCGACCCCAAGGGCATCTGCAACACGCTTCGCGCCGGTACGGCGAGCGATCGAGGGGCGTTCACGTCGCCGCGGCCGATTCATCCGTTTTCGCCTCGTTGCATCACCGTTCGCGAGGCGGCGCGCCTGCACTCCTATCCCGACTGGTTCCGCTTCCACGTCACGAAGTGGCACGGGTTCCGGCAGATCGGCAACTCCGTTCCGCCGCTACTTGCCCGTGCTGTCGCGGGGAAGATCGTGGAAACTCTTGGATGCGCGCCGGGCAAGCCGCAACGCCCGATCCAACTCGGCGACCAGGCATTCCTTGGGCTGGACATGTCCGAAGCTGCGGCCAAGTACGGCGTTCCGGCCGACGTCGTTCCGAAACGTATCCGTTTGGCGCCGGAGGCTCGCGCGAATGCCTGACATCGGCACCGGCGGCACAAAGGGAAAAAAGCCCAATCGCTACGCGGCGATCGTCAAGACTGTCTTCGACCGTCATTATCGCTCTGAGGACACCGAGTTCGAGTTCACGCGCGAAGAGTTCGTCGCCACCGCGAAACGATTGAGGATCGTCCTTCCGAAGAACCTCGGGGATCTGCCGTACACCTTCCGGTTCCGGTCGGAACTCCCGTCGGAGATCGTGGCAACCGCGCCTCCTCGAATGGAGTGGATCATCGAACTGGCCGGTCGCGGTCGTTACCGTTTTAAGCTGGCTACCATCAACAGGATCGTTCCACGCCCCGACCTCCTCGCCATCAAGATCCCCGACGCTACGCCAGAGATCGTCGCCAGCTACGCTCTCGGCGACGAGCAGGCCCTTCTTGCCAAGGTCCGTTACAACCGCCTGATCGACATCTTCCTTGGGATCGCCACCTACTCCCTGCAAAACCACTTGCGCACAACGGTCAAGGGCATGGGCCAAATCGAGATCGATGAGATCTACGTAGGCGTGAACCGCAACGGGCAGCAGTTCGTGATTCCGGTACAGGCCAAGGGAGGCGCCGACCAGCTCGGGGTGACCCAGACCAGGCAGGACGTGGCCTGCTGCCACCAGAAGTTTCCGCGGTTGACCTGCCGGCCCGTTTCAGCGCAGTTCATCTCCGACGACGTGATCGCGTTATTCGAGCTCATCGTCGAGGGAGATGAGGTAAAGGTCGTAGAGGAAAAGCATTACCGGCTAGTGCCATCCGACCAGATCGCAGAAGGCGATCTGAAGCTATACGCCACCAGGTAACACCGGGGAGAATCGGCATGGTGGACCACGTCTCGAAAGAGGTGCGCTCGAAGATCATGGCCTCGGTCCGCTCGAAAGGGAACCGTACTACCGAGGTTGTGCTCGGGCGGCTGCTCTGGACGGCGGGTATGCGCGGCTACCGGAAGCATTGGCCGGAGGACGGGCGTCCGGATTTCGCCTGGCCGGGGCTGAAAGTCGCAGTATTCGTGGACGGCTGTTTTTGGCACGGTTGCACCCGCTGCAAGTACCTCCCCCGCAGTCGCGTGAAGTTCTGGCGCAACAAGATCGAAACTAATAAGAGGCGCGACCGTCGTGTGTCGAACCGGCTCCGACGCAGAGGCTGGACCGTGATCCGCGTCCGCGAATGCGGCGTTCGCCGTGAATCCACTTTGCGGAAGATCGTGCGCGTCGTCAAGAAGGCTCGCCGGGCGTCTAAGAATCGTTGAACACCGTCCTCCTCCGGCCGACCCCCGGCGGGCTTCGCCGGCCTGCTGTTCTCCCAAACCGTGACCCTCTACCTGACCCCAGTCATCTACACCTACATGGCCGCCGCCCTGGACTGGCTGCGCGCCCGCAAACAGCCCAAACCGGGCCCCACCCCTGCCACATGGCGCGGATTATCGCCACTTATTCCGAGGAAATTCGGCGGCGTGCCGCTAAGGCCTTCGAGCCAAAAAGGCCCGGACGGACTCAGACCTGCTCTCGCCCTGCCGGGAGACCACTTCCAGGCGGAAACTCACGTCGCTGGTGATCGGCACGTAGACAACCGATCCGCCTCGCAACTGGCCCAGATCCACAGGCACTTCTTCCGTGTGGTCGCCGTCGGCGATGGTGAGGGTCGCTTGTTGCGCGTCCCGCACCACATCGGCTTCCCTGTTCCACTTCAACACCAGCCGGCCGTCGGAGCGTTCCGCCTTGAGTTCCAGCGCAGTGCTCGCCGGTGAAGAAAGGGGAGGCCCAGACCACGTTCCAACGCACGCCCACAGGCCGGCGACTATCGCGATCAATGCCAGCCAAAACACTGCCGTCCTGACGTTGGTGGTGAGTCCCAGGCTCTCTTCGCGAACCGGGGGATGTTGGGGATCCCGGTCGAGCCCCATCTTTTCGGCGTCGGGTTTATGGCCGGCCATAGCCTGCTCCGCCCAGAGGCGGCAAGCCGCGCGGTCAGCGTCTCAGAACATGTACAACGGTTTTCCCGCGGCGGCTTCGCCTTCGGCCCCCACGGTGACTTCTTCGCCTTCCTTGCTTTCCTTCACCGGGCGGCAGTAGATCCCCGCGTCGTTCAGGAACACCTCCAGCTCCGACGGGCGCGGCAGCGAGCCCTGGATCGGCGCTTCCGAAAGCGGGTCCTCGATGTACTTCTGCAAGGCCCGCCGCAGCGGCCGCGCGCCGAAGCTGCGGTCGTTGCAGGTCTTCTCCAGAATGTACCGGGCCGCGTCGTCCATCAGCCGGATCGTGATCTGCTTGGCCACCAGGTTCTGGTTGATCTGGCCCACCATCAGCCCGATGATCTTGATCAGGTCCTCGTCGGTGAGCGACTAGAACAGGATCACCTCGTCCAGGCGGTTGAGGAACTCGGGCTTGACTTCGCATGGGCAATGAAGTAATAAGGAGTGTGACTTGCAGCGCGCTTTGGGTATGTTGCTTGTTCCACTGGCAACGCGTGAGTGCCAGGAGAATTGAGGAACCAGACGAATGCCAATTGACCTACAGCAGTACTGGAGTGCGGTTCAGCCGGTCAACCTCTTGGGTCTCATCGGCGAAGATGCGCTCCTGCACCTGTTGAATGGCTTCAGCTACGCGATTGGCGCCGGCGTGTCGGTCCTCTTCCCGAAAAGCCTGCCCGCGACCGTCGACAACATCGAACGTGGCGACGCCCGAGGCCACTTGGGAGAGCGCCAGTTCTTTCATCCATTTTGCCGGGCTTACCGTAACGAATCGAAGTATGATGCTCTCTGCAAGCGTTTCGACGCCGGCTGTGCGATAAAGTACTACGGCAATGAATTGGTTCATCCTGCGCTGTACCGCTGTTACATGCAATTGTGGGAAATGACCTACCCGCTGAGGGTTGGCGGGAGGCTGCTCGGCGTCTTACTCGGCGGCCAGATTGTCGTGAAGGACGCGAACGTCTCGTGGGGGGAGTGTCTGAAGGCGGAGCACGTGACCGTGCGGTGGGATACTTTCGACCCCCGGAGTGGGAACCAGATCGCGGACATCTGCTCCGTTCTCGAGCAGGAGGTTCAGCAGCCGCTTAAGAGCGAGCTCGAGGGAATTCTTCGCGAAGATCAGGACGGGAAGAACACGGACGTGCCGACTCTGCGGGATCGGTGGGACAGGTTTTGCCGGTTTGGACGGATGATGGAATCGCTCCTCACGCAACTTTACGCGCGCACTGTGAGTGGAGCGCAGGACAGAATCCTCAGCCAAATCGGCGACGCGCTCCTTCCCGGCACTGCGCGCCAGGATGCCTGGTGGTGGGCCGTGGCTGGTGTGACTCGCGCACTCGATGCCGTTGCCGACGTGAACCAAGTCGACATCTACTCACGCGCAGGCCCTCGCTACGTGCAGCAGGTCTGTGCGGGCGAACTGGTTGAGTTGTCTGCGGCGCGCCGCGTGCCCGTCAAGATCTGCGTCTCTATCCCGACAGAAGAACTGACCCCTATTCAGGACCTTTCTTGTGCTTCCGAAGCCCGCGAAGCCTTCGGGATACCTGAGGGCGGATACATCTACAAGTGCGACTACAAGGGCCTGGAGAGCCGGAGCATCTCGACGATTCTGCTTCTACGCGGCAATCTCGGCTCCGAGGAAATCCGGAAATTCGTTGCCGACTTTTGTCATGTCGTGGGCCTGCGCGCCGACATGCGCGAGCTTCTGTTTCAGATCGACGCCGACCGCAGGAGCTTCGCAGATCAGGCACGACGCGCCGCCCACGCCAGTAGGACCCCTCTCCAGATTGCGTTGTCAGACATCGAGCTGGCGGAATTGCGGGGCGCGAGCGGCGATGATCCGGACTATGCGGCCCTGATGGAGCGGGTCAAGGATAGGATTTCCGATTCGGAAAGCGAGATTTCAGAAATCCTCGCCAGAGTCCCTCGGCCGCGGCGCATCCTGGACATCAGGGAGATCGCAAAACGGCTGGCGGAGGAGATGAAGCCCCTTGCTGAGCATCAGAAGTGCAAGATCGCCGTGGACTTGCCCACCTTCGAGGTTCTCTGTAGGGTCTCAGAACCGGAGATTCGGATTGCGCTGCGACACCTGCTCGACAACGCCATCAAGTACAGTTTCAGGGACCATACGGTTTGGGTGCGGATGAGCGTGGTGCACGCAAGCGCGGTGATCGTCTTTGACAATTTTGGCGTTGGCATCCCCGAGAAAAAGCTCAGAGCAATTCGGGAGATAGGGGAGAGGGGCGAAGTGGTTGACCGGAGGCGCGAAAGGCGTGGATTCGGAGTGGGGCTCTCCATCGCGATCCATGATGTCGAGGCACATGGCGGCTCGCTGGATATCGAAAGCTATCGAGCGGATCCGGATCCGCGGGGTCCCAGCCTTCGTTTCGCGACCAGGGTCACGGTCACTCTGCCACTCGCCTAGGGACGGAAGAACGATGAGCGACAACGAATTCACGATACTGCTGATTGAAAACGATAAGGAGCTGACTGCGCTGCTCGAGAAGCTGCTTCCCTGGGAACTCAGGCCGCGCAAGGTCGCGACCATCGTGAAGCATCACGTGGCGGAAGCGACAGAGGTGTTACAGACGAGGTTTCTGGACCTCCGGGGCTTGATCGTTGACATCATGCTCCCGAGGAACGAGGAGGAACTGGGGACACTCGAGGATCTCGAGAAAAGCAGGCGCGAGATGCTAGGGGAGCTGAAGGAGTGCAGGACCCAGACTGGAACTGAAGCCGAAGAGCGAATCAGGGGCTTCCGCCTCGAGATTGACGAACTGGACGCGCAAATTGAGCGCGCCCAGGATCTCGAAGGCGGTGTAAATCTCTTGGCGGCGGTCTTGAACGAGCGGCACGAAGAGTTCATAACGATCCCCACGGTCTTCTTTACGGCGAGGGCACTTCCCCATCTTAGAGCGCGGGCAGAGAAGCTCGTCAAGCCTGGCGTTTTCACATGGATCCAGAAACCTGCGCCGGCAAGCGCAATAGTCGGGGCGCTCCTGAGGGGCTGGGAGGGACGATGAGCTCCGCTGCGGGGGACTATGGCCAGACCTTCCTGGAGATCGTGCGTGGCGAGCGATGGTGCATTCACGACTTCTTGGGATCGCTTTTGGTTGTGGCCGAAGCCGATTCTGTCGGACTCGTGGACCTCGCGGGACAGAAGGCTACAATTGAGTGCGAGAGCACAGATAAGGCAGCTTCCCTATCGGCAGGCAAACTGCTGAGCGACAGCGGGTTTCAGGAGTTGCTGCGTGAGGAGCAAGAGCCAGGACGACCCAACTTTTACGTCTATGGTCCCGCGGAAAGCACCGGGAGGCTGGTTGGAGTCCTGGCCTTTGACGTCTGGCACCGCCAAGCCGAACCGAATGTACTCAAATCCTATCGACTGGTTCTGGTCTCGCCCCGAGTGCTCTCAAGCCGTGCTCTGATCGAGGATGGTCTGGAATCTATGTTTGCGATTCCGGCCCTCGCGCATCTCTGGTTCACATGGGCGAGTTACCAGCGTGAGAAGGGCAAGGGGTTATGCGACGCCCTTCGAGTCAAAGCGGGGGCGCCGAGAGGCGAGCTTGATCGCGACCGCCAGGCGTTGCTTGATTGCATCGTCTGGCCTATGCCGTTCGAATCGATCATCGAATTCATCGAGGCACACATTGGCTTGCCGGAGAAGGTAAGGGACGAGGATGCACCATGGCCGGATCGGGTTCGGAGGCGTCTTCACTTCCCTGCGGACGGTGCGCTGTGTCCGGTTCGCATAAGGGGAACTATCCCACCCTGTCGCACTTCCGGGGAGCCTGGATTACGGGAGCGGTTTGAGAGCCTGGCGAAGCTCATTGAGTGGCGCTCGGCGTGGGTGCGGCACGGAGAGGCGGTGCCCAGGGAGCCGCTGGAAGCAGACTATCGCGCCTTGGACGACATCAAGAGTCTCTTTCTTCCGAGGGCACAACCGGACCGGTTGAACAAGAGATCCCTGGCCTGCTACTTCGCACATGATTTCTGGCGGGAATGGGCCATAGGGAAGAAGCGCGGGCAACAACTCCGGTCACCCAACTGCGGCCCGGCGGAACGCCTGCGCCACTTTCGTTACTGTACCCATGTGGCTCACTACGTACTGACCGACATGCCAGCGGACGATGAAGCAATCGAAGCGATGGTGTGGGCGGTGTCGCAGTATGGCCACGATGTTCTCGGCATCGAACCGCGGCTGGATTTGCGGGCGCACCTCCTCCATGCGGCGCGAAACGAACCTGCCCTGCACGCGCTGAAGCCCTTCTACCGGGACCACTTCTTCCACGCGATCGAAGTTTGTTTTCTGGGCCACCTGCTGCTTGAGACCCGGGTTGAGGAAGGGCTCCCGCTCTACGCCCTCGTCCGGGATCTGCTCGGCTTCAAGACCCGGGAAGAAGTGCTGCGGGAGTGGTACGTCGCGGCGCTGCTGCATGACATCGGTTACTCCGTGGAGGTGCTCAGGGGCGCGCGAGAAGCGCTGGGTTTTTACGAGCGATCAGAGAACATCGCGCGTCTTGGTGCGGACATCGACGAAGCACTGAAACGCCTGAGCGCGAACCTGGCCGCTGGAGGCATTGCCGCCGTCCAGGTTCCCGGGCTGGATCACGGCCCTTTGGGCGAAGAACTCTTGCGAGGTCTGCTCCAGCGCATCTCAAAGCACGGTCAGAGCGTGCGCGGCTACGAGGCCGCGAGACGAGCCATCGCCGTTCACAGCCAGCTCACGGAGGTAGTGGAGTTCCGAAAGGAGCCTTTGACCTTTCTGTTGATTCTGTGCGACGCGATCCAGGAATGGAACCGATTGCACCTCTGGTTCTCTGCCGGGCGTTCGGGGATCTTGTCGTCTTTGATGCGTGGTACCCGGTCCGGCAACGAGACCGATCTGACGGGACCGCTGGACGTCGTGGCGCTCAATTTGAAGCTGCAGGGAGACCATTTCAGGCTGCGGAAGACTTCGTCGCTCGAGCTCACGATGACCTACGGCGACCGGGTGAACCGCAACTCTTCTGTGTTCAACCTCTGGATCGGCAGTTCCTTGAATCTCCAGCGGTTGCGGTTGGATGGGCTGCCGTCCAGTTTCAATATCGTCACCCGTTACAAGACGCCCGCATTCATCAATGATCTTGGGCGCACCGAGTGGCAGATGGATCGTCTCAAGTCAGCCGCAGAGGAGACGAACATGAAGTTTCTGGAGCGTTGGTTTCCCTCGGGCGAGGGAAATCGAGCGGTCCGCTACGAGCAGCGAGACAGGCGATACGAGATCGTCACTTTGGATCTCCGGGAACTCACGCGCGAAGAGCGGATCACTGAGCCCCTTGATGTTTTTCGCGACCGTCTGGCTCTCTGGCGGAACTACAACGAGGATCGGGACTTCCCGGGTGCCTCCGCTCGGATCATGCCCGTGTGATCAGGGCGGTGAGGCCACCGCAGGCTTCAGGTTACTCGCCGACGGGCGGCGCGGACTCCCCGTTCAAAACATATACAGCGGCGTGCTCGCGGCAGCTTCGCCTTCGGCGCCTACGGTGACTTCTTCGCCTTCCTTGCTTTCCTTCACCGGGCGGCAGTAGATCCCCGCGTCGTTCAGGAAAATCTCCAGCTCCGCCGGGCGCGGCAGCGAGCCCTGGATCAGCGCTTCCGAGAGCGGGTCCTCGATGTATTTCTGCAAGGCCCGCCGCAACGGCCGCGCGCCGAAGCTGCGGTCGTTGCAGGTCTTTTCCAGAATGTACTTGGCCGCGTCCTCCATCAGCCGGATCGTGATCTGCTTGGCCACCAGGTTCTGGTTGATCTGGCCCACCATCAGCCCGATGATCTGGATCAGGTCCTCGTCGGTGAGCGACTGGAACAGGATCACCTCGTCCAGGCGGTTGAGGAACTCGGGGTTGAACGCCCGCTTCACCTCGGCCATCACCATGTCCTCGACCTTCTGCGCAATGCCCTGGCCCACCGGCGCCGAAAAGCCCATGCCGGACTTCTTCTCCAGGAACCGCGCGCCCAGGTTCGAGGTC
>Ga0187866_1004114_pt1 | contig 10431 bp, 5 predicted proteins | sample June2016WEW_11_1_3_FD_133013 | JGI IMG/M metagenome (GOLD analysis project Ga0187866, IMG submission 133013) | Peatland microbial communities from SPRUCE experiment site at the Marcell Experimental Forest, Minnesota, USA - June2016WEW_11_150 | ecosystem: Environmental > Terrestrial > Soil >... | reverse complement strand
GGATTGGCCGACCCGTAGCTGCGCGACTGGTCGTCGGCCTTCACACTCAGCGCATACGCCGTCACCGTTAACGTCCCGTTCGAGTAGCTAAGGCTGTAATTGGTCGCGCTCAGGCCGCCGGCCACTATCGGATATGTGCCCACTGGACTATTGGTCTGCGCCGGACTGCTGAATACCAACTGCCCGCCCAGCACGTTGCTCCCTTCCCCATTGACAAAGCCGCTCAGGCTCGCCGTGAACACCGGATTGGTCTGCCCGTATGCCCGGCTGGCGTCGGCGGCCTGCACCACCAGCGGCGCCGGTCCCACGCTTAGCGTCCCGTCCTCATATTGAATCGTGTAGTTGGCCGCGCCCTGGCCGCTCACCCGGATCGGATAAGTGCCCACCGGGCTGTTGGTCTGGGCTGGACTGCTGCCCACCAGCGTGCCGATGACGACACTAGTCGTGTCCCCGTTGACAAAACCGCTGTAAGTGACGGTGAACGGCAGGTTGGCCTGCCCGTACAAACGGCTCTGGTTATCTGCCCGCCCGGTGAGCGTCGCCGGGTTGACGGTCAAGATTCCGTTCTGGAGGCTCACCGTGTAGTTGCCCAGCTTGCCGGCCGGGTCATTGAGCGTTGGCACGATGCTGTAAGCGCCCACTGGGCTGCCGGCCGTGGCCGCCGTGCTGAAACTGGCGCTGAGATTGTCCCCGTTCTGCACCCCGCTCACCGTGCCGGTCAAGGCCGGATTGGCCGCCCCATACGCCCGAGACTGGCCCGCTGCGGTCACCGTCAGCACCGCCGGGGTCACCCTCAAGGTTCCGTTGTTGACGCTCACGCTGTAGTTGCTCAGCTTGCCGTCCGGGTCGTGGACCGCCGGCACGATGCTGTAAGTGCCCACTGGGCTGCCGGCCGTGGCCGCCGTGCTGAAACTGGCGGTGAGATTGTCCCCGTTCTGCACCCCGCTCACCGTGCCGGTCAAGGCCGGATTGGCCGCCCCATACGCCCTGGCCTGGTTGGCCGCCGTCACCGTCAATAATGCCGGGGTCACCGTCAGGGTTCCGTTGCTGAGGCTCACGGTATAATTGCTCAGCTTGCCGTCCGGGTCGTGGAGCGTCGGCACGACTGGGTACGTTCCCACCGGACTGTTGGCGCTGGCACTGGTCGTATAAGTGGCGGTAATGTTGTCGCCGTTTTGTACTCCTGTCAGCGTCCCGGTCAGGGTCACATTGGTGGCCCCATAGGGCCTGCTCACGTTGTCCGCGCTCACCACCAGCACCGGCTTAACCGTATCATCAACCGTATAAGTGACCTCATTCGAGAACTCGCTCTCCAGGCCCACACTATCAGTGGCGGTGGCGGCGAAAAAGTAGGTGGTTCCAGAAACCAAGCCGGAGATGGTTGCGTTGGTCACGTTGCCAACCTGACTTTCGTTGGTATAGGTTTGACTGGCCACGCCGTAGTAAAGAGTGTACCCGACCACGTCCGGATCGGCGCTCGGATCCCATGCCAAAGTGACGCTTATACCCGCCCCGTCGGCAGCAGCGGCCCGAGAGGAGGCTGCGGCAGCGGCGACGCCCAAGAGGATCAAAATCCGAGCAACATGCCGCAACGCCTCAAACACTCGAGCATCACGCATAGCGAGGCTTGCCTACGCATAGGCGTTGCCACTTTCAGGAGGGGCAGAACCGGGGCTTTGAAACGGCGAGCCGGCAGCCATTGGAACCAAGAAACCTGGCAGCGCTTTCCGCTGAAACTCGAGCGTTTCTCGGGTTCCGGGGAAAAAGAGGTGTTCTGTCCCCGGTCACCGCCCCCTGTCATCTCCAGCCCAACTACCTGCGGTCTGTGTCCATGCCTGGGCGGTATTGGAGCAGAACCTGGCTATTTCTTGGACAGATTTCCGTCGCTTTCAGTGGCCCTTCGGCAAGGGTGCATGACGGCGGCAGGGAGCCGGCCGTCCTGATCGCGAACAGGTGTCCGGCTGCCCTCGCGGATGCCACCTTGGCGATGCCCCGGAAATGTTCAGTGCCGGGCCTGTGGTTTTTCAGAGCCGGTTAACCTTGGGCGATCTTGAAGCCGCGCATGGTCGGGCGCTGCTGTTCGCGGTTGGTGAAGGCCTCCAGACTACTGGCCGGCGCCACGGCCTGAGCTGGCTTGGCGTTTGGGTCTGCCCGATGATGTCGGGCGAGGCGACGCTGTTTGTTCCAATGTGACATATCTTCATATCAGGATATCTTGATTTTTGGCTTGCAAGCCGCACCCCTGGACATTACGTTGCTGCCCGTAGCCTCTGGCCGCGTGGGGAGTCCCCGCCGCGGCCAAGGCAGCAAGAATGGATTCTTGAACGTGAACGCGGAATTGGACCGAACGCAAGACCTGGAGCGCCTGCTGCGGGAGCGCATCCTCATCCTCGACGGCGCGATGGGGACCATGATCCAGGCCTATAAGCTGGACGAGGCGGGGTATCGGGGCGAGCGGTTCAAGGACTGGCCGCAGGAGTTGAAGGGCAACAACGATCTGCTCAACCTGACCCAGCCGCAAATCATTCGGGCCATTCATCGCCAGTACTTGGAAGCCGGGGCCGACCTGCTGGAGACCAACACCTTCAACTCGACGGCGATTTCGCTGGCCGATTACGGGCTGGGGCCGCTGGTTTATGAACTGAACGTGGCCGGGGCGGAGAATGCCCGGGCGGCGGCGGACGCTTTCATGGCGGCGAACCCGGGCCGGGTGGGTTTGGTCGCCGGCGCGCTGGGGCCGACGAGCAAGACGGCCTCGCTCTCGCCAGACGTGCACAATCCGGCTTTTCGCGCCATCACTTTTGACCAACTGGCGGCGGCCTATTACGAGCAGGCCCGCGGGCTGCTGGACGGCGGCGCGGACGTGCTGCTGGTCGAGACGGTGTTCGACTCGCTCAACTCGAAAGCGGCTCTTTTCGCCCTGGGGAAATATTTCGAAGCTGCCGGGCGCCGCGTGCCTGTGATGGTTTCGTTCACCATTACCGATTTGAGCGGGCGCACGCTGTCGGGGCAAACGGTCGAGGCTTACTGGAATTCGATTTCGCACCACCGGTTGCTGAGCATCGGCATCAATTGCGCGCTCGGCCCCAAGGAGATGCGGCCGTTTATCGAGGAGTTGGCGAGCGTGGCGGACATTTATGTCAGCGCCCATCCCAATGCCGGTCTGCCGGACCCGATGCTGCCGGGCGGTTTTCCGGAGACGCCGGAATCGTTTGCGCCGCAACTCCGGGAATGGGCCGAGAGCGGCTGGCTCAACATTGTCGGGGGTTGCTGCGGCACCACGCCCGCGCACATCAAACTGCTGGCCGAGGCGGTCCGCGGCCTGCCGCCGCGCGTGCCGCCGAAAGTCCAGCCTTACACCCGCTTGAGCGGCCTGGAAGCGCTGACGATCCGTCCCGAGACCAATTTCGTGAATATCGGCGAGCGTGCGAACGTCACTGGCTCCCCGAAATTCGCCAAACTGATTCTGGCGGGCGACTACGAAGGGGCGCTGGTGATCGCGCGGCAGCAGGTCGAGAACGGCGCCCAAATCATCGATGTCAACCTGGACGAGGCCCTGCTCGATTCCGAAGCGGCGATGACCACCTTCCTGAATCTCGTGGCCTCGGAACCGGACATTGCCCGGGTGCCGATCATGCTCGATAGTTCCAAATGGTCGGTCCTCGAGGCCGGCTTGAAGTGCCTGCAAGGCAAGGGGGTCGTCAATTCCATCAGCCTCAAGGAAGGGGAGGAGAAATTCAAAGGCCAGGCCCGCTTGCTCCGCCGCTACGGGGCGGCGGTGGTGGTCATGGCCTTTGACGAGCGCGGCCAGGCGGACACCCTCGCCCGCAAGATCGAAGTCTGCGAACGCTCCTACCGCCTCCTGACCCGCGAAGTTGGTTTTCCGCCGCAGGACATCATTTTCGATCCGAACGTGCTGACCGTGGGCACGGGGATCGAGGAACACAACAACTACGCGGTAGATTTCATCCGCGCGACGAGATGGATTAAGGAGCACCTGCCGCTGGCGCGGGTGAGCGGGGGCATCAGCAACATTTCCTTCTCTTTCCGCGGCAACAAGGTCGTGCGCGAGGCGATGCACTCGGCCTTTCTCTATCACGCCATCCAGGCCGGCCTCGACATGGGGATTGTCAACCCCGGCCTGCTGGGAGTGTACGAGGAGATTCCGAGGGACTTGCGCGAACGGGTGGAGGACGTGCTGCTCAACCGCCGGCCCGACGCCACCGAACGGCTGGTGCAGTTCGCCCATACGATCCAGCAAAAGGACGATGCCGAGGCCCAGGCAGGCGCCTGGCGCCAAGGCAGCGTCGAGGAGCGCCTCAGCCACGCCCTGGTCAAGGGCCTGGTGGATTTCATCGACCACGACACCGAGGAGGCGCGCCAGAAATATGGGCGGCCGCTGGCAGTGATCGAAGGCCCCCTGATGGCCGGGATGAACGTGGTGGGTGAGCTTTTTGGCGCCGGCAAGATGTTCCTGCCGCAGGTGGTCAAGAGCGCCCGGGTGATGAAAAAGGCCGTCGCCTGGCTGCTCCCATTCCTGGAGGCCGAGCGGCAAGGTCCGGGCCAGCGCCAGTCCCACGGCCGCATTCTCCTGGCCACGGTCAAAGGCGACGTGCACGACATTGGCAAGAACATTGTCGGCGTAGTGCTTGGCTGCAACGATTATGAGGTCATCGACCTGGGCGTGATGGCGCCGGCAGAGAGGATCCTGCAGACCGCCCGGGAGCGAGCGGTGGACCTCATCGGGCTGAGCGGGCTGATCACGCCGTCGCTGGACGAAATGGTCCACGTGGCCAAAGAGATGGAGCGCCAGGGTTTTGCCGTGCCGCTGCTGATTGGGGGCGCCACCACCAGCAAAGCCCATACCGCAGTCAAGATTGCCCCGGGCTACTCGTCTCCGGTCGTGCATGTCCTCGATGCGTCGCGCGCCGTCGGCATCGTCGGCCGCCTGCTTAACCCGGCACTGAAACCGGCCCTGGTCGAGAGCCTGCGCGCCGACTACGAGAAGGTCCGCGCCCAGCACGCGGAACACAAGAGCAAAGCGTTGCTGTCCCTGGAGGAGGCCCGCCGCCGCCGCACGCCCATCGAGTGGCAGCCCGGCGACATTGCCAAGCCTGAATTCCTGGGGGCCCGTGTGGTCTCCTCCGATCCCGCGCTGCCCATCGCGCCTCACGCCTCGCGCCTCACCCTCGGCGACCTCGTCCCGTTCATCGACTGGTCCCCGTTTTTCCACACCTGGGAACTCCGGGGCCGTTACCCGGCCATCCTGGAAAATCCCGAGGCCAGGAAACTCTTCGCGGAGGCGCAGCAACTGCTGCGCGCGGTGGTGGAGCACCAATGGCTGACCGCGCGGGGAGTCTATGGTTTCTTCCCCGCCAACGCCGTTGGCGATGACATCGAGCTTTACACCGATGAGTCCCGGACCCAAGTCCGGGCCACCTTCCATTTCCTGCGCCAACAGATGGACAAACCGCCCGGCCAGTTCAACCACTGCCTGGCGGACTACGTGGCCCCAAAGGCCCTGGCGCCTGACGCCTCCCGCCGCACGCTCCCCGATTACCTCGGGGCCTTTGCCGTGAGCGCCGGGTTCGGCGCCGAGGCGCTCTGCCGACAATTCGAGCGCGACCATGACGATTACAATTCCATCCTGACCAAGGCGCTGGCCGACCGACTGGCGGAGGCCTTGGCCGAGCACCTCCACCAACGGGTCCGCCGGGAGTGGGGTTACGGCCGGGACGAGCGCCTGACCAACGAAGACTTGCTCCGCGAGCGTTACCGGGGTATCCGGCCGGCGGCGGGCTATCCCGCCTGCCCCGACCACACGGAGAAGTGGATTTTGTGGGAACTACTGGACGTGGAGACGCAGGCGGGCATCAAGCTGACCGAGAGTTGCGCGATGTGGCCCGGCGCCAGCGTCAGTGGGCTCTATTTCGCCCACCGGGAATCGAAGTATTTTGCGGTGGGCAAGGTCGGGCGGGACCAGGCGGCGGACTATAGCCGGCGCAAGAATATGGCATTGCACACCGTCGAACGCTGGTTAGGACCGTATTTGGATTACGAGCCCGACCGGACCAGCCTGGCGGCCGCCGCCGGCGAGATTGAGCCGAACCGGGCGGCAGCGTGTGGCTGCGGCGGGTGGCAGGCGGGGCCGGCAAAGGGCTGATTTGGTTTCCAAACTCCCGGAAGACAGACCTTTGGAGGAGATCGCGCAGGAGATTGAGCTTCTCGCGGAAAGAAAGCGAGCGCGCGAACAGGCGCGAAAAGGAGAAGGAAGGCTTGTCTTTTACGATTTGCGCCATAGACTGTAGATATGAAGAACGATGTCGTGCCGGTCCAGATTCGGGGGATCCTGCCCGCCAACGCAGGGTGCGCCCTCTTCGTGGGGAATGAGGAGAAGGTGTTCGTAATCAATGTGGAGCCGAACATGGGCGCGGTCATCGGGATGTTTCTCCGGGAGACGCCCAAGGAGCGTCCGCTGACGCACGATCTGATCCAGAGCATTTTCAAGGGGTTCAGCATCACGGTAGAGCGGGTGATCATCACCGAACTGCGGAACTCGACCTACTTTGCGCGGCTGATTTTGCAGCAGCAGAACGAACTGGCCCGGAAGATCGTGGAAATCGATGCCCGGCCCAGCGACTGCCTGGCCCTGGCCACCGCCCAGAAGCGTCCGATCTACGTGACCCACTCGCTCTTCGAACAGGTGGAGGACATGAGCGAGGTGCTCGAGCGCATTAACGAGAACGGCGGCGAGACCGAGTAGGCAAATGGCCCCACCTGCCGTCAAGCAGTCTGCCCCGGTGGTGCTGGTCTGCGGCGAGGACGAATTTGCCGTCAAGCAGCGAGCCAAGCAAGTCTATCTTGCGTGGGCCGAGGAACTGGGCGGCATGGACCACGAGACCCTGGATGCCAACGTGGCCAACAGCGGCGAGGCGCTCAAGGTCCTGGCCCGCCTGCGCGAGGCCCTCCAGACCCTCCCGTTTTTTGGGAGCGGCAAGGTCGTCTGGCTCCAAGACTGCAATTTCCTGGGCGAGGAAAAGGTCGCGCTGGCCCAGGCGGTGACCCAGGACCTGGCGTCCCTGGCGCAGGAACTCAAGGAATTCTCCTGGCAAAACGTCCGCCTGCTCATCAGCGCCCTCAAGGTGGACAAACGCAAGGTCTTTTATAAGGCCCTGGACAAAATCGGCCAAGTCGAGAGCTTCGCCGGCTGGTCAGTGGACGACCGCGATTGGGCCGACCAGGCGGAGGCCTGGGCGCGCAAGGCGCTGTGCGCCCGCCAAAAAGAGATTTCCGACGAGGCCCTGGCCGAACTCATCAGCCGCGTCGGCCCCGCCGCGCGGCAGCTCGACAACGAGATCGAGAAACTCGCTCTTTACGTCGGGCCGCGCCGGGAGATTGAGTTTGCGGATGTTGGCGCCGTGTGCATCCGGAACAAGACCGCCCGGGCCTTTGCCCTGGGCGATGCCCTGGGCGAGCGGGATTTACCGCGCGTGCTGCGCCGGTTGGACGAGGCCTTGTGGGAAGTGAAGCTCGATCCGCACAAGTCGGAAATTGGCCTGCTTTACGGCCTGATTGCCAAGGTCCGCGCGATGATTCTGCTCCAGGAGCTGCTGCGCGAGGGCTGGCTGAAGCCGGAGGCGGATTTCAGCCGCTTCAGAGCGCAACTGCAACGAGTGCCCGCGGAGCAGTTGCCGGAAGACCGCCGTTTCAACCCGCTGGCCCTCAATGCCTATGTGCTCTTTAAGGCCCTGCCCCAAGTCAAGCGCTACACCGAGGCCGAGTTGATCGGGGCGATGGAACTGCTCCTGCAGTGCAACCAGCGCCTGGTCTCCAGCAGCCTGGATGAAGCGCTGGTTCTGCAGCAGGCGCTGGTGCAGATTGTTGGGTCCGGGCGCGACACCGGCCAGGCCGCCCCAGCGCCGGCCAGAAGTCTTCCGGCGTGACCGCCAGCGCCAAGGGTCAATGGCCAATCGTCGATCGCCCACAGCCGATGCACCCCGTTTGCGTGAAGACTTTCGAGGGGGCGGCAAATGAGTCAAATCAGTAAAATCAGCTAAATAAACTACCGCGCCAGCCGAAAGTACTTGGAGATGACCGCGATCGCCAACCGCCAATAGTCCAGGCGCCGCCGTGGGCGCCGGTTGCCGATGGCGGCATGGGCCGAAGCGGATTACCATGAGCACACCGTCAGCCAAAATGTTGGTGTTGGTGGGGGCGCAATTTGCCTGTGTCAAGATCATTGGACGGGCCAATTTCACCTCGAGCATCGATTTCAAGACGCTCCTCAACGACCTCCGGCAAAAGGGCTGCGACTATTTCGCGCTTGATCTCTCCGAGTGCACGCTCATGGACAGCACGTTCCTGGGCGTGCTGGCCGGGTTCGGCCTGAAGCAGTGCACCGCGCAAAAGGAGGCGCGCAAACCGGCCATCGAATTGCTCAACCCGAACGCCCGCATCACTGAACTCCTCGAAAACCTCGGGGTCCTCCACTTGTTCAAGCTCACGGAAGGCCCGCTGTGTCCTCCCGCCGGCGCCGAAACCTCCACCGTCACGCCCGCCGACCCCAGCCGCGCGGAGGTCAGCCGCGCCGCCCTCGAGGCCCACCAGGCGCTCATGGAGATCAACCCCGACAACGTCTCCAAGTTCAAGAACGTCGCCCAGTTCCTGGCCGAGGATTTGAGGCGGCTCAAGGCCGGAGAGTGAAGGCCCGTAAATTGGCCTTTGCACCCTCCCATTTTTGGAAAAAATAGCCAATGTGGCCAATCCAGCCAATGTAGCCAATGCAGTGTTCCGCTCGGTTGCGGTCCCGCCGCGGCGGGACGCCGCCGTGCTTCTCTGGCCTGCCTTATTTGCTACCAATTCTCTTGCTTTAACCGCGTCGGGAAAAGGGGGTCCGGACAGCATAACCAATAGCCGATAGCCAATAGCCGATGCTTTGAACGCGTCGGGAAAAGGGGGTCCGGACAGCATAACCAATAGCCGATAGCCAATAGCCGATGCTTTGAACGCGTCGGGAAAAGGGGTCTGGAGAGCAACAGCAGGGCCAGAAAACGCTTTCGAGATAATTGAGGGAGCACGGCGGCCGTCCCTCACGAACCGTGAGGAAAATCGCCCCGCTTTCCCTCAACAACGCTGGCGGCGCTCACCACCCCATCTCAAAGGCTCACTCACTCCACAGCCTGGACCCGGTAACCTCCAGATTTCTCGTCCGCCTCCAGCTTGAGCAGCTCGCGCTTCTGAGCCTCCAGGAGCAAGTCGTTAAAGGAACGGAACCCGTAAGCGCGCTCATTGAAACCAGGGTTGCGGCGCTTAATGGCCTGCTTGATCATGGAACCCCAGATCGGCTCGTCCGCCTCGCGTTCCTGGGTGATGGCCTCCAGCGTTTCTACCAGCAGGTCAAACGCCTTTTCGAGCGAAGGCCCTTTGTTCTCCCCTTCTGGCGGCTTGGCCGCCGGGGCGGTCGTCGAGGTGCGTCGCCGCGCCCGGGATGTTTCCGCGCGCACCAGGTCGTCGTAATAAATGAACTCGTCGCAATTGCTGATAAACAGGTCGGAAGTGGAATTCTTCACGCCCACGCCGATGACCGTCTTGGCATTCTCGCGCAGCTTGCTCACCAGGGGCGAGAAGTCGGAGTCGCCGCTGATGATGACAAAGCTGCCGACGTGGCCTTTGGTGTAGCAGAGGTCCAGCGCATCGACCACCATGCGGATGTCGGCCGAGTTCTTGCCGGACTGGCGCACGTGGGGGATCTCGATGAGTTCGAAGGCGGCCTCGTGCAGGTCGCGCTTAAACGACTTGTAGCGGTCGAAATCGCAGTAAGCCTTTTTGACGACGATATGCCCTTTGAGCAGCAGGCGCTCGAGGACTTTCTGGATGCTGAAGGGCGGGTAATGGGCCTCTTGGGCGCCGAGGGCGATGTTTTCCAGGTCGAGGAACACTGCCATGGTCGCGTTGGAATCTTGGGCATTCATTATCTTTTGAATCTAAGTCGGTTTCAAGTTCGTCCGCCGGGCCGATGGCCCGCACGGGTTTGCCAGGTCTGTCAATCAGCCTGCCGATTGCATAATCCGGCTTCGTGCCGAGCATCTGCATTTCCGGTTCTGTCCAGAGACGCTCATATCGTTCGCAGGCTGCCACAAAGCGCAGCGAGATTCCACCCAATTCGCGTCCTGTGAGGACCCGGGGGCGCATCTTGACACTGCCCCCGAGCGCGGGCAGAAGCCCTCCCCCCTTCCCCCCTCCCATGCGCTCGGAGCGCATGGGAGGGGGGTGATCCCTTTTCCCATTTTACCCAGGGCGGCGGCCCGCCCCGCCCGAAGCGGGACGGGCCTTGCCCTGGGCTACTATCTTGCTGCCCCTGATACGCTTTCCAAAGTTATTCACCACCGAGGGAAGGGTCCCGGTCAGGACCCCAGCCCGAAGGTGGTCAAT
>Ga0187866_1004110_pt1 | contig 10445 bp, 13 predicted proteins | sample June2016WEW_11_1_3_FD_133013 | JGI IMG/M metagenome (GOLD analysis project Ga0187866, IMG submission 133013) | Peatland microbial communities from SPRUCE experiment site at the Marcell Experimental Forest, Minnesota, USA - June2016WEW_11_150 | ecosystem: Environmental > Terrestrial > Soil >... | reverse complement strand
TAACAGTCACCCTGCAGGGGACCGTGCCGAAGTCCTTGCCGTTAAGCTCGATGCCGATATCGATAATATACTCGCCGGCGGCTATCTGGGGAGATAAGGCAAACACGACCACCGCGCCCGGCGTGCCGGGTCGGCCCACCGCACCACCGGCATTAGTAAGCGTGATGCCTTTCGGCACAGCGGCGGCGTAAAGCGTTAGCTGGTAGGTGGTATTGCCGGACGTATCCTCGCCGCTGGCCAGAATCAAATCATTATGGGTCTCCCCCGCTTTAGTATCGATGTTAGAGCGATACATCACGGAGATAGTGTCCTTGCCTTTAGACCAGTCCTGGGCGGCCACCGGTATAGGCGGCCAGGGATTGGTGACGTTATCCGTAAAGACATTGGCACGGTAAGTGCCGCCGCCGGGCGTGAAGACGATATCATCCGAGCGGTTATCAGATGCGGGCAGGGTGCCGGAGGGGATGGGCGTTTTACCGCCGCAGGCGGAGAACAAAATTAGTACCGTAAAGATAATGCCTAAAAAGAGCAGTTTTTTCATAATATACCCAAAAATCCCTCTCTAACTCTCCCTTTGCTAAAGGGAGAGGATGTTAATACCCGGCAGTAATTAACTTGTTACAGTTACCTTACATGGGACTGTCCCATAGTCTTTGCCGTCAAGAATGACACCTATCTGAAAGGTGTATTGTCCCGTCGCAACCCCCGAACCGACATCGATGACCACGACGACCCGTAATTCGCCCATCAGCCCGCCGCCGCTGCCGATGTAAAGCTTGATGCCGTCTTGCACGCCAACGGAATAAAGCTCCAGAACGTTGTTTATCAGAAATGTGCCTGTTTTATAAACATCGATGATATCGTTCCGGGTTGTCCCAGCTTTAGTGGTGATGGGCGGACGGTAAGTAACCGTCAGATTATCGGAACCGCTGCCCAGCGTGTTGCTTTGGAGAGGTATAGATGTCCATTTATCAGGCACTCCCTCCTGGTGCACATTGGCGCGGTAAGCCACGCCGCCGGGCGTAAAGACGATATCATCCGGTGACTGGACGGTGGACGTTGGCGGCAAAGTGCCCGAGGGGATGGGGGTGGAGGGAGACGAAGGCGTGGCGCTGGTGGTCGGGGGGGACGTTAAAAGCGTGGTGACTTGAGACCCCGATTGACACGCGGGAAGGAAGGGGAGAAGAAAGGATAATATAACTAAACTTAAAATTGTTAGTTTTTTCATAATGCTATATTTCATTTTATCTTGTCATTTTACGGGTAAAAGTAACAAGAAATAAAGCCATCATAAAAACACCTAGAAATGATTCTGCTACACCAATTCCTTTTATCCAATTACTGGATACATTTATCCAGTTTTTATCTATCCACCCACCATAGCCAACAGCAGTAAATGATACGGCGCTAAAATAAAGAGAATGACCAAAAGCTGACCATGAATTAAGCCCGAAATAAACGAACGTACACAATAAAATGAGCATAACCGCTGACAATACTGTTAAGATCGGCTTTTCTCCATACCCACAGAGTAGTCTCATAATCCATGACCATAGCTTTAAATATGGTTCTTTCTTCCAATTTTGGGCTTTTCGTCTGGTTTCCATTTCGCGATAAAAGAATTTTCCTGCAATGTCATAAAGCCCATGTTCCGTATACCAAATTTTTAAGCGTCTATAAGTATCAATTGCCCATTTAAAATAGTAACCTTTTTCTTTCTTGTTACCTTCTATTTCTTCTCCTAAAACATAATTGCCCCAATCTACAGACTCCATTTCCGTATTCGCTGAAAACTTAGTATCAAACATATAACAACCTTGGAGATATGCACCTGAAATTCGCGTATTTTCAAGAAAAGCATTAGTTAAGTCACATCTTTCAAGATGAGCATCAAAAAAATCTGCTCTTTCAAGATGAGCACCAGCTAAATGAGCATTTTCAAGATGGCAACTAACTAATTCAGCCCCCTCCAAATGGGCACCGCTTAACCGAGCACCATCAAATCGAGATTCCTTTAAAAAAGCGCCCTCAAGATGCGCACCAGTCAACAACGTGCCTTCAAGATGAGCTTTTTCCAAACCTACTGATTTTAAAATAATCCTTTGTAGTTTTAAGCCACGCAAATCAATCCCATCTGCAAATTCCTTATTTGAAAGGTTTAAATCTTGTGCAGTTCTTCCATTTTCCTCAATTAACCTCACTATATCTTCCCTTAAAAAAGGATTATCTATTGATCCGTTACCCATTTCTTTTATACCCCCTCCACCTCTCTCATCAACGCCTCAAGAAAGTCCTTTTCCTCCACCACCGCCACCTTTTCCCCCCGCTTGAAGATAACGCCCTTGCCCTTGCCGCAAGCGATGCCCACGTCCGCGTCTTTGGCCTCGCCGGGGCCGTTGACCACGCAGCCCATCACGGCTACTTTAATGGGTTTATCTATCTTGAGCAATCGCTTTTCCACAGCTTGCGCCAATTTTACCACGTCCGCCTCGGCCCGGCCACAGGTGGGGCAGGAAACCAAAACAGGCCCGCGCTGTCTCAAGTCCAGGCTCTTCAGAATCTCGTAAGCGGCGGCCACCTCCTCGCGGGGCGGGGCGGTTAAAGACACGCGGATGGTATCGCCGATGCCCAGCCACAGCAGCGTGCCGATGCCCACAGCACTCCTGATAATGCCCGTGCGGGGCGTGCCGGCCTCGGTAATACCGATGTGTAGCGGATACGGTACTTTCTCCGCGATGGCACGGTAAGCGGCGATGGTGGTGGGGACGTCGAAAGCTTTGAGCGAGACCTTGATAAGGTCGAAGTCGAGGCTTTCCAGCAGCTTAATCTGCTCTAAAGCGGCGTCGACCATTCTTTCAGCGGTAGTTAACCTGGGATTATCCGCCTTAGGCTTGCCCGCCGCAGCTTTAGCGTAGGCGGGTAAACTCCCGGCGTTCAGGCCGATGCGGATGGGCACGCCCCTTTGCTTGGCGGCCAGGGCCACCTTTTTCACCTTAGCCGCCTCCCCGATGTTGCCGGGGTTAAGGCGGAGGCCGTCCGCGCCGGACTCCAGCGCCAGTAGCGCCAAACGGTAGTCGAAGTGGATATCCGCTACCAGCGGAATCTTGATTCTTTTCTTTATGTCAACTAATGCGGCGGCGGCTTCCCTATCCGGGACGGCCACGCGGATAATCTCACAGCCGATGCCCTCAAGCTCTTTAATCTGGCGGACGGTGGCTTTAACATCGCGGGTATCGGTCTTGGTCATGGACTGCACCACAATGGGCGCGCCGCCGCCCACTTTAACGCCGCCGATATCGATGGCTTTACTTATTCTTCGTTTAATCATTTTCTTGTTCACACGCCGGAACGATGGTTCCCTTCGATGTACTCAGGGTAAACTCCCGGCTCACCATTAGCGTTCCGGCCAGCGACTTATTACTTATTTTACCAGGCTCCCTCCGGTAATCCAGCGCACAATATCATGGTAGGTTATCAGCAGCATCAGTCCGAGGAGGATGATAAATCCCAGGGAGTGCACGATGTTTTCGACGCGCGGCGAGACACGCTTGCCGCGCCGCAGCCATTCGACGACGACGAATGCCATCCGCGCGCCGTCAAGTGATGGGAAGGGTATCAACTGCGTGAGGGCGATAGCAATGCTGATAAACGCCGTCAGCTCCAAAAGCGGGCTGACGCCGGCATGCGCCACCTCGCCAGTCACCTGCACGATGCCCACCGGCCCGGCGGGGACGAACGGTACCGCGCCGGTAATCATCTCGATGATGCCGTTTTTATATAAAATCAGCGTCTGCCAGACTTCGGTTATACCGCGCGGGATAGCCCGCCAGAACGGCAGATGTTCACTCGATATCTGCGGGTTCATTGTCTGGGAAGCTACGCCTACCGCCCCCTGCCCTTGCGGAGGTTTCCAGCGCGGCACGACGTTGACCGTTTCAATGGTAGCGTCGGCATGCTTGAGTTCTATCGATATCCTGGCACCCATGTGCAGCTGGACTTCGCGTGAAAAATCGCTAGTGCTATTAATGATATTACCGTCAACGCGCAGAATGGTATCCCCGACCTGCATCCCGGCCAGAGCTGCCGGAGAATCGGGGGAGATTTCCTGGATTTGGACTTGCCCAACCACGATACTATGAGGAACCATATAGGCCACGGCCATGAGGATAAAAGGCAGCAGCAGGTTCATGATCATCCCGCCGGCCAGGACGCCCAGCCGTACCAGGTGACTGCGCGCGGCTAGGGCGCGGGGTTCTTTGGGGTCAACCTCTCCGGAAATGGCGTTGAAGCCCCCGAAGGGGATCCAGTTGATGGAATAGATGGTATCGCCGAATTTTTTCCCGTAAATGCGCGGCGGGAAGCCGATGCCGAACTCTTTGACCCAGCAGCCCGTGGCTTTGGCCATGATAAAATGCCCCAGCTCGTGAACGAGCACGAGCACGGAAAGAACAATGATGCCGGCTACGATTGTCAGTAACATCAGCTTTTACTCCCGGCCAGTTTGAGAGCCGCCTGCCGCGCCCGGCTATCAGCCGACATTATCGCATCAATCGATGGATGAGCGACGCCGGTATGTTTTTCCAGCACCCCGGCAATAATATCCGGAATAGCGGTAAATTTGATGCGCCCGGCTAAAAACAGGTCAACGGCCACCTCATCGGCGGCACAGAGGACGGCCGGGTAAGTGCCGCCCTTTTTCCCCGCCTCGATGCCCAGCCGGAGGCAGGGAAATCTGGCCATGTCCGGCTGCTCAAATACGAGGTCGGGAAAGCTGTTCCAGTCCAGCTTCGGCAATGCCTGATTGGAGAGGCGGTCGGGGTAAGAAAGGGCATACTGGATGGGCAAACGCATATCGGGGCAGCTCAGCTGCGCCTTGACCGACCCGTCAACAAATTCCACCAAGGAATGGACGATGCTTTGTGGGTGGACCAGCACGGCAACGTCATCCACGGATATACTGAAAAGCCAGTGCGCCTCGATGACTTCCAGCCCTTTATTCATCAATGTCGCGGAATCGATGGTGACCTTTTTCCCCATTTTCCACGAGGGGTGCGCCAGCGCCTGCGCCACGGTAATGCCTTCCATTTGCTTTAACGAGTACCCGCGGAAAGGCCCGCCGGAGGCGGTTAAGATGATGCGGCGGGGGGCCTGTTTTTCCCCGTTCAGACACTGCCAGATGGCGCTGTGCTCGCTGTCTACGGGGAGAATGCGGGCTTTGTTTTTCTTTACGGCGGCGGTAATGATCTCCCCCGCCGCAACGAGCGATTCTTTGTTGGCGAGGGCGATATGCTTGCCGGCCTGTGCCGCCGCTAAAGTAGCCCCCAGCCCGGCTGCCCCCGCTACGGCGATAACCACCACATCGGCATCGGTATGGCAGGCCATTTCCTCCAGGGACAAATAATCGCACTCGGAGAAATGTTTACCCGCCTTTTCCCCCTTAAGCTTCGTATAGCTGACGAAATCCGGACGGAACTCTTTGACCTGCTCCAGGAGCAAGGCGAGGTTTTTACCCGCTGCCAGCCCAACGACCTTAAAGCGCTCCGGCATGGCGCGGACGATATCCAGCGTCTGCCGCCCGATAGAGCCGGTGGAACCCAGCACCGCCAACCGCTTAACTTTTACCGCCATGATATTTATATCTTACAACAAATATGGGGCTGAAGCTATGGATGAATTCATAGCTTGCATTGCATCACGTTATCGTTACAGTATAGATCAGTATCTAAATTTTTTTACTAATGGATTCCAGCGTTCACCAAAATAACGTTTTGTTTTCTATTTCCATCACCACCCCGTATATCCTCTCTCCCCCATGCGGGAAAGAGTTAAAGTGAGGGGATATATCTGTATTTCACCCTCACCCTTCGACTTCGCTCAGGGCAGGCCTTTCCTCTCCCATCAAGGGAGAGGAAATAACCCCACTTCCCACATCACCCGGAGTTCGGTTTTCGCTGAAGTGACAAAATGGGGAAACAAAAAAAGGGGCACTTAGCCCCTTAAGTCGTAAATATTTGAAATAAAGCTATTATACCACGATTTCCGATTTTCGCTGCTCGTTGCCGCGCCAGAAAAGGATGGAGACGATAATGCCCGGTTTAAGTGCCGCCACCACCTTCGCCACGTCCTCCACACCCTCAATGCGGGTGCCGCTGATGCCGGTGATGATATCGCCGGCCTTAAGCCCCGCCTTTTCCCCGAGGAGACCGGGAGACACCCCGCCTACCAGCGCGCCCGGCTGCTGCCCGGACTTAGCGGCGTCGGCGATTTTGAGGCCGAAATGTATGCCGCCGGGCTGGCTGGCCGGGGCGGCCGAAAGAAGTTCCTGGATCCGCGCGCGGTCAAAACCGATGATTACCTCGCTGCCGATAACGATGACCGGCACGCCCATCTGCCCCGTCATGTCCACCATCTCCTGTGCCGCCGCGCTGTCCACGGAGACGTCGTATTCTTTAAAGCCGACGCCCATCTGGCTAAGAAAACTCTTAGCTTGGAAGCAGTAACCTCACGTAGGTGTCGTGTAGATTTTAACGTCCATCGTCACTCCCCCGGCCCGGTTAAGAGTTATTTTCCTCGTCGATTTTCACGTTGGCCATCTTGGGCAGGTTCAGCGGATTGCCGTTCTTCTTTAGCGGGTTGAAGGTGGGGAACGCATTAAGGAACTCTTTTTTTTCACCGCAATATCTACAAGTGCCAATGCTCGAAGGGCCGTTGGCAACCTCGATATCCCAGAAATGATGGCAGGCCGGCTTTTCCGGCTTTTCTTCGATTCTTTCCTTCACTTTTTGTCTCATCACACACCCCCTGTGTTCCATATTGTAATTTTACCGGCCAGGCCGGTTAAATGTCTGCGACTTTTATCCCAAATACCATCATAGCTCACAATTGTGAACAAAATATGAAGATTTCAGCAGGAAAATATCTGGAAATCAGTTGGGGAATATTCAGCCGAAATGGGCTAACGGATAACCAGACTATGGCTGGTTGTCATCAAAGACGATTTCAAAAGGGCAGGAGATAGCGCCATAGGGGCAGACCAGCTCGCAAAGGGTACACCAGCGGCACTCGTCCGTTTTCACCGCCTTGACCCGGTTATCGACAACCTTGAGGGCGTTGCAGGCGCATACGCTGACGCACAGGCCGCAAACCTGGCACTTAGCTTCGTCGATTATCGGCATATCACCCATATCAATATCTCCGTATCGATATATATTTTCTACCTAATACCCATTTGTGTATGCGACATTTCTCTCATTATATAATGCCCGCGATTTCTTTCAGGGTTTCCTGGTTGGTGATGACGATGCGGTTGCGTTCCATCTTGATGGCGCCCTCCACCTCCAGGTTTTTCAGCGACCTCCCCACCATTTCCCGCGCCGTGCCGATAATCGCGGCGATCTCCTGCTGTGTCAAGCGCGGGTTTTCCGCGGCGCCGGTGCCGGTATATTCCAGCAGTATCTTGGCTACCCTACCGCTGACGTGCCGGAAGGAAAAGTCCTCTACGAGGGTGATCATTTCCTCCACGCGGCGGGAAAGCACTTTGACCAGGTTCAGCGCTACCTGCGGGTGCTCTTTAAGAAAAGTCTCCAGGTCTTTTTTCTTGATACCGTTAAGTACTACCGGGCTCATCGCGGCGGCGCTGGCCAGGTTCATCCCCCCACTCAGCACCGGGACCTCGTTGAACGAGTCCCCCGGGCGGATGATGCGGAATATCTGCTCCTTGCCGTCGGCGGAGATTTTAAAGACTTTTACCACTCCGGCGACGACGAAATACAGCGTGTCCGAAGGCGATCCCTCGAAAAACAGGATCTCTCCCCGCTCCGCTTTCTTTTCAAAGACATACCTGCCCAGCAGGGTGAGAACAGTATCGTTCAACCCCTGGAAATAGGGTATCGATTTCAATAAATCCAGCTGAACCGTCATATTAACCGGATTTTAAGCCGGTATCCTCTAAAAAATACTACAGCGATTATACCAGCTTATGGCATAGACGGCAAAAAACACGGGAAAGAGTTTATTGAAACATGAAAACCGGATAAAAAGGCTTGCCGGCAGCTTTAGAATGCGCCGCTTAAGTTGTACCGCGAAAATAGTAGCCGACGCCCGGCTCCGTAAGAATATACCTGGGGGCGGAAGGGTCCGGCTCGATTTTCTGGCGCAGGTGGGAGACGTATATCCGTACGTAATCCACGTCATCGATGTATTCCCAGCCCCAGACCTGTTCCAGTACCTGCTGATGGGACAGAATGCGTCCGGCGTTCTCCACGAGCAGCGCCAGGAGGCGGAATTCGCGGGGCGTCAGTTTAAGTTTTGTGCCCTTAACGGTGACCTTGCGCTCCGCCACATCGATGGTGAGATAGTCGTCGCTGAAGGTGATTTTCTTTTTTTCACGGCTGGAAGACGGCTTTTCGGCGCGGCGCAGGGAGGCTTTTACCCGGGCCAGCAGTTCTCGGTTCCCTACCGGCTTGGCCAGGTATTCGTCGGCGCCGCATTCCAGCCCGTGGACGATGTCATCTTCGGAATTGCGCTTGCCCGTCAGCATGATTACGGGCGCCTCGCTCATCTCACGGATCAGGCGGCAGGTCTGCCAGCCGTCGAGTTCCGGCATCATGACGTCCAGCAGGACAAGGTCCGGGTTATCGTGATGGACGGCCCGCACCGCCTCCTGCCCGCTGCCGGCTTTCAGTACGTCATAGCCGTTGGCGGTCAAAAGCTGGGAGGCCAGCTTAACCTGGACGGGGTCGTCATCGATGACAAGTATCTTTTTTGCCATGGGCCTTTTTCACCGTTCGGATTTGAACCGTGTGTCACCTGGTTTAGCCATATATCGGCTGCGGAGGATGGTCTACTTCAGAAAGCGGGCGGCGGCTGGTTTGTATTTATCTCCCGGCGCGACATCCAGCCGTTTGAAAAGCTCTTCCGAAAGATTAGCCAGACGTTTGCCGCTGTTTAAGATATCGGTCAGCGTGCTGTGCTGTTCCTGGTTGATTTTCCCCATCGCGCCGTCCCGCATCAGCTCGGAAAAACCTATAATCACGTTGAGCGCCGCCCGGATATCATGGATGGTTTTTTCCGGATCCATCGGCGTCGGCGCGGGCGGTTCGGGGCGGGGGCTGTCTTCGGTCGCCGCCGGCCGTCCGGCTGCAGATTTACCCGCCAGGAGTTTCCGGATGGTATTTTCCAGTTCTACCCGGGTAGTTTCCTCATATGACATAGGTATTATTATAGCATCACATAGGTCACCGGACAATGAAAAAAAGGGGGATTTAATAGTAAAAAGTACTGTTTAAAAAGATACAAAAGTACCACTCATTAGTACTGGTGATATGTTGCCGGATGCCGCTAGCCTTCAGTTAGTTTTGCCAGGCATTCGCGGAGCGCTCGGTCAAGATAAGCCATGGCGACGTCTTCATGCAGGAACGTTTGATTTCCGGTTGGAGCGGCACGATGCGCCCGTATTAACCCCTCGGCGCACCAGCGGCGTACCGTAGCGGGCGGGACTTCAAATATCAGGGCGACTTCATCAAGCGTCAGCATGGCACCTGTCTGTTGCAAATGCGACGGCGCACGGCTACCAGCACATCAGGTCGACGGCTTCCGGCCGGAGCGCGTTCCCGAACCAGTGATGGAATACGGACGCTACCTGGGCGTCGGCAACAATCCTGTCTTTAACGTCGAAATAATAGCCCTGGTACTCGGGCATCTCATCGCCGTTTTCATCGAATACCATGACCATATCGTTGCTCGTCCTGATGACAGTTTTAATCATGGCCGGCCTCCTGCCTTGAATGCTCTTTAACTATATTTTAGCTCCCGGGTATTAAACCGCCGTAAAAAAGGCATTAAAATAGTATTAACCATGTCGCTCCCTCGCCGGCGGGTTGTGTTCGGCATTTTGTTCTGCCTATAATATGCCTGTAGAGGTAGAGGAGAATATGAGCCGACTAATCGATGGACTTAAAAAGCTTACACAGGCGACACCGCCGCCGATGGGATTCCGCGCTGCGAGGCAGTCGAATGCGGCGCCTTCCATGCTGATCATCGCCGCGGAAAAGATAAAAGACGATGGCTCTCCTGCCAAGAACATCGCCGGGGCCGATGCCATTCTGTTGACGGCCGAAAGCGAAACAGGGCTGACGGCAGCCAGCCTCCAGAAGAGCGTCAAATCTTTAAAAGACGTACCCTGGGGCGTCAGTCTCGACGCGAGTGAAGACGATACGGCCAAGCTGGTCGAGGCCGGTAGCGATTTTCTGGTATTTTCCCCGGGCACCCGTTTCGCGGCCGTGCCCCAGGACGAGAAAACCGGCAAGGTGCTGGAGGTCGAGTCCTCCATGGACGACGGCCTGCTGCGGGCCGTCAACGACCTGCCGGCGGACGCAATATTGGTGACCGATTCCTTCGAGGAAAGCGGCGGGCTGGTCTGGCACCAGCTGATGATATTCCGCCAC
>Ga0187866_1004105_pt1 | contig 10448 bp, 8 predicted proteins | sample June2016WEW_11_1_3_FD_133013 | JGI IMG/M metagenome (GOLD analysis project Ga0187866, IMG submission 133013) | Peatland microbial communities from SPRUCE experiment site at the Marcell Experimental Forest, Minnesota, USA - June2016WEW_11_150 | ecosystem: Environmental > Terrestrial > Soil >... | reverse complement strand
CTCCTCCGTAACTACCAACCAGAGAAGACCCCTCCCTCAACACTCTCTGAGCTAAGTCAAGTTTCGCATAGTTCAACCGCCTATCAAGCCCGACTACAACAACATCAGGCTTCTGATCAGACTGCCTATGGCCAGCAGCCAACAACTCGCGTAAGAGCCCCCTCTCTCCCAATAATAGGAAGGTCACGCTGCGCCTGAACCGTTGGGTAAGATACAGTGCCGTAAGGTAACCTGAGGTCAGCACATCTTCCAAGCTGAAGGTGAATCCAAGATTTTGAAGGTTCTGATAAATCTCCTCCCGAGTATGAGTTGAATCATTAGTTAGAACATACGCCTTCTTCCCAGAGGACTTAATTCGTGACACTACCCCGCGTCCGCCCAAGTAGCGTGGGTTTTTCTTACCGACAGAAAGCACGCCGTCCATGTCAAAGAAGAAGACACGCATCGAACCTAGTTTCAAGTTCCTTCGTCAACTGGAATTGCTAGAAGTAGTATAAGTATGGTTCAAAAGTGGCAGGGCCAGCAGAAAGGAAGTTATCTGGCGGTCAGGGGTTAATCTAGAAGAACCGTCGTTCCCGAAGATCTGCATGCAGAACCTATTCATTTACTCCTTAGTATACTAGAATTTTCCGGATGTCTCTTTTATGCAAATACTGCGACGATTCAGGCATAGAACCATACTAGATTCAGACGCGGTGTTCGGACAGGCAATGAATTCACTTTATAGAATAATTAAGTCCAAACAACCAGGCTAATGTTGGGAGAAAAGCATGTAACCTATGCGGCAGCATACGACGGATGAAATCGATGTCACTGACTTCCACCAATCGAAAAGCTCGCAACGACTCAATATACACTAGTAGTCCGACTACCAAGATGGCTGGCGAGAATACGATCTTCAAAAGGAAGTTATGTAGAAGTGACAGCATACTGAAGATAACAAACATCATTGCTGTTGAGCCAATGACTGAAGCGAGGAATCCCTTCGAATCGATTTCGAAGATTCCCGCTTTAAACGTTCCAAAAGCGTAAACAATCGTTGCGACCACCATGAGACCTGCCCTACCTAGTGCAGGCCCACTCAATCCTACGAGTGGCGTCACTACGCCAGCAACCGCGAAGAAAGTTATGAGCCCAAGAACGTTGGCTACAGCGTACCATCGAAGCTTTCCGAGAGCAAGCAGCGCTCCAGCATACACGGCGCCTAGAGCCGTCAACCCTGTTGCGACTGACAAAATAATCGCTGGCAACAGCCCAGCAACATAATCAGGCCCAAACATTCTCAAAGGTATCTCCATTGCACCAGCGAGACCAAATGCAAACGGTATCACAAGAAGCGAAACGTACCGTGTCGAGGAATGAATGATGCCAGGCATATCGCGTTTCCTGTCTGATGCACTTAAAGCAGCCAATACGGGAAGTAAGAGTGCAACTAAAGCGGCAGGAGCATAACCTGCAACACCCGATCCTACAGAAGCGACATTGTAAATCGCTAATCCTGACAGTCCGCTCTGCCAAAGCGTGATCAGCCGATCAGCCTGACTTATTATGAAGCCTAGTAATGCAGCTAACAGAGTATACATGCCATAAAATGCATAGTCTTTCCCGGAGAAGCCTCCTATACCAACTTGACCCACAAAGTGTTGTAGTGTTTTCCGCAGAGCAATCAGAAATAGAAAGATGTCACCACCGATCCAGCCTATCAGAACTCCCACAACCCCAAATAACACTAACAGGATTGATGCAAGGGCTGCTCTGCATATGCTCCACATGACGATGTAGATTGCACCCACCTTAGTGTCACCAAGCGCGAATATGGCGCCCAGACAGACTTGACTAACCGAGACAAACAAAATGTCGACAGCCGAAAGACGAACATACTCTGGAAGAACAGCTTCTCCACCAAGTAAGGAAATTACAAGAGTAGGCTGACTCACCAGGACACCAGCTGTTACTGCACCTGCAAGAGCAGAGAACGCCAGTGAAACCATGAAAACCTTATTGGCCGCATTTCGTTCGTTCTTAGCCAAAAACTTTGGGACGAATTTCAGTACAGCCATAGGCGCTGGAATCGGCCCTCCCTGAACTAATGGTTGTGCAAGCAAACAGATCAGTACAAAGAACCATATGAAAATGTTAAGAGAGGTAACTATGCCCACCTTAATCGTTGAGCGAATTGTGTTCGTTAAGATTACGAAGTAGAGAGTGCTGAAGACAAGTGACAAAATATTGGCCAGGAAAAGTGAAACAGTTCCCCTACCTACGCTCGTTTCTTCCATGACTTATCCACCGATTGGGTGGATAACTAGACACATAAGTAGATTACAACTGCAACATAAGTCGAGACGCATACAGCTCCATTCATGCCTTAATGCTAGGGCTGGCATCAGCATGATTTGAGTTCATAGTTCTGCCTTAATTAAGAGAAACGTGCAAAGATATTCGATTGACATGCTTGACCTAGACAAACAGACCTACAGTGTGATGATTGCTAGAATGCTTACTTACGGAACATGGAGCCTTCAGCGACAATGGCGCCTCGAGAAATTGTGAACGCTAAAGGCTGTTACGTTGCCGATGCGTCTGGGAATCGCTACCTTGATTTCTCATCACAATTGATGTGTTCAAATCCTGGCAACGAGAACAAGGCTGTCATAGACGCGATCTGTGACCAGGGAAGGATGTGAGAAGGAATCGTTGGAGCCAGTGCTGCAGCTCAACAGGAAAGAGTGGGAAGCCTTTCTAGAAGAACTCTCTGAACTTACCAAGAAATATGAACTTCTTCTAAGTAAACTAGATTTAGCCAGAATCACGATCGAAGGTCAACGAGAAAGGTCCAAGCAACTGACTGCGAAGAGCGGCGAATCACTGAAGCAAATCAGGTCAGCAATGGAAAAACTCTGCAAGGAAACAGAGGATGCGTTGAATGAATCAGAATGAAGAACCTAGAACGGAACTCATAATCGTAGGAGATGACTGGGAAAAGTTTCTCTCTTCCCTAGAGAAGTTCATGAACCTGCACCAGAAAACTCTGCAAAAATTGAAAGAACTTGGTTCTCGTAATGAAGCCCTGAGACAAGAACTCCGCGATGTCAGTAACCTCTCAAATGTCAAGGAGTCTGCAAATCCAAGTGCCGCTCAAAAACCTGTCGAGACGAGCATTAATCGACCAATTGAGAGAACGGAATCCACTCCTCAACCTAAGAAGAATAGACTAAAAGTTCTCGACAGTCTCTCTCGACTTATGCGTTCCAAGTCACCTCGGACGTCGCAGACGGGGAATTTAACTGACTCCTTCGCATCTTGCGAGAAGTGTGGTCAGCAAATTAAGCGGGCAAGCAGATTCTGTGATCGTTGTGGCGGCGACTTCGGTGCTATGATGTGTTCGTGTGGCCGCGAGTTGAACCCTGGAGATAAATTCTGTGACCACTGCGGTCGCACAGTATGAGTAGGTCTATTCCGAAACTCGTTTTTCAGTCTCTCTCAGGAGTCGTGCCATGGTATCTCTAGCTTTACGAAGCGTTTCATCGGTTTGACGCGTGCTGATGTTCAGGTTTGCCTCCATAGACTCAAGTCTTTCCTTTGATTTTTGCAGTTCATCACGTAGCTGCCTATTCAATCTCTCAAGAGTATCAATTGTTTCGACCAGTTTCTGCGACCGCTCGACAAGCGCTTGATTTTCCGATAAGAAAGCTTCAAATTCCTTCCGGCTTATTGTAACGCGTTCGGACATTTTTCAAATCTCCACTATTGCTTTACTTATGACGTATATGAATCATATCGTAAGATGACTCAACTCAGTTGAGGAGGTCCCGAAGTGGGGTACCTAGATCGAGCGACCATCCGCAACCATCCTCCTTGCACTTCGTATGATCAATGTCGTCGACCAAAGAGTCATTCCAGCATCGCGGACATAACTTCCACTCATGTGACGGAAGGTTGAGCATGACGTATCGTATGAAATACAGAAAGTCCGGACTCGTGAGGTATTCGAGGATCAATTCACGATCGGCCTTCGTGTTCAAAAGCAGCTCCTCAACAAAGTGTTCCGTTTCCTTCGTTGTCAACTTATCCTCCACAACCTTGGTAATGGCTTTCTTCAGCAGAGACGGCTTGTCCGCTAACCTGGCTAAGGCTTCAGCGTGGGTGGCGGTGATTGTGTCGTGCGACACAAGCCCCTGCAGCTCAGCTGGGAAGGATAGGAGGCGAAGCCTTTGTGCTACGATGTCCCTCGTGAGTCCTCGTCCCGCTTCCTTGGCTATCCTTTCCTGTGTCCACCCAAAATCGTGTAGTGTCTGGAAGATTCTAGCATCCTCTACTGGGTTCAGGTCTCTTCTTTGGAGGTTTTCGACAAATGCGGTTATGGCCATTTGTTCGTCGGAAAGGTCTTGTATGATGCAGAGTAGATCTCGGATTCCAGCCCGCATAGCTGCCAGCACACGCCTCCAACCCGCGGCGACCTCGTAGCGGTCTGCCTTCGGACGTACTATAATGGGCTGCACTTGTCCATGGTTCAATAACGACCTGCCTAACTCTTCGAGCTCATTCTGCGGATACTCAATCCTCGGTTGGAACGGATTTGGATCAAGCTTCTCAACTTCAATTCGACGGACATCTTCTGAAATCATAAGGTTCTATCCTCGAGAAATGTATTTGTACTTCGTGCGCAACCCCATCTTGCGGTCTCGTGTGAATTACGTTCTGATTGTCTTCCATGCTACAAGACGAATCCATTTGGACAACTCTATCCACGCGATAATGGAATTTCAGCGGCACAAAAAGAGAGAATTTGTCTACTATGACGCTGAGGAACATGACCTTCTTCGCTTCGACATTATAGATCGAAAATCAAAGAAACGTGTCGCGACCGTTCAGATCAGTCCGAATGACAAGGTCAATCTGTACATAGGCGAGTCACGTAGTCGAAAGCAGGTAAATTACGTAATGAATCAGCTACACAAAGTGATTTTGGATGATTCTAAGGCCGGTGTTGAGCTTAAGCCGATGACTGTGCTCTACAGAATGAAAAATATGTACCCATTAGTGCTTAGGAATTTCATCTTGGAATTGGATTTACCAATTAGCCTAAAACCAATGCCTCACCAGATTAAGATGTCGACTATCAAGATCGGTCGCAGACAATCTCACTAACTAGCAGTCTTCAGTCCAAAAAATTCGCCATTTCATCCCAATCTCCAATCTGAGATCTACTCATCTGTCCGGAGTTGATAAGCCTTGACTCCGATGTTGTTAAATGTAAGACAATTTTCAATTCAACTCCATTTGCTGTTCAATTTGTCCGTCTGATCAACGTAATCGTTAACGTTTTTGTGTTGATTTCTCAAATAGCCAATGGTCCCTTCAAATGCCTGTAGCCTTTCATGGAACGAGCTGAGATGTCCCAACACTATTCAGCAGATCAAATCCAAGTATTAGGTGACTTGGAGGCTGTTCGAAAAAGGCCGGCTATGTACATTGGTAGTACCGATGCCCGCGGTCTGCAGCATCTTGTTTTCGAGGTTGTTGACAACTCAATTGATGAAGCCCTCGCTGGTTTCTGCAAGAATATCAGCGTAGCTCTGAACAACGATGGATCAGTCACTGTTCGTGATGATGGACGCGGTATTCCTGTTGAGATGCATGTTCAGACTGGCAAATCAGCGTTGGAAGTGGTCATGACTATGCTTCATGCTGGAGGAAAATTTGACCATAAAACGTATCAGGTTTCAGGTGGTTTGCATGGGATCGGAGTCTCTGCTGTCAACGCACTTAGCGAATGGCTTGAAGCGGAGGTGCACGTGCAAGGACGCGCCTTTAAACAGAGATACGAGCGAGGAGTGCCGACAACAGGAGTTCAAGAATTAGGGTCCGTAGACGATCATGGAACTCGAGTCAGCTTCAAACCCGACTCTACAATTTTTGAAGAAACTAAGTTCGATCAACGAATTATCTTAACGAGACTCCGAGAGTTAGCTTTCCTTACTGAAAATATTTCAATTACGTTTACGGATCAACGGGTGACTCCTCCTAAGACTCGGACCTTCAATTATGAAGGCGGTATTCGTGAATTCGTGAAATATCTTAACGAGTCCAAGAATTCACTACATCAAGAGATTGTACTCATATCAGGAAACAAGGCTGATGTTCGGGTGGACTGTGCCTTTCAATACACTGACGACGATTCTTGGAGCATTCACACCTTCGCAAATAACATCGGTACAAGAGAAGGCGGGACCCATCTTGTTGGATTAAAGACCGCGTTGACGCGTGCAATTAACGATTACGCGACTGGACATGAGATGATAAACGAGAAACTGAAGATACAGGGCGACGACGTACGAGAAGGCCTTACCGCCGTCCTGAGCGTAAGATTGCCGAACCCACAATTTGAAGGTCAAACAAAAGCAAGGCTTGGCAATAGTGAAGTTCGCGGAATCGTCGAGTCCGTACTTTACGACAGTTTGAAAACATACTTCTCAGAGGCACCATCAGTAGCTAAAGCAATCGTCCAACGAACGACCGAAACAGCAAGAGCCAGAATCGCCGCTAAAGAAGCCAAAGAACTCGTTCGAAAGAAAGGCTCACTGGAAGGGATGACTCTCCCCGGAAAGCTAGCCGATTGTCAAATTCATGATCTGGAAAAAACCGAACTATTCATCGTAGAGGGAGATTCAGCAGGTGGAAGTGCAAAACAAGCACGAGATAGACGAACTCAAGCAATCCTCCCCTTACGGGGGAAAATTTTGAACGTGGAAAAGCACGGTTTTAGCAGAATTCTTGATAACAATGAGATACGCGCTTTGGTCACTGCGATCGGAACAGGGATCGGGGAAGTTTTCGATGTGAACAATCTCAGATATGGCAAGATCATCCTTCTAACGGATGCAGACGTGGATGGAGCACATATTCGAACATTGCTTCTCACTTTTCTCTATCGACACATGCCGCACCTCATCGAAGCTGGCAAAGTCTTCATCGCGCAGCCCCCACTCTATCGTATTCGCAAAGGTGACAAAATTTTCAACGCTATGAGCGAGAAGGAGCGGAAACGCATCATCGAACAGGAGCTAAAGGGGAAACCAGATCTCGTGCAGAGATTCAAAGGACTGGGTGAAATGAATCCTCGCGAGTTATGGGATACAACAATGAACCCTAACTCTCGCTCATTGCTCAGCGTAACAGTCGAGGATGCGGCTGAAGCAGATAAGGTCTTTTCAACTCTAATGGGAGACGTTGTTGAACCCAGGCGTCAATTCATTCAGGAAAATGCAGACGAAGTAGATTGGCTCGACATCTGAGGCTTAAAGGTTGAGCGGCTCAAACATGGAACACATCAATCCAGTCGCTATAGAGACAGAAATGCGGAGATCTTACATCAAATATGCAATGAGCGTTATTGTTGGTCGCGCCCTCCCAGACGTCAGAGACGGATTGAAACCAGTCCAACGCAGGATCTTATACGCCATCTTGGGACTCGGTCTCACTTCTAAGAGTCAGCATAAAAAGTCAGCAAGAGTGGTTGGAGAAGTTCTGGGAAAATATCATCCTCACGGCGAGATGGCCGTCTATGATTCCTTGGTAAGGATGGCCCAGGATTTCTCTATGCGTTATCCTCTCATTGACGGACAAGGAAATTTTGGAAGCATCGACGGAGATTCACCAGCGGCAATCCGATACACAGAGGCGAGACTTGCGAACATTGCAGAGGAGATGCTTGACGAGCTGGAGAAGGATACTGTTGATTGGATGTCAAACTTTGACGATTCACTCCAGGAACCTACGGTCCTCCCGGCCAAATTTCCTAACCTACTCGTGAATGGCGGTTCAGGTATAGCTGTAGGAATGAGTTCCAGTATTCCCCCCCACAATTTGCGAGAGGTAATGGACGCCCTTGTCTTCCTGACTGATCATCCGACTGCTAAGATTGAAGAACTCTTAGAATTCGTGAAAGGCCCTGATTTCCCAACCGGCGGAATAGTCTACGACGCAACATCATTACTGCAAACCTACAAACAGGGACGCGGCACAATTAGAATCCTAGCTCGCATCGAAGAAGAAATTACGAAGGGTGATAAGAAGAAACTTGTAATCACCGAGATCCCATTCCAAGTAAACAAATCAAAGATTGTCGGAGACATAGCTAACCTCGTCAGAGAAGGAGAGATTGAAGGAATCTCAAACATCCGAGATGAATCAAGCCGAGAAGGCATCCGAGTAACAATTGATCTCAAGTCGGGAGCTCAACCAGACTTTGTCAAGGGACAATTGTACAAACTAACTCAACTTCACACAAGCTTTAGTTTCATTAATTTGGTTCTACTGAACGGACGCCCACAAATTCTAGACCTAAAACAGACATTACAAGCATTCATCGACCACAGAATCAACGTAATCGAGCGACGCTCGAAACACGATCTGCAACAAGCACAAGAACGCCTTAACATACTTGAAGGCTACCACATAGCATTGGAGAACATCGACAAGGTAATCTCCATAATTCGCAATTCTCAAAATTCAGATGAAGCATCCAAGAATCTCAAAGACTTACAACTTAACGATAAACAAACCGATGCTATCTTGGAAATGAAACTCCAACAGCTCACAAAACTAGAAGCAAACAAGATACAGAAAGAGTCCAATGAGAAACGTGCTGTGATACTTGAACTTCAGGAAGTACTGAGTAAACGTTCTAAATTACTGACACTTCTAAAGACCGAGTTTCTTAGAGTTAACAAAGACTATGGAGATGTAAGAAAGACAGAGATTCGACTCGAAAGCGTCAACTTTGACGTTGAACGTGTAATCAAAGATGAACAGACAATAATCTTCCTAACAACAGAGGGGTACGTTAAACGAGTCGGAGCCAAATCCTTCCAAGCCTTAGACCGAGGAGCAGCAGGAATTCTCTCAATCGATCTAAAAGAATTGGATAAGGTCTCTAGAGTGGTTTCCACACGAACTCTACAAACAATCCTCTTCCTGACTAACCAAGGACGAGCCTACACGCTGAAAGCGCATGAGATTCCTGATAGCACGAGATCCGGACGAGGCATACCAATAGTGAATCTTCTGCAACTATCGGATGACGAGAGACTAGTAGCCATTGTTCCCGTAGAAACCTTCACCACGACACAATATCTAACTCTCATAACACGACATGGAAATGTGAAACGAACGCCACTCGACGCCTTCTCAAACATCCGCTCCACAGGCATTATCGCAGCACAATTTGACGAAAAAGACTCCCTCGCCCAGGCACTCGTTACAACAGGCAACGGACAGATTGTAATCACGACTTCGGACGGCCTAATCATTCGCTTTGAGGAATCTGACATCTCCATCATGGGACGAACCGCGAAGGGCGTGACAGGAATAAGACTCGAGGAAGGAAGCGAAGTTATGGGAGCATGTTTCGTTCCCAACAACTCAAATGATGTGTCAATCTTCTCGATAACAAAAAGAGGATACGGCAAAAGAACATCGGCTAAAGAAATTCGCGTTCAGAAACGGGGCGGTTCAGGCATAGTAGGATTAAAAGCGAACAGTAAATCTGGAAACTTGATCGGAACTCTTCCTTTGACGGGGCAACAAGACGTTATAGTTGTCTCGGAGAAAGGACAAGCTATCCGGCTAAACGCAACCTCCATACCCCTCCAACGTAGGACAACCGCAGGAAGCAGGCTAACCAAATTAGAGGAAGGAGACGGCATCGCATCATTGGCGACGATTCAAATTGAAGTACCAGAACGAAGACCTACCAGCGAGAAAAAAGTAAGATCACAGAAAAAATGAATTAGGCCGCTTGTAGATCCCTGACCGGTTCGAGTAGTTGAGCAACTTCAAGCCTAACGCCCTGCTCAATTTGGAGATGCTCATTAAAGAGCTCAGGATGAATCATCATTCCAAGAATTTTCAATGCGTCAAAGAGTCTTGGGCCTGAACGGCTGAAATAGTTATGTCCATCCGTAGCGAACACGTTACTATTGCGAACAGCTGTTAATTGATCAAGCTTCTCAACCTTAGAAAGCACCTTAGCCTCTGAAATTGTTCTTGTGGTTGTAAAGCCACAGGGCATCAAGATCAATACTTCCGGGTCATAATCAATCACTGTCTTCCAGTCAACGTAGCCAGATGGTTGTCTTCTACTACTCAACTTCTCAATGCCACCAGCATATTCGACCATCTCAGGAATCCAGTGACCAGCATTCATTAGTGGTTGTAACCATTCGGCGCAGAAAACTCTAGGCTTAGATGCATGCTCGGTTACTTTCTTAACGTATTCTTCCTTCTGCTGCAGTTCCTGAATGACTCGATCAGCCTTTTCAGGAAGTCCAACAGCTTTTCCGACCCTTTGAACATCGTCCTTGATGTCATCAAGTGAATGAGGGTTCAACGATAACACTTCCACTGGTTTTGCAAGCTTGCTCACGGCCATCAGAACGTCTTCT
>Ga0187866_1004104_pt1 | contig 10448 bp, 8 predicted proteins | sample June2016WEW_11_1_3_FD_133013 | JGI IMG/M metagenome (GOLD analysis project Ga0187866, IMG submission 133013) | Peatland microbial communities from SPRUCE experiment site at the Marcell Experimental Forest, Minnesota, USA - June2016WEW_11_150 | ecosystem: Environmental > Terrestrial > Soil >... | reverse complement strand
GAAAGGTGAGGAGGGCGGCGAGCATTTTTTCTCAAGGGATTTCAAGCCTTTCCAGATAGTGCAGTTCGGCAAAGGGGACCTTTTCCGGAAATCCGATGCCGAGTTGGCCGCGGAATCCAAACAGGCCTACGAATTTGCGGAGAACGCTCTGGTGGGGGGCAAATATGATGTGGTCATCCTGGATGAGATATTTATTTCGCACTGGCGCGGCCTGGTAAGCTTGCAACAAATAATGGACCTGATAGAGAAGAAACCGGCCGGCGTGGAGCTGGTAATGACCGGCCGCAAAGCCCCCCCGGAAATAGTAAAACTTGCCGACCTGGTGACCGAGATGCTCATGATAAAACACCCCTTCACAAAGGGCGTAGATCAACGCAAAGGCATCGAATACTGAAGGATGGAATATATGTCCGCATTTGAACAAATTGTAAAAGGGGTTAAACCGCTGGACGCAGCCGCCATGGCGGCTGCCAGAGAACGGCAGGACCAGTTGACGAAGCCGCGCGGCAGCCTGGGTGTGCTAGAGAAACTGGCGGTGCAAATCGCCGGGATTACCGGTAACCCTTTGCCCCGCATAAGCGACCCTGTTATTCTCACCATGGCGGCCGACCATGGCGTGGTCTCCGAAGGTGTCAGCCTGTATCCGCAGGAAGTGACACGGCAGATGGTGTTTAATTTCTTAAACGGGGGAGCCGCCATAAATGTACTGGCCCGCATGGTCAATGCCCGGGTTGTGATCGTCGATATGGGTGTAAAAGGCGGATTCCCGCCTGCAGACGGCATATTGTGCAAGATGATCGATTTCGGCACGCAAAATATGTGCGAGGGCCCAGCCATGACGCCCGAACAGGCTCGCGACAGTATCCAAGCAGGTATAGATATTGTGGAAAGCGAGATGAGTAAGGGACTGGATATACTCGGTACAGGCGAGATGGGCATAGGAAATACCACCGCAGCCAGCGCTATCATTTCGGCCGTTACCCGAACGCCGGTATACAAGGTTACCGGTAGGGGGACTGGAGTCGGGGACGCTCAGCTCCAACACAAGATCAGAGTCATTGAGAAAGCTTTGCGCGTCAATAAACCCGATCCTGATAACGCCTTTGACGTGCTGGCAAAGGTGGGAGGATTCGAAATAGGGGGACTGACAGGCGCCATCATAGCCTGTGCTGCGCACCGCATACCTGTACTGGTCGATGGGTTTATCTCGGGCTCGGCAGCCCTGATTGCAGTGGGGATTTGTCCGCAGGCCGGGGATTACCTTATAGCCTCGCACCGGTCGGCGGAAAACGGCCACGCCGTTTGCCTCGAACACCTTAAGCTTTGCCCTTTGCTCGACCTGTCCATGCGGCTGGGAGAAGGCACGGGAGCGGCCATCGGCATTTTCCTAGCGCAGGCAGCAGTTAACCTGCACACGCAAATGGCAACCTTCGCCTCAGCCAAAATCTCGGATATTAAATAAAATGCTGTTTTATATCGCTTTAAAATTTCTAACCATCCTCCCGGCCCCATCTTCTAAAAATGAAGGCCCGGAGCAGGTCGGTCGCTCCCTGGGCTTTTTCCCGGTAGTAGGACTGGTCATAGGCCTTTTATTGGCCGGCCTTTATTGCCTGATGCGCGGCATTTTCCCTGTTCCGCTGGTTAACGCCATCCTGATCACGGCTCTCGTGCTGGTTACCGGAGCGCACCATCTGGACGGCTTGAGCGACACCTTTGATGCACTGGTGGCTGGGCGTACGACCGAACAAAGGCTGTCAATCATGACTGATACGAGGGTGGGGGTCTTCGGTATATCGGCGATAGTTCTTACACTGCTCATCAAATATGCATCTCTGACGGGGATAGCTTCAGTGCCTACCCTGATCATGGTTCCGGTGGTCAGCCGGTGGACGATGGCCGGCGCCATCCTAATCTTCCCGGCGGCCAGAAAAGTCGGGATGGGCTTCGCCGCCAAGAGCGGCGCAAGCTGGACAGGCTTCGTAGTAGCCAGCGTTGTAGCCCTACTGGTTATGACCCTCTTCGGCGGCTGGATCGCAGGACCTATCCTGATGGCCGTATTGTTCAGCCTGATGTGCTGCTTTGGACTTCTCTTCCGACGGCTTTTCGGAGGACTTACCGGAGATTGTTACGGCGCACTGGTAGAGTTGGGCGAAGTCATGGCCCTCATATTGATTTCTATACTGAGTTTCCTGAGGACATCCAACCCGCAGTTATATTTGATAACGGCTCCGCTGATAGGCTGGTAAAGCTATGATTGATACAGTTAATAAAACAATTTTAGTTCTCGGTGGGGCAAGAAGCGGCAAAAGCACCTATGCCCAGCAATTGGCCTCCAGCATGGGAGAGAAGGTGTTATTTTGCGCCACAGCCGAACCGCTGGACGACGAAATGTTTCATCGTATCGAGGAACATAAAAAATCACGTCCCGGTGGATGGGAAACGCTGGAGGTCAGCAGGGGCATTGCCCGAGCACTAAATAATTTAACATCCGGATATGACGCGGTCATCGTCGATTGCATTACTCTCTTGTTATCGAATTGTTTGCAGGACGAGGCGGAATTTGCGCAGGCGGAAAAGAGCGTGTTCGAGGAAATCCGCGACCTCATCGAATTTATGGGACATAAAGAGAGCAACTACATTCTAGTGTCCAACGAGGTGGGCGGCGGTCTGGTGCCCGACAATGCTCGGGGCAGGCTCTACAGGGACCTGCTGGGAAAAGCTAATCAACTTCTGGCTAAAGCTGCGGATGAAGTCTATTTGATGGTTGCAGGAATACCTTTAAAGTTAAAATAATGCTGGTTTCCTAATGCAGTTTAATATCAGTTGGCAGCGGTTACCTCTTCGATGGTATTGACCAGCCTGGAAAAGTCCAGCGGCTTGCTCAAATATTCCCTGCCGGTAGTTTCAAGGAAGTCCAGCGTGGACCTGGTAATGGTGTCCCCAGTTATGAAGATCACGCGATTAATCAATTGCGGGAATTTCTCGCTTATGGCATCGTACATATCCCTGCCATCCACACCTGGCATCTTTATATCCAGCAGGTAGACATCGTATTTAGAGTTCATTATCTTCTCGAGGCCTTCAGTACCGCTGGCCGCTGATTCAACATGGTAGCCCTTTTCGGAAAGGATACGTATCAGGATGTCACGGATAACCAGCTCATCGTCCACTACCAGGATTCTTTTACTGACTTCGAGCTTCGGTGAGTCTTTTCCTAATTTAATGAAGGAACCCTGGTCTTTGGGCTTGCCTTCGCGGCTGGCTGGAAGCTCTATTATAAATGTAGCCCCCTGACCTTCCACACTTTCGGCATATATCCGGCCGCCGTGCTTGGTTACGATTCCATGGCAAACGCTGAGGCCCAGTCCGGTGCCCTGGCCGACTTCCTTGGTAGTAAAAAACGGGTCGAACAACCGCTCAAGCATTTGCCTGGGTATGCCGGGCCCATCGTCGGCCAGAATAATCTTCACCATGCTGTTTTCCAGCCTGGTGGTTACTTTTATTTTCCCTTCTCTCTTTTTGGAGGTTATCGCGTGCTCGGCATTAATGATGATATTCAATAAAACCTGTAGTATCTGGTTCTCATCGGCTGAAATCCCGGGTAATCGGGGTTGGAGATCGGTGATTATCTCAATATTTCCGACGTTATGCTCATAGCTGCGCAGTTCCAGCGACTTGAGAATAAGGTCGTTTATATCGATGATTTTCTTCTCCAGCGCATAGCTCCTGGCGAAGGTTAAGAGATTTTGCACGATCCTGGCAGCTCTCTGACTCTGGCTGAATATTTTATCTAGGTCAAGCTTGATATGTTCGGGGATATCATCCTGGGCGGCCAAAAGCTGGGCATACCCCATGATAGCCGTCAGAGGATTATTGATCTCATGCGCTACCCCGGCAGCCAGCTCACCGATGGAAGCCAGCTTGCCAGCCATCAGTAGTTGCTGCTCCATTTTCATGCGGTCGGTGATGTCCCTGGTAATCCCCCGTATGCCGGCGATGTTTCCTGTAGCATCCCTCAGCGGCGAAACTGACACGCCTATAATCCGCCGGCTCCCGTCGCCCTTAACGATGGTCCCGAACAGGCCCGAGAGCGTCATCCCTGTGCGGATAGCCTCATCCATAATGGCACGGCTATTCTCCACGAATTTTTCATCGGACTGATCGATGAAGCTGCCGAAATGCTTGGCCACGATATCGGCCCTGCTGTAGCCTAGGATCTTGCACATAGCATCATTAACAAATATGTAGTGGCTCTTTTTGTCCAGCTCGAAGTACCCGTTGTCCATATCCTCTAGTATGGTACGAAACCTTTCTTCCGAGCGCTTTAGCACTTCTTCTGTAAGTTTGCGCTCCGTCATGTCCCTGGCAATACAGCTTATAAGTTTTTTGCCATCTACAACCACCAGGCGTCCGTGCACTTCCACAGGCACCATTGAGCCGTCTTTGCGGTAATGCGCAGACTCATAGGTGATCTCGCCATCCTGAAACACTTTTTTAATACGCTCGGTCATAATCGCCCGGCTTTTCGGGTCAACGATTTTTGCGATATTTATGCCCAGAAACTCTATTTCACCGTAGCCCAGGGTCCTCCAGCTTGCCTCATTAGCAAAAACTATATGTCCGGCTGCATTGATAACATATATTGAATCGACTGCCAGGTCCAGCAGGTGCGTGCGTAAAGACAATTCTGAGTCAATCTTTTTGCGGTCCGTTATATCTTCGCCCGACCAGACTACGCCGGTAATGCGGCCGGCATCATCTTTCAGCAGGGCGTTGCTCCAAGCGACAATCCTCTCTTCGCCCTTACGTGTAATAACGGGCCTCTCAAAAATAACAGGCACGTCTTTTTTTCGGGAGACAAACCTTTGATAGACCTGCCTGGACTCCTCTCTTACCCTTTGTGTAATGAAACCTTCGAACCAGTTTACTCCCAATATTTCCTTCTCATCATACCCGAGCACCTGGCAGCCCTTTCTATTGACCAGCACTACTTTTTCATTCGCATCGAGGACAACTATGATGACGTCAGCAGTATCCAGGTATTTCTGTATCCTCCGGTTTTCCTGAACTAAAAGCTTTTCCGTCTCTTTAGCCGCGTTGAGATTCTCTGTCATCATACGTGCTCCGGTGACCCAGGGTATATCCGTTATTAATAATGTTCTAATAAAATTAGCTTATTGTATTATCGAATGTGCTATAAATCAACCCATGCGTTTGAAAAGCGCCAGCCCCGCTCAATGCGGATTGTATTTGCAGCGAAATCGACAATAATACAAATTGTTATTATAATACATGCATAAACTGTCTTTATACGAGTAATCTTATCCTGTGAAATATAGAAGGCAATTGATTACCAAATCGGCCAGGTGGCTGATCGTAATAGTCGCGTTCTTTGTGTTCTCAGTCGGCTTGCAATCCAGCGCGACTCATGCGGCTCCTACTATAAGCCCGGCCAGCTTACCTAGCGGACAGGTAGGCACCCCCTATTCGGCAGGATTTTCTGCCACACCCTGCAGCGGCACGTGCACATGGTCGTATACCGGCACCCTTCCACCCGGCCTGTCTATGTTTGGATCGTCAATTTTTGGCACTCCCACCACGGCCGGTGCATACGCATTCTCAGTGACGGTTAGCGACTCCGCCGATGGCACTGCTTCGCAGACCTATTTTATCAATATATCCGCCCCTGCCCTGACCTTCACCACCACAGACGTACCGGGGGCCACTGTGGGACAGGCCTACTCGGCCAGCTTCGTTGCCAGCGGCGGCAGCGGAACAATAACCTACGCCATGAGCGCGGGCAACTTACCCTCCGGGCTGACATTCAATAATGGCCAGCTCGTAGGCACTCCTGCCCGCGGCACCGCCGGCAACTATAGTTTTACCATCACAGCCACCAGCGGGACGACCACGACCCAGCAATCGTTTACCTTAACCGTTGACAAAGGCACCTTTAATGCCACCATAGGCATCTCCGACAGTCTTGCCGAAGGGCAGACCAAGGTGTATGTAGGTGGGGCTTTGAAGGGAACTATGAACGGCGGGGATACGATAAGGGTAACCGGTCTGGACCCCGATTCGATAGTAACGGTTTCAGTGGATAGCATCGTCCCGGTTCCTGGCAGGACGGATATCAGGTACGTGGCGGAACAGAGCTCTGCCAGCGTAAGCCAGGATTCCCCCCAGGTAACTTTCACTTACTATCCGGAATACGATGTCGAGTTGAAGACGGATCCAGCCGGCATCACCACGATTTCAGGCTCCGGATGGTATAAGGAAGGTCAGCCTCTGGCCGTCACCGCAGACGATATAGTTACTCAGGACGCTGATTCACAATACCAGTTCTCATACTGGCTGGCACCGGGCGGCGATAAAATCAAGTCCCCGACTCTGAATATCGGTATTTCCCAGGCCGGTCAATACATAGCAACCTATGATTTATATTATAAGATCACCATTGCCTCACAATTCGGCAACGTACAGGGCGGTGGTTGGCAAAAGGCAGGCGGCGTCATGAAATGGGATGTGAACCCCATTGAAATTGCCATGCCGGGCGTGCTCGGCTTCTTCGGGGGCAAATATAAGGCCCTGCTCTCCACGGGCACCGAGACGGTGGATGGCCCCAAGACAGTGACCGTTCAGTGGGATGCCGACTACACAATGCCTATAATCACCATTCCTCTGGCCATCCTGATCATAGCCGGTATAATCTACGGCATTTATTCGCTGGTAAGGCGCGGCCAACGGGCCCCCCAGCCCATCCCTTACCCTTCACCTTTCCAGGCGCCGCCCCCGCCGATACCTCCCTACTATCCTCCCTACCCCATGCCCCTGCCTCCACCTCCACAGCAAGCCATGCCTGCTCCACAGACTACGGTATTTATGATAGGCGATGGATTGAAAAAACCTCCCCAGAATACGCGTGAGCAGCTCATGGAAAAATTCGGAGAACTGCTGCAAAAATATGAGGAGGAACTGGCACAGGGCAAAGAACTACCGCAGTCTCCGGAAATGACGGAGATGGGCCCGATCATGGATAAAAAGAGCCTGCCGGCCCCCGACATAAATGTTATCGATTCCATGCCGGAGAAAGCTTCGACCGTCGAGGAATGCGGGTTCACCACTAAAAAACTGCTTCGAACCGTGGTGACCCAGTGGCAGAATACCAGCATTAAACCCATCGTCGTTACCCCAGGCGACAAGAAGAGCGCCGCCCTGGCAGGAGGCCGTACCGTAACCTGGACGCGCAACACTTATAACGAGTGGGAGCTGCATATCTGCAAGCTGCCGATCGGCCACAAAGGGACCCATAAGGGCGCCACAGAGATCGTTTACAGCGTCCTGGATACTATAAATGAAGACAGGAATTACGGCCCCAAGCAGCCTCTGAAACCACCCATCCCCCACTATACCGACGGCATGCCCCAGGTGGATATTCCCACATCGCAGATCATATCTTCCGATCAGCTTCCGGCCTGATTGGCCGCTCAATTTGCTTTTAACCATCTCATAACCTAAAATCTTAACCAAAACGCACTCAGGATTTTTACACCCCGCCCTCCGGCTATCCCGACCGGGGGGGTTAAATGTGAACCCCTGATTCTCTGGAGGATGTATCATGACTCAAAAACAATTTGACCAGTTCAAGGGCTCGAGCGACTACGTGATATCCGAGGCCCTGAAAAATGCGGTCAACGTGTCCATCGTCCTGCAGAGGCCGCTCCTCGTCAGGGGGGAGCCGGGCACCGGCAAAACGCTGCTGGCCCACAGCATAGCCAAATCGCTGGCGAAAAAGCTGATTGTCTGGAATATCAAATCCACCACCAAGGCGTCCGAAGGCCTTTACGTTTACGATACGGTACAGCGACTCAACGATAGCCGGTTTGGCGACAGGGATGTTTCGGAAATCAAACATTATATCAAGCTTGGCAAGCTCGGCCAGGCCTTCACCTCGCCTCAACAGGATGTGCTGCTGATCGATGAGATTGATAAAGCCGACCTCGAGTTCCCCAACGACCTGCTTAATGAGTTGGACGAGATGAGCTTCTACATACCGGAGACCAACGAAAACATTGCGGCTCGGCAGCGCCCGATTGTTATTATTACCAGCAACAACGAGAAAGAGCTGCCGGACGCTTTCCTTCGCCGCTGCATCTTCCATTATATTGAATTCCCGGATCCTCAACTGATGGAGGATATCATCAGGGTCCACTTCCCCGACATCAAAAATTCCCTGCTTAAGGACGCCATGGAATCCTTCTATAGCCTGCGCAAGATCGACGATTTCCGCAAGAAGCCTTCCACCAGCGAGCTGATAGATTGGATTCAAGCACTGATGGCCAGTGGGCTGGACGGCAAAATCAAAGACGGAGAGATACCCTTTCTGGGGACCCTCATCAAGAAAGAGACCGACATCAATTACTATGTAAACCACTACGTCAGGAAGAAGCCCGGGAGCCGGGATTATAACGTTTACGGCAACTGAAGCCACCGCCAATGAGTTAATGTCATGTTTACCCCTTTTTTCTATAAGCTGCAGGAGAGGAAAGTGCCCGTTTCCATCACGGAATGGATGATCCTGATGGAGGCGCTCTACAAGGGCTGCATAAATAACCTGAATGAGTTTTACTACCTGGCCCGCGCTATCCTGGTTAAAAGCGAGACACATTTTGACCAGTATGACATCGCTTTCCAGGACTATTTCAACGGCATTGCGCCTCCACTCGATTTCACAGAAGAGTTGCTTACATGGCTGACCGATCCTAAGAACAGGCCGCAGCTTACGCCTCAAGAGATAGCCGCCATCAAAAAAATGGATATCGAAGAGCTGATGAAGGAATTCGAAAAGAGACTCAAGGAGCAGAAAGAACGGCACGACGGCGGCGATTACTGGATAGGCACGGGCGGCACTTCACCTTTTGGACATTCTGGGTATAACCCTCAGGGCATACTGGTGGGTGGGCCCGGCGGCATGCGCAGCGCCGTCCGCATAGCGGAGGCACGCAATTTCCGCAACTACCGTAGCGATATGACCCTCGATGTCCGCCAGATAAAGGTGGCCCTTAAACAGCTCCGGCAGTTGAACAGGGTCGGCCCCGAGGACGAGCTCGACCTCGACAGGACTATCGATGCCACCTGCAAGAACGCCGGTGAGCTGGAATTTAAATGGAAGCGGCCGCGCAAGAATAGCATCAAGCTCCTGCTGATTATGGATGCCGGCGGCTCCATGGAGCCTTATGCCGACCTTTGCAGCCAGCTTTTTTCGGCTGCCAATTCTCTCAGCCATTTCAGGTCTTTTAAATATTACTATTTCCACAATTGTCCCTACGATGTACTTTACTCCGACATTTACCAGCGCAAGGGCGAGTATATCGAGCACCTGCTAAAGGTGCTGGAGCCGGACTATAAGGTCATCTTCGTCGGCGATGCCTGCATGGCCTACTCAGAGCTGGTCGACCGCTACGGAGACCTCTATTTCCACGGTTACCAGAAGATGTCGGGCCTGGATAGGCTTCGTCAGTTCAAGTTGCATTTTACTCACTGCACATGGCTCAACCCCGAGACATCCACCTTGCGCAACTATCCCACTGTGCAGATGGTTGCCAAGCTTTTTCCCATGTACGATCTCACTATCGATGGATTGAATATGGCGGTCAAGAAACTGGTCACCAGAAAGTAAAGTGCGTTTTTCCATAAGCATATAGACAACCCATACGGCTGCGGTTATAATCGTCTGCATGTCCGGTACGCCCCATGTACTCATAACACGGCAGGATATCCAGGCGGCTATTGAGAGGATGGCAGGCGAAATCCGCCGGGACTATTCGGATAAAAACCCTCTGCTCATCGGCATACTTAAAGGCTCTTTTATCTTCATGGCCGACCTGGTGCGCCAGATAGCCATGCCGCTTGAAGTAACCTTTATGCGACTATCAAGCTACGGGAGCGGCATAGAGTCGTCAGGCAAGATCAAAGTCTTAACCCGTCTCAGTGAGGAAGTGAAAGACAGGCATATCATCGTTATCGAAGATACCATCGATACCGGGCTCACCACCGCCTATTTTATTGATTATCTTAATAAGAAAAAGCCTGCCTCGGTGCGCTTATGCAGCCTGACTGATAAGCCGTCCCGGCATAAGATACCGGTTAAAATCGATTACCTGGGATTTACGGTTCCCGATAAATTCATAGTGGGCTACGGCATCGACTGGGATGAGAAATACCGTTACCTTTCCGATATCTGTTATATAGAATGAGGGTTTTCGTTATCAAATTTTATATTGCGCCGATGGATGCCGCTATTGGAGTGTGATTTGAGCCTGTCCGATCTAATAGCTGTGGCACGGGGGGATAGACCAGCCGACCTGGTATTGAAGGATGCACGCATCGTAAACACTTTCACCGGAGAGATCGAAAAGGGCGATGTCGCCGTCTATCAGGACCGTATT